>Ga0209195_1000011_pt1 | contig 195621 bp, 188 predicted proteins | sample COGITO_mtgs_1004_3_FD_184788 | JGI IMG/M metagenome (GOLD analysis project Ga0209195, IMG submission 184788) | Pelagic marine microbial communities from North Sea - COGITO_mtgs_100420 (SPAdes) (version 2) | ecosystem: Environmental > Aquatic > Marine > Epipelagic ...
TTTTATAATTCTTTTATATGAACATTCATTTTATTGCTATTGGAGGAAGTGCAATGCACAATTTAGCAATTGCTTTACACCAAAAAGGATACCAAGTTTCTGGAAGTGATGACGCAATTCATAATCCATCAAAATCTAGATTAGAGAAATACGGTTTACTTCCTAAAGAATTTGGATGGTTTCCAGAGAAGATTTCATCAGAGTTAGATGTTATTATTTTAGGCATGCATGCAAAGAAGGACAATCTAGAATTGTTAAAAGCCCAAGCATTAGGATTGAAAATTTATTCATATCCAGAATTTTTATATCAACAATCGAAAGATAAAACACGCGTGGTAATTGGTGGCTCTCACGGAAAAACTACGATTACTTCAATGATTTTACATGTATTAAATTATCATGATAAAAAAGTTGATTACATGGTTGGTGCGCAATTAGAAGGTTTTGAAACCATGGTTCATTTAACAGAAGAAAATGATTTTATTGTCTTGGAAGGGGATGAATACTTGAGTTCGCCAATTGACATGCGTCCGAAATTTCACTTGTATAAACCAAATATTGCTTTGTTAAGCGGTATTGCTTGGGATCATATCAATGTGTTTCCTACGTTTGAAAATTATGTAGAACAGTTTAGAATCTTTACAGATTCCATGATCAATGGAGGAAGTATGGTGTACAATATAGAAGATGAACAGGTAAAAGAGGTTGTTGAATCTTCAGAAAATCATATTAAAAAATATCCATATAAAACTCCAGATCATTTTATAGAAAACGGAATTACCTATCTAGAAACTTCAGAAGGAGATTTGCCTCTAGAAATTTTTGGTAAACATAACTTGCAAAATTTAGCAGGTGCGAAATGGGTCTGCCAGCACATGGGAATTGATGAAGATGATTTTTATGAGGCTATTGCAAGTTTTAACGGAGCAAGTAAGCGTTTGGAAAAGATTGTAGAAAGCCAGTCAACTGTAATTTTTAAGGATTTTGCACATTCACCAAGTAAAGTAGCAGCAACGACAAAGGCGGTAAAAGAACAATATTCTGAAAGAACAGTTTTAGCTTGTTTAGAATTACATACCTATTCTAGCCTAAATGCTGAATTTTTATCAGAATATAAAGGGGCATTAGATTTTGCGGATAAGGCGGTTGTTTTTTATTCTCCAGATGCTGTAAAAATTAAACAATTAGAAGAGGTTACGGAACAACAAATAGCGAGTGCTTTTGAAAGAGATGATTTGATTATTTATACAAATCCGAAAGAATTCAAACAGTTTTTATTGAAACAGGACTTAGAAAAATCTGCTGTGGTTTTAATGAGTTCTGGCAATTATGGAGGTCTAGATTTTGAAGAAGTTAAGCGTTTGGTTTAGGTTTTTTTAAAACCTAATTGAACTAGTTTTTCTTTATGCAAGTCATTATATGTTGTTCTTAGAATTAACCATTTTCTATGTTCTCTGTTCAACATAGATTTGTGAATCATATAATTTACTAATTCCTCTGGTAAATAATGTAGAAAAGCTGCTCTATTTAAATTACAATATAATGCGGGGAATACATATTGAGCAGTACTTACTTTTACAACAGCATCCCAATCTATATTTCCTGATTTTAATTCTCTTTCAATTTCTTTTCTATTTTTTGCTTCCAACGAAATAGTTAAACATTTTCTTATAAAAAAATAAAGCTTCTTTATAGGTCATTCTTAAATATTTTAGAAACAGTTTCTATCATTTCTGCATTATTAGAATACACAAGTTGGTAGCAATTTAAGTTTTCAAACCAATCTAAAAATATTTGAGCATTTTCTGTTATTGGAGAAAGCCAAGAATCGGGTACTAATTGCTGAAATGCATCAATTTTCGAAATTCTATTACAAACTAAGGTAGCATCTTTTTGGTACTTTATAAAAATCAAATCATTACAAGGTAAGTTTGCAAAGAAATCATCATTATTAGGTTTCAAATAACGGACAATTTTATGTAATCTTTTAAAATGATATTCAGCAGAACTTTCTAATTCAGGATACATAGGTAATAAAGTTTCTAAACTACTTTTTTTTATGGAAATAGCCGCAGGGAAACTGTACACTTTTTGTTTTTTTACATCTACAGGAACAAAATCGTCTGCTAAGCATGTGAAGCCATTTGCTTGCAAGATGGCTAAAGAAGTACTTTTTCCATTACCAGAATCACCTAGAAACAGTATTGCCTTCTTACCATCGCTAACTGCTGATGCGTGAAAAACCCCCATCCATTCTTTTTCTTCTTTTTGATGAATCTTTTGAATCAATTCCATTGAGAATTTTCCTTGGAAATAATGAAGATTCTCTGGGCTCCAAGAGCCAATAAATGTGTTATTTACATACAGAAAAATATAGTTGTGATTGATGAAAACCTCAAACTCATTTTGAAATTCAGTGACCTCCTCCATCACTAAATGAGCAAATTTTGGGTGTACGAAAGAAAGTTCTTTGTCGCTTAAAAATGAAATTTTGAAAATAATGTTGTTGATTTTATAATACTTTATAAACTCAAAATTTTTGGGTCTTTTAATATTTCTAAAATCATTTGCCATTTCAATGTTTTCAGACTGTTTTTCTGTAAAGAATTTTTTTTCAAGTTCTAAAATAAAATCTACAGATTTTTCTATAGGAATCTCCAATTCTTTTGAAAGAGTTTTAGCAATTTCATTAACTGGTATCCCGCTGTTTATTTTCTTTAAAATAGCAGCTGCAGTATTTTCTAAAACTACATATTCGTTTTTATCTTTAAACCAGGAAATGGTTTTTTCGTCAAAATATTTATAGAGTACTGTCGTTTCCTTCATACAGGATAAAAGTAGTTATTTTGTACTTATTCGCATAAAAAAATGATTTAAAATTCGAAGTATTTTTATAAATATTTTTTTAAAATCCAGTTCCTGGATCCCCAAGACTTGCTGCCTGAGCCTTTTGTGGATTTAAGATGAAGTATGTTCCCAATGCAGTTAAAGCTGCATATTTACTGTAATTACCTATTATTTTAATAGCATCTTTACGAGTAATTTCTTCGTTTTTAGTGTTTTTTTGATTTTTCATGTCTCATACAGGTCTTTATTAATATTGGATGCTTATTTTTTTGTTAATGGCGTCTGTTTGCGTTGTTAAATGAACAAGGTAAATGCCACTGTTAATATTTGATAATCTAATATTATTCAGACCATTTCCTTCAAACGAATTGTTTAAAACTTGCTGACCAAGTAGATTATATAATTTTATATTTATTTTTCCATGATACAAACCAACAATAGTTAAAGTTGCTCTGTTAGCTTGGAAAATACTTACATTTTCTAAAGCTAAATCTTGCACATTTAAAATTGATTTTTTAGAAGTATGTAAATAGAATCTACCTATTCCGCTTAAATCTTTTGTTAAAGAAATTTTGTGGTTATTATCTCCATCCAATCTTGTATATGTATTGTTTTCTTTATCTTCAAGATATACTTTTAGGTCTGGAGGTAAGTTAAGAATTTCAGCAGTAAAGTTAATTTCAAGACCTTTAGCGGCATTGACGCCAATAGGGATAATCATGTTCTCATAATCAAAATTTGGTAAAGACTGAATTGCGTAATTATTACCATTATTATCTGAAATTAATTGAGAATAAATGGCAAAGGAATTAGAAACTCCGCCAAATAATTTTCCATCATAACCGGTGTCAAAACCAGTACTCGTTTCAGCTATATAATATATTTCTGCAGTTCTGTTATTTTTACCATCTGTAAGATTTAATTTAATTTCCGGTTTTGAATCACTTTTTTGAAAGGTATCTATTGAATTATGACTTTGATTAGATTCTATAAAAGTTACTGGATTACTAGTTTTAGCTTCAACAAAAAAGCCTTGTCCTGGGGCAATCATAAAATCAGGGCTTGTCCCTGTAGTTTTTGTATCATATGAGGTTCCGTTCCAAATGTAAAAAGTTGATTCTAAATCTGAAGATTGTGTATTTAAGAAAGTCGAACTATTTATATAAGAAGTATAAGGATTACCAATCAAATTATAGTTATTCCCATTTGTGGCATTTTGCACAAGAGCAACGCTAGCATTTGTATCATCCGTTCTCAGCGCACCTGTAAAAGAAAGATTGCCTACTTCTTCCAACTGTATTGAATATCCTTTAGCATTTTCTAAATCACCAGTAGAATTATTAGTTTGATAAGACCATCCGCTCGTCTTAGACGTTTGAGAGTTGTCATAAGGGGCTATTCCTATACTTACATTATTAGAACTAGTTATAAAAGTATGATTAGATATTAAGTCAGTAATGGTTTCCCCATCAACAGGAGATGAAACAAGATACCATGAATCTGCAGTAGGTAAATTTCTATTGTAAGTAATATCTCCAGTAACTGTAGAAGTGCCCTCTGCTATTAAAGTTCCTCCTGACTCAATAGTAATACTACTTGCTGTTATTGAAGTTCCACTGAATACTGTTGGATAATTAGTTAAACCATTTGGAATAACAATATCATCAGACGCTTCTGGAATAGTTTCAATATTCCAGTTTGTAGCGTTTGTCCATGCATTATTCGTTGCTCCAGTCCATGCAATATAAGAGCCTAAATTAACAGCATTTGCTAAAGAATTGCAATCTGCATTATCTAGGGCATTTTCTCCCGCATAAAAGAAATCGTCTTCATTAAAGTTACCTGCATTCGCTATTTTACCATTTTTTCTTTTTGCATAACTATCTTTATAACTCCAAGTTCCAAAAAAAGAAGAGTCTGTAATTTCGCTTGGGTTACCAAATATGTCAATAATATTTCCATTAGGGTCCTCTACTCTAAAAGAATCATTGCCATTAATGGTGCCTAAACTAATTCCTATTTTGGTTTTACCAGGGAAAACAGCCTCAAAACTTGTTGTGTCAGTTTTTTTTATCAGATAAACAAATTGGTTTGTAATTGTACCTAAATCTGAAATGTTTTTTGATACCCAGTCTCCAGAGCTAGAATTAGGTCCATTTAATTCTACATCTAAATCATAACCTTGGAAATCAATTGTGCCACTCACATACAGTTCAATAAATCTTGGTAATGAGCCATTATCATCGCTTGTGCATGGGCTATCGGCTAATGTGCCGTCAACAATGGTTGTAATAACAACAGATTGTGCACAAATTTTGTGAAATGGTAGACATAGTGTTAAGGTAAGCGCAATTTTTAAAAAATTTTCTTTTTTCATAATAATTATAATACTTGATTATCCTACTCTTTGGATTTTCGGAATTTTCCCCGTTTTTTACAGTAGTTTCTAGCCTCTACTCTTTGAAAGGTTCAATTTTTATAAAATAATCTTTAACTAATAACAGATAAAGCCAACTACTAATTTATACTCAGATGTCTCCGGATATAGGTGATTTTCACTGCTCATAAAAGTTTGTATTTTTTTCAATTAATTTGAAAGTAAACAGATATGTTAGGATAAATATCAAACCTGATTTAGGTCATGTTTGATCCTTGTTTAGGTGAATTCTAGAGCAGCTTTGCGCTATTGTTTTAAGTAACTTGTAATGACTACTATAACGCAATAAATAGTTCTGATTCTTCAAGTTTTTAGCCTTCACTAATTTTTGGTATTCTGTAATTAAATACCTCACTTAACAAATTTTTTATCAAAGATAATTTGTTAAATAATTAAAAGCTAGCAGTAAACCGCTCTTAAAACTGCGGATTTCCGCAAAAAATAGTATATATCTATGCTGGTTAAACTTTAAAAATAATAAGTCAGTTTGGGAGATTAAGAATATCAATAACTCGTTACACAAAAAAGAAATTGTATTGTTTATATGAGCTCGTTTTATCTGCAATTTATTTATATCAAAAATAAATATTAAGAGAAATGTAAAGTATGATTTGTGGATTATATAATTTATGCAGTGTGCCTATTTGATAATAGTTTCGCGAATACCTGACCAGGTGAGGAGTGGCATTAGTGACATATTATAAAGCTCTTTTTAACTAGTAATGACCGTTCATACATAAAGGATGAAAACAAATTAAAAAAGAAGTTCATTTTATTAGAGGTTACTCAAAATAATGCTCGGAGTTATCAGAATGTATTGGTTTTTTTGTTACCGAAAGAACTAGATGCAATTAATTTTTACGCCAAAAGAAAGGTGTAAATAAAATGAGTACTGTAAACAACTCTAAACGTCCGATTAACATTAAAAAAGAACAAAACCATTTGGCACCAGCGGATAAATGAGCAAAATTATCTACCGGACTTACAGAACCTATAGCTGGGCCTATATTACCTAGAGACGATGCTGCAGCTCCAAGGGCAGATAAAAAATCTAATCCTAATAATGTAAGTGTAACTGAGGCCAAAATAAAAATAAGCATATAAATGATAAAGAAAGAAATAATGTTTAAAACAATGGTCTGATTTATAGGTTTACCATCATATCTTACAGGTATTATGGCATTTGGATGTACCGCTTTTTTAAACTCTAAAAAACTGTTTTTTAACATAATAATATGTCTTACTACTTTTACACCACCACTTGTAGATCCTGCGGAGCCTCCGGTAAAAAAGAGCGCAAAGAAAATACTAGTAGCAAAAAAGCTCCACATTGTAAAATCTGCCGTCACAAATCCTGTGGTAGTAACTACAGAGGTTACCATAAATAATGCATGTCTTATAGCACTTTCTGCTTCCCCAAAAACTTTTGGATGCGCAATTGTGGTCTGTAAATTTGGATCTTGAAAAAAGTAAATTAAAATAGTTACAATCGCCGAAATAGTAATAATTCCGAATAAATAATATTTAAACTCTTCACTTTGAAAAACTTTCTGAATTTTTCCTTTTAATGCAAAATAGGTTAATACAAAGTTAGTCCCTGCAATCAGCATAAAAAAGATAATGATATATTGTACAGATGGCAGATGGTTATAAAAAGCAACACTACTGTTTTTGGTAGAAAAACCGCCGGTACTAACCGTAGCCATTGCATGGTTTATAGCGTCAAACCATGTCATGCCTGCTACTTTTAATAAAAAAAATTCTGCAAAAGTTAATACTACATAAATTAGATACAAACGTTTTGCGGTGTCTGTAATTCTAGGATGTAATTTGTCTGCAGACGGTCCAGGAGCTTCCGCCATAAAAAGCTGCATGCCTCCAATTCCCAAAAGTGGAAGTATGGCAATGGTAAGAACAATAATTCCCATTCCTCCAATCCAATGAGTGGCACTTCTCCAAAAAAGAATTCCTTTTGGCATGGATTCTATATCTGTCAAAATAGAGGACCCAGTTGTTGAATATCCTGAAATGGTTTCGAAAAATGCATCAGAAATATTGGGGATTGCCCCAGATAATAAATAGGGTAGCATTCCTGTAAAGGAAAGAGTTAACCATCCTAAAGTAACAATTAAATACCCTTCTTTTTTTTGAATATTTGTGCTTGTAGGCTTGTTTATAAAGTAGAGAATTAGTCCAATAAATACCGTAATAATCCCTGCATTTAAAATTCCACTTGCTTGGCTTTCATCATTAAAATAACTAAAAGGGAAGGCAATAAACATAAACAATCCATTAATAATGGCTGTAATGCCTAAGAAGCGATAAATTATTTTAAAGTTAAGCGTTCCCATCTTAATTAAATAAATGCTCTACGGCTGTTATGGCCTCTGGTAAACAGAATACAATTACTTTGTCTCCATTTTGTATTTGCATATCACCATATGTCATTAATGCTTTTCCGTCTCTTATAATTCCACCAAAAACGGCTTCTTTTGGTACTCGTAAATCTTTGATTGGTTTTTTTGTAACTCTTGCATCCCGTTGCACTTCGAATTCAAAAACTTCAGCATCAATATTATGAAGATTGGCTAATTCTAGAATTTCACCTTTTCTAATGTGTTTAAAAATATTACTAGCTGCAATTAATTTTTTATTTATTAAAGATTGAATTCCTATCGTTTGAGAAATGTCGATATAATCCATATTTTCTACCAAAGCAATAGTCTTTTTTACTCCTTTAGATTTTGCCACCAAGCAAGACATAATATTGGTTTCAGAATTACCAGTAACGGCAATAAAGGCATCTGTTTCTCTAATGTTTTCTTCTTCTAATAATTCTAAATCTCTACCATCACCATTTATAACTAAAGTATTGGTCAAAGTTTCAGCAAGCATTTCTGCTTTTTCTCTATTTTTTTCAATTAACTTTACTTTAAAGTTGTCTTCACAAAGATTTCTTGCTGTTTTCTCGCCAATACTACTTCCACCAAGAATCATTACATTCTTAATATTGAATTGCTTTTTTCCTATTATAGGATACAAGTCTTTCATGCTATAATTGGGCACAGAAAAATAAACTTGATCGTCTAATTTGTATTCAGTATCTCCTCTAGGAATAATTGTTTGAGAAACATTTTCTCTTTTGATAGCGATTGTTATGAAATCTACATTCGTAAATTTTTCTGCGGCCTCTTTAACTGTTAAATCTACTAAGGGCGATTTGTAGGTAAGTGTTGTTCCCATCACATTAAACAAACCTCTCTCGAACGCAACAGTATCATTAAATGAAGATTGGTTCAAGAGCATTTTTATTTCATTAGCAGCTAATTCTTGGGGAGAAATCATAAAATCTAGTCCAAATTTTTTGAAGTCAACTTCACAATCATTTAAAAACTCTGGATTGTCTATTCTTGCAATGGTTTTTTTTGCTCCTAAAGATTTACCAATTACAGAAATTGTAAAATTGGTATTTTGACTATCGGTTACAGCAATTAATAAATCTGCAGAATCAATACCAATCTCTTTCAAAAGTTTTATGGACGTTGCATCTCCTTTTTTTGTAATTACATCTAAATGGTTATTTAAGTAGTTTAACTTTTCACCATCAAAATCTATAATATAAGTATCTTGAGATTCGTAAGATAGTAGTTTTGCTAAATGAAACCCTACATCTCCAGCACCCGCTATAATGATTTTCATATTTAAAATATAGAAATAAAATACAAATATATCATTAGTTTTGATTCCAACTAAAATAAAAGGCAGTTTTCAAGTTTCAGCTAAGATTCAAAAAAATAATTTTATTTGCTTTTTTTGGATAAAAAACGGATACTCCTCTTTTTTAAGATACTAGTGGTTTTAATTATATTCACAATTTCTGAAAACATTATTTTGTGCGAACTTAGCGTATTAGCTGATCCTCGTAGATTTTAAATATATATTTTTTGTAGGATATCAAGAAGAGTTTACGCAGAAATAATTTTAATGCATCGGTTATTAAGATTGTGCAAAAAGATACACTTGAAGTTCATATTAAGGACAGCTTTAAACCAATTGTAGTTAATTTCGATTTTTGTATTTTTATAAAAAAATGAAAAATGGAAAAGTTAACCATAAAATCTTGGGCGCTAGACGACCGGCCTAGAGAAAAGTTGTTGGCAAAAGGAAAAGCTTCACTTTCTGATGCAGAACTGATTGCTATACTTATAGGCTCTGGTAATAGACAAGAAAGTGCTGTGGCATTATCAAAAAGAATTCTACAATCTGTAGATGGAAATATAAATGAACTTGCAAAATTATCCGTAGAGAAACTTACTACCTTCAAAGGAATCGGAGAAGCGAAAGCAATTGCTATTATGACTGCGCTTGAATTAGGAAAAAGACGCCAACTAGAAATTGCCTTAGAAAAACCAAAAATAACGAGTAGTAAAGATGTTTTTTATTTGATGCAAACTATTATTGGTGATTTAGAACATGAGGAGTTTTGGGTACTTTTTTTGAATAACTCTAACAAGGTCTTATCAAAAAAACAAGTAAGTAAAGGTGGTTTAACAGCTACAATAGTTGATGTTAGATTGCTGTTCAAAAGAGCATTAGAATTAGCATCGGTTGCAATAATTGTTTGTCATAATCATCCTTCAGGAAAATTAGAGCCAAGCAATGCTGACAAACAACTTACTCAAAAAATTAAAGAAGCAGGAACAACTTTAGATATTAAACTCTTAGATCATTTAATAATTACCGAAAAAGCGTATTTTAGCTTTACCGATGAAAGCCTTTTGTAGTAATCAATATACAGGAACAATTATTCATAAAAAAAGTTTCTGTTAATTGAATTTAAGCGTTGTAAGTTAGACTTTTATTGCAAATGAAAACTCTCTAATTAAGAAATGATATTAATTTACACACATAAAATAACACCCAGAGTACGTTATATTTTTAAGCATATTTTTACAAGAGTTTTATTAATTTCCGTTGATTTTACTTCAAAAATTGAAGAATTTGTTGCTCATAACGGGCCAAAGTTATCATATACAAAAGCCTCTTTAGGAAATGAATTTTTTATAAAAAGTAATGATTTATTATTTGAACAAGGCGTAAGCGATTTAGATATCAATATACAGAAATGGGAAGATGTTCCTTGTTTTTTTGCAACCAACTTGAAAGAAGTAATTCCTTTTGATATTTTTGCAGCCAGTTTCTATTTAATTTCGAGATATGAGGAATACTTGCCTCATGTAAAAGATATCCATGGACGTTTTACGGCAGAAGAAAGTATGGCCTTTAAAAATAATTTTTTAGAAAAGCCTGTAGTAGATATTTGGGCATACAAATTTTTGCGAATTCTAAAGGAAAAATTCCCAGATTACAGTTACAAAACCAGAGAATATAACTACATTTCTACTATAGATATAGACAATGCTTTTGCATACAAGCATAAAAGTTTGGTGCGAACTATTGGAGGCTTTTTTAACGATTTACTAAAATTTAAATTGTTAGAAACTTGGAATCGATTTGCAGTTGTTTGGAAATTAAAAAGTGATCCTTTTGATACTTTTGATAAAATTTTAAGGCTTAAAAAGGAGTACAATGTAAAAACTGTTTTTTTCTTTTTAATTGGTGATTATTCAACTTTTGACACCAACGTTTCTGCGTCAAAAACAAAATATAAACTTCTGATAAAAGAAATGGTAGACTACGCAAGAGTAGGTTTGCATCCTTCTTATTTTACCATGAAGAATGTAGCACTTTTAAAGAAAGAAAAGGAACGGCTAGAAAACATTACAAATATGCCTGTAAGGAGTTCTAGACAGCATTATTTGCGTTTTTCTTTACCAGAAACCTATCAGCATTTAATAGATTTAGAAGTAGAAGAAGATTATTCTATGGGTTATGCCAGTAATGTTGGTTTTAGAGCAAGTACTTGTACACCTTTTTATTTTTATGATTTAGACTTTGAGATTCAAACACCTTTAAAAATATTTCCTTTCGCTTTAATGGATACTACTCTAAACGATTATATGAAATTAACGCCTAAACAATCTTTGGGGAGAATTAGAGATTTAAAGAATGAAGTAAAAGCTGTAAATGGAACTTTTATTACTTTGTTTCATAATGAAAGTTTAAGCAATTATTTGCGATGGAAAGGTTGGAAACGTTTGTATGAATCGATGTTAAAAATTGCCACTTCTTAGAATGATTCAATATATAAAAAGAAAAGATTTAGATATTTTAAAGTATGATGCTTGTATAGAGAATTCCGTACAAAGTAGAATTTATGGTTTTTCTTGGTATTTAGATATCGTTGCAGATCATTGGGATGTTTTGGTTTTGGATGACTATGAAGCTGTAATGCCAATTCCTTGGAAGTCTAAATATGGAATCAAATATGTATATCCACCTTTCTGGTTGTTAGAATTAGGTATATTCTCATTGGAAGAAAAGTTTGATATTCAGCTATTTCTTAAAAGGTTATTTGATGAGTTTAGATTTGTGGAATCAAGATTAAATACAGATAATAAATTTGATAGTCCTAAAGGGAATTCATTAGTCAGAGAAATGCAGGTTTTACGTTTGAATGAAGATCATGACTCCGTTTTTAAAAACTATAGAAAAGATAGAAGAAAGGATTTAGTAAAAGCAAACAAGTTAGGTCTAATGGAAAAATGGAATGACAATCCAGAAATCTTAATTACGCTTTTTAACAATAATGTAGGAAAAAGAACTCCTTTTATAGTTGAAAAAGATTATCAGAATTTATTAAGGTTGATAAAAGAATGCATTAAAAATAGTGTCGGTGATATTCTTTCTATTTATGATAATGAAAGCAATTTAGTTGCATCTGGTTTCTTTTTAAAACACAAGAATACAGTAACTATTTTAGTTTCATCTACAGATTTTAAGAATCGAAATAATGGTGCAAATACGTTCTTAATTGATAGGGCTATTTATAAATACGAAAAGAATTTTGGTGTATTTAATTTTGGAGGTTCTTCAATGAAATCTATTGCAAAATACTTTTTAAGTTTCGGTGCTAAAACAATTCCATACAAGCAAATAAAATACAATAATTTATCTTTTTTAGTGAAGTTATTTAAACGTTAGTATTTGAAAAAATATCAATCGTTTTTGATAAACTTTCTGAATACTATTCCTTCTCTTTCATAAAAATAAATACAAGTATTATTTGTTTGTTTTTCCTTTGTTATAGTCAAGGTAAATATAAATAGGCGGCTTCTTTTTTAATTAATTCGGTAATTGAAAAGCACGAGAACAATGATCTAATATTATACTTTAAGGTAGGGAGTATTATTCGTATTGGTTCTTTTTTTTCAGTTTTGAGACTCAGGCGAAAAATTACTTTTTATTTAAAAGAAGTTTTCTATAAAGATACCAGAACCAAATTAAAGATATGATACCTGTAAACCACATTAAAATTGCAGATGTAATAGCGGCACCTTTTATACCATATTTAGGAATTAGATAGTAATTAGTTATTATATTAATTATTAATGCAAAACTCGCTATATAATAGTTAATATGGGCTTTTCCAATAGATGATAATAAGTTGCCAAAAAGACCCCTGAAAATATAAATACCAACAATTCCAAACATCAATATTAAAAAAGTATCTACAAACTGAATAAAGTTGCGATCTAAAATAGCTAGAATTTGTTCTGCAAAAAGAAAACTAAATAAAAGTAAAACACAACTGATCATTAAAAAAAATAGCATGTAACTTTTCATATAATTAACAATGTAATTTTTATCATAAATCTTTTCTGTAAAAGCAACAAAATCGGTTGCAATAAATACTCTCGGTAAAAAGAGTAAACTAAAAGGAATTAAGGAAATATATCTGTAATTTGTAATCATTTCGGTATCCTCTAACAAATAACCTATTAATAAAATATCTATAACAAAAAGTAACTGAGTTAGAACATTAGACAAGCTGGCAAAAACACCATATTTCCAAAATGAAAAATTAGTTATTGCTAGTTTTATTTTTGATGAAAAATCAATATTTAACTTATTTATAAATAGTATTGAGGTTAATAAAGGGGTTGCTATAAGAGCAATTGTATACCCAATTTCTTGAAAGAAATAACTCAAAATAAAAACACTTAACAGGAGTATTATGCTATGCGAAAATTCAGTATAAGCAAAAATTTTGTTATTATGTTGTAGTCTAAATTGAGCTCTTATAATTTCAAAAATAAAAGAGGGTAGAATTATAAATGATAAAATTATTATGTATAATTGTGTGTTCTCGAACTTAAATGTCACAAAAAAACTACTGAAAATTATAAGTGCTATGATGGCTAAAGAAGCTAAAACACCTTTATTTAAAACATATAAAAACAAACTATTTTTCTCTTCTTTACTTTTCAATAAAGCACCGTATCTTATTAAACTTTGATTCAATCCAAAACCACTAATAGGAATTAAAAAAACGATAATATTATAAGCAAAAAGTACGACCCCTAATTCATCATTTGAAATTAATTTTAAGGCTAACCAAGAGGCTATAAACGAAAAAATTCTAGCAAATATGGTAGCTATAAAAACATAGCTTCCAGCCCTGTTAATAAAATTTTTTACATATGTTATTAATAAATTCAATATTTTATTTTTAGTGCTTTGTTGTAAAGATCAGAAAAAATAGTAGCAATGGCTTCTTTACTAAAATTACTTTTAGCGTAAGCGTGCATTTCTTTGGATGTAGCTAATTTTTGTTGTTGTGTTTGTTTTATTTTTTCTAATAATTCTTTCTTATTTCCTATCTCTATTAAGAAACCAAAGTTATGAGGAAAATACTCTTTAATACCACCAACATCTGTGGATATAACCGGGATTCCGCAAGAAAAAGCCTCAAGAATTACACAAGGCAAGCTTTCATAATCACTAAAAAGCACTAAAACATTTGCATTCTGTATCTCTTTTACAAGTTCTTTATGAGCAATATGATTTATAAAATGAATGTTTGCTGTTTTAAATTGCAAGTCTTTAATTAGTGATGAAAAACCATCTATTTTTTCACCAATAAACTTCCAGGTAAAAGCACCTATTTCAATTTCAAGCTTTTTAGCAACTTGCAACATTTGAGGAACATTTTTTAAAGGGACCATATTCGAAATATGAATTATGGTAAATTCGTTTTCTTCCTTTTTTTTGGGCAAAAAAAGTTTTGTATCAACAACGTTAGGTACTGGAAAGTAATTTCCTTTTAAACCAAAATGTTCCATTGAATCTGCTAAGTTTTGAGTGACTGGACAAATAAAGGAAGCATTTTTTGTAATTAGATTTAAAATTATTTTTTGAAAAAAAGTCCTATTTTTTAATTTTGGCGTTAAATATCCAGACCAATGTTCAGAAATTAAAAAAGGTTTTTTTTGAAGCCATTTTAAATGTAAAGCAAACAACCCAAAAGGGTATAATTCGTGAAGATGAACAACATCAAAAGGTTTTACTTTTTTGAGTAAAATTAAGTAAGCTCTGCAAAATTGAATTAATTTTACAACTCTGCTATTTGTTTTTTTAACATAGGCAATGTGAGTCTGAATTCCATTTATTTTTTTCGAAGTGAATTCTATGTTTTTTGTACAATTTTTATCTGTAATAATATGCAAAACAGAAACATTTTGTTTTAAAGAAACAGCCTCTGCATGGCGTTGAATAAAGTCTCCATTGTTTGTTAAAACTCTAGAAGGATACCAACCACAGATAAATAAAACGTTAAGTTTATTGCGCAAGAAAATTTGTTTAGTTTTACAAATATAACAAAGAATAGTTTTTTTTAGTATTAATATTTATACTTTTAACGTATGGAAATACAACATGTCTTTTTTGATTTAGATCATACTTTATGGGATTTTGAAAAGAATTCCGACTTAGCTTTTAAAAAAGTGTTTGATAAACAAAATATTACGATAGATTTAAACAGTTTTTTGGAGGTTTATAAGCCTTTAAACCTTCAATACTGGAAACTGTATAGAGAAGAGAAAGTTACAAAAGAAGAATTAAGATATAAGAGGTTAAAGAGTACTTTTGATGCTGTAAATTATCGTATTTCAGATAATTTAATTGATGTTATTGCCATTGAGTACATCAATTTTTTGCCAGATTTTAATCATTTATTTGAACATACTTTTGAAATTTTAGATTATTTAAAAGGTAAATACCAATTACACATCATCACAAATGGTTTTGAAGAAATTCAAACAAAAAAAATGGAAACTTCAAAAATTTTACATTATTTTGATATAATCGTAACTTCTGAATCTGTTGGTGTTAAAAAGCCAAATCCAAAAGTTTTTAATTTTGCTCTTGAAAAAGCCAATGCCATAAATAGTGCTTCCATAATGATCGGAGACAGCATTGAAGCGGACGTAGAAGGTGCTTTAAGTGTTGGAATGAAAGCAATTCATGCAAATTTTGAAAAAGGAAAAGTAAATAATGTTAATTTTAATTCAATAACCTCTCTTTTGGATATAAAAGAGTATCTTTAAGGAGAGAAATGTTTCCCTAAAACATTTTATTTATGAAATCCCCCACTACAACAAGTATCATTATTTGCTTTTTCCTAATTACTTCGTGTTACGAAAGGTTAGATTTTGATCAATTAGATAATTTTGTATCTAAACCAATTTTCACTTTTTCATTAAACTATTTTTCTCTAGTTCCTTATCAGTTTTTTACTGCTTCAGGCGATCAGCAAATTGAAATTTCTGATATATTTGATGTGAAAGATTTACAAAATGTATATTTTCTAGATGATGTAGTAAAGCTCGATTTCAATGCAGAAATAAAAAATGAATTCGATAGAGAGGTCAGTATTGTTGTAGAATTTTTTAATAAAAACAATGATGTTTTATACACTTTTACACCTTTAGTCGTAGAATCCAAAGTTTTAGATTACATATTTTTAGATGAAATTAAAATTGCATCTAATCCTGATATTTTAGATACAAGTAAAGTTAAAATTACAATAACATTAGCAGAAACAGGAATTCCATTGAACATAAACGACACTAGTGAGGTTGAGTTTAAGTCATCAGTTACTTTATATATTGAATCAAGATTTTAGCATGAAAAAATTTTTATTTTTTTTATTAATTTTGTTCTTCTATAAAGTCACTGCTCAAAATAAACAAGTTTTATATGATTTTGTAGAATTACCTCAAACATTACTTTTAAACCCAGGAGCAGAAACCAGTTATCAATTTCATTTTGGACTGCCCTTATTGTCGGGTTTGTCAGCAGAATTTGCTTCTTCAGGTGTAGTTTTAACAGATGTGTTTTCGTTAGATCATAAAGATATAAATGATAAGATTTCTAAGGTTTTGAATAATTTAACCACAAGGGATTTTATTAAACTTAATTTACAAATTGATATTTTTAATGGAGGGTTTAGGATTCATGATTCATATGTAAGCTTTGGTTTATACGAAGAAATTGATGTAATAGGGTATTATCCAAAAGATTTAATAACTATTTTAAATGAAGGCAATACTGCTTATTTAAATAGAAGTTTTAGAATTTCTCAACTAACATATAAAGCGGATGTTATTGGTGTATTGCATGCAGGTATTAGCAAAAAAATAAATGAAAAATTAACAGCAGGGGCAAGATTTAAAATATACTCTTCAGCTTTAAATACCGAGTCTTCCATGAACACCGGAACTTTTACTACAGTTTTAGGCACAAATAATATTTATAGACATTACTTGTCTAATGTAAATATTAATACAAAATCATCTGGGTTGTTTAATATTGATGATGAGTTGATAGATGACCCAGCTACATATTTAAAAAACACGTTTTTTGGAGATAATATTGGAGTTGGAGTCGATTTTGGCTTAACGTATCACATAACACCCCAATTTGAGTTTTCTGGAAGTATTTTAGATTTTGGTTTTATAAAACATAAAAAAAATATTAAAAATGGAACTTTAATAGGAAGTTTTATTTCTGAAGGAAGTAATTTTCAATATGACCCTGATAACCCAGAAAATTTTTGGAACGAATTAGGCAATAATTTGGGAGAACAATTGCCAGTAAAAGAAAATAAAGAGTCCTATATTTCGTGGAGGCCAACAAAATTAAATGCTGCTTTAAAGTATAGTTTTGGCGAAAAAAGAACTGAAATTTGTTATGATGATAGGTACAAAGATTTTTATACAGATGCTTTAGGTATTCAATTATACAGTATATTTAGACCTTTAAGGCCGCAATTGGCATTAACTGCTTTTTATCAAAAATCAATAACAAATAAAATTCACACAAAAGTAACTTATACGATAGACGACTTTTCGTACGCAAATATTGGAGCAGGGTTTTCGGCACAATTTGGTAAGGTTAATTTATATGGTATGTTGGATAATATTTTAGAGTACACAAATTTATCTTCTGCAAATAGTGTATCTTTCCAATTAGGAATTAATGTAATATTTAATTAATATGTTAAAAGAAACAATTTTTTTTTTAGTGCTTTTGATAAGTACTTCACTTTTTAGCCAACAATCTCAATTTGATAAGTATCAATATATAATTGTACCACATAAATTTGATTTTGTAAATTCTACAGATCAATTTCAAACAAGTTCACTAACCAAATTTCTATTAAGAAAGAAAGGTTTTAAAGTTTTTTTAAGTAATGAAAAATTACCAGAAGATTTGCGAAATAACAGCTGTATTGGGTTGCGTGCAATAGTTAAAGACGAGTCAAGTATGTTTATAACTAAAAGTAAATTAGTAATACAGGATTGTTATAACAAAGTTTTATACACTTCCAAGATAGGGAAAAGTAAAGAAAAACTTTACCAAAAGGGGTATCGAGAAGCTATTAGAAAAGCTTTTGATTCAATGACCGATTTTGAATATACTTACAAACCTTCTTTGTTTTTGAAAAAGAAAGAAAACCAAGAAGTAATTAGTTCAAATACGAGTTCTAATGAAGCAGCTGTTCAAGCTAAGAAAATAGTACAAGTTGTTGAAATTTCTGAGATAAATAAAGAAGGTGAAAAAGAAGAAAATTTAGTTTCTAATTCTTTAGAGGTCTTATATGCTCAGCAGAAAAATAACGGATTTCAATTAGTTAATACAAAACCAGAAGTCGTTTTTGTAATTTTAAAAACGAATCTTAAAGATGTTTTTGTCATCAAAGACGTAAATGGAATTTTTTATAAAGTAGGGGAGAATTGGGTTTCTGAGTATTATGAAAATAATCAATTCATACGAAAAGAGTTTCAAGTAAACTTCTAATAATTATACTTACTTTTCCATCTATTTTTTAAAGCTTCTTTAAACTGATTTTCTCGTGGATTATTTCCTGGTGCATATAATTTTGTTCCAGAGAGTTCTTCAGGTAAAAACTCTTGTTCTACAAAATTGTTAGCAAAATCATGAGAATATTTATAATTCTTTCCAAAATCTAAATCTTTCATTAATTTAGTAGGTGCATTTCTTAAATGCAAAGGAATAGATAAGTCACCGGTTTTTTGTACTAAATCCAGTGCGCTGTTTATTGCTAAATAAGAAGCGTTACTTTTTTGTGAATTTGCTAAATATACAGCACATTGACTTAAAATAATTCGAGATTCAGGATTGCCAATTACAGAAACTGCTTGAAACGTATTATTTGCTAAAATTAAAGCTGTAGGATTTGCATTTCCAATATCTTCAGACGCAGAAATTAGCAATCTACGTGCAATAAACTTAACATCCTCGCCACCTGCAATCATTCGTGCCAACCAATATACAGCGCCATTTGGGTCACTACCTCTTATGGATTTTATAAAAGCAGAAATATTATCATAATGTTGTTCCCCAGTTTTATCGTATCTGACAGTATTTTTCTGAACCTTTTCTAGAACTAACTTGTTTGTAATTTCAATTTCTTCATCAGCAGAAACAAGTAATTCAAAAATATTTAAAAGTTTTCTTGCATCACCACTCGATACTTGCAATAAGGCATCCGTTTCTTTTAATACAATTTTTTTGGTGGATAAAATTGGGTCTTTTTCCATAGCTCTTTTCAAAAGCGCAATTAAATCGTTTTTATCAAAAGAATTTAAAATATAAACTTGACAGCGAGAAAGTAAAGCAGGAATCACTTCAAAACTAGGGTTTTCTGTAGTTGCACCAATTAAAGTTACCCAGCCTTTCTCAACAGCACCTAACAAAGAATCTTGCTGAGATTTACTAAATCTATGAATTTCATCAATAAATAAAATAGGGTTTTTTGCAGTAAATAAACCTCCACTCTTTTTCGCTTTTTCAATAATCTCTCTTACATCTTTAACACCTGAACTTATTGCACTCAAGGTATAAAAAGGTCTGTTAGATGCGGTCGCAATAATATTTGCTAAAGTAGTTTTACCAATTCCTGGAGGTCCCCATAAAATTAAAGATGGAATAATTCCTTGTTTAATTAGATTTGTTAAAACACCATTTTCTCCAACTAAATGTTGCTGGCTAATATAATCACTAAGTATCTTGGGTCTAATTCTTTCTGCCAAAGGTTCATTCATTTAGTAAAAATAGCAAAGATTTCTGACAGAATATGTAAAATTAGTGTTTGGTTATATTTTTGCTATTTTTATTGTCTATGAATGATGAGAATCAACTAAAAATATCAAAGTCAATTTTTCTAATTCCAATGTTCTATATCGTCATAATATGGTTCATTTATTGGATTGAAATACAATATGGGTTTAATTTTAATAAGTTTGGTGTTTATCCAAGAACGCTTGAGGGTTTTAGAGGTGTTTTTCTAACGCATTTTATCCATAGTAATACTAATCATGTTTTTAATAATTCAATTCCATTATTTGTGCTTTTAAGCAGTCTTTTTTATTTTTATAAAGATGTTGCTTATAAAGTTCTAATTTTTGGAGGTTTATTGACCGGTTTTTTAACTTGGTTATTTGCTAGAGAATCTTTTCATATTGGCGCTAGCGGAATCGTTTATTTACTTTTTAGTTTTGTTTTTTTTAGTGGAATCATAAAAAAGCATTATAGATTAGTGGCACTTTCTTTAATAATAATTTTTCTATACGGAAGTATGATTTGGTATGTTTTACCGATTAAAGAGGGTATGTCTTGGGAAGGACACTTATCCGGTTTTGTAACAGGTTTCTTTTTTGCTTTTATTAAAAGAAATAAAGGGATTGTAAAAAAGGAACATGAATTTTCAAGAACAGAATTCGATTTGTTATTTGATGATAGCGGAAATTTTTCACCACCTGAAATAGTGGAAAATAAAGAAAACGAAAAGAGAGTAGAAGAGTAGACTTAAAGCATTCGTTGTCTTACAGTCTCATATAAAAAAGCACCACAAGCTACAGAAACGTTTAAAGAAGCTATTTCGCCTAAAAGCGGCAACTTTGCTTTATAATCTACCATTTTTAAGATCGATGGGTTTACACCTTTATTTTCAGAGCCCATTACAATAGCCATTGGTTGATTTAAATCAATATCATAAACAGAGCTTTCTGTTTTTTCAGTTGCGGCAACTGTTTTAATATCGGAAGCTTGTAACAAAAATAAAGCATCTTTAATATGATCAACTTTACAAATTGGTATTTTAAAAGCGGCACCAGCAGAAGTTTTTATAGTTTCAGCATTTACAGGAGCACTTCCATTTTTTTGTATGATAATTCCGTGAACACCAGTGCATTCTGCAGTTCTTATAATTGCACCGAAATTTCGAACATCAGATAATTGATCTAGAAGTAAAAACAAAGGTGTTTTTTCGCTCTCTATCACTTTTTCAATTAATTCTTCCAAATCATGAAATTCTACAGGTGATATTTGAGCAACAGCACCTTGGTGATTGCTGTTTTTGGATAATCTATCTAACTTTTCAACAGGAACCATACTGGTAGTTAGATTTTTAGCTTTAATTAATTTGTTGAGCTCATAAAATAACTCACCTCTTAATCCCTTTTGTAAATATATTTTATTAATTGATGATCCACTTTCTATCGCTTCAATAATTGCTCTAATACCAAATATATTTGTTGTTTCTGCTGTCATGATGCAAATGTACGCTATCTATTTTTTTTGAATTAAAAATATGGTCTATAATTTCATTACTTTTTTTGTGATAACTTTATCTGTAAGATATATTTTTACGTGATATAGACCTTTCGCAATAGTTGAAACATCTATTTCATTCTTATTAGAAGTGCTAATTACTTTTTTCCCTAAAATCGTGTACACTTCAATCTTTTGAATTGAATTTGGGCTATCTATCGTTAGCACGTTTTTTACAGGATTAGGGTATGCCTTTATTTGGTTTAACGCTATTTCATTGGTACTTAAAGCACTGCAATTTGATAGATTAAAATCTATTTCTATAGGGTCATTAGGAGTTAAATCTTTTCCTGTAAAAGCCGGATAATTTAAGGCATATTTTTTTGCTCTAAATATATTGTTGCTTGATGGTATATCGCCTTGAGTTAAAATTGTCCCTGAGCTTATTGGATTTATATATTCCCATACAATAGTATCATTGCTGTCTATTTCAAAAAAACGACCACTTGTTCCTTCACAAATTAGGATATTATTATTTGGTAATCTTTGTGCGCTAGATAATATTGGGGAATAAAAATCGGTGTTGCCCACAGAAGGGTATATGTAGTCTGGGTTAATAGGGCCAAAAGAAGTATTCGAGTTTTTTATATAAACACCAGGAGCGCTTGTAGGTGGCGTAATAATATTTATTTCTGAATAAAGTGTTGCTCTATTGATACCATTGTTGTACAAAATTATTTTACCTTCTCCTAATAATCCATTTGAAATCCAATGCGGGTTATGCTGACCAAATAATTTTTGATCTACAAGTGCTCCTTGACCATACGCCCTTGGGTTGCCCCATCGATATAAAAGATCGCCCCCTTTACCGTAAGTTCCGCCAGAGTTAGTAGCTGCTTCTTCAGTAGTTGTAGAATGATCTATAATATAAAACTCACTAAGGGTTTTACTCCCCAAAATAATTTGATCTAAATCTTCATTATATTGAACAGAATTAATGTGCATCCAATTCGCATTACCATTAGATTCACCTAAAAAATTGATGTCCATTAATTGATGATTCTCACTTATAACTCCAAAATTATCTTTTGTGTTGTCAAAGTCTTGAATGAAATGATCTTTAAAATCCCATCTCCAAATAATATTCACAGCATCTGTTCCTTGAGGCTCAATTTCTAGTATGTGTTCATTATATAATTGATTTGATGTTAAATTCGAAGGCTTTCTCCCTAATTGAATTGCTTCTGTATCTGTTAAAATAGAGGCTGCTAAAACTAAAATATTTCCATTAGGCATTGGATAAATGTCATGATGTTGACTTGCATTTAAATCGGAATATACATATCCCCAGAGTACATTCCCTTCCCAATCAAAAAGCTCAATTCTTCCTCCTACACCTGGTATAGCTATATTTCCAGGGTTTGGTCCAGCAGAGGCCCTTAATAAGTTTCCGTTTTCTAGCAAGTAAACAGACTTACCAGAGTTGAAAGCACTTGTCCATTGATTTATAACTTGACCACAATTATTAATCAAGAAGGTTTCCTTGCCTGTGGTAAAAAGAGTATAGGCATCATAAGAATTTTCGCTATTGATAATTGTTCCAATGGTATTTTGACTACTTAAAGTTAGTGATGTTATAAAATAAACAAAAACTAAAAATTTATATTTTTTTTTCATAATTATTTGGCGTTTAATTCGAATAATTCAGTTTTACCATTATTAACGGCAATAATAGCTAAGATTTTATTTAATTTTTTATGATGAATCAACTCTACAGATTTTGCGTTTCCGTTAAGATACAGTCCTGTGTTTTTTGGAGGTAAAACCGTATAATTGTCCTTTTTGTTTGATAGTAATACCAATCCATAAGGATTATCTAAACGAGGAGTTTCAACTTCTGTGTTGTAAATATTACCAACAACAATTAGATCTTCAAAACCATCCTGATTAAAATCAAAAGTATCTCCATCCAAAATGGGCATTGTTTGAGCCATAGCAGGTAATATTATTTTTTTAAATTTGTTTTCACCTTTATTTAAAAGTAAAATACTTTTAAATTCATTGACCTCTCGGTTATAAGATGTCTGAAGTTTTTGACCATAAATATCTTCTAATGATGAGTTTGCAAATTCGTAATAAGATTTAATTCTTTTTGATATAAAGGGCATTTGCTGGGTAGAACACTCTTTACCTCTTAATGGAACATATTTTCCATCGTATTGATAACTTAATACAATGTCGTGAGTACCATTTTCATCAAAGTCGTCGGCATAAATACGCAAAGGCTTTTCTTTGCTTGCTTTCAGCTTATTATTTAATCCCATGTTTCCAATTACATAATCTTTAAGACCATCATTGTTAACGTCTGTTTCCGTAATACTGTTCCACCATCCTTTTTCAGTATTTAACTTGCTAGTACTAGAGATGTCTTTAAAGGTGCCTTTATCGTTTAAAAAAACACCCACGTGAGTCCATTCGCCTACAGCAATAAAATCTTGCCATCCATCATTATTAAAATCGGTTGTAATTACCTTATTTATAATGCCGAAATTTTCAAAGGTAGGTGCAATTTTAGCTGTGGTATTTTTAAAAATTCCATTTACATTTTCATAAATAATAGAAGGTTCATGCACAGGATATTTTTGAGGTTTTATTCTATTCCCTACAATTATATCAAAATCACCATCATTGTCAAAATCAATTTTACTTACTGTTTTTCCACTAATAGTATAGTCTTTTATCTCGTTGGTCTCCTTATTTTTGAAATTCCCTTTTCCATCATTGATGTATATTCTATCTTTTAAGCTTTCAGATCTTTCAAGAAACTCATTGCCGCCGCTAACAACATATAAATCAAGGTCACTGTCATTATCAATATCAATAAATAAAGCCTCCATATCTTCATAATGTGCGTCTTTATCGAAAATAGTATTTTTGATTTTTTCAAAAGAGTTGTCTTTTTGTAAATAGATGGCTGCTGGTTGGTTTTTTGCACCACCAATAAACACATCTTCTTTACCATCATTATTTACATCACCTTTTACGATATAAGGGCCTAATGTAGATTGTTTTTGAGGTAATAATATTTCTTTTTCAAAGTCATTAAATTCATTTTCTACGTGCGTAAAATTAAGAAGAGTATTATTTTTCTTAAAAAGAGTATTGTTAGTTTTTTGTCTTAATTTATTATGGTTTTTAGCATCTTTTTCATTAAAAATAAGATTAGAATTTGCTTTTATATTATATTTTTCTTCAAAGTTTCCAGAGGCCCATAAGACTCTTACCGTATCTATAATTTTATGTTTACCCAAACCAAAATGGACAGTGTTGTCTACAGAAGATAAATAGCCTCTAACTCTTTTCGATTCTTTTGTTCTGGTTTTACCATCATAAATAAGGGTTACTTTAGCAAAGTCTTCAGAGATTGTCCCTTTGGTTTCTATTTTTACATAATTCCCTGTATCATTTTCTGTAGATAGGTTTTTAAAAAGAAAAGCATCATCATCTATGTTGTTTACAACAATATCTAAGTCACCATCATTATCTAAATCGGCATAAGCTGCTCCGTTAGAGAATGAGGGTTCACTTAAACCAGAATCTGATGTTTTATTTAAGAAATTTAAGTTCCCATTATTTGAAAAGAATAGATTTGTTAGTTTTTCTGAAGGCAATTGGTTGTAAATTTCTTCTTTAATTTTTAAAGGTACTTTGCCTCTATACTGCTTTTTTATATTTGAAATTTGAATTCGAATATCGTTGTCTAAGGCATATCTTCGATAGCCATTTGTAACATAAATATCGTTATTTTCATCATTATTTGCATCAAAAATAAGACCTGCCCAACTCCAATCTGTTTTGGATAAGCCGGTTACTTGTGCTACATTATGAAACTTGTTGTTGCCAATATTAAGTTGTAATGAATTAAACATGTATTGATGGTGAAGGTCTAATTTGTTTACAAGTAGATTATGCTTTTCTACGTTCATAGAAGCCATTAATGTTTTAGAACGTATGTGGTCTGCACTCGCCATATCTAAAACAAAAATATCATTTAAATTATCATTATTTATATCTTCAACATCTACTCCCATTCCATAAAATGATACTTGTTTGGTAGCTTTTTTTATTTGATCTGTGAATGTGCTGTTTCCGTTGTTTAAGTATAAGGCATCTGGCACGTAGTAGTCGTTGGCAATATAGATGTCTAACCAACCATCATTGTTAATATCACTGACACATAAACCTAGGCCAAAAGTAGGTTTTAGTAAGCCAGATTTTTCTGTAATATCTATAAATTTACCATTATTATTTTTATATAGGTGACTCGAACTTTGGTGAAGGCGTTTCTTGTTTTTAAGTGTTTTATAAAATGTAATCGGGTCTAATCCGTAATAATCATTTTCATTTGCCACGATACAGTCTAAGTCTCCATCTTTATCAAAATCAAAAAAAGAAGCTTGCGTACTGATACCGGTATCAGCTAAACCATATTCTACTGCTTTTTCTGTAAAAGTATTATCCTTCTGATTTATATAGAGTAAGTTTTGTCTTTCCTCTAAGTTGTAAGGACCTCCTTGTGTAACATAGATATCCATCCAACCATCATTATTGACATCTGCAAAGGTTACACCGTTTGACCAGTTTTTATGCTGGTTGATGTTGGCTTTTTCTGAAATATCTTCAAAGACGAGGTTTCCTTTGTTTAAGAATAATTTATTATCTACTTGGTTACCACAGAAGAAGACATCTTTTAAACCATCATTATTAACATCTACAATACCAACCCCAGCACCATTGTAAAAAAAATCGTAATCAAAAAGATTTGATTTCGTCGATAAATCGTGCTTTAAAGTGTTTTTAAAATCTAAATTACTTTGTTTTTTATTTATTTTTTGAAAATTGAATAACGTTATATTTACTTTTTCTCCCAAGTTTTGACTATCTAAGATAGTTTCACTTTTATTAGAACAACTTGATAGAATTAGAATTGATATATAAAGCGTTAAATAAGATTTCATTTTTTTAAATTTTGTTAAAAAAAAAGAGCTTTATAAATAAAGCTCTTTTTCTTTTTATAAATAATATTTAGTTATTATAAACAAAGTGTAATTGGTAATAAACCTGGTGCAGGTGTAGGTCCAAAATAACCAAATGATGTGCCATCTGGTGCAAATATTTCAAATTCTACTTCTGAAGGGTATGAACCACCTACGAACTCCCAAGTTGCCTCTAAAGTTCCTGCAGGTATAGTAACAGTCTCTGTTACATCAATCCATTGTGTATCTCCAACGCTTCCTCTAGTTGCAGGATCTGCATCCCAGTAACTCGGAATAGCGAATACTGAATCAACACCATCCATAGTCACAGTCACATTACTACCTTGCCATCCATCACCATAGTTGTCATACATTCTAATTGAATAATCACCTGGTTTAGGAGAACATAGTAATAAAGTGTTGTATAAATATGGAGAAGACCAATATCCACCGGTAATGATACCAGCAGCATCTTTAGCTCCGTATGTTCTACCATCGGTTAAATTTAGACGTAATTCAAATACAAATAAATCTCCAGGAGCATGCATTGATGCATCTAATCCCATTGCAGCTTCAGCTTCACCAAAAGTTGCAGATACAGTTGTTCTAGGCAATCCAACAGGACCTGTTGTAAATGCAGATGCAGGGATCGTTTTTACCAACGCTTCCGCTTCAGTATTACCGTTATCTGGCGTAAGATCTCTTATAGATACATAAACATCTACACTTTCTAATAATGCCCCACCTTCACTGTCTTGTTCTTCAACTTCTACAGAGAAGGTTGTACTCGCAATACTTGAGTTTAGAGTATTTGACAATACCTCTATTGTTCTTAGAACGGCACCTGCTTTGGTGTCTTCTACTACCTGGTCTACTACGGTATCTGAGTCCTCACAAGAATTGAAGGAAAAAACCAATAAACCTGATAGAAAAATTTTAAATATGTTTTTCATGTTGTTATTATTTTTAATTATTAATGTTAGTTAGCAGGATTTACAACACCTTTATCCCAAAAAACAGTAGAACTTAAGTCTTGTCTTTGTAAAATATTTGGGTTTGCACTTACTTCACTACTTGGGTATAAAACAGTTCTTGGGAAACTACCTGGATTAGTATCTAGACTTCTAGATAATGTTCTTGGGTAACCTGTTCTTCTAATAAAATTAAAAGCATCTCCTGCACCACCATACATTGCTACAAAATACTGCTCTCCCAATAAATCCATTTTGTCTTTAGCGGTTGGGAAACCGGTTCCATCTAAGGCAGTAGTCATTGCAGCTGCATTAAATTCAGCCATTTTAAGAGCAATAAAGGCAGCTACATAAGTTGCATCTGGAGCTTGTGATTTATCAACAGTACCATCTAATGCACCAAAAGATTGAACCTTAGCGATAGATTTTGTCATACCTGCTTCAAAGTGAGTTGCAGCCTCTGCCATGTTTCCTAATGTTAAATTAGCTTCTGCTTTCATAAAGTCTACATAAGACGCAAGGTAAATTGGATCAATACCAGCACCACCGCCACCATTACCCAAGCCTACGGCCTGACCAAAAGATGCACCAATAGATTCTCCTATATAAGGAAAAGCATCAGCTCTCCAATCGAAACTACCACCAGCAGGATAAACCCCTACTGCAGTTCTTGTGAAATTATCTGGAGGTGTACCTTCATCATTTCCATGAAATCTACCCCAATAACCTACAGGCATTGAACACCATATATCTTCATCTGGTGTAAATTGTAAGTGTATTGGTGTGTCTTGCAGTGAACATGATAAAGTTTCTCCGTCACCAGCAGCATTAAATATTAAAACACCACCTGCAGCACCGAATAATCCAAGTACATCTTCAATCAAGGCATAACTCCCTGGAGTTCTCCAGTTTTGTCTGAAGAAATAATATCTTCTTCTTGGATCTGTGTTTGATGAGAAATCTCCATACTGTCCAACCATTGTGTTTATCAACCAATTAGATTGGTAAATGTTTGCTCCTGAAGAAGTATAATCAGCTGCATAATCTGGATGACGTGTGTCTGGAGACAATACGTTGGTTCCATAATTAAATTGAAAATCATCGTCTGTACTTTCTATAACGTTTGTTGCCGCAGCCACTGCTGCATAGTTTCCTACAGTTAAATCTGCACGCATTTGGATTGTGTTTACTAACTTTATCCATTTGTCTGCATCTCCATCATAAAACAAGTCATTACCAGTTCCAATACCACTAGTATTTGTAAAGTGTACTTTTGCTTCTGCTAAAATAGCGATTGCAGCAGTATAGACATCTGCACTACTATCTGCTTTTGGTAGTGGAAACTCATTAGGCTTTCCAGCTTCAGACCAAGGAATATCTCCTAAGAAATCTACCAATTGCATTAATGTATGCGCTTGTAATGTTTTTGCAATACCTAAATGATAAGATAAATCTTTATCTGGATTCGCAATATCTAAAGCTTCAATGGCATTTGTATTAATGGTAATACCTCTTACACCATCATTACTGTAAAACCTAGACCAAACAGCGTTTAATGTTCCATCACCATAATTGTCTAAGTAATTTCTACCAAACATGTAGTCGATTCTACCTAATTCTGCACTATTTGCCTGAAATGTTCTTTGAGTTACTCTGTAGGCTAATTGTATAGAATTTAATAATAAATCTGGATCTGCTTGATCTGAAGATAATTCGTTTGGACTTGCTAGTTGTTCTAGCTCTATTGAATCACAAGAGTAAAACAATGTGCTTGAAGTCACAATTGCTATTAGCAATATTTTATATATTTTTTTCATGATATGTTATTATGTTTAATATTTATTAAAATGATAGTTTTACACTAAAACCATAACGCTTAGAACTAGGTCCGTTTAAATAATCGAATCCTCTACCATTACCAACACCAACACCTGCTACGTTAGGGTCAAAGTTAGCAGCATCTGGAGTATTGTATGCATCATACCATAAGTTAAATCCACTAAATGTGAAAGATACTGCACCAAAAGGAGTTTTGTCTAAAGCACTCTGTGGAAGTGAATATCCAAGTGAAACTTCTTGTAATCTTAATACAGATGCGTCATAGATTGTTAATTCTTTTGGACCAAACAATAAGTTAGAAAAATAGTATTGAGAATTATTAATCTGCAATGTATTTGCTTCTCCTGTAGATTCTAAAATACCAGGTAAAATAAACGTTTTATTTCTATCACCATTTATTAACCCTCTACCTAATAAAGTAGCAATTGTACTACTTGCAATGTCTCCACCTTTTGTATGGTTTATTTGAAAGCTAAAAGTAAAGTTTTTATAAGATAATGTATTGTTTAAGTTCATTACATAATCTGGATTTGGATTACCAATAATAGGAGTAATCGATCTACCATCAGGTAAAACAACATTACTTTCTGATAAGTAACTACCATTTGAACCTACTAAAAACTCTCCAGCATCATTTCTTCTAATTCTTGTACCTACAATAACACCTAATTGTTCACCTTTAATCGCTGCGTTTGCTCCAAGATTTGCGCTTGCAGAACCTGCATATAAAATCTGGTCGTCTTCTTGTTCTGTAACAATTTGCTCACTTTGTGTAAAGTTAACACGAGAGTTCCAATTAAAACCGTCACCATCATTTTTAAATATATCTAGACCTAAATCTACTTCAACTCCACTACCTTCTACTTTACCAACATTGGCTTGTGTAGATGTAAATCCAGAAGTTGGTGCTAAAGGTTTTGTTACTATTAAATCTTTAGTTGTTCTGTCAAAATAAGAAAAACTTAAATCAATTCTGTTGTCTAAAAAACGAGCATCAAAACCAACTTCAATTTCACTAATTAACTCAGGTTTTAAATTTGGATTTGCTTGAAAATCACTAACACTGTTAGTTGTTATCGGGCCAAAACCACCAGCATTAACTTGTGTGCTTTGCGATACTGTATTTATTGTTGGATATCCAGAAGGGAAACCTGCAGATTGTCCTAAACCAGCTCTAACTTTTAAATAGTTTAATCCTTTTCCACTGTCAGATTTGAAACCTTCAAATGCTGCGGTTGGAATAAAAGAACCAGAAATACTTGGGTAAAATAAACTGTTGTTTTCAGTTGGTAAGTTAGATACCCAGTCATTTCTACCAGATAAAGTAAGATATGCATAGTTTCTGAAATCAATAGCCGTTTCACCAAAAACACCTACAATGTTTCTTTTTGATGTAAATTGAATTGGTGTTTGATTTTCAAAGTTGAAGTGTTGTAATACACCAAATACAATTTGGCCAGTACTTGAAACACCTTGTTGATCAAAAGTTCTAGATCGAGATGTACCTCCGGCAACAAAACTTAAACTAAAATCTTCTGATAAATCATAACTACCATTAAAAGCTAAATAGTGGTCAAAAATACTTACGTTATTGTCATATGTATCTAAGAAACCAAAAATAGCATTGTTAAAATTCACACCATTTTTGTTTGAGTAAGCTTTATTTCTTTCATTATAAAAGTCAATACCTGCACGATAAGAAACACCTAAATTTTCAGTGATTTCATAAGATAATGTTGCAGATGTAAATACCCTGTTAGTTACTTGCCCATTTTGTGCATTTTTTATAGACCACAGTGGATTGATAATATCGTTACCATTACGGTAATAAATACTACCACCATTTTCTGGTAGTTCAAATGGTAAACCCATTAAATCTACATTTCTTGGTGTAAAGAATACATTACCAAAAGTAGACCAACCTAATGTACCATTTCCTCTACTCGCAGCAACAGGTGGCGAAACCACTTTGTTTTGGGAATAATTCATAGATCCACTAACTGTGAATTTGTTTGATAATTTTGCACGTCCACCTAAAGATAATGTAGTTCTACCAACTCTGTTTCCAGGAGTAAATCCTTCTTCATCTAAATGACCGAAATTTGCATTATAGGTAACATCACCACTATCTGAAGAACCATTGAAGTTTACAGAAAGATTTTGAACAGAACCAGATCTAAAGAAATTTTCAACACTGTTGTAAGGTTTCCATTCATATCTTTCACCTGTAAATTGGTTATTTAAAATGTTATTTCCTCCTAAAAAGTTATTTAAGAAAGCAGAAGAACCATAAGGATGTTCCACAGTACCGTCAGGCTGAATAGTTCCAGCAGGGTCATTATTGTAACCATCTACACCGTCAGCATTAAAAGAAGGTCCCCAGTTACTAAAGAACCAACCAAAAGACTGATCAAAACCACCACCATACTGATCTTGATAATCAGGTACAGATGCGATATCGTTTACGAAGAAAGATTGATTAATTGTAATTTCGTTTTTCTTCTTTTTTCCCGAAGAAGCAGATCCTGCTTTCGTTGTAATTACAATTACACCGTTTCTACCAGCAGTACCATATAATGTAGCTGCTGCTAAACCTTTAAGTACACTTACACTCGCGATATTGTTAGGATCTAAATCTAAAAATCTACTAGAACCAACATTACCATTAAGGAAGTTTCCTTGTGCATTCGTATCACTACTAAATGGCACACCGTCTACTACAAATAATGCTTGGTTACTTCCGTTAATAGAAGAATAACCTCTAATTACTACGTTTGTTGCAGAACCAGAAGTACCACTTTGTGAAGTAATCTGTACACCAGATGCTTTTCCTGATAATATTCTAGCAACATCACCTTCTGCTCGTTGTTCTATTTCTTCAGAACCAACTTCAGCAACTGCATAACCTAAAGCTTTTTTCTCACGCTTTATACCTTGTGCAGTGATAACAATTTCTTCTAAAATCTGACCGCCTTCTTTTAAAGAGACATCGATTACGTTAGAAGATCCAACTGTTTTATTAATAGTTTCATATCCGAGGTATCTAAAAGTTAAAACATCGCCAGTTTTAGCTTTAATCGAATATTTACCATCAAAATTGGTGTCAGTACCTCTCGTAGTACCTTTCACTAATATACTAACTCCTGGTAAAGGACCTGAATCATCAGAAACAGTTCCAGTAACAGTCTTTTCTTGCGCAAATGATATTTGCACGACAAACGCCAGTAATAGCGTTAAAATTCCATTAAACTTTGTTTTCATTGTATAATTATTTGAATTAATTAATCCCAAAAGTCTTAAATAAAACTTAATTAAACAATTATTTAACATAAAAAATCATAAAAAAGTTAATAAAATGTTAAGTCGAAAGAGAATTATTGAAGATTTAAAAATAGCTCAACCAATTTATTATGATTTTATTTTGTTTAAAACCAAAGCTTTGAGTTGAATTTTTTCCAATGGCCGCACTTAATTTTATTTGCGATTTATTTATGTTAAATAAATAACCCAAACCGATTCCTGTAAGGTTGTCTGTGTTGAAATTTGTCTTAAAATTGCCAATATCAGTGATTGTATACAAAAAAGAGGTATTTGAAACCAAAATACGATATTCTATATTCACTAGGATGTAACTTTTTGCAAGGATACTTTGTTCATTGAAACCTCTAATGGACTGAGCACCGCCAATTCTAAATAATTCGTTGTCAATAAAATTAGCGGAAGTTAGATGTCCTAGTTGCGATCTAATATAAACACTGTTTCTGATATTTAAATCATATATGTAGGAAGCAGAAGCTTTAATTTTTATTTGATTATAAGAATTTTGATTTATTTTCCTTTTTCCAAATGTTGGATTAATTTCTAAGTTAAATTTATCACTAAAGAATATGTCATTTTTCGGAAGTTTATATTTCAATTGAAACCCTAAAAATGAATTCCTAAATGATATAATATTATCATTTGTATTGTTGTTTAGCGTCTCTGAGGATTCAGAGGAGTAGGTGAGTGCAAGTTTTAACTTGTTGTTTACATTATAATATAATTTTGAATCAAACTTAGTATTTAAAAAAGTAGAATCTTGTTTATATATTGAGAAGGCTATTTGAGGACTAAATTTTGATTTTAAGATGAAAGGAATTTCAGTTTTTAGTTTAAATTCTTGTTTTTCTGCTCCAATGCTGTTCCAGAACACTTCAAACTTTTCACCTTTATTTAAGATGTTGTTTAATTTTAAGTCAATATTGCCATTAAATAAAATGTCACCGTTTTCTTTAGATGCAAAATTAACCAGACCATCAAAACTGTTGTTTTGTTTTTTATGTAAATACATATAAACAAAAGTAGAATCTTGCGTAAATAATACTTCAGGAGATTTTATTTCTGTAATAAAATTCAAACTTTTTGATGCTTTTGATAATTCTTGCAGTTTTGGTTGATTAAATACGGTATTTGTTTCTAGGTTAAAATAGTTTTTTAAATAAGATTTTGGGAAATTTTCATAGCCTTTTATAATGATCTTGTTAATCATTCTTTTTTTTGATTTTGATATCATTAAATCAGCAAAAACTGTTTTATTTTTTATGACAATATTTTCTAACTTGATTTTAGAAAAGGATTTTCCTTCTTTATCAAGTTTTTTAGAAATGTTAGATAGCGTAGGCTGCAGTTTTTCGATAGGAATTGAAATAGTTCCTTTTTCGTTTCTCACTTTATTGAGATCAATTTCTGAGTTTTTGTTAATGTTAAGAACTACACGCTCTATTTTTACTTTCAAAGAAAAGTAGGCAACATGTTTGAGGTTTTCTTTTTTAATCTCGCTTATTGTAGTGGTCAAGTACCCTTTGTTTTTTAAATAATCAGAAATTCTATTGATTTCTTTTTTTAACGAAATTGTATCCTTGTGTTTGTTTGAGTAATTAATTTTATCTAGAACTAAAACTTCGGTTTTATTTTTAGAGGAAAGTTTTAAAGTTAATTTTTGTGAAAAGAAAGTTTCAAAACAAAATATAAAATAAATTATGGATATAAAATGAATCGCTTTTTGTCTCAAAATAATTAAATTATTAGGTTCAAATGTAAAAGAAAATCTAGAAAATCAAGTAAAAAATAATGATTTAGAAAAAATAACTGACTGATATTTGAATAATTAGAATTTAATTGTACATTTGCGCACTCTTAAAAAAGAGACAATGTTTAATTATAAACGAAAAACAGTAATTATTTAGTATGCCAACTATTCAACAATTAGTTCGTAAAGGAAGAACCAAAATAACTAAGAAGAGTAAATCGGCTGCTTTGTCGTCTTGTCCTCAAAGGCGTGGAGTTTGTACACGTGTTTATACTACAACACCAAAGAAACCTAATTCAGCGATGCGTAAAGTTGCCAGAGTTAGATTGACAAATGGTAATGAGATAAACGCATACATTCCAGGTGAAGGACATAACTTACAGGAGCACTCGATAGTATTAGTTAGAGGTGGAAGGGTAAAAGATTTACCAGGTGTTAAATATCACGTGGTACGTGGAGCATTAGATACAGCAGGTGTTGAGGGAAGAACTCAACGTAGGTCTAAGTATGGTGCAAAACGCCCAAAAAAGTAAAATTAGTAACTTTTTTAATGTAAAGACATGAGAAAAAGAGCAGCAAAAAAAAGAGTCTTATTACCGGATCCTAAATTTAATGATCAGCTCGTAACACGTTTTGTGAATAACTTAATGTGGAGTGGTAAGAAGTCAGTAGCGTTTAAAGTGTTTTACGATGCGTTAGAGCTCGTAGAAGAAAGAAAAGGAGAAGGCGAGGAAAAATCGGCTTTGGAAATTTGGAAAGATGGTTTGTCAAATGTAATGCCACACGTGGAAGTAAGATCTCGTCGTGTTGGTGGAGCAACATTCCAAATTCCTATGCAAATTAGACCAGATCGTAAAGTATCTATGGCTATTAAGTGGATGATTTTATATACTCGTAAGAGAAATGAGAAAACCATGGCACAACGTTTGGCAGCAGAAATTTTAGCAGCAGCTAAGGAAGAAGGTGCAGCAGTTAAAAAACGTACTGATACTCATAAAATGGCAGAAGCTAACAAAGCATTCTCTCACTTCAGATTTTAATAGAAATGGCTAGAGATTTAAAATTCACAAGAAATATTGGGATTGCAGCACATATTGATGCTGGTAAAACCACAACTACTGAGCGTGTATTGTACTACACTGGTGTTTCTCACAAGATTGGAGAAGTGCATGATGGGGCAGCTACAATGGACTGGATGGAGCAAGAGCAAGAAAGAGGTATTACCATTACTTCTGCAGCAACAACTTGTACATGGCAGTTTCCTACGGAGAATAATGCTCCAGTTGATGATACAAAGGATTACCATTTTAATATAATTGATACTCCTGGTCACGTAGATTTTACTGTTGAAGTAAATCGTTCGTTACGTGTATTAGATGGTTTAGTTTTCTTATTTAGTGCAGTTGATGGTGTTGAGCCTCAATCTGAAACTAACTGGAGACTTGCTGATAATTATAAAGTGCCAAGAATTGGTTTTGTTAATAAAATGGATCGTCAAGGATCTGATTTTATGATGGTTTGTGATCAAGTAAAAACAATGTTAGGTTCTAATGCAGTGCCAATTGTTTTAAATATTGGTGACGAAGAGAACTTTAAAGGTATTGTAGATCTAGTTAAAAATAGAGCTATTATATGGCATGAAGAAGGAATGGGTGCAACATTTGATATTGTTGAAATTCCTGAAGAATTAAAAGAGGAAGCTAAATTATTACGTGCTAACCTTATTGAAGAAGTAGCAAGTTATGATGAGAACTTGTTAGAAAAATTCATGGAAGATGAAGATTCTATAACAGAAGAAGAAGTGCATAATGCATTGAGAGCTGCTGTAATGGATATGGCTATCATTCCTATGATTTGTGGTTCTGCATTTAAAAATAAAGGTGTTCAGTTTCTATTAGATGCTGTTTGTCGTTATTTACCTTCTCCTATGGATAAAGAAGGTATTGTAGGTGTAAACCCAGATACAGAAGAAAAAGAATTGCGTAAACCTGATGTAAAGGAGCCTTTCGCTGCTTTAGCTTTTAAAATTGCTACAGATCCTTTTGTTGGTCGTTTAGCATTCTTTAGAGCATATTCAGGTCGTTTAGATGCAGGTTCTTATGTGTTAAATAACCGTTCAGGTAAAAAAGAACGTATTTCACGTATTTATCAAATGCATGCTAATAAGCAAAATGCAATTGATTATATTGAGGCTGGAGATATTGGTGCTGCTGTAGGTTTTAAATCTATTAAAACAGGAGATACTTTAACTGCTGAAAAATTCCCGTTAGTACTAGAGTCTATGGATTTTCCAGATCCAGTAATTGGTATCGCTGTCGAGCCTAAAACGAAAGCAGATGTTGATAAATTAGGAATTGGACTTGCTAAGTTAGCGGAGGAAGATCCTACTTTTACTGTGCGTTCAGACGAAGCTTCAGGACAGACTATTATTTCTGGAATGGGAGAGTTGCATTTAGATGTACTTGTAGATCGTTTAAGACGTGAGTTTAAGGTTGAAGTTAACCAAGGTCAACCTCAAGTGGAATATAAAGAAGCTATTACGGCTCAAGCGGAACACAGAGAGATTTATAAGAAACAATCTGGTGGTCGTGGTAAATTTGCTGATATTGTATTTACTATTGGTCCAGCTGATGAAGGTGTTCAAGGATTACAATTTGCATCTGTTATTAAAGGTGGAAATGTGCCTAGAGAGTTTGTTCCTTCTGTAGAGAAAGGATTCAAGGAAGCTATGAAGAATGGTCCTTTAGCAGGTTATGAAATGGATTCTATGAAAGTTACATTAAGAGATGGTTCTTTCCACGCAGTGGATTCTGATGCATTATCTTTTGAGTTAGCTGCAAAAATGGGTTATAAAGCTTCTGCTAAGTCTGCAAAAGCAAAGATTATGGAGCCATTAATGAAGTTGGAAGTTCTGACTCCAGAGGCAAATATGGGAGATATCGTAGGAGATTTAAATAGAAGAAGAGGTCAGGTAAATGATATGTCAGACAGAGCAGGTTCTAAAGTGGTAAAAGCAATTGTTCCTCTATCTGAAATGTTTGGATACGTAACAGCTTTAAGAACGATGTCTTCAGGTAGAGCAACTTCTACTATGGAATTCTCACACTATGCAGAGACTCCTTCAAATGTTTCAGAAGAAGTAATAGCAAAAGCAAAAGGATAACCTACTAAAATAATATAAGATGAGTCAAAAAATTAGAATAAAATTAAAGTCTTACGATTACAATTTAGTAGATAAATCTGCTGAAAAGATAGTAAAGACTGTAAAAAGTACTGGTGCTGTAGTAAATGGACCAATACCATTACCAACACATAAAAAGATTTTTACAGTATTACGTTCACCACACGTAAATAAAAAATCTAGAGAACAGTTTCAATTAGCTTCTTACAAAAGATTATTAGATATTTATAGTTCTTCTTCGAAAACTATTGATGCTCTAATGAAATTAGAGTTGCCGAGTGGAGTTGAAGTTGAGATTAAAGTATAAGTAAATATTAACTTTCGGTTTAATTTTGTTAAACCGAAAGTTTTTTATATTTTTGCAGCCCGAAACATAGTAGGGTTATGCTGTTTTTGAGTGAAAATTCAATTATAGTAACATGTCTGGAGCGTTGCGCGAAGGAAAAACGGTAAAAACAAAATCAGCGTTGAATTTGTTTTACGCTTTTTTTTTTGGAAACAACTCGAAAGAGTTAAATGAAACAATAGTTTCGAACAAATAATTATTAATAATAGACGCGCTGGATAATTAAATCTATCGTCTAAAATTTTAACTAAATGTCTGGGTTAATAGGAAGAAAAATTGGGATGACCAGCTTATTTGATGCTAACGGGAAGAATATTCCTTGTACAGTTATCGAAGCAGGTCCTTGTGTTGTCACCCAAGTTAGAACCAAAGAGGTAGATGGCTATAGTGCCTTACAGCTTGGTTTCGATGACAAAAAGGCGAAAAGTTCTAACAAAGCGTTAGATGGTCACTTTAAAAAAGCTGGCGCAACTGCTAAGAAAAAGGTAGTTGAGTTTCAAGGCTTTGAAGGAGAATTTAAATTAGGTGATTCTATATCTGTAGATCATTTTGAAGAAGGCGAATTCGTTGATGTATCTGGTGTATCTAAAGGTAAAGGTTTTCAGGGTGTTGTAAAACGTCATGGATTTGCTGGTGTAGGTCAAGCTACTCACGGTCAACATAACCGATTAAGAGCCCCGGGTTCTATTGGTGCTGCATCTTATCCTGCAAGAGTATTCAAAGGAATGCGTATGGCAGGTAGAATGGGTGGAGATAAAGTGAAAGTTCAAAACTTAAAAGTATTAAAAGTAGTTGCTGAAAAGAACTTACTTGTTGTTAAAGGAGCAATTCCTGGACACAAAAATGCTTTTGTAACTATTCAGAAATAATGAAAGTATCAGTTTTAGATATTACAGGAAAAGATACAGGAAGGAAAGTTGAACTTTCTAAGGATGTATTCGGTATAGAGCCTAATGATCACGCTGTTTATTTAGATGTTAAGCAATATTTGGCAAATCAACGTCAGGGTACGCATAAAGCTAAAGAAAGAGCAGAAATTACTGGGTCTACAAGAAAGATAAAAAAACAGAAAGGAACTGGTACTGCAAGAGCAGGATCAATTAAGTCTGGAGTTTTTAGAGGTGGAGGACGTATGTTCGGTCCAAGGCCAAGAGATTATTCTTTTAAATTGAATAAAAACTTAAAGCGTTTAGCACGTAAGTCTGCTTTAAGTATTCAAGCAAACGATAAAAATTTAGTAGTAGTAGAAGATTTTGATTTTGAAACTCCAAGAACGAAGAATTTCTTAGATGTTTTAAAGGCATTAGATTTAGAGGCTAAAAAGTCATTGTTTGTATTAGGTAGTGAAAATACTAATGTGTATTTATCATCACGTAATTTAAAAAAGTCTAAAGTTGTTAAAGCTTCAGAAATTAATACTTATGGTGTTTTAAACGCTAATAAAGTGATAATTACTGAGAGTTCTTTAGAAGGAATTAATACAAATTTAAGCAAATAGGGATTCGAAATGAGTATTTTAATAAAACCTATTATTACGGAAAAAGCAACAAGCGATAGTGAATTATTTAATCGTTACACGTTCGTTGTAGATAAAAAAGCTAATAAATTAGAAATCAAAGGTGCTGTTGAAGCAGCATATGGAGTTTCTATTTTAAACGTTAAGACTTTAAATTATCCAATTCAAAGAAATACCAAGTTTACTAAAAAAGGTTTAGTAACTGGTATAAAGAGTGGGTATAAGAAGGCTATCGTTCAGGTAGCAGAAGGAGAAAGCATTGATTTTTATAACAATCTTTAAGAAAAGACAGAATGTCAGTTAGAAAATTAAAACCAATAACACCAGGTCAGCGTTTTAGAGTTGTAAATGGGTTCGACACCATAACAACTGATAAGCCGGAGAAAAGTTTACTTGCTCCGAAAAAACGATCTGGAGGTCGAAACAGTCAAGGTAGAATGACAACTCGTAATATAGGAGGTGGTCATAAACAAAGATATCGTATTATCGATTTTAAAAGAGATAAGAATGGTATTCCTGCTACAGTAAAAACTATAGAGTACGATCCAAATCGTACGGCATTTATTGCCTTACTAAGTTATGCTGATGGAGAAAAACGTTATGTAATTGCACAAAACGGTTTAAATGTAGGTCAAACAATTATTGCAGGTAGTGGAGTTGCACCAGAGATTGGTAATGCAATGCCATTAAGCGAAATTCCTTTAGGGACTACGATTTCTTGTATAGAATTACGTCCAGGTCAAGGAGCTGTTATGGCTCGTTCTGCGGGTTCTTTTGCACAATTAATGGCAAGAGATGGTAAGTATGCAACTGTAAAGTTACCTTCTGGTGAAACAAGATTAATCTTGTTAACTTGTTTGGCTACTATAGGAGTTGTATCTAATTCAGATCATCAGTTATTAGTATCTGGTAAAGCAGGTAGAAGAAGATGGTTAGGTAGAAGACCAAGAGTAAATGCGGTAAGAATGAATCCTGTCGATCACCCAATGGGTGGTGGTGAAGGTCGTGCTTCTGGAGGTCATCCAAGATCTAGAAATGGTATTCCTGCTAAAGGATTTAAAACTAGATCTAAGACTAAGGCTAGTAATAAATACATTATAGAACGTAGAAAGAAATAATAAGTTATGGCAAGATCATTAAAAAAAGGACCTTACGTTCACTATAAGTTAGAGAAAAAAGTGTTAGCCAATGTAGACGCTGGTAGCAAAACTGTAATTAAGACTTGGTCTAGGGCAAGTATGATTACTCCAGATTTTGTAGGACAGACAATTGCAGTTCATAATGGACGTCAGTTTGTACCAGTTTATGTAACGGAAAACATGGTAGGGCATAAATTAGGCGAATTTTCACCAACACGTTCTTTTAGAGGACACGCTGGTGCAAAAAATAAAGGTAAAAAATAGTAGGCAATGGGAGTTCGTAAAAAAAATATGGCAGATCAGTTAAAAGCAGACAGAAAGCAACGTGCTTTCGCTAAGCTTACTAACTGTCCTACGTCACCGAGAAAAATGCGTTTGGTAGCAGATCAAATAAGAGGAGTAGAAGTTGAAAAAGCTTTACAAATCTTAAAGTTCAGTCCAAAAGAAGCATCTATAAATTTAGAAAAATTGTTACTGTCTGCGATTGCAAACTGGCAAGCTAAAAATGAAGGTGCAGTAATTGAGGATGCTGGGTTGTTTGTAAAAACAATCTGTGTAGACAGCGCAGGAATGTTAAAAAGATTAAGACCAGCTCCACAGGGGCGTGCTCATAGAATTCGTAAGCGTTCTAATCACGTAACTTTAGAGTTAGGAAGTAAAAATTTAAGTAATTAATCTAAGTAGAAATGGGACAAAAAACAAATCCAATAGGAAATCGTTTAGGAATCATCAGAGGTTGGGAATCTAATTGGTATGGTGGTAATGACTACGGAGATAAAATTGCTGAAGATTATAAGATAAGAGAGTATATTCATGCTAGATTATCGAAAGCAAGTGTATCTCGTGTAATTATTGAACGTACTTTAAAGCTTGTAACCGTTACTATCACTACAGCTAGACCAGGTATTATTATCGGGAAAGGTGGACAAGAGGTAGACAAGTTAAAAGAAGAGCTAAAAAAAATTACAGGTAAAGAAGTTCAAATCAATATTTTTGAAATCAAACGTCCAGAATTGGATTCAAGATTAGTAGCAACTAGTGTTGCTCGTCAAATTGAAAATAGAATTTCTTATAAGAGAGCTATTAAAATGGCTATTCAAGCTACAATGAGAATGAATGCTGAAGGAATTAAAATCCAAATTTCAGGTCGTTTAAATGGAGCTGAGATGGCACGTTCAGAGCACTTTAAGGAAGGTAGAATACCGCTTTCTACATTTAGAGCAGATATTGATTATTCACTTGTTGAAGCTCATACAACTTATGGAAGATTAGGTATTAAGGTATGGATAATGAAAGGTGAGGTATATGGTAAAAGAGAGTTGTCGCCGTTAGTTGGTTTGTCTAAGAAGCAATCTGGTGGTAATAAAGGTGGTGGAGATAGAGGAAAAAGACCGCAACCTCGTAGAAGAAAATAATTTTTAAAATTAGAAATTAAAAATGTTACAGCCAAAAAGAGTAAAATACCGTAAGGTACAGAAGGCGAAAGGAAATATGACCGGTATTTCGGGTAGAGGGAATCAACTTTCTAACGGAATGTTCGGGATCAAATCTATGGACCAAAACTTGTTAACTTCACGTCAAATTGAAGCAGCTCGTATCGCGGCAACGCGTCACATGAAAAGAGAAGGTCAGTTATGGATTAAAATATTTCCAGACAAGCCTATTACAAAGAAACCTTTAGAGGTTCGTATGGGTAAGGGTAAAGGAGCACCAGATCATTTTGTTGCAGTTATTAAGCCAGGTAGAATATTGTTTGAAGTTGGTGGTGTACCAATGGAGGTGGCAAAGGAAGCCTTACGTTTAGCAGCTCAAAAACTTCCAGTAAGAACGAAGTTTGTAGTAGCAAGAGATTTTGATATTAACGCATAATTCTAAACAAAAATGAAACAATCAGAGATAAAAGAATTATCCATAGTAGATCTTACTGAGAAACTTGGAGCGTTGCAAAAGAATTATACTGATCTTAAAATGGCTCACGCAATAACTCCTTTGGAAAATCCATTGCAGTTGAGAGGTTTAAGAAGAACTGTAGCAAGAATTGCAACAGAATTAACAAAAAGAGAATTACAATAATTCTATAGTCAGTTTTAAAGATGGAAAAAAGAAATCTTAGAAAAGAGAGAATTGGTGTTGTGTCTAGTAACAAAATGGAAAAGTCTATTGTTGTTGCAGAAACTAAAAGAGTAAAACACCCAATGTACGGAAAGTTCGTATTAAAGACGAAAAAGTACGTTGCACACGACGAAAAGAATGATTGTAACGAAGGAGACACTGTTAGAATCATGGAAACAAGACCTATGAGTAAATCTAAGCGTTGGAGATTAGTAGAAATCCTAGAAAGAGCTAAATAATATGTTACAGACAGAATCAAGATTAAAAGTAGCAGATAATACTGGAGCTAAAGAAGTTTTAGTAATTAGAGTTTTAGGAGGTACAAGAAAACGTTACGCAAGTATTGGAGACAAAATTGTTGTATCGGTTAAATCTGCAACTCCTAACGGAACTGTAAAAAAAGGTCAAGTATCTAGAGCAGTTGTTGTGAGAACGAAAAAAGAAGTAAGACGTAAGGATGGATCATATATTAGATTTGATGACAATGCTTGTGTTCTTTTAAATCCTACAGAGGAAATGAGAGGAACACGTGTATTTGGTCCTGTAGCGCGTGAGCTTCGTGAGAAACAATTCATGAAAATAGTATCATTAGCACCTGAAGTGCTTTAAATCATTCATAAAATGAAGAAGTTCAAAATTAAATCAGGAGATACTGTAAAAGTAATTGCAGGAGATCATAAAGGATCTGAAGGTAAGGTGATACAAATCATCAAAGACAAGGATAGAGTTTTAGTTGAAGGCGTAAATTTAGTATCTAAACATACTAAGCCAAGTGCTCAAAGCCCTCAAGGTGGTATCGTAAAAAAAGAAGCTTCACTTCATATATCTAACTTAATGTTAGTTGAAGATGGTGTTGCGGTAAGAGTAGGTTATCAGGTTGATGGAGATACTAAGACTAGAGTCTCTAAAAAAACTAAAAAATAAGAATAATCATGAGTTACGTACCAAGATTAAAATCAGAATACAAGGAAAGAGTTATTAATGCTCTAACTGAAGAATTCAGTTATAAGAATGTAATGCAGGTGCCTAAATTAGAAAAAATTGTTATTTCTAAAGGTGTTGGAGCTGCCATTGCAGATAAGAAATTAATAGATTACGCTTTAGAAGAAGTAACGAAAATTACTGGTCAAAAAGCAATTTCTACGATGTCTAAAAAAGATGTTGCAGCATTTAAATTGCGTAAAGGTATGCCAATTGGGGTAAAAGTTACTTTACGTGGAGATAAAATGTATGAGTTTCTAGATAGATTAGTTACAGCTTCTCTGCCACGTGTAAGAGACTTTAACGGTATAAAGGCGAACGGTTTTGATGGTAGAGGTAATTACAATTTAGGAATTACTGAACAAATCATTTACCCAGAAATTAATATTGACCAAGTTAAGAAGATTAACGGTATGGATATTACATTTGTAACATCGGCGGATACTGATAAGGAGGCAAAGTCATTATTAGGAGAATTAGGTTTACCATTCAAAAAAAATTAAGAAATGGCTAAAGAATCAATGAAAGCTCGCGAACGTAAGAGAGCGAAAACAGTTGCAAAGTATGCAGAAAAGAGAAAAGCGTTAAAAGAAGCTGGAGACTATGAAGCATTGCAAAAATTACCAAAGAACGCTTCACCAGTTAGAATGCACAATAGATGTAAATTAACTGGACGCCCAAAAGGTTATATGAGACAATTTGGTTTATCTCGTGTTACGTTTCGGGAAATGGCAAATCAAGGATTAATACCAGGTGTTAAAAAAGCAAGTTGGTAGAAATTAGAAATAAAGCTTATTAATAAAAATAGAATGTGTATGTTTGCACGCTCTATTTTTTTTGAGTAAAAGAATGTTAACTGATTAAAGGTTCAATTATCACAGAGAAATCTGTAGCATAAATAGAGATATTTTGAAAACCGTAATCGCAATTTAAATAAATATGTATACAGATCCAATCGCGGATTTTCTTACTAGAGTAAGAAATGCTATCGCAGCAGGACACAGAGTAGTAGAAATTCCAGCTTCAAACTTGAAGAAGGAAATGACTAAAATTTTGTTTGATCAAGGTTATATTTTAAGTTATCAGTTCAATGACGATAAGGTTCAGGGAACAATTAAGATAGCTTTGAAATATGATAGAGAAACAAAAGAGTCAGTAATTAGAAAAATTCAACGAATTAGTACACCAGGTTTACGTAAATATGTTGGCTCTACAGAGATGCCAAGAGTATTAAATGGACTTGGAATTGCTATTGTTTCTACATCGAAAGGTGTAATGACAAATAAAAAAGCACGTCTAGAGAATGTTGGAGGAGAAGTTTTATGTTACGTTTATTAAGCTATAAGAAATGAGTAGAATAGGAAAAAATCCCGTTAGCATTTCACAAGGTGTAGATGTAAACATAAAAGACAATGTAATAACTGTAAAAGGGAAGTTAGGTGAATTGACCCAAACTATCTCTAAGGGTATTACAGTAACAATTGAAGATGGAATTATCACTTTAGATAGAGCATCGGAAAGTAAAGACCATAAAGCACAGCATGGTTTAATGAGAGCTTTAATCAATAATATGATTGAAGGTGTAAGTAAAGGTTGGACTAAGGATTTGGAATTGGTAGGTGTAGGTTATAGAGCATCGAACCAAGGACAGAAATTGGATTTAGCTTTAGGTTTCTCTCATAATATTGTTTTGGAAATAGCTCCAGAAGTTAAGGTTGAAACAATATCAGAGAAAGGGAAAAACCCAATCATTAAATTATCTTCTTTTGACAAACAGTTAGTTGGTCAAATTGCTGCTAAGATTCGTTCTTTCAGAGCACCAGAGCCATATAAAGGAAAAGGTGTTAAGTTTGTTGGTGAAATATTAAGAAGAAAAGCAGGTAAATCTGCATAATATATAGCATTATGGCATTATCAAAGCTACAAAGAAGAACTAGAATTAAGCGTAGAATCAGAAAAATTATATCTGGTACTGCTACTAAACCAAGGTTATCGGTTTATAGAAGTAACAAAGAGATTTACGCTCAATTAGTGGACGATGTAAACGGAGTAACATTAGCTTCTGTTTCATCTAGAGATAAAGAAATAAAAGCAACTACGAAGGTAGAAGCAGCAACTGCAGTTGGGAAATCAATCGCGGAAAAAGCTTCTAAAGCTGGAATAGAAACTATTGCTTTCGATAGAAATGGTTATTTATATCACGGTAGAGTTAAGTTATTAGCTGAAGCTGCAAGAGAATCTGGTTTAAAATTTTAAGAAATTATGCAAGGTTATAAAAACGTAGAAAGAGTAAAACCAAGTGGATTAGAACTTGTAGATAGATTAGTAGGTGTACAACGTGTTACGAAAGTAACTAAAGGTGGTAGAGCATTTGGATTTTCAGCAATTGTTGTTGTTGGAGATGGTAATGGTGTTGTTGGTCATGGACTAGGTAAATCTAAGGATGTTGCATCTGCAATTGCAAAGGCAATTGAAGATGCAAAAAAGAATTTAGTAAGAATTCCTATTTTAGGAGCAACTTTACCTCATGAACAAAAAGGTAAATTTGGAGGTGCAAAGGTGTTTTTAAAGCCTGCATCTCACGGTACAGGGGTTATCGCTGGGGGTGCTGTAAGACACGTGTTAGAATCAGTAGGGATTCATGATGTGTTATCAAAATCTCAAGGATCTTCAAATCCTCATAACGTAGTGAAAGCAACTTTTAATGCTTTATTACAGTTACGCAGTGCAGCGTCTATTGCTGAACAAAGAGGAATTTCTTTAGAGAAAGTATTTAACGGTTAAATCTAGGAACGATGGCAAGAATTAAGGTTACACAAGTAAAAAGTCAAATCGGGCGTCTTCAGAGTCAAAAAAGAACTTTAGAAGCATTAGGTTTACGTAAAATGAATCAAACTGTAGAGCATGAGGCAACTCCTTCTATAGTTGGTATGGTAAATACAGTTAAACACTTAGTTTCTTTCGAAGAAATTAAATAAGATATTTATAAAAAATGAGTTTACATAATTTAACACCAGCAGAGGGTTCCATTAAAAAAGGAAAAAGAATTGCAAGAGGTGAAGGATCTGGAAAAGGTGGTACCGCTACAAAAGGTCACAATGGTCAAAAATCTCGTTCAGGTTATTCTAGAAAAATCGGTTTTGAAGGAGGTCAAATGCCACTGCAAAGACGTGTGCCGAAATTTGGTTTCACAAATATAAACCGTATTGAGCATCAAGGTATCAATTTAGATAAGTTACAAGCTTTAGTTGATAGTGGAAAAATAACAGATACAGTTAATTTAGATATTTTAATTGCTAATAGATTGGCAGGTAAAAACGACTTAGTAAAAATATTAGGTGGTGGAGAATTAAAAGCTAAATTGAATATAACTGTACATAAATTTACAGCAACAGCAAAAGCGGCTATTGAAGCTGCTGGAGGTGAAGCTGTTACTTTATAACAACCCGTAAATGATGAATTTTATTAATAGATTAAAAGACATTTTTAGCATTGAAGAGTTGAAAAACAAGATTCTTCTTACGATCGGTTTAATTGCTGTGTATCGTTTTATGGCTGCTGTTCCTTTACCGGGAATAGATCCATTACAATTAACGGCATTGAAAGAAAGTACTTCTGGGGGTCTTTTAGGTTTATTGAATGCATTTACAGGTGGAGCATTTGCTAGGGCGTCAGTAATGGCACTCGGTATAATGCCATATATTTCTGCTTCTATTGTAGTTCAGTTAATGGGAATTGCGGTTCCGTATTTACAGAAATTACAGAAAGATGGAGAAAGTGGACGTAAAAAAATTACACAAATTACGAGATGGTTAACCATAGGTATTACGTTAGTGCAAGCGCCTACGTATATTACTGCTATTAAAACTCAGTTTGGCTTAGGTCCTGAAGCTTTTTTGGTGAGTGGTCCAACTTTTTGGATTTCATCGATCATAATTCTTACGGCAGGAACAATATTTGCAATGTGGTTAGGAGAGCGTATTACAGACAAAGGTGTTGGTAATGGTATTTCATTATTAATTACTGTTGGTATTATAGCTAACTTTCCAGCAGCATTTCTGCAAGAATTTGTTGCAAAAACAACAAATGCAGGAGCGGGAGGTATTATGATGGTTTTAATTGAAATTATTGTTTGGTTTGTAGTAATTTTATTAACTGTGCTATTAGTAACTGCCGTAAGAAAAATCGCAGTACAATATGCCAGAAGAACTGTTGCAGGAAACATACAAAATGTTGCAGGGTCTAGAGATTATATACCATTAAAATTGAATGCAGCTGGTGTAATGCCAATTATTTTTGCACAAGCGATTATGTTTGCACCTGTTGCTTTAGCTCAAAAATTTCCGTTTATGGCAAGTTTGCAGGATATTAATGGTTTTGGATATAATGCTATATTTGCATTTTTAATTATTATTTTTAGTTATTTCTACACAGCCATTACTATTCCTACGAATAAAATGGCAGAAGATTTAAAAAGGAGTGGTGGTTTTATTCCAGGAATTAGACCAGGAAAAGATACAGCAGATAGATTAGATTCTGTTTTGTCTAGAATTACCTTTCCAGGTTCATTATTTCTAGCAGCATTATCTATTCTACCAGCAATTGTAGTTCAGTTTGGAGTTCAACAAAGTTGGGCTATGTTTTATGGAGGAACATCATTAATTATTATGGTGGGTGTTGCCATAGATACAATGCAACAGATTAATTCGTATTTGTTAAATCGTCATTATGACGGATTAATGAAGGCGGGAAACAGCAATAGAAAATCGAATAAATAATATGGCTAAACAATCAGCAATTCAACAAGATGGAACAATTACAGAAGCATTATCAAATGCCATGTTTCGTGTAGAATTAGAAAATGGACATATTGTTACGGCTCACATTTCTGGTAAAATGCGTATGCATTATATCAAATTATTGCCTGGAGATAAGGTGAAATTAGAAATGAGTCCATACGATTTATCAAAAGCAAGAATTACTTACAGATACTAAAAACAAAACGAAACAGATGAAAGTTAGAGCATCAGTTAAAAAGAGAAGTGCCGACTGCAAAATAGTGCGCAGAAAAGGTAGATTATACGTAATTAATAAACAAAATCCTAGATTTAAACAAAGACAAGGGTAATGGCAAGAATAGCAGGTATTGATATTCCAAAGAATAAAAGAGGAGTTATCGCTTTAACTTACATCTTTGGTATAGGAAGCAGCAGAGCTGAACAAGTTTTAGCAGAAGCAAAAGTAGATGAGAGCGTTAAGGTTCAAGATTGGACTGATGATCAAATCGCAGCAATTAGAGAACAAGTAGGATCTTTCACAATAGAGGGAGAATTACGTTCTGAGGTACAGTTAAACATCAAGCGATTGATGGATATCGGTTGTCAAAGAGGAATTCGTCACAGACTTGGTCTTCCATTAAGAGGACAAAGAACTAAGAATAACTCTCGTACAAGAAAAGGTAAGAGAAAAACTGTAGCTAACAAGAAAAAATAAGTTAGATAAAGTAATCAAGATCTAATTATGGCTTTGAGCTATACAATTGGAAAACTAAATTACTAAAACTGAAAAATTATGGCAAAAGCAAGTTCAAAAAAACGTAAAGTAATTATTGATGCTATTGGAGAGGCACATGTAACGGCATCTTTTAATAATATCATTATTTCTTTAACAAATAAAAAAGGCGATGTGATCTCTTGGTCATCTGCAGGAAAAATGGGTTTTAGAGGTTCTAAAAAGAATACTCCATATGCGGCTCAGTTGGCAGCAGAAGATTGTGCAAACGTTGCGAAAGAAGCAGGTTTACGTAAGGTAAAAGTTTACGTAAAAGGACCGGGTAATGGTAGAGAATCTGCAATTAGGTCTATCCACAATACAGGAATTGAAGTAACAGAAATTATTGATGTTACACCAATGCCTCACAATGGATGTCGTCCACCGAAAAGAAGAAGAGTATAATTAAATATTTTAACTTGATAGGAATTAGATTATCGAAGGATTAGCCTTAATTCATAATCCCTATCTATAACAAAAAAGAAATGGCAAGATATACAGGACCAAAAACTAAAATTGCTCGTAAATTTGGCGAGGCAATCTTTGGAGAAGACAAAAACTTCGAGAAAAGGAATTTCCCTCCAGGACAGCATGGTAATGCTAGAAGAAGAGGAAAAAAATCTGAATATGCTACTCAATTAATGGAGAAGCAAAAAGCAAAATATACCTATGGTATATTAGAGCGTCAATTCAGTAACTTGTTTAAAAAAGCACAATCTGCTTCAGGTATTACAGGTGAAATCTTATTGCAATTATGTGAATCTCGTTTAGATAACGTTGTTTACAGAATGGGTGTTTCTAACTCAAGAAGTGGAGCACGCCAATTAGTATCTCATAGACACATTACTGTGAATGGTGAAATTGTTAATATTCCATCGTATAGTTTAAATGAAGGTGATGTTGTTGCTGTGAGAGAAAAATCTAAATCTTTAGTAGCTATCGAGAATGCATTAGCGTCTAACAGCAATGTATTTGAATGGTTAACTTGGAATACAGATACCAAAACTGGAACTTTTGTAAAAGTGCCAGAAAGATTACAGATTCCAGAAAATATCAAAGAGCAATTAATCGTTGAATTATATTCTAAGTAATAAATTAATAATATTGCAATTTAGCCAAAGGGTATGTTTGTATTTCTTCAGACTTATATGCCGCGCAACTAATTAGCAATTAAAAAGAAGAAACATATGGCAATTTTAAATTTTCAAAAGCCCGATAAAGTAATAATGATTGAATCTACTGATTTTACTGGTAGATTTGAATTCAGACCCTTAGAACCAGGATTTGGTTTAACTGTAGGAAATGCATTAAGAAGAGTACTTTTATCTTCTTTAGAAGGATTTGCAATTACATCATTAAGATTAGATGGTGTAGAACACGAGTTTTCTACGGTTCCTGGAATTGTAGAAGATGTTACTGAAATTATATTAAACTTGAAGCAAGTTCGTTTTAAGAAACAAATAGATGAAACTGATAGAGAAACTGTTTCAATTTCAGTTTCTGGACAAGAGCAATTTACTGCTGGAGATTTGCAGAAATTTATCTCTGGCTTCCAAGTATTGAATCCAGATTTGGTTATCTGTAATATGGATAAATCTGTAAAATTAAATGCAGAGATTACTATAGAAAAAGGTAGAGGATTTGTGCCTGCAGAGGAAAATAAAAAAGCTTCTGCGCCAATAGGGACAATCTTTACTGATTCTATTTACACGCCAATTAAGAATGTGAAATATTCCATTGAAAATTTTCGTGTAGAGCAGAAAACGGATTATGAGAAGTTAATTTTCGATATAGATACTGATGGGTCAATCAATCCAAAAGATGCTTTAACGGAGGCTGCAAAAATATTAATTCACCACTTTATGTTATTCTCTGATGAGCGTATCACTTTAGAGGCAGATGAAATTGCACAAACCGAAACGTATGATGAGGAATCATTGCATATGCGTCAATTGTTAAAAACTAGATTAATCGATATGGATCTTTCTGTTAGGGCTTTAAATTGTTTAAAAGCAGCAGAAGTAGATACTTTAGGAGACTTAGTTTCTTTTAATAAGAGTGATTTAATGAAGTTTCGTAATTTTGGTAAAAAGTCATTAACAGAGCTAGAAGAATTGGTTATTGTTAAAGGTTTAAACTTCGGAATGGATTTAACAAAATACAAATTAGATAGAGATTAACCTTTCATATTTTGCTCCTCATAATGAGTAGATGCAAGATGAAAGCATAAAACAAACGTCATGAGACACGGAAAAAAATTCAATCATTTAGGTAGAAAAACAGCGCACAGGAAAGCGATGTTAGCAAATATGACTTGTTCCTTAATAGAGCACAAGCGTATTAACACTACTGTAGCAAAAGCGAAAGCTTTAAGAGTATTTGTTGAGCCATTAATTACAAAATCTAAGGTAGATACAACGCACAATAGACGAGTTGTATTCTCTTATCTGCGTGATAAGTTTGCTGTAACGGAATTGTTTAAAGAAATTTCTGTTAAAGTTGCAGACAGACCAGGAGGTTATATTCGAATCATCAAGTTAGGAAATCGTCAAGGAGATAATGCTCCAATGGCAATGGTAGAATTAGTTGATTACAACGAAATTTATAATCCTAAAGGTACAAAAGCTAAAAAATCTACACGTAGAGGAAGAAGCAAAAAAGCTGATGTTGCTCAAGTAGAAGAAACGGTAACAGAAACAAAATCTGAAGAATAATTCAAATTTTGTATCATTAAATATAAGGTTGAAGAAATTAAATTTTCTTCAACCTTTTTTTTTAGGCCTAAATACGATCATCTTTGTGATAATGTATACTTAAGTTGTGACCAATTATTCTTTAAGTATTTAAAATTTTTTGTAACCCATGAACCTTTTGAATCAATGCAGATGCTATATCTTATTTTAAGATTTATTATTTAAGCAAGTTAATTATCCAATTAAAAATTTGCTGATTCCTTTTATCAAATTGGTGATAATAGAATTTGTAACTTCATTTATTGTTACGTCTTTTTGTATTACTAAAAAATAATATTTTCTTCTTTGTGTTTTTTTAGGTATTCTGAATAACCTTTTTGTTTCTTATCTGCAATAATTTATAGACTCAATTTCCTGCTTAAATCAGCTTATTATTTTTTTATTATACTTTTTAACAACTATTAAATTTTTGGAAAACACTTATTTTTTTTTGTTCTTATAATTTAAAGCTACTTTTTTTTTAATAAACGGACCTATTCTAATTGGCATTATTTTTGATAGGTATTAGGTTAATTATAATATATTAGCTTATGAAAATTTTTATTCTAATTACTCTATTTTTTTGTGTTTTTCAATTAAATGCTCAAGATAATCAGGGGGTTATTAATAATACTGGTTCTTCCGTGTTAAGAGCAGGTAGTGCAGTACAAAGTTCATATGGTTCCATGGCTTATTTTTATAATCCGAAAGTAAAAGTAGAGGGTTCAGTATATCTTTTTAATAATTGGGAAAATAATGCAAGGATTTATACAAAAGACAATTACACATATTTATTAAGAAACATAAATTTAAACCTAGAGATGAATTCATTTGTTTCTAAAGTAGCTGTAGATTCTATTTATACTTTTAATATACAGAATGTTGATAAGATTATTATTGAGAATAAAATTTTTAGGCAGTACATATTAAATGAAAAAAAACACATATTTCAAGTGGTTTATGAATCGAGTAAATTTGCATTATTAAAAAGTATTCATGTTCAATATGTTAAAGCTTCTGCCAATCCTATGATTAATAGGCCAAATGATAAAGTAATAAAAAGATATTCTTATTTTATATATAAAGACAAAGAGTTTACAAAAATTAAGCTCACTAAAAAAAATGTATTAAATCTTTTTCATTCATCTAAATTAGAGAATCTAAAAAAATACGTGAGAAGAAATAGATTATCTTATTTTATTGAAGAAGATATCAAAAGAATATTAACACATGCGGGTAGCATATAAGAATATTTAAATAATTAACCATAATATTAAAACTATTAAAACTATGAAAACTATGAAAACTATGAAAACTATTAAAATTAAAAAACTATTACTTCCTTTAGTTTTTCTTTTCTCATTAAGTTCCTTTTCACAAACCTTTGTAGAAGCTCTTGAAATGTCTGGAGGAATGCCTCCTGCGGAAAATTTGAATGGCACTAATAGTTATGGAGACGGATTGGGTAATTCCGGAGAATGGTCTAAAATGATGGGTATGTTGGCTCAATTTGATGATATAGACTTGGAAAAAAGAAACATTAAAGGTTCTATTTATTTATTTGATACATGGGAGAATAATGGTGAAGTTATACTGGGTAAAAAGAAATATTTATTCAATAACATTAATTATCATATCGAAAAAGATGCATTTATGACTAAAATAGATAAGGACTCTACCTTTATATTAAATAAAAATTCATTTACTAAGGTATTGATTAATGGTAGGTCTTTTAAATATTTTGAAGAACCAAATAATTATTCAACGAAGTTGCATGAGATGGTTTACGATGGTAAAAATATATCACTATTAAAAGCATATTCTATTTCTTTTATTGAAAGATCTAAAAATCCTATGGTAAACAGACCAGACAGTGAAATTAAACAAAAAAGTAATTATTACTTATTAAAGAAAAATAAACTAATACCATTTAAACTTAAAAAATCTAATATTAAGTACCTTGTAGAGAAAAACAAAATTGCAGATTTAAAATTATATATAAAAAATTATAGGTTGTCATTTAAGAGTATTGAAGATCTTAAAGTTATTTTAAAATATTGTGATAATTTATAATTTTATTTAATATATTTTTTATTAATTTGCTTTTTTAATTTTAAATAATAAAAACATAGCTGTGAAACATTCATTTAAACATATTACATACATCATCATAATTTTAGCGGGTTATCTGGGGTATTCTCAAGAGGAGAATTCTGGATTTACCCAAAATTCCTCGATTAATTTAACTTCTGCGGCTTCTACCAATATTCAAAATCATGGAACGTCAGGTTATTTTTACAATCCAAAAAGAGCAATCGACGGTACAGAATATCTTTTTGATGAATGGGAGAACAAAGCTGTTGTTTATACAAAAGACAACTATAAATATTCTCTTAAAAATATTAACTTAAATATTAAAAGAAATTTATTTCTAACTAGGTTAAGTAAAGATTCTATTTTTACTTTTAACATGAATGGGATAGATAAAATAGTTGTGAATAATAAAGTTTACAAAAATATTTATTCAGAAAAGGGCAGAACAATTTGTGAAGTTCTTTTTGAGTCTGACAAATTTTCTATTTTAAAAAGTTTCTATCTTCATACGGTAGAAGGTTCTCCAAATCCAATGATTAATAGAGTTAATGACAAAATTATCCGAAAAAATACATTTTATGTTCTAAAGGGTGAATCCTTAATCAAGTTTAGATTTACAAAAAGGAAAGTATTAACTTTAATTGATAGTGATAGGATCGATGCTATAAGGGAATATGTTAAACTTAAAAATTTATCTTTTCGAAAAGAAAAAGATGTGAAACAAATATTAGATTATAATATTAGTTTATAGTATGAAATTATTAATAAATTCAAAGGGATAAACGTTTACGTTTATCCCTTTTTTTATATTTTTACATTATCAAAAATAACCAGAATAAATGAAATATCAAACACGTAAAAAGGCTTTAGTTTTATTAGCAGACGGAACAATTTTTTATGGAAAATCTGTTGGAATAGAGGGAACATCTACTGGAGAAATTTGTTTTAATACCGGTATGACAGGTTACCAAGAAATATTTACAGATCCTTCTTATTTTGGTCAGCTAATGGTAGCGACCAATGCTCATATTGGTAATTATGGAGTGAATAATGAAGAAGTAGAATCGGATGGGATTAAAATTTCTGGTTTAATTTGCAGAAATTTTAGTTTTACACATTCAAGAGTAAATTCTGAGGGAAATTTAAAAGATTGGTTTTTAGAACATAATTTAGTTGCCATTTCAGATGTAGATACAAGGGCATTAGTGGCCTATATTAGAGATAATGGAGCTATGAATGCTATTATTTCTACGGATATAGAAAATATTGATATATTAAAGAAACAGTTAGCTAAAGTTCCTAGCATGAAAGGTTTAGAATTAGCATCTAAAGTTTCTACTAAAGAGCCTTATTTGGTTGGTGATGAAAATTCTGACATTAAAATTTCGGCTTTAGATATTGGTATTAAAAACAATATTTTAAGGAATTTAGTAAAAAGAGGGGCTTATATAAAAGTGTTTCCTTTTGATTCTTCTTTTGATGAATTAGCAGCTTTTAATCCTGATGGATATTTTATTTCAAATGGTCCTGGAGATCCAGAACCATTATTTGAAGCTCAGGCTGTTGCTAAAGAAATTATTAAAAGAAATTTACCTTTATTCGGAATTTGTTTAGGGCATCAAGTAATAGCTTTAGCAAATGGGATTTCTACTTATAAAATGCATAATGGTCATAGGGGAATTAACCACCCTGTAAAAAACTTGCTAACGGGAAAAGGAGAAATTACTTCTCAAAATCATGGTTTTGCTATTAATAGAGAAGAAGCTGAAGCCAATGAAAATGTAGAAATTACCCACGTACATTTAAATGATCATACTGTTGCAGGCATTCGTTTAAAAGATAAGAATGCTTTTTCTGTGCAATATCACCCAGAAGCAAGTCCTGGACCTCATGATTCTGAGTATTTATTTGACGAATTCATATCTAATATAAAGCAAGCAAAAAAGGCTTAATCGTAACTTTTCTGTATTTCATCGACAGTTTATTGATTTTTATGATTTTTATGTTTTTTTTTGAATAAAAATAATTATATTTGAATTGTGATGTAAAAATCACATTCTTTTTCATAGCAATTTTCCCACTCAGTTTTCTGAGTGGGTTTTTTATTTAAGCTTCTTTTTGTGCAATCGTTTTCGTAATTAATCATTCACAAGTGATTAAATGATTTAGACATTTCGTAATTTAGCATATGATTAAAATACACAAAAATTAATTTTTAAATAACAATATAATGAGTATAATAATTAGCGTTCATGCACGTCAAATTTTTGATTCGAGAGGAAATCCTACAGTGGAAGTTGATGTAACAACAGAAAATGGAATTCTAGGTAGAGCAGCTGTTCCTTCAGGAGCATCTACAGGGGAGCATGAGGCAGTTGAACTGCGCGATGGTGGTAACGATTACATGGGTAAAGGTGTTTTAAATGCCGTAGGAAATGTAAATAATATTATTGCTCAAGAATTACTTGGAGTTTCGGTTTTTGAACAAAATGCAATTGATGAATTAATGATGGATTTAGATGGTACTCCAAATAAATCTAAGTTAGGAGCTAACGCAATTTTAGGTGTCTCTTTAGCAGTTGCTAAAGCTGCAGCTAACGAGTTAGGGATGCCATTATACAGATATGTAGGAGGGGTTTCGGCAAACACATTACCAGTTCCAATGATGAATATCATAAATGGAGGATCTCACTCAGATGCACCTATTGCATTCCAAGAATTTATGGTTATGCCGGTAAAAGCAGCAACTTTTTCTGAAGCTATGAAAATGGGTTCAGAAATTTTTCATAACTTAAAGAAAGTTTTACACGACAGAAACTTATCTACTGCAGTTGGGGACGAAGGTGGTTTTGCGCCAACTTTAGAGGGTACTGAAGATGCTATTGAAACAATTGCTTTAGCTGTTAAAAATGCGGGTTATGTTTTTGGTGATGAAATAAAAATAGCTTTAGATTGTGCCGCAGCAGAATTTTTTGTTGACGGAAAATACGATTATTCTAAATTCGAAGGAGAAACTGGTAAAATACGATCTAGTAAAGAGCAAGCCGATTACTTAGCTGAATTATCGGCAAAGTATCCTATTATCTCTATTGAAGACGGAATGGATGAAAATGATTGGGAAGGTTGGAAATATTTAACTGAAATAATCGGAGATAAGGTGCAATTAGTTGGAGATGATTTATTTGTAACGAATGTAGAACGTTTATCTAGAGGAATCGAAAATGGAATCGCAAATTCAATTTTAATTAAAGTAAACCAAATAGGAACTTTAACAGAAACAATCTCTGCTGTAAATATGGCTAAGAATGCAGGATACACCTCTGTAATGTCTCATAGATCTGGTGAAACAGAAGACAATACAATTGCAGATTTAGCAGTTGCTTTAAACTGTGGACAAATAAAAACAGGTTCAGCCTCTCGTTCTGATAGAATGGCTAAATACAATCAATTACTGCGTATTGAAGAAGAATTAGGTGAAACGGCTTATTTCCCAAAAGAAAAAGCATTTAAAATATAGATCATACAATTTGTTTAAATTAAAGCTTCATAAATTTTATGAAGCTTTTTTTGCGTTATAAGTATATAAGTGAATGTTATTTTAGGATTTTAAAAATCTATTGGGCATGGCCTATAAATCTATTGAAAATATGGTATATTGTGCCTGCAAATAATATACAAAAATCATCAATATAATGTCAGATATCGCTAAATTACAAATAGGAAATAATTCTTACGAATTCCCGCTTGTAAAAGGAACAGAGAATGAAGTTGCTATTAATATTAAAACGTTAAGAAGTGCAACAAATGGAGTGATAACTATTGATCCAGGTTTCAAAAACACAGGTTCTTGTGAAAGTGCTATTACTTTTTTAGATGGAGAAAAAGGTGTTTTAAGATATAGAGGTTACGCTATTGAAGAGTTGGCAGAAAAAGCAGATTTTTTAGAAGTTTCTTATGCTTTAATATTTGGAGATTTACCAAATAAAGAACAATTAGATAAGTTTCATTCAGATATAAAGTCACATTCATTAGTAGATGATGACGTTAGAAAAATTTTGGAAGCATTTCCAAAAACAGCGCATCCAATGGGAGTTTTGTCCTCATTAACAAGTGCTTTAACCGCTTTTAATCCTGCCTCAGTAAATATTGAGTCAAGAGAAGATATGTATAACGCAATCGTTAGAATTTTGGCTAAGTTTCCTGTATTGGTTGGGTGGACTATGCGTAAGAAAAAAGGATTGCATTTAAACTATGGGAAAAAATCTTTGGGTTATGTAGAGAACATTATGTATTTAATGTTCAAACAGCCAAATGAAGATTTTGAAATAAATCCAATTATTAGAAATGCTTTAGACAAGTTACTTATTTTACATGCAGATCATGAACAAAACTGTTCTACATCCACGGTAAGAATTGTAGGCTCTTCTCATGCAGGTTTATTTGCTTCACTTTCCGCTGGAATATCTGCACTTTGGGGTCCATTGCATGGTGGTGCTAACCAAGCCGTTTTAGAAATGTTAGAAGCTATTAAAGCTGATGGTGGAGATACTAAAAAATACATGGCAAAAGCAAAAGATAAAAATGATCCTTTTCGATTAATGGGCTTTGGTCATAGAGTTTATAAAAACTTTGATCCAAGAGCAAAAATAATAAAGGAAGCAGCAGATGAAGTCTTAAATAGTTTAGGCGTAGAAGATCCTATTTTAGAAGTTGCTAGAGGTTTAGAGCAAGAAGCTCTAAATGATCCTTATTTCGTTGAAAGAAAATTATATCCAAATGTGGATTTTTATTCAGGAATTATATACAGAGCGATGGATATTCCAGTAGAAATGTTTACAGTAATGTTTGCATTAGGGCGTTTACCAGGTTGGATTGCACAATGGAAAGAAATGCGTCTTAAAAAAGAACCAATAGGTCGACCTCGTCAAATTTACATAGGTGAAAACGAAAGACCTTTTGTAAAATTAGAGGAAAGATAAAAAATAGTGTTATTTTTACTAAAAAATTGAAAGCTTCATAATTTATGAGGCTTTTTTTATAGATTTTTAAAAATAGATATGTTACAACTTAATATTAAGAACGAAACTTCAAGGTTAAGAGCAGTTATTTTAGGAATTGCCAAAAGTAGTGGGCCAGTGCCAAAAGTAGAGGATTGTTATGATCCAAAAAGCGCACAACATGTTTTAGCTGGAACTTATCCAAAAGAAGAAGATATGATTTTAGAAATGGAAGCTGTTGCTAAAGTTTTTAAAAAATATGATGTTCAAGTTTTTAGACCGATTGTAATTGAAGATTATAATCAAATTTTTTCAAGAGATATCGCTTTCGTTATTGAAGACAAATTTATTGAAGCTAACATTCTTCCAGATCGAGAAAGAGAATACAAGGCGATAAATAATGTTATTTCTCAAATAAACCCTAATAACGTAATTGTTTTACCTGAAGAATGCCATGTAGAAGGAGGGGATGTTATGCCCTGGAATGAATATATTTTTGTAGGCACTTATTCAGGAGTAGATTATTCAGATTTTATTACAGCTCGTACAAATATGCAGGCAGTGCATGCATTAAGAGATTTGTTTCCTCATAAAATTGTAAAGTCTTTTGATTTAAGAAAATCGAATACAGATCCCAAGGAAAACGCACTGCATTTGGATTGTTGTTTTCAACCAATAGGAAAAGATAAAGCCATTTTGCATGAAAATGGATTTTTAATTGAAAGTGAGTATCGATGGTTGTTGAATTATTTTGGAGTAGAAAACGTATTTGAGGTTACAAAAGAAGAAATGTACAACATGAATAGTAACGTGTTTTCAATTTCTGAAGATGTAATTATTTCTGAACAAAATTTTACTAGGTTAAATACCTGGTTAAGAGAAAAAGGTTTTATAGTCGAAGAAGTTCCGTACGCAGAAATTGCAAAACAAGAAGGCTTATTAAGGTGTTCTACATTACCTTTGGTCAGAGATTGATATTCAAAAAAAAAGAAAGCTGTAATTTTACAGCTTTCTTTTTTTTTTCGTTTAAAAGATAATGGATTACGGTATTAAAACGGTATCAATCGCATGAACTACTCCATTAGATCCTTGAACGTCAACTAATATAATATTTACAGTTTGCTCGCTCGTTGTTTTTATTTGCGCCCCAGACGTTAAATCAATTGTTATGGTGCCTCCAAGAGTATCAACATCTCCATTGGTTAATTGGTCGGACTGGACATTGACTCCATTAACAACATGATATAAAAGAACAGCTTCTAAAGTAGTAATTGGAACATCAGCTAATGAATTCCAATCTGAGTTAGAATCTAATAATGCTTGAAAAGCATCGTTGGTTGGTGCAAATATTGTAAATGGACCATTTCCAGATAAAGTTGCAATAAAATCAGTTGTATGTCTAATGTCTGTTAAGGCAGCAACCAAACTTGTAAATACTTCATTGTTTAAAGCTAAAGCTACAACGTTGGGTGGTAACATTACTTTATCAATTACATGCACGGTACCGTTACTTGCTTCAACATCAACAACTACTGGCGCAGCATCTCCATTAAATGCTATTCCGTCAGTAACTTGCACTTGCAATGATAAACTTTCATCATTAGGCCCTGTCGACAAGGTAGGCACATAAGTATCTGACAAATCAGTTGATTTTACGCTTCCACTTAATACATGGAATAATAGAACTGATCTTAAAGTTTCAACTGGAATGTCATCTAAGGAACTCCAACTTGAGTTAGAGTCTAATAAATTTTGAAAAGCTGCATTTGTAGGTGCAAATACTGTGAAAGGACCACTACCTGATAAGGTAGTTGCTAAATCTGCTCTGGTTACAGCAGCAACTAAGCTCGTTAAATTGTTATTTATAGCAACATCTACTATTGTGTTTGTTTCAATCATTACATCATTATCATCATTACAAGATGATAAAAGAGTAGTAAAAAACATTAGGCAAAGGAATTTTGATAAATTTTTCATAATTATTGAATTTTTTAGTGTTAATAACGATGTAAAATTAAGATTTGTTCAAAAGCCAGATAAATATTTTTTGTTAAATGTTTTATAAAATAAGTTAAACAAAAAAAATAAAATTTTAAATAGCGTGAATGAACTGAGAAGGATTTCAAGTATAAATTTTTTTAAAAAAACAGAATAATTTGTTGATTTAGCAAAAATTATATCATAAAAAAAGTATAATTTTGCGAATAAACTAAAAATTAATGCAACAAACTACAAATACAATACTTATGGTTCGTCCTATCAATTTTAGGATGAATGAACAAACTGCTGTAAATAATTATTATCAGAAAACATTTAAAGATTTATTGCCAGCAACCATAAACTCCAAAGCACAAAATGAGTTTGATAGTTATGTTGATAAATTAAGAGGTTTTGGTGTTGAAGTAATTGTAGTGTCCGATTCGAATGAGTTTGATACACCAGACTCTCTTTTTCCTAACAATTGGGTGTCCTTTCATGGAGATGGAACGGTAGCAATTTATCCAATGTTTGCAGAAAATAGACGTTTAGAGCGCAGAGAAGATGTTTTAGAAACCTTAGAAAAGCAAGGTTATTTAATAGAGAATATTGTTGATTATACTTCTGCTGAAGATGAACAAATATTTTTAGAAGGAACAGGAAGCATGATTTTGGACAGAGAAAATAAAAAAGCATACTGTGCAATTTCTCCAAGAGCAGAAGAAGAATTGTTTATAGAATTTTGTGAAGATTTTGAATATACACCAGTTGTTTTCACTGCAAATCAAACTGTAAATAATAAAAGAGAAGCAATCTATCATACAAACGTAATGATGTGTGTTGCAGAAACATTTGCAATAGTTTGTCTATCTTCTATAGATGACAAAAAAGAACGTAAGAACGTATTAAAACATTTAAAGGAAGACAAGAAACAAGTAATAGATATTACTGAAGAGCAAGTAAATAACTTTGCAGGAAATATGTTGCAAGTTCATGGAAAAAATAATGAACGCTTTTTAGTGATGAGCCAAGCCGCTTTTGATTGTTTAACTCCAACTCAGAAATCTCAAATAAATAAACATTGTAAAATAATTTCTAGCTCTTTAGCAACTATTGAAACTTGCGGAGGAGGAAGTGCACGTTGTATGATGGCTGAAGTTTTTTTACCTAAAATGTAGGTTTTATTCTTGAAAACATAATTTTATAGCTCATATTTTTAGAAAATGGACTTTCTTTTATTAGCAATTGCACCAGCAATGATCTTTGTCATTTTTATTTATCTCAAAGATAAAATTGAAAAAGAACCGATTTCATTTTTAATAAAAAATTTTTTCTTAGGTGCATTTGGGAGCATCATAATTACTTTAATTTTAGGAGTATTATTCAATTCAATTTATCCTTTAACCGATGAAAAAAGTGTTTTTCAGCAATTTATAAAGGCATTTGTTGTAGTTGCTTTAGTTGAAGAGTTTTCTAAATATGTCATTGTAAAATATTATGCTCAAAAGAATAAGGAATTTAATGAACCTTTTGATGGAATTGTTTATGCCTTAACTGTTTCTATGGGTTTTGCTGCACTAGAAAACGTTTTGTATATTTTACAATATGGAGTGTCTACAGGAATTACAAGAGCATTCACAGCGGTTCCTGCTCATGCAACTTTTGGAATTTTAATGGGTTATTTTATGGGGAAAGCTAAGTTTTCTAAAAATAGAATACAGTTAAATTTATTAGGTTTATTAGGCGCAACAATTTTTCATGGATTTTATAATTTCTTTTTGTTTATCAACTTTGTTCCCGGAACATTAATAGGCGCAATACTTTCTTTAATAATAGGAACTGTGTTGTCTAGAAAAGCGATTAAAAAACATCAAAAAGATTCTAATTTTAAAATATGATATTTTTTTATCTAAAGTATCAAACCCATAAATTTTTCTTTAAAATGGTTATTGTAACTCTGTAGTCAAAAATAAATTCCAAGATTTAAAATTCATAATTAATTATTTTAGAGCTTCAGTAATAATCTTCCCAGTAGATGAATTAGGAGCTTCAATTCGCAATAAATTCGCAATCGTTGGTGCAATATCAATTATCTCATATTTGCTTTTTGACACACCTTTTTTGATGCCATTTCCATAAAAAATCAACGGGATATGAGTGTCATAAGAATAACCAGAACCATGTGAAGTTCCTGTTCTTCCTCTTATTAAGGTGGCAGGATAAGGAATCATCATTACGTCACCAGAAATTTTTTGATTGTAACCATTTTGTAAAGAATTCATAATTCCATCAAAAAATCTAGTTGTTTGCAATGTTCTAGCCGTTACAGCCTTGTAAATTCCTTCAAAATTTAGAATTTCTTCAACTAATTTATCGGCGACTTTGTTTTTGTCCAAACCTAAAGATTCAATTTTCTGTTTGTTTAGAAAAATTTGATAGTTTGAAATATTTTCAATCAATTCAATAGAGTTAAAATATTTTTTAGTGATTTCTAAAGCAGATTGTTTAAATTTTTGAATATCAAAATAATGTGCAGGTATTTTTAAAGATTGTAAATACGCAGGTACATCAACAGCAGCGTGATCTGCAGTTAAAAAGACAGTATATTTATTTTTTCCAATTTGTTTATCTAAAAATGATAATAAATCAGCTATATCTTTGTCTAAGCGAAGATAAGTGTCTTCAATTTCTTTTGATGCAGGTCCAAATTGATGACCTATATAATCCGTAGATGAAAAGCTTACGGCTAAAAAATCAGTAAATTCACTTTTACCTAAATTTTCTCCAAGAATAGCGGCCTTGGCGAAGTCTGCTGTAAATGAATTACCAGCAGGAATTCCTTTTAAAATATCGAAGTTTCCATTTGTTACTTTTAAATTAGGAATATCATGAGGAAATGAAGTTGCTGTTTCTCCTTTAAATTTTCCTTCAAAAAGGTTGTTATCGATAATGCTGTTGGTGTAGGTATTTATGTTGTAAAGTGTATTCCAAGGAGTTTTTAAATAGTTGTTTGCTTTGTCAGAGTTGTTAAAGTCTGTTACCCAGTTTGGTAAATTTTCCATATAGAAATTAGAAGAAATCCATTGTCCCTTTTGTTTACCATGAAACCAATAAGCAGCATTTGCTGTATGACCTGCAGGTAAAATTGCAGATCTATCTTTGATGGCAATTCCTATGGTTTTACCATTCATGTTTTGTGCCAAATGTAATTGATCTGTTACTGTTGTTGTATACATTCTAGAAGGTGATTTTTTGCCTGCATCACTATTGTTTCCAACAGTTCTATAGATATCATCATCAACACAGTAAATAGTCTTTTTTAAGAATTTATCGTACCAATTATTGGAAATTATACCATGATTGTCTGGTGTTGTTCCCGTATAAATAGAGGCATGCCCAACTGCTGTATACGTAGGTATAAGATTGTAGTATGCATTTTCGATAGAAAATCCGTTTTTTAATAATCTCTTAAATCCGTTTTCAGAATATCTATCAGAAAATCTGGTTAAATAATCATATCGCATTTGATCTATAACAATACCAACAATAAGTTTTGGTTCTTGTTGTTTGGATTCTTTAAGTTTGCATCCAGTAAAAAATACACTAAAAATTAAGAGAAAAAAGATGATGTTTTTCATGAAAAATCAATATTTATAATATAATATCAAAAGTAATTAATTTTTATTTTGATCGGTCTAATTTTACATTCTATTCATGTAAATTTAATACTTTAGCATAAAATTAAATCTATGAATTACATAGAGCATATAGGTAAATACTTTTTAATGTTGGTTCAGGTTTTTAAAAAACCTCAAAAAACTAGGATCTTTTACGAATCTCTAATGAAAGAGATTGAGGAATTAGGCTTAAAATCTTTAGGGATTATTATATTTATCTCCTTTTTTATAGGAGGAGTTATAGCATTGCAAACGGCACTAAATTTAGAAAGTCCATTTATACCAAAATCATTAATAGGTTTTGCTGCGAAACGATCTATTATTTTGGAGTTTGCGCCTACATTTTGTTCAATTATTTTGGCTGGAAAAGTAGGTTCTTATATTACATCCAGTATTGGTGCAATGCGCGTAACGGAGCAAATTGACGCTTTAGAGGTTATGGGTATCAATTCATTAAATTATTTAGTGCTTCCAAAAGTTATTTCAACTGTTTTTTTCTATCCTTTTTTAATTATTTTGGCCATGATTTTGGGTGTTTTTGGAGGATGGGTTACAGGCGTTTTATCAGGTTTATTTACAGGAACAGATTATATTACAGGAGTTCAAACTACTTTTAATCCTTTTTTAATTACCTATGCAATGATTAAAACATTGGTTTTTGCATTTTTAATTGCCACAGTTCCATCTTACCATGGATATTATGTAAAAGGAGGATCTATTGCAGTTGGTAAAGCCAGTACAAAGGCTGTAGTTTGGACTATTATTTTAATTGTACTTGCTAATTATTTTTTAACTCAAATGTTACTAACTTAAATGATAGAAGTAAAAAATTTACATAAAGGTTTTGGTGATGTTAAAGTTTTAAAAGGAATTACAACAACATTTCATCCGGGAAAAACAAGTCTTATTATTGGGCAAAGTGGTTCAGGAAAAACAGTTTTTTTAAAAACGTTAATTGGATTACACATCCCTGAGCAAGGAACGATCTCTTTTGATGGTAGGATAAACACTCAGTTTACGAATGCAGAGAGAAGACAATGGAGACAAGAAATTGGAATGGTTTTTCAAGGGAGTGCATTATTTGATTCGCAAACAGTAGAAGAAAATGTAATGTTTCCTCTGAAAATGTTTACAAATCAATCCCAATCAGAAATGTTAGAAAGAGTAAACTTCGTATTAAATAGAGTAAATTTAGAGAATTCAAATAAAAAGTTGCCAGCAGAATTATCAGGAGGAATGCAGAAAAGAGTTGCCATCGCAAGGGCCATTGTTATGAATCCGAAATATTTATTTTGTGATGAGCCTAACTCTGGTTTAGATCCACAAACGGCCACCGTAATTGATAACTTAATTCAAGAAATTACTGATGAGTATAATATTATTACAGTAATTAATACACATGATATGAATTCGGTGATGGAAATAGGAGAAAAGATTCTTTTTTTAAAGAATGGGGTAAAAGCCTGGGAGGGGACTAGTGATGAGATATTTAGAACTGATAATGAGGCGGTTGTTAATTTCGTATACTCTTCCAATTTATTTAAAAAAGTAAGAGAAGCATATTTAAATAAAACAAAATGAAAAATAGGTTTGTTTAAAAGAATATAATATATATATTTGCAGCCGCTTAAAAGGAAAAAAGACCTGGTAGCTCAGTTGGTAGAGCATCTCCCTTTTAAGGAGAGGGTCCTGGGTTCGAGCCCCAGCCCGGTCACATAGAAGTAAGAAAACTCTGCAATTTTGCAGAGTTTTTTGTTTTTTGTAACATTATTTTGTTTTGAAAATAATATTTTTGGTAGCTAACGTTGCTAGAGATGAATAAAATAATATTTTTTATGATAATATCAAGTCTAATGAGTGATTCAAAAGAATTAATTTTTGATTTTAATTCTAATTCGGATATTTCTGCATGGCGGGTTGTTGATGACGTTGTTATGGGAGGAGAGTCGGAAGGTAACTTTAAATTGAATGAAAATGGAAACGGTGTTTATTTTGGTGAAGTTTCATTAGAAAATAATGGTGGCTTTTCTTCTTTAAGATTCAGATTTAATAAAAAAGAGATTTCTAATTATTCAAAAATTATTCTAAAAATTAAAGGAGACGGTAAAGATTATCAATTTAGAGTTAAAGATAATTATCGCAATTTTTATTCCTACATAAGTTCCTTTTCAACAAACAAAAATTGGCAATTAATTGAAATTAATTTGTCTGAAATGTACCCGGGATTTAGAGGTCGAAAATTAGAGATGTCAAAATTTTCATCAAGTATTATTGAAGAAATAGCTTTTCTTATTGGAAACAAAAGGAATGAATCTTTTAAGATTGAAATTGATAAAATTTATCTTGAATAAATAGTTAAATCGCTTTTTGTATCTTTAAAAAGTTTTTGAACAGTAAGTATGGAGGAAGATAAAGTTAAGGAAATGGCTGCAGAGCAGTCTAAAAATGAAGTAAAAAGTGATGCTAAAGGCTTGTTGGTAAGTATCAAAAAATACTTAAAAGAGCTTTTAGATTTTAGAGATGATACAGATCATGAAGCCACAATAGAGGCTATTAAAGCTGATATTTCATTTAAAGGAGCGACTGCTTGGATTTTAATTTTTGCAATATTTGTGGCGTCAATAGGGTTAAATGCAAACTCAACTGCAGTCGTAATTGGAGCCATGCTCATATCGCCTTTAATGGGTCCTATTTTGGGTATCGGAATGTCTTTTGCCTTAAATGATATTAATACTTTTAAAAAGTCCCTGGTGAATTTGGGGACCATGATTGGGTTAAGTTTATTTGCCTCCTTTATGTTCTTTTATTTCTTTCCTTTAAGTGAAGATACTTCTGAATTATTAGGACGTGTAAGTCCGGATATTAGAGATGTACTAATTGCTTTCTTTGGTGGATTAGCATTAATGGTTGCAAGAACTAAAAAAGGTACTGTAGCTTCCGTAATTTTTGGTGTAGCAATTGCTACAGCTTTAATGCCACCGCTTTGCACTGCTGGTTACGGATTAGCAAAAGGTAATTTTTCTTACTTTTTCGGAGCCATGTATTTATTTACGATTAATACTATTTTTATTGCTTTAGCAGCCTTTATAGTCTTAAAATTGTTAAGTTTTCCAATGTATAAATATGCAAATGCTGCGAAAAGAAAACAGTATGCAACCATAGCCTCTATTGTAGGCTTAGCCGTAATGATACCTGCAATATTTACCTTCATTAATGTATTTAATAAAAGTAGAATTAATAACCAGATAGAAATTTTTATTAAAACTGAAATTAAAAACAATCCTTCCTTAACTCTTATAGATTACGAGAGAGACCTTGAAAGAAAAACGTTGAAACTTAATTTTTTTAATGAAATAACAGATGCTACCTATAATGACTTGAGCAATGAAATAAATAGTAATGTTTCTTATAATAATTTAAAAGATTTTAAGTTAGAGATAAAAGGGAGTGATACAAAAAGTTTTGAATTAATTACAATAGCGTATAAAGAAAATAGGGAGGAGTTGCAAGAGAGCAAAAATATTATTAATGGTTTGCAAAAACAAATAGCAGCTTTGCAAGAAACAATTTCTACACTAAATACAAGAATTGAGCAAGATGCTTTGAATAAAAATCAAAAAGTAATTGCATTTAGTAGAATTGCTAAGGATGCAAAAATTAGATACGTAGACATTGAAGCCATTGGTTTTGCTAATGTTTTATCATCAAAAGATTTTATTAAGATAGATACAATTCCTGTTGCAACGATTAAATGGAATTTAAAATTACCTGATAGTATTATCAATCCAAAAGAAACAGAACTAAGAGCTTGGCTTCAAAAAGAAATGGAATTAGATACGCTTTTTATTAAGAGAGAAAAATAAAAAAAAAAGCATTCAAAAGAATGCTTTTTTAACTTCTAATTATTTAGAAATTATATTGTTTTACCTCTACATTCTGATTGAATAAATACACTTTTTGGTTATTCATATTTAAACATTCAAATCTTGTTCTTCGTTTATTTCCTCTTCTGTAAATGATGTTTTTAAATTCAAATAAGCTCCCAGAATTTATTTCAAAAATAAAATTTTTCCCTTTTTCTGCTTCATTCCCTTTTAAAACTAAGGATAGGTTTACATCAGAATCTGTGCTCGCTTTTGGGTTTTTTAAGTATGTAGCTAAAAAAGGTAATATTTTTGTTGGATAAATTTCAGGTCTTAAAAAAGGTAACATTAGATGCTGAAATACCATTTTCCATTCTTTGCCATGAGGTTGCGCTCTTCCAAATTTCTGATGCGTAACATGGTGTGCAATTTCATGTACCAAAGTCAATAAAAATTGATATTTGTTAAGATTGTTATTGACCGTAATTTGAAATCTACCATCTGGAAGTTTTCTGAAATCACCGTGTTTTGTTTGTCTTTGATTCACGATTATTAAATCAAACGAATGTTCATCAATTAAAAATTGAACAAAGGGAATTGCCTTTACTGGAACGAAGTTTTTATAATCTGTACTCAAAAAAATTAGGGAGTTGTAGATGATACTTGCAAAACTTTACCATTATAAAACGTATTTCCAGTTAAAGAAAAATCATAGATATAATTCGCCATTTCTTTAGCGGAGAGCGGTGCTTTGTAATCAGGAAAAGCTTCAGCTAACATTTCTGTTTGGACAGCTCCAAGAGCTAAAACATTAAATGCAATTTGATGTTCTTTGTATTCTTCGGCTAATAATTCAGATAGGGTTATAACTGCTCCTTTTGCAGATGAGTATGCTGCTAAACCAGGGAATTTCATACTTCCTTGTATGCCTCCCATAGAACTTATGGTTACAACATGACTTCTTTTTTGTAAAAATGGAATTAAATTTTTCGTCAATTCAGCAACCCCAAAAACATTTACTTTATAGACTTCTAGAAAATCATCAGAAGTTAATTCAGTAAAAGGTTTGTTAATTAGTTTTCCTGCATTATTGATTAAAATATCAACTTGTTTCCAGTTATTTTTGATGAACTCCGTTACTTTTTCAACATCAGAACCTTTCGAAATATCAACGGAAATCATGGAGATATTTTTATGGTTTATTGCTGATATAGGCTTTATATTTCTAGAGATTGCTAAAACACGATGTCCGTTGTTGGCAAACATTTTTGCTAACTCAAAACCAATTCCTCTACTTGTTCCTGTAATAACAACGTTCTTCATTTAAATTTAAAATTTTGAAGAAGCAATCTACTTAATTTTTCATACATTTAAGAATTAAAATCAAACAAATGAAAAAAATAGTTCTACTTTTTATTGCATTTATTTTTATGCAAAATATAACAGCACAAACTACGTATATTTTATGCGGAAAATTGATTGATACAAAATCGGGAAAAATCAATACAAAAAAGACCATTGTTGTTCAAGAAAACAAAATAATCGATGTCTTGGATGGGTATGTTATGCCAAAATCAGGCATTTCAATTGACTTGAGAGACAAAGTTGTAATGGCTGGTTTAATAGATATGCATGTGCATATAGAACAAGAATATGATGGAAAAACAAGAATTAACAACTATATTTTAAATGAGGCAGATATCGCTTTTAAGTCAGTTGGTTATGCACAAATAACCTTATTAAATGGTTTTACTTCTGTTCGAGATTTAGGTGGTACAGGTGTAAATATATCTTTAAAAAAGGCAATTAAAGCGGGTATAATTCCAGGTCCAAGAGTTTTTACGGCTGGAAAATCTTTAGCAACTACCGGAGGTCATGCAGATCCTACAAACGGCAGTAGTAGAAAATTTATTGGAGATCCTGGGCCAAAAGAGGGTGTTGTTAATTCTTTAGAAGATGCTAAAAAAGCTGTAAGACAGCGATATAAAAATGGAGCTGATTGGATTAAAATTACCGCAACTGGGGGTGTTTTAAGTGTAGCGAAATCTGGAGATAATCCGCAATTTACCATAGAAGAAGTTAAAGAAATTTGCCAAACTGCTAAAGATTATGGAATGCACGTAGCAGCCCATGCTCATGGGGATGAAGGTATGCAACGTGCTATTATTGGTGGAGTAAAAACCATAGAGCACGGTACACATATGAGTGATGAAACAATGGAACTCATGAAAAAGTACGATGCATATTTAGTACCTACAATTACGGCAGGTAAAGAGGTTGCAGAGAAAGCAAAAATTGATGGATTTTATCCTGCAATTGTAGTGCCTAAGGCTCTGGCTGTTGGGCCGCAAATTCAAGGTACTTTTGAAAAAGCATATAAAAAAGGAGTTAAAATTGCTTTCGGAACGGATGCAGGAGTCTATCCTCATGGAGATAACGGAAAAGAATTTGCATTTATGGTTGAAGCAGGAATGCCTGAAATGGAAGCTATTCAATCGGCGACAATTACAAATGCGATGTTGTTACAAATGGAGAATGAAATAGGACAAGTTAAAAAAGGTTTTTTTGCTGATATTATTGCCGTTAATGAAGATCCTACAAAGAATATTTCTACAATGGAAAATGTTGTATTTGTTATGAAAAACGGAGTTATTTATAAAAAGTAATTATGCAGATCTGTAACTGACAATTGCATTAATTTAAGTCTAGTATAAAGCAATGACGTGTTATTAATAGGACTTATTTATTTATTGTTTTGGAAAATTAAAATTTTAATAAATGAAAGTAAACTTGTTTCCTCGCTGCTCTTGTTTATATGATTTTACTGGGATATAATCTTGGAAAGTTTATTATAATAGCAATCTGTTGACTTTCTCTCTAAATCTGAAATGATTACCTAAAGCCTAATATTTTAGAATAAAAGATTAATGTTTTTTATGGGTTTTCCTATTTTCTCAGAAATGGTAGTTCAATTCTAGTCAAAGGTAATGTGCTGGTATGCTCCAATATCCGGACTTATAGTTCTGTCAATTCCTAAAATATCGGTTGAAAAAAGTGTTACTTTTGCTTTGTTAATTGCATCAGAATCTTGCCCAATAATAAAATCTTCATTTTGAGAATCTTTAAAATGTGAATTTCCATTTAAGATAATATTTTGATAAAGAGAGTTTGTGAAATCTAATTCATTATTGTCATTAAAAGAGTTATTTGTATCATTAAACTGGATCATGCAATTACTAATGTTGTAATTAAAAACTCCTCCACCATCGGCTTTGTCGAGGACAAACTCGATGTTATTATTTCCATCGAATATACAATTGGTAAAATTAGCAGCAACTAAGTCTCTAGTTTCAATAGTTTCTTGTCCATTTTCATCTTCATAAGTAAAAAAATTATTTACCAAAACTGCTGGTAATTGTCTAATTCCATTATTCCAAAAATTAGCAAAAGTACTATGTGTAAAATTATAAGTTCCTCCAATCGTTGCCGCTAAAGAAGCTTCACCTGCAGAGCCAATAACTACATTATGAGCTTCAATATTTGTTTCTCTAGCAAGAATTCCAAAGTTTGAATGATTGTAAATTTCTGAGTTTTGCAATTTTAAAGTTGGTGTAGAAGCAGAACCTAAACTATCTATTAGAATTCCAATAATTCCGTTTTTAATTTGTGCGTGATAAATTTCATTGTCTTTACTTCCTGCGCGCATCCAAATTGTGCCCCATTGCCCTGGAATTTGACTAAAATTATTTTCTAATCTATCACCTTGAAAAACAACTTTTTCAGTTAATGTCCCATTTACTTTAAAGGTGGCTTTGTCATCAATAATTAATCCAGAATTATTATGAAAATAGATTCTTGCTCCGGCTTCAATAGTTAACGTCCTGTTACTGGGTACTGCTGCATAACCATAAATAACTGTTGGTTTTGAATTCGTAATAGTAAGCTCAGTATCAGTTAAAAATCGACCTTTAATATTTGTTGCTTGTCCATCAATGGTTAAGCTATCAATTTTCATGGTAATTGGATCTTTACCAGGATAAATAAAATTAGCGTCTTGGACTAAAGTTACCAAATCGACATCTTGTTGATTGGAGCCAGTATCAAATAAAATTCTATCTGTGTATAAAGGATTTGCAACGTTACTTGCGTTGATGGTAGTTTCAATAAATACAAAAATGCTGTCTTGTGCTAAAATGTCTATGTCATTAAATGCCTTACCTGCAATTCCATCAACATTTAATCTATAGTTAGACGAAGTCCCTTTTTCGAGTGCAATTTCCGGAATTGTAATCGATTTATTTCCTCTGTTATATACCTTTAGGTTATAAGTTCCAGAACCAATATTTGAGAAAATCGTATCTAAAAAAATAGTGTCTTTAGAAAACTCTAAACTCCCAAAATTAGGAATAGTAGAGAAATCTTTTCTACAAGAACTCACAGAAATTAAGGCAACACAAATAAGAAAAGTAATAAAATAACGCATAAATCAATTTTGTATAAAAATAGAACTTTAAAATGATTGGTTTATTATTTTTTAATCAATTTGATTTCAAAAAGTTTCGCCCAATTTTTACCTGTAACAAAAAGTCTGTTGTTTTCTTTATCAAAGGCAATTCCATTTAAAACTTCATCTTCAGGAACTAACTTTTGAGTTTTTTCCATTTCCTTTTTTAAATTAGATAAGTTTGCAACACCTAAAACAACACCTGTTTTTATATCAATGATTACAATTACGTTTTGTTGATATTTATTTGCATAAATTTTATCTTCAATTAATTCCAGTTCATTTAAATTATCAAGTGCATACTTGTTTGTGTATACTTGAATAGATTTTTTTTCTGAAAGCGTTTCTGGATCTAAAAACCAAATTTTGTTCGAACCATCAGACTTTATAAGCTCAGTACCATTATTCGTCAAGCCCCAGCCCTCTTGACTTTTATTGTAGGTAAACTCTTTATCTTGTTTAAAAGTTTCCAAATCATACACAAAACCTTTTTTAGCTTGCCAAGTTAGCCAATAAATTTTGTTGTTTAAAATGGTCATTCCTTCACCAAAATATTTTTTGTCTAAGTTAATTTTCTTTAAAACCTTACCTGTTTTAATTTCTACTTTTCGGAGTGTAGATTGTCCTTTTCTGCCTGTAGTTTCATACAGGAAACCCTTATGATACTCTAAACCTTGTGTATATGCTTTTTTGTCGTGAGGAAATGAATTTATAATTTCGTAGCTATAAATTGCAGGAGCCTTGTCAGCCAAAACTTCAAAAGAGTTATTTTCCTTTTTTGTTTTTCCAGGGTAAAAAGCCAGGGCAGAAACAGCATGTTTTCCAACACCTAATTGAGCAGTGTTTATAGTAACTGAATTCCCGTTGGCAGAAATTTCTTTTCCATTTATAAAAAACTGAACTTCGTCTAAAGGTTTATTATTCTTTTCTTTTAAAGTAATCGTAACTAAAGAGTTTAACGTTGTTTTTTTTGTGACGTCTAAAGTAAATTTATAATCGTCATTACAAGAGGTAAAAGAGAAGGTGGCAAAAAAGGAAATAAGAACAGCAATTTTCTTCATTATATATGTTTTGTATTTTGGTTTAAAGATATAAAAATGAGATATATTAACTGCTTCTAATGGTAAAGTTAATCGGAATTTCATTTAAATTCTTTGAAAGATCAAATAAACACAAATTTTTATTTGTAAATTAAAAAATAAGGTTAAATTTGCATCCTCTAAATAGTAATATAAAGCTATTTATAGACTTAAGTAAATACTTACCAAATTTACTTCTGACGAACATAACATTAAAGAATTAAAATATTATAAAATGAAAAAAGGAATTCATCCAGAAAATTATAGAATGGTAGCTTTTAAAGACATGTCGAATGAAGATGTTTTTTTAACACGTTCTACCGTAGATACTAAAGAAACTTTAGATGTTGACGGTGTAGAGTATCCTTTAGTAAAATTAGAGATTTCTAGAACTTCTCACCCATTTTACACTGGTAAATCTAAACTTATTGATGCTGCAGGACGTATTGATAAATTTAAAACAAAATACGCGAAATTCAAGAAGTAATTCTCTTAGAATTTTATACATATTGAAAGCTCCAACATTTATTTGTTGGAGCTTTTTGTTGTTATTCATTTATAAACTCGACTATAGAATCAATTCGAAGCCTGAAACTGAAATTAGCTTCAGAAGAGAATTGCTGAGAGGTTGCAAGCCCAATCTTATTTTTATATTTTTCTACAAAAAATTAGAAGTTAATTGTTTTCTTATGATATTTTTATAAAAAAACCATCTCTTTTGAGATGGTTTAAAAGTTAATTTTTAAAAATATGTTTGCTACATATAATCTTCTATTGGGTTGCAGGAACAAATTAAGTTTCTATCGCCATAGGCGTCATCAACTCTTCTTACGGTTGGCCAAAATTTATTATCAGCAATGTAGGCCAAGGGAAAAGCAGCTTGCTTTCTTGTATATGGTAATGACCAATCATCAGAGGTTAGCATTTCTTGAGTATGAGGCGCGTTTTTCAGAGGATTATTTGCATTTTCCTTTGTCGCTTCAGTTATTTCTTTACGAATAGAAATCATTGCATCACAAAAGCGATCTAATTCCGAAATACTCTCAGATTCTGTAGGCTCAATCATCATTGTTCCGCCAACTGGAAAGGAAACAGTGGGTGCATGAAAACCATAATCCATTAATCGTTTTGCAATATCTACAACTTCAATCCCATTTTGTTTAAAATCTCGGCAATCAATAATCATTTCGTGAGCTGCACGTCCTTTTTCACCTGTATATAAAGTAGGGTAATAGCCCTCTAAACGTTCTTTAATATAGTTCGCATTTAAAATTGCTGTTTTTGTTGAATCTGTCAACCCTTTTGCACCTAACATGGTAATATATCCATAAGAAATTAAACACGCCAAAGCAGAACCCCAAGGTGCAGCGGAAATTGCAGTAATTGCATTTTTTCCTCCAGTTGCAATGATAGGGTTGGTTGGTAAAAATGGTACTAATTGCGGAGCTACACAAATTGGGCCAACTCCTGGGCCACCGCCGCCATGCGGAATGGCAAATGTTTTGTGTAAGTTTAGGTGACAAACATCTGCACCAATGGTTGCAGGATTTGTTAATCCAACCTGAGCGTTCATATTTGCACCATCCATATAAACTTGACCTCCATTATCATGAATTATTTTGGTAATTTCTTGAATTTCACTTTCAAAAACTCCATGGGTTGAAGGGTAGGTTACCATTAAGGCGGCTAAATTATTTTTATGGATTTCAGCTTTTTCAAGTAAATCAGCTAAATCTATATTTCCATTTTCAGCAGTTTTGGTAACAATAACTTTCATTCCTGCCATAACAGCAGAGGCAGGATTTGTGCCGTGAGCAGAAGCAGGAATTATACAAATATTTCTATGTGAATCTCCATTTGATTGATGATATGCTCTAATTGTCATTAAGCCTGCAAATTCTCCTTGCGCACCAGAATTTGGTTGCAAAGAAGTACCGGCAAAACCAGTTACAATATTTAATTGGTGTTCTAGTTTTTGTAAAACTTCTTGATAACCTTCTGCTTGATTCAGCGGCACAAAAGGGTGAATATTTCCCCATTGTGGATTACTTAAAGGTAACATTTCTGAGGCTGCATTTAGTTTCATTGTACAAGAGCCTAAAGAAATCATAGAGTGATTCAATGCTAAATCTTTACGCTCTAGTTTTTTGATATAACGCATCATATCAGTTTCAGATTGATATGTGTTAAATATTTCATTATCTAAAAATGAAGTGTTTCTTTGTACGTTTTTTTCTATATTGTTTTCTCTAGAAATAGAAGGTATAGTGTTAGAATTTAAGTTTAAAACTTCTGTAAAAACAGCAATAATTGCATTTAATTCTTTTAAACCAGTAGTCTCATTAACAGATATAGACAAAGTTCTATCATCGATATAATTAAAGTTTATCCCGTTTGCTTCAGCAACAACTTTCACTTTTTGGGATTCAGCTTTAACTGTAATAGTATCAAAATAAGAAGTGTTGGTTTGTTCAATTCCTAAATCAGATAATTTATTAGCTAAGGTGATTGTTTTATTGTGAACAGAATCCGCTATAAATTGTATTCCGCTTTTTCCATGAAAAACAGCATACATTCCTGCCATTACCGCTAATAAAACTTGTGCCGTACAAATATTAGAAGTTGCTCTCTCACGCTTAATATGTTGCTCTCGTGTTTGTAAAGCCATTCTCAAAGCACGTTTTCCATTTTTGTCTTTGGTAACGCCAATAATACGACCAGGAATACTTCTTTTATAAGCCTCTTTTGTTGCAAAATAGGCTGCATGAGGACCACCGTAACCTAGAGGGATTCCGAAACGTTGTGTTGTTCCTACTACGACAGAAGCACCAAATTCTCCGGGCGCTTTTAATTTTACTAAGGATAAAATATCCGCTGCAACGGCTACTTTTATCTTATTCTTGTTCGCTTTTGATACAAAACTTTCATAATCGAATATTTGCCCAAATTTCCCTGGATATTGTAAAATTGCTCCGAAAAAATCATCACCAAAATCAAAATCTTCATGATTACCAATTACCAATTCAATCCCAATAGGAATTGATCTTGTTTGCAATAAGGATAAAGTTTGTGGTAGTATTTCGTTAGAAACAAAAAACTTATGTGCACCCGATTTTTTCTTTGCTCGGTCTCTAACATCAAATAACAATGCCATCGCTTCCGCAGCCGCGGTAGATTCATCTAATAAGGATGCATTTGCTAATTCCATGCCTGTTAAATCGCAAATCATCGTTTGGTAATTCAACAAAGCTTCTAATCTACCTTGCGCAATTTCCGCTTGGTAAGGAGTGTAAGCAGTGTACCAACCTGGGTTTTCTAAAATATTACGCTGAATTACACTTGGCACAATTGCTTCATGATATCCTAAACCTATATAACTTTTAAAAACTTTGTTTTTTTCTGAAAGTTCTTTTATATGCGCTAGATACTGATATTCGCTCATAGCAGGTTCTAAATCTAAAGGATTTTTTAGACGGATATTATCAGGAACAGTTTCATTAATTAAGTCCTCTAAACTATTAGCTTTAATGGTAGCTAACATTTTTTCTTGCTCTGCATTACTAGGACCAATATGCCTAAGTTGAAACGAATTTGTATTCATTTATTAAGTTTTGTGTACGATTTATTTCAATCGATTTCGTGTTCTTTTTTGCTTGAAAAAAAAGATTTTTTTTGGCACCTCAAAAATAAGAATTAAATAAATTAATTACTATCTGAAAATGAATAAAATGATGTTAATTATTAACTAAAAATCGATGTTATGAACAGAAAGGTTATTTTTGTTTAATGAATTTTTTTAAAATAATATTCAATTTTTATATCAATGCCAGTATTCACGTGGGTTTCACTGTTTATGCTTTTGTAAGGATCACTGAACAATATTTTGGACTATCTTATAATGGGAATTTAAATTATTTTATTTTCTTCGGAACAATTACGGGTTATAATTTTGTCAAATATGCTAGTGTTGCAAAATTACATCATAGAAGGCTAACAAAAAATTTAAAAATAATCCAAATATTTTCTTTTTTTTGCTTTATAGGAATGGGTTATTATGGCTATCTAATTCCCAAAAATACGCTGCTTTATATAATTCCACTCATACTACTTACATTTTTGTATGCTGTTCCTTTTTTAAGTGGATTTCATAAAAGTTTGCGTCAGGTGAGTTATTTGAAAATTGTAGTTGTAGCATTAGTTTGGACAGGATTTACTGTATTAATACCTTTAGTTGATGTAGATAGAGAAATTTCCATAAATATTATGTTAATAATGTTGCAACGTTTTTTAATTGTAGTGGTTTTAATAGTGCCTTTTGATATCAGGGATGTAAAATATGATGCTATTTCTTTGCAAACAATTCCTCAGAAAATCGGTATCAGAAACGCCAAAAAATTAGGTTTAATGTTGCTGGTACTTTCATTAGTTTTAGAATATTTATTCACTACTTCAAATGTGGTAAAAACACCATTTATGATTTTCTTTTTTCTATTGATTATTCTGTTAATGAGGGCAAAAACAGATCAATCTAAATACTATAGTTCTTTTTGGGTAGAGTCGTTACCAATCGTTTGGTGGTTGCTTCTTTTGGGATTTCATAATTTTTAAGGGGTTAATGTGTTTTTTTTTGTAAAGTTTTTTGATATTTAAACTATATAAAATAGATATCATAAAACTATACAATTACTTCTTACTTACCTGCTAAATTTGTAGATTTACTTGCTTAAAAACAATTCAGATTCTGAAAGAAATGATTACCGAAAAAAGAAATTATATTTTCGATTTTGATAGCACTTTAACACGTGTAGAAGCATTAGATGTTTTAGCTGAAATTACGCTTCAAGACAACCCTAAAAAAGGAGAAATTATTCAAGAAATAATAGATATTACTAATTTAGGGATTGATGGTGAAATATCTTTCACAGAATCTTTAGAAAGAAGAATTAAGTTGTTAAACGCGAATGAAGCTGATTTATCAGGTTTAGTAGCAGCTTTAAAAAAACAAGTATCAAAATCCATAGAAAGTAACAAAGAATTTTTTGAAAATTTTGCGGATGATATTTATGTGATTTCTTGTGGATTTAAAGAATTTATAGATCCTATTGTAGAAGAATACAATATCCCTTCAGAAAGAGTGTTCGCAAATACGTTTAAGTTTGCAAAAGACGGAAAAATTATTAGTTTTGATGCTGATAATCCACTTTCCCAACACAACGGAAAAATACAGTGTCTAAAAGACATGAATCTAGAAGGAGAAATACAAGTAATTGGTGATGGGTATAGTGATTATGTAACTCGTGAAGCTGGAGTGGCAGATAAGTTTTTTGCTTATACAGAAAACGTTTCAAGAGTTAAAACAACAGAAAATGCTGACCATATTGCCCCAAATTTAGATGAATTTTTATACGTAAACAAGTTGCCAAGAAATATCTCATATCCCAAGAATAGAATTAAAATTTTATTATTAGAAAACGTGCATCCAGATGCTTTCTCGAAGTTATCTACAGATGGTTTCTCAGTCGAGACAGTTTCTAAAAGTTTGTCTGAAGATGAATTGATCGAAAAGATAAAAGACGTACATGTCTTAGGTATTCGTTCTAAAACAAACGTTACACAAAGAGTTGTTGCTGCTGCTGAAAAATTGATGGTAGTAAGTGCTTTTTGTATTGGGACAAAACAAATTGATTTAGAAGCTTGTAAAGAAAAAGGAATCGTTGTTTTTAATGCTCCTTATAGTAATACACGCTCTGTAGTAGAGTTGGCAATTGGAGAAATTATTATGTTAATGCGTAGTGTTTTTCAGAGAAGTACAGAAATACATAATGGTCAGTGGAATAAGACAGCAGAAGGTAGTAGAGAAGTTCGTGGTAAGAAGCTAGGAATTATAGGTTACGGTAATATTGGTAAACAATTATCTGTATTGGCGGAAGCTTTAGGAATGGATGTTTATTATTATGACGTTGAAGATAAATTGGCACTAGGTAATGCAACTAAAATGAATACTTTAAAAGAGTTACTAGGAATTTCTGATGTGATTACTTTGCATGTTGATGATAATGCAGCGAATAAAAACTTCTTCGGAGAAACAGAAATCTCTCAAATGAAAGATGGTGCTCATTTAGTAAACCTTTCTCGTGGATTTGTAGTTGATATTAATGCATTAGCAAATGCATTGAAAAGCGGAAAAATAGCGGGTGCGGCGGTTGATGTTTATCCTTCTGAACCAAGAAAAAACGGAGAGTTTTACACAGAGTTAAAAGGGTTGTCAAACGTTATTTTAACACCACATGTTGGCGGAAGTACAGAAGAAGCTCAGAGAGATATTGCAGATTTTGTGCCTAGTAAAATTATGGCCTATATAAATTCTGGAAATACGGTGGATGCTGTAAACTTCCCAAATATTCGTTTACCAAGACAAACCAATGCGCATCGTTTTTTACACATTCATAAAAATGTTCCAGGCGTAATGGCAAAAATCAATAAGATTTTAGCAAAATATGATTTGAATATTACGGGTCAGTATTTATCTACCGATCCTAAAGTTGGTTATGTAATTACAGATTTAGATAAAGAATACAACAAAGAGGTAATTGAAAAATTACGAAACGTAGAGGGAACAATTAAGTTTAGAGTTTTGTATTAACTATCTCTTTAAATTTTAAAAAAGAATACCCTTCGGATTTTAAGAAACTGAAGGGTATTTTTTTAAGCTTTTTTTTCTTGTTTCTTTGAAGTCAGAAATGAAATACAGGCCAATATTAATGGTTGAGTTATAATTTTATTTTTTCTTTTAAGTCAATAATATTATGATCTTCAATATTTAGATAACGTTTGCTACCTAGATAACGATTCCTATTCATTTCATCATAATGAGATTGGTTTTTATCCATAGAACTCAAATGTACATTTCCAGATGCATGAATGAATTCCATTTTATCATTGCCCAACCAAATTCCTACATGCGTTACTCTTTGGTTTTTTTCTGGTGTAGCTTTTCTTCCAAAGAACAACAAATCTCCTTTTTCTAAGCCTTCAAATTTTAAATTGATGTCAACAGTTTTACCTGCATTAATTTGTTGTGAAGCATCTCTTGGAATGATAACCCCATTCATTAAATAAACCATTTTTGTAAATCCACTGCAATCCATTCCTTTAGAAGAAGTTCCTCCCCATAAATAAGGAAAACCAATCATTGTTCTAGATATTGATTCAATATTTTCTTGGGTAGTTTTTAAGTTTTTTAGCCAAGAAAGATAGATGACAGCTTCATTTTTCTTGATAAAACCAATTCTGTTATCAGGATATTTTACCTCATAAAATTGCTGGTCTTCAGAGACATATTGCAGCGATCCTCCAAGAGTAATATCAGAAACAATTATAGCGTTTTCAGATTTTACACCATATACATAACCAAAATTCTTTGTAAAAATTATTTTTTTAGATCGATTCCAAGTATCAATTTCAGTCTTATTCATTCGTGTAATTCCTCCTTTATCAACCCAAGAGATATAATTATCAGGAGTTTGGATTCTATAAAAATCACCTTTTTTATCCAGTACTTTTAAAGCCATTCCTAATAAACCTTGAGTACCTAATTCAGCAGAGTGTTTTGGTTGAGAACGAATGTTTATAACTGAATTTCTCGCTACCGCAAATTGTTGATTTCCTACCGCAGAATCTGGCAAAATGCGAACTGCATTGATGAAGTCAACGTTTCTTTTATTTAAACTATCTTGAAGTATAGAAAGCGCTTTTTTAGAAGTAGTTTCTCCTTTTAAAATTATTTGATTATTCAAAAATTCGAATTGAATATCAAATAATTCAACTCTTTTGTCCGGAGCAAATACTTTTTTTATAGCTGTTCGCACGTTTTCTAATTCAGTAATCGTTTTTTCCCTGTCTTTACAAGACAGGGAAACAGTCAATAGTAATAGAAAAAAAAGCTTTATGATTTTCATTAATAAGATATTTTTCAGCTAAAATACAAAAAATCAAAACTCAAAAAACTGAATTCTCAATAGGATTGTTTTATATTTGAAGTAAATCATTTTTTATTAGATGCAGTATCAAAATTCTTTAGCATACGCTAAACAACAAGATAAAGAAGATAAAATTTCTTATCTACGAAATCGATTTCATATTCCGAAAGATAAAAATGGCAGCGATTGGTTGTATTTTACTGGAAATTCTCTTGGTTTACAGCCAAAATCTACAAAAGACTATATCAATCAAGAATTAGAAGATTGGGCAAACCTTGGAGTTGAAGGTCATTTTGAAGCAAAGAATCCATGGTTGAATTACCATGAATTGCTAACGGATAAAATGGCAAGAATTGTTGGTGCAAAACCAATTGAAGTTGTAGTGATGAATACATTAACAACTAATTTGCATCTTTTGATGGTTTCATTTTATAGACCAACGAAAGCAAAATATAAAATTGTTATAGAAAGTGATGCTTTTCCTTCAGACAGATATGCAGTGCAATCGCAACTTAAGTTTCACGGTTTTTCAGAAGATGACGTTATTGAATGGAAACCAAGAAAAGACGAGGTATTATTAAGAATTGAAGATTTAGAACAAATTGTTTCGGAACAAGGAAACGAAATTGCATTGTTATTAATTGGAGGCGTAAATTATTATACGGGTCAGTTTTTAGATATAAAAAAAATTGCAGAAATAGGGCATTCAAAAAAGTGTATTGTTGGAATTGACTTAGCGCATGGAGCAGGTAACATTCAACCAAATTTACATGATTCTGGGGTAGATTTTGCAGCTTGGTGTACGTATAAATATTTAAATGCTGGTCCAGGAAGTTTAGCAGGATTATTTGTGCACGAAAAGCATGCTAAAAATAAAGATTTACCGCGTTTTGCTGGTTGGTGGAATCATAATAAAGAAACCCGTTTTAACATGCGTCAACCATTTGATGTGATGCAAGGAGCAGAAGGTTGGCAATTGTCAAATCCGCCAATATTATCGATGGCTGCAATAAAAGCATCTTTAGATATGTTTGACGAGGTTGGAATGGATTCTTTAAGAGATAAGTCAGAAAAGTTGACAGGTTATTTTGAGTTTCTAATTAATGAAATTAATTCTGAAAACATTAAGATTATTACACCATCAAATCCAAAAGAACGAGGATGTCAATTGTCCATTCAGGTAAAAAATGCAGATAAAAGTTTACATAAAAAACTAACAGAAAATAATATTATAACCGATTGGAGAGAGCCAGATGTAATACGTTGTGCACCCGTACCAATGTATATTTCGTTTGAAGATGTATATAGAATGGTTTCAATTTTAAAAGATTTGCTATAAATGAATAAAAAAGATAAAATACTAATTATTGGAGCAGGACTTTGCGGTTCATTGCTAGCTTTAAGACTTGCACAAAGAGGTTTTGAAGTAGAAGTATATGAGAGTAGACCAGATTTAAGAACTACAAATATTTCTGCGGGAAGAAGTATAAATTTAGCATTATCAGACAGAGGTTTAAAGGCATTGCGTTTATGTGGAATGGAGGAAAAGGCAAGAGAATTTTGTATTCCTATGTTTGGCAGATTAATGCACGATGCACACGGAAAAACCTTTTCTTCAAATTATTCAGGGAGAGAAAATGAATTTATAAATTCAATTTCTAGAGGTAATTTGAATGCTCTTTTATTAGACGAAGCAGAAAAACACGACAATGTAACTATTCATTTTAATAAACAGTGTAGAACTGTAGATATAGAAAATACAGTTGCTCATTTTAAAGATTATCAAACTAAAGAGGAGTTCTTTGTTGATGCTGATGTAATTTTTGGTTCAGATGGAGCTGGCTCATCATTGCGAAAAAGCTATATTTCTGAGCGTAAATTTTTGTTTAGTTATTCTCAAAACTACTTAAATCATGGGTATAAAGAATTAGAAATTCCTGCTAATAAAATGGGCACTCATCAAATAAGTAAAGAGCACTTGCATATTTGGCCTCGTGGTGATTTTATGTTAATTGCGCTGCCAAATATGGACGGAAGTTTCACGGTAACTTTATTTTTAAGTTATGATGAAGGTGAATTTAATTTTGAGAATTTAACTTCAGAAGATAAAATTACAGCATTTTTCGAGAAAGAGTTCCCAGATGCTTTGGCTTTAATTCCCAATATAAAAGAGGAGTTTATAAACAATCCAACAGGGCCGTTGGGAACTATAAAATGTTCACCTTGGAGTTATAAAAATAAAACTTTATTAATTGGTGATTCTTCGCATGCTATTGTGCCTTTTTATGGGCAAGGCATGAATGCTTCTTTTGAGGATGTTTTTGTGTTTGATGAAATTTTAAATCAGAATTTAGAAACTTGGGAAGCCGTTTTTAAGGCATATCAGAAAGCTAGAAAACACGATACAGATGCCATTGCAGATCTGGCGATTGATAATTTTCATGAGATGAAAGATCACGTTGCGAATCCGATTTTTAAAGAAAAAAGAAAAATAGAAATGGATTTAGAAAAAATATTTCCGACTCAATATTTTTCTAAATATTCTTTAGTTACTTTTAATGAGAATATTGGTTATAATGAAGCCATGAAAAGAGGAAGAGCGCAAGATAAGGCGCTATTGAATTTAATTGCAGATAATGACATTTCTACTTCGTTAGAGATGTCAATAGAGGAATTGGAAATCGTGTTGAGAAAAGTACAAGAAGAAACAAACGAAATTTTGCAAGAAGATAAAATTGCAGGTATGAATGAAAGAAACTAAAATTAAAAACAAAGGAATAAAAGAGAATGAATATAAAATTTATAATGATTTGTATTTGTTGTCCAATATAATTTACAAGTAGTAATATTTTTAACAATTTATTTAACGGAAATTAAAAAGAACAGCAATCACAAGAAATGTAAGAACCACATTAAGGTTATTAGAATTAGCAATAGAATAAATATGTCAGATAAAAAAGTAACACCAAGAGGAGCATATCCGCACGTAAAAGTAGTAGGCGATTTTATTTTTGTTTCAGGAACGAGTTCAAGAAGAGCAGATAATACTATTGCAGGAGTTGATATAATTGATGAAATGGGAACAAAATTTCTAAACATTGAAAATCAAACAAGAGAAGTTTTACAAAATATTGATAAGAACTTACAAGCAGTTGGAGCGAGTATAAATGATGTGGTGGATGTTTCTACATTTTTGGTAAACATGAATGATTTTGCAGGATATAATAAAGCCTATGCAGAATTTTTTAATGCAGAAACTGGACCAGCAAGAACAACTGTTGCGGTACATCAATTACCACATCCAGATTTGGTAGTTGAGATTAAAGTAACGGCTTACAAGAAATAATTATGAAAAGTATTATCGCAATATCAGTTTTTTCATTGATCCTGAGTTCTTTAAGTGCACAAGAAAACTGGGATCCAAAAATTAATTCAAAACTTTCAGAAGTTTTAGTTAGTCATAAAGAATTTGTAAGCATTCCTAACTTGCCTGCTGATAAGCAAAAAATGTATGAGAACATTGATTGGGTTAAAAATAGATATGAAAAAGTAGGGTTCCAACTAAAAAAATTAGAATCATCCACATTACCAGTATTATTTGCTCAAAGAATACTCGATCCAACGTTTAAAACAGTTTTATTTTATTTTCATTTGGATGGACAGGCTGTAAACCCTAAAATGTGGAATCAAAAAAATCCATTTCTTCCCATGCTAAAAGAACAAAAAGAAGATGGAGACTGGAGAGCAATTCCTTGGTCTAGTTTAAAAGGGGAAATTAATGATGATTGGAGAATTTTTGGAAGAGCCGCCGCAGATGATAAAGCGCCAATTATAATGTTTTTGTCCGCTCTAGAATTATTGCAAAAACAGCACCAAAATCCTAAATTTAATATTAAAATTATTTTCGATTTGGAAGAGGAGTATGGTTCTCAAGGTTTTTTATCAACTTTAAAAAAGTATAAAGAAGCATACAGGTCTGATTACATGATTATTATGGACGGTCCTGCTCATAACTCTAATCAACCAACATTAACGTTTGGGTGCAGAGGAATTGCTACATGCAGTATTACTACATATGGATCAAAATTGCCTCAACATAGCGGACATTATGGAAATTATGTTTCTAATCCAGTATTTAGTCTTTCTAGGTTACTCACTTCAATGAAATCTGATGATGGAAAAGTCTTGATTAAAGATTACTACAAAGGAATTAACATAAATAAAGTAGTATCTAATATCCTAAACTCAGTTCCAGACAGCACAATTGATATTAATAATTCGTTACTGATTCATAAAGCAGAAAGTGTTGGAGAAAATTATCAAGAAGCATTGCAATATCCTACTTTAAATGTTAGGCAAATAGGTACTTCATGGAAAGGAGAAGGTTTAAAAACTATTATTCCTGAATATGCAACGGCAAATATTGATGTTCGTTTGGTAGTTGAAACTGATGGGAAATTACAATTGGAGAAAATTAAAAAGCATATTAAAAATCAAGGATTTTTAGTTTTGGATAGAGTTCCGACTGATAAAGAAAGGCTTGAAAATTTTAAAATTGTAACTTTTAAAGGGAATTCGGGTATAAATGCTTTTAGAACTCCATTGAATTCTCCATTTGGAGAAAAATTAAGAATCTCTTTAACCTCAATATTTGGCAAGAAACCCGTTAGCATTAGAACTATGGGAGGAACTGTTCCAATTATTTCGGCAATTAGCGAACTAAATATTCCTGCTATTATTGTTCCGATGGTGAACATGGATAACAATCAGCATAATCCAAACGAAAACATAAGAATTGGAAATATTAGGCAAGGAATTAAAATTTGTTTGGCTATTTTAAACACGAGTTTATAGTATGGGGAATATTCAAAACTACATAAATGGTGAATTTGTGAATCCAATTAAAAATAATTGGATAGACAATTACAATCCATCAATTGGGGAGGTTTGTGGACAAATACCTAATTCAACAAAAGAAGATGTAGAAATAGGATATTTAGCTGCAGCAAAAGCTTTTCCCAAATGGTCCAATACCACCTTAGAAGAAAGAAGTAAAATCTTATCGAAAATAGCAGGTTTAATTCTAGAAAAATTAGATTTTTTAGCAAAGGCAGAATCTGAAGATAATGGAAAACCAATCAGTTTAGCAAAACAGATCGATATTCCAAGGGCTGCGAGTAATTTTCAATTTTATGCAAATGCAATTACACAGTTTTCAACAGAAGCTCACGAGAGTCTTGGTTTAAATGCGTTGAATTTTACACTTCGCCAATCAATAGGAGTTGTAGGTTGTATTTCTCCTTGGAATTTACCGTTGTATTTATTTACATGGAAAATTGCACCAGCAATTGCTGCAGGTAATTGTGTCGTTGCAAAACCAAGTGAAATTACGCCAATGACAGCGTATTTATTAGGAGAAATTTGTAATCAAGCCGGCCTCCCAAAAGGGGTGCTAAATATTATTCATGGTATGGGTAGCTTAACAGGACAAGCAATTGTAGAACACCCAAATATCAAAGCAATTTCTTTCACAGGAGGAACAAGAACGGGTGCCCAAATAGCTAGAATTGCAGCGCCAATGTTTAAAAAGTTATCTCTGGAATTGGGAGGGAAGAATCCAAATATCATTTTTGCAGATTGTAATTATGATAAAATGTTGGAAACTACAGTTCGTTCTTCATTTGCAAATCAAGGTCAGATATGTTTATGTGGAAGTAGAATTTTTGTGGAAGAAAAAATCTATGAGAAATTCAAAAAAGACTTTATTGAGAAAGTGGCTGAATTAAAAGTAGGACATCCATCAGAAGAGAACACAAATATTGGTGCTTTAGTTTCTAAAGAACATTTAGAAAAAGTAAAGAGTTATATTGATATTGCATCAAAAGAAGGCGGAAAACTTTTGTTTGGAGGTGAAAGAGTAAGTGTCAATAATTGCGAAAATGGATACTATTTACAGCCTGCAATTATAGAGGTTTCGGATAATCAATGTAGATTAAATCAAGAAGAAATTTTTGGACCTTTAGTCACAATTATGTCTTTTAAAAGGGATGAAGAAGCATTGCAATTAGCGAATGATGTAAAATATGGGTTGTCATCAACTTTATGGACGAATAACTTAAACAGAACCATGCAGTTCTCTAAACAATTACAGGCGGGAATTGTTTGGGTAAATACTTGGATGTTACGTGATTTAAGAACCCCTTTTGGTGGACAAAAAGATTCTGGTATTGGTAGAGAAGGAGGTTTTGAAGCTTTACGGTTTTTTACAGAACCTAAAAATATTTGTATTCAATACGAATAAGGTAAAGGAAATTAAAATATATAAATGGATTTGATCTTGACTCGTATGAGGTTAGATTTGGATAATAGATTACAAAGATGAACTTAGAACTAAAAAATAAAAATGCTTTGGTTTGCGGCAGCACACAAGGAATTGGAAAAGCAACTGCAATTTTGTTGGCAGAAGAAGGGGTAAATGTAACTTTGATAGCTCGAAATAAAGAGAAGTTAAAAAAGGTTTTATCAGAATTACCAAATGAGAATCAATGTCATAGTTATTTAGTGGCAGATTTTTCGAAGCCAAATGAATTAAAAGAGATTTTAGAAGCATCAGATTTACAATTCCATATCTTGGTAAATAATACAGGAGGTCCTGCAGGAGGTCCTATATTTAATGCAAAATTAGAGGAATTTGATAGCGCTTTTACACAACATTTGAAGTGCAATCATATATTAGTACAAAGTTTGGTGCCCTTCATGAAGTCTCAATGTTTTGGTAGAATTATAAACGTAATTTCTACATCTGTAAAACAACCTTTAGATGGTTTGGGTGTTTCCAATACAATTCGTGGTGCGGTAGCTAGTTGGTCGAAAACGTTGGCAAATGAGTTGGGTGAATTTGGAATTACTGTAAATAATGTATTGCCAGGAGCCACAGGAACAGCACGTTTAAAAGAAATTATAGACAATAAAGCCAATAAAACAGGAAAGTCTTTTGATGAAGTTGCTGAAGCTATGAAAAATGCTTCCCCGGCAAAACGTTTCGCAAAACCAGAAGAAGTGGCTGCTGCAATTGTGTTTTTATCAAGTAAAAAAGCAAGTTATATAAACGGAATTAACATTCCTGTTGATGGCGGTAGAACAAAAAGTTTGTAAATTGATAAAAATCTAAAGAATATGAGCAATTTAGTAAAGCCTTTAAATTTTAAGAATTGGATTGATGAACATCGTCATTTATTAAAACCGCCTGTTGGTAACAAACAAGTTTGGGATAACGGGGAATATATTGTAATGGTTGTTGGTGGTCCAAATAATAGAAAAGATTATCATTATAACGAAACTCCTGAGTTTTTCTATCAAGTAGAAGGAGATATGATTTTAAAAATTATAGATGATAATGGGGCAATGATCGATGTTGAAATCAATGAAGGCGATATTTATCTATTACCAGCAAAAGTTCCTCACTCACCACAAAGAAAAAAAAACACAGTTGGTTTAGTCATAGAATATCCTCGTTCTGAAGGAATGTTAGATGCACTGGAATGGTATTGCGAAAACTGTGGAAACGCTTTATATAGAGAAGAGTTTGCTCTGAATAATATAGAAACGGACATGCCAAGAATATTTGACAATTATTATTCTGATAAAGAAAAATGTACATGCGAAGCTTGTGGAACTGTAATGCAAGGACCAAATAAAATTAAATAAATGAAACGTAAACTGCGTATTAACGGACACTCACATTTATTGCCTTATCCAGAGGAAATTCCTAAGTTTATGAAAGATAAAGGGATTTTTTGGGTAGATGAAGATCGAAAATTTATGCTGCAAAAAGATTGGAGTCGTCCGGTAACAGATTCTAGCTTTTTCTTAGATGAAAAATTAGAGTGGATGGATCAATTTAAAATTGATCATGCGGTAGTTTTAAACTTATCGCAATTATATGGAAACGGTTTGCGCGTTGAAGAAATGAAACAAGCATTGCGTTTTCAGAACGATTTTAATGCGAAAGTTCAACACGAAAACCCTTCAAAATTTACTTGTGGTTTCGTAGTTCATCCGGGTTTTGTGCGCGGAGCTTGTTGGGAAATAGAACGTTGTGTAGAAGAATTAGGGATGCGTTTATTGTGTTTACCAACACACTACATGGATACAATTGGAACTTGGAGATGTATTTTTGATGAAGAAAATGAACCCATTTTTGAACTAGCAAGTAAATATAATTTAGCAGTTGAAATTCATCCTTATGACGGAGAGAAGTTTATTAAACTAGAAAATACTTCTTGGCGATTTCATTTAATTTGGATGTTGGCGCAATGTGCAGATGCCTATCATTTTTTAACGTTAAATGGTTATTACAAAAAGTTTCCAAATATGCGTGTGTGTTTTGCTCACGGTGGTCAATTAGCGCAAATGAATTTAGGAAGACGAATCCAAGGTTTTGATGGAAGGCCAGATTTATTTGAAGGAAAAACACATCCTAGAAAAGCAGTTGGGCATCCAAATATTTTCTTTGATACATTAGTTCACGATACAGGTTCTTTAGGATTGCTCGTTAAAAATCAAGGAGTAAAACAAGTGTTAATGGGATTAGATGATCCTTATCCTCTAGGAGAAATGGAGAGTGAAATACAATCTTCTTATCCCGGAAAAATTTTAGATTTAGCAAAAGAACAAAAGATTTTAACCGAACAAGATTGTGATGCTATTTGGGAAGATAATGTCTTACAATGGTTATTTGGTGATGACGAAAAAGCGAAACAAGAATTGATTACAAAAATTTTAGAATAATGCCTTAATTATTCTTTAGAAAAGATTTGCACTCCGGAACTACAAGATTCATTTGGAAAATTGTTTTCTTTAATAAATTTTAAAAGAAATCAGTCTACTTTTATAGAAATTGTTTTATTAGAATCTAAGTTAAATTTAGCATCTTTATACTTAGGAGGACCCATAAAGCCTTTTACATTATTGGATATTCCTAAAGGTTCTTTTGGAATTCTAAAAAAGTTTGTATCCATTTTTTTATTATCATTTTCGTCATGGAAAGATGAAATTGCATACACTCCTTTTGGCAAATTTTTAAATATAACTATAGATTTTTTGTTTTTTATTATTACAATTTCACCCTTAAACGGTTTTTTTAAAAAGGTGTTTTCCGTGTTGTAAAGAGCCACAAAAAGGTTTCCTTTATCAGACTTCATTCCAAAGAATTCTACTGTTAAATTAAGTGTTTCTTTTTCTTCTTGTGCATTGATATTGCTTACAACACTTAAAATTAAAGCAGTTATTAAAAGTAGTTTTTTCATGACTGTTGTTTTAAGATGATTCAAATCTCTGATGGTTTTTAATTTTAACACAAGAACCATGCTCAATTGAGATTATTTAATGATGAATTTTACTTTACAAAATAGGAATACATAAATCAACAATAAATTTGTTTTCTGAATGTTCTTTTGCGTTGTTATAATAAATTTCAAAAGGGTCTATGGTAGATTTTTTATATCCGTTTTGAACCATCCATTTAAAATTAGATTCCCATGCTTGTTGAAATTTATTGGGAGTAATCTCAAATCTAGAAACAATACATTTTGTCGGTTCTAGGGTTTTTAAATTCACTTCTCCATCAACTTTTAGAGCATGACTTAGCACAATACAAGCACTCATGCGTAAATAATTTGAATCCGTAATTTTGGGGCTATCATGATAAATTGTAAGCATTCTTGTTTCTTTATTTATCAAATCTTGGGGAGTTGCCCATTTTACCAATCTATCATAAACATTTCCTATAGTTTCCATTTTTCCTTTGTGAGAAATATAAGCTAATTCTAATTTATCACTTTGTTTTACTTTTGTATTTGTATTCATTTCAACCAATTTAAAGTATTATTGATATTGCTCAAAAAAAGATCAATTTTTATTATTATTTAATAAAAGTCGTTAGTGGTTATCTTTAAAGCTAAAGCTATTTTTATTCTTATAAGGTCTAATAATTAATCGAGTTTCTCTATCAAAACGAATATAATTATACACCCAATTTAGAAAAACAATGGCTTTGTTTCTAAAGCCAATTAAAGAAAATAGATGAACAAACATCCAAACAAACCAAGCAAAAACTCCTTGAAACTTCCATTTTGGTAAGTCTACCACCGCTTTATTGCGTCCAATGGTTGCCATAGAACCTTTATCATTATAAACAAATGCTTTCAGTGTTTTATTGAATAGTTTTGCTAAAATATTTTTAGCCACCAATCTTCCTTGTTGTATAGCGGGTTGTGCCATCATTGGATGTCCGTAAGGTTTTTCTTCGGATGCCATGCAAGCTACATCACCAATTGCGTAGATATTTGGGTGACTCAAAACTTGATTATATTCATTAACTTTAATTCTAGCCGCTCTTTCAATTACACATTCTGCATGTAACCCATTAATCATTTCACCTTTTACGCCGGCAGCCCAAATAACGGTTTCTGCCTTAAAATGATCTTGACCACTTGTAGTTACTATTTTTCCATCATAATCTAAAACACGCAAGTTTTTCCAAACATTAACTCCTAAATTAATTAGAAAATCCTCTGCTTTTTCAGAAGCTTTTGCACTCATTCCTTTTAAAATACAATCAGAACTTTGTATTAAGTTTATTTGCATTTTACGGATGTCTAAATCCGGATAATCTTTTGGGAGAATTCCTTTTTTCATCTCGGCTAAAGCACCAGCTAATTCTACTCCTGTTGGTCCACCTCCCACAATTATAAAATTCATTAAAGCATTTCTTTCTTCAATATTGGAGGTTAGTAAAGCTTCTTCAAAGTTCTCTAAAATTAAACTTCTAATGTTTAAAGATTGAGGAATAGACTTCATTTCCATTGTATATTTTTGGATATTTGTGTTACCAAAAAAGTTGGTTTTAGATCCTGTTGCAATGATTAATTCATCATATTCCAAATTACCAATTGAAGTTTCAACTATTTTTTTTTGTGGATTTATTTTTTGAACTTCTGCCAATCTAAAATAGAAGTTTTCAACATCATTAAAGAGTTTTCTTAAAGGAAAAGCAATGGAATCTGGCTCTAGACCACCAGTTGCAACTTGGTAGAGTAAGGGTTGAAAAGTATGGTAATTGTGTTTGTCTATTAAAATAACTTGCAGTTCTTGTTCTTCTAATCCTTTTGCAGCAGCTAAACCTGCAAATCCGCCACCAATAATAACAACTCTTGGAAAACTAGTTTGTGGAATGTTCATTTTTTTGGATGGATATAATTTTAGATTATTAGAGTTATAAATTTACTAAAAAGAGGTGATTTTTTAATTGAAACTTCTCTTTATTTCTGGAAGGCTTCTCTCTGAATTGATATATTGAGAAATAATTTTAAATCGTAATTCTTCAATTTCTAGATCGAAATGTTTCGCCCATTTATCATCTTTAAATAATTGAGTTATTTGTTTCATTTTTTTTTGCGCTTCAGAATAGTTGAATGAATACTGAGTTGAGTCCTCTTTTTTTGGTTGAATTTTAGTCATTTTTTCATCAAAATTAACTTCAATGAAAAATGTTTTTTCTGATGAATTTATAGGGTAGAAACTATTCCATTTTGCAAAACCAATAACTATTTGTTGATTCTTGTAATTCTTATTCGCAATAATTTTCCATCTACAATTGGCAACTCTTCCCCAATGATTCGATTTTCTATAAACCCCTTCGTCAGTATAAAAATAAATACTTTCAGATTTACTTTTATAGATGGTCTCTTCTGGGAATTCAAAGTTCTTAACTTGTTGAAATTCGCAAAAAGTATGTTTAAAAAAATTTTTATGGTGAAAGGTTTTCAAAAATTATTTTTTTGTAAAAGTAATTAAAATCGTCATTTCGAGGAACGAAGCAATCTTATAATTTAACAAAAGATTGTCACAGAAAGAAAAATTTTCTTCACAATGGTATATAAAAAAACGCAATCAAATTAATGATTGCGTTTTTAGTTGGTTTCTGAATTATTAAAATTCAGAAATATCTATTTTGAGATTCCGTTTTTCAACGGGATAAGCGATTCATGCAATAAAGTTATAAAACTTTATTGGTTCTCTGCTTACTTCACTTCTTCGAAATCTACATCTTCAACATTGTCACCCTGAGCATCACTTGCTTCTGGTTCGCCTTGTTGAGCTCCTGCATCTGCACCAGCAGCGCCTTGTTCAGCAGCATACATTTCTTCAGATGCAACTTTCCAAGCTTCGTTTATAGTTTCCATTGCAGCAGTAATTTGTGCAACATCTTTAGATTCATGTGCAGCTTTTAACTCAACCAAAGCAGCTTCAATTGGACCTTTTTTATCATCAGATAATTTATCACCAAATTCTTTTAATTGTTTTTCCGTTTGGAAAATCATAGAATCTGCTTCATTAATCTTCTCTGCAGTTTCTTTGGCAGCTTTATCGGCATCCGCATTTGCTTCAGCTTCTTGTCTCATTTTAGCGATATCTTCTTCAGATAAACCAGAAGAAGCTTCAATTCTAATTTCATGAGATTTGTTAGTTCCTTTATCTAAAGCAGAAACTTTAATGATACCATTTGCGTCAATATCAAAAGTAACTTCTACTTGAGGAACACCTCTTTGTGCTGGAGGTAATCCATCTAAATGAAAACGACCAATAGTATTGTTATCTGCAGCCATGGCTCTTTCACCTTGTAAAACGTGAATTTCTACCGATGGTTGATTGTCTACTGCTGTAGAAAATACTTGTGATTTTTTAGTAGGAATGGTTGTGTTTGCATCAATTAATTTTGTGAAAACATTCCCCATAGTTTCAATACCTAATGATAAAGGAGTTACGTCTAATAACAATACATCTTTAACATCTCCAGATAAAACTCCACCTTGAATTGCAGCTCCTAAGGCAACAACTTCATCAGGATTTACACCTTTACTTGGTGCTTTTCCAAAGAATTTTTCAACAGCTTCTTGTACTGCAGGAATTCTTGTAGAACCACCAACTAATACGATTTCATCTATATCAGAAATTGATAAATCAGCGTTTTTTAAAGCTGTTTGACAAGGTTCAATTGTTCTTTTTACTAAATCATCAATTAAAGCTTCAAATTTAGCTCTGGTCATAGTTCTTACCAAGTGTTTAGGTCCGCTAGCGGTAGCCGTAATATAAGGTAAGTTAATTTCTGTTGATGTTGTGCTAGATAATTCAATTTTTGCCTTTTCAGCAGCTTCTTTTAAACGTTGCAAAGACATTGGGTCTTTACGTAAATCCATACCCTCTTCAGCGTTAAATTCATCAGCTAGCCAGTTGATTATTTTTTCATCAACATCATCACCACCTAAATGAGTATCACCATCTGTAGCTAATACTTCAAAGACACCATCTCCTAATTCTAAGATAGAAACATCATGTGTTCCACCACCAAAATCAAAAACAACAATTTTTTTATCGTCATTAGATTTGTCTAATCCGTAAGCTAATGCAGCAGCAGTAGGCTCATTTATAATTCTCTTTACTTTTAAACCTGCAATTTCACCAGCTTCTTTTGTAGCTTGACGTTGTGCATCATTAAAATAAGCGGGTACAGTAATTACTGCTTCAGAAACATCAGTTCCTAAGTAATCTTCAGCAGTTTTTTTCATTTTCTGTAACACCATTGCAGAAATTTCTTGAGGTGTATATAAACGACCATCAATATCTACTCTTGGCGTATCATTATCTCCTTTTACTACTTTATAAGGAACTCTTTTCGCTTCTTTAGTAGATTCAGAAAATTTGTTACCCATAAAACGTTTAATAGAATAAACTGTTTTTGTTGGGTTGGTTACAGCTTGTCTTTTTGCTGGATCACCAACTTTACGTTCTCCCCCTTCAACGAAGGCAACTATAGATGGTGTTGTTCTTTTTCCTTCTGCATTAGGAATTACAACTGGCTCATTTCCTTCCATTACAGAAACACATGAGTTTGTTGTACCTAAATCGATTCCAATTATTTTACTCATAATAATTTATTTATATTATTTTTTAAATTCAATTTTACAATTTCTATTATTCAAAGTGTGTGCCAACTGCTTTTTGACTTGAAAATGTCAGTTTAAAAAAAAAATATTTAAATTTATGTGACATTATGACATAATATGTATCTAATATATTGAATGGATGAATATGAAAAGTATTTTTATTTTCTTATATTTGAATAGTTCAATTAAAATTAAATATTATTTAAATCACTAAACACCTAATTATGAGTAAATTTGACGAGAAAGTAGCCCAGTATTCTAAGTTTATGGACGAGAAAGGTCTAAATTACGATGCAGACTTATTACGAGCTGTAACAAAAGGCCTTGGTCCATCTATTTATAAAAGAGACGCGGAAACTGTTTCTGGGTCTGATGCGAAAGAATTAGCGACAGTTAAAAAGAACTTTTTAATGAAAAAGTTAGGATTGGCAGAAGGACCAAAATTAGATGAGGCAATAGCAAAAGTTGTTGAAGCTATAGGGAAATCTGAAAGAAGTAAATATAGAGCTGTAGTTTACTATATGCTAGCTGTAGAATTCGGTAAGGAATCTATTTATAAATAATATAAATTTATATTTTTGATAAAAAATCCAACTCATTGAGTTGGATTTTTTACATTTACAAAATTTTTAAGTTTAATTTTGTCAATGTCACAATTTATTAGTGTTTTTGATATGTTGAAGATTGGTGTTGGTCCATCAAGCTCGCATACTCTTGGGCCTTGGAGAGCTGCCCAAAAATGGATTAAAATTTTAAAAAAAGATAAGTTATTTCACCAAATTGATGGAATTAGAATTGACTTATTTGGTTCTTTATCTTTGACGGGAAAAGGACACGCCACTGATTATGCCATTTTATTGGGTCTAAGTGGTACAGATCCTGAATATATTCCTATTGATGACATTGAGCAGATTATCACTCAAATAAAAACTCAAAAGAAATTACAATTTAACAACGAAAAAGAAATTTCTTTTTCAGTTGAGAATGTTGTTTTTAATAAAGATTTTCTTCCTTTTCATGCAAATGGAATAATGTTTAGAGGGCTTTGTAAAGGCAAAGAAATTTCTACTCAAACTTTTTATTCTATTGGTGGAGGCTTTATTGTGCAAGAAAACGATCATTTAGAAGATGAAATAGAAATAAATAAAAAGAACTTTCCTTTTCCTATAAACAGAGCTATTCAATTAGAAGAATATTGCGAAAAAGAAGATTTATCTATCTCTGAAATTGTTTACAAAAATGAATTGGAACTTAATTCTGCAGAACATATAGACAAAGAAATTCATAGAATTTGGTCAACCATGTTAGAGTGCATGTATATAGGTTGTCATACAGAAGGGAAACTTCCAGGCGGTTTAAATGTAAAAAGACGCGCTTTTGATACACATCAAAAACTAATTAAAGATACAAGCTATACAAATCCAGAACAATGGATTACAGCGATAAGAAGTACTGAAGTTAAATTTAGAGAAATTTTAAAATGGGTAAGTTGTTTTGCGCTTTCAGTAAATGAAGTAAATGCTTCTTTAGGTAGAGTTGTAACTGCTCCCACAAATGGAAGTGCAGGTGTAATACCTTCAGTTTTAATGTATTATTTGGTGATTGAAAACCATGATGCTGATTTTAGTCATGTTAAAAAGTTCTTATTAACAGCAGGTGAAATTGGTAGTATTTTCAAGAAAAACGCCACAATTTCTGCAGCAATGGGAGGCTGTCAAGCGGAAATTGGAGTTTCTTCTGCAATGGCAGCAGCAGCTTTAACAGAATTATTAGGGGGTACTGCAGCACAATCTTTGGTGGCTGCCGAAATAGCAATGGAGCACCATCTGGGCTTAACTTGTGATCCTATTGGAGGTTTGGTGCAAATACCTTGTATAGAAAGAAATGCAATGGGCGCAATTAAAGCAATTAGCGCGGCAGAAATGGCTTTAGAAACCAATCCTAAAGAAGTAAAAGTTCCTTTAGATAAAGTAATTGATACGATGTGGGAAACCGCAAAAGATATGCATAAAAATTATAAAGAAACTTCAGAAGGAGGCTTGGCTATTAATGTTGGTTTGGCAGATTGTTAAAAAAAAAGTCCAAAAGCTTTTTAAGACTTTTGGACTTTTAAAATAAATAGCTAACTAAATTTTGTTATTTATTTTCAGAACTTTGAACGGCTAAATTATAAATTACCAATCCAAATCCAATTTTGTTTATAGCATCTCCAATGTTATAAATAACATCCATACTTAAACCTCCAAACATTCCAGAATACCATCCTTCAGTTCCCGCCATATATCCTAGAGGGTAAATTGCCCAACCTACTAGAACAAACCAACATAAAGCTTTATGAGCTTTTAAAACAGCACCACCCGCCTCAATAGCTAACTTTTTAGCAGTTCCAAACCAAATATCATAAGCAATTACGAAATAAGCTAATCCAGAGATTAGACCCCAAAGCCATGCATTTGATGTGTCAATTACTTCTCCGACATATCCTGTTACTAACATGATAACTGATAAGAAGATTAATCTCCACATTAAAGATTTTTTTGCTCCAGCAACTTTTAGAATTAAATAGAACTCAACGCACATTAATGGAACAGTAAGGATCCAATCAACGTATCTAAAGAAGGTTGGAGATTCTCCGTTAGAAGCCCAATAGTCTCTCATATACCAATAGTGCACTGCAGCAATAAAAGTAATCAAACCAGAGACCAAAAGAGAGGTTCTCCATTTTTTATCAAAACTATTCATTGATAAAAAGAAAAATACTGAAGCGGCCATCATAGCCATGCAACCTACAAAAAATGTAAAACCAACGTAATCACTTGGATCCATTTTCGCAACGTAAAGAAAGTTAATAGATAAATTCATAATTTTTGAATAAATTAAGTTAATAAAATAGTTAATCGTTTAATGTTTTAAAATAAACATTAAACCAAATATACATATAAAATTATTAACTTTGTAAAATGAATACGGTATTTAATAGAAATTATCAAAATTTAATGATTTTTTTTACATTTTTCTTGTTTTGGATAAGTATTCAATTTGGAGAAGTGGTAGAAGATTTTTTAGCGTATATCATGGTAATCTCTCTGGGTATTTTGCATGGAGCTAATGATTTATTAATTTTATCAATAAAGGAGAAAAAGAATAAAAATTTCATAAAAAACCTATTACTTTATATTAGTATAATACTTTTGTGTTTATTAATTTATTTGTTTAGTTCTTTTATTGCTATCATATTATTTGTTTTGTTGAGTTCGTATCATTTCGGAGAGGAACATCTTAGTAAGGAAATAACCGTAAACTTATTATTTAATTCTTTGTATTTTTTAGCCTACGGACTGTTTATTTTTTCCTTAATTTTTTATCAATCTATCGCTGATGTAGATTTAATTATGAGTGAACTAACAGGTTTAACTTTTACTAAAATTCAAATAGAAATTACATTGATTTTGAGTGCTGTTTTTTTATTTACAGGAAGTTTATATCTAATTTTTTCTAAAAGAAATAAGCCGAAAATATTTCTAAAAGAGGTCTTTTATTTAGCCTTACTTTATCTAGTCTTTAAAAATTCTTCTTTAATATTGGGTTTTGCTATTTACTTTATTTTTTGGCATTCTATTCCTTCAATTATTCACCAAGTAGAATTTATTTCAGGAAATTTAAACAAGAAGACTATTTTTTTTTATGTAAAAAAAGCTCTGATATATTGGTTTATTAGCATCGTTGGGTTATTAATTTTATACAAGTTAGTTCCGCAAATAGAATTGTTTGCCACAGTAGTTTTTGTGATTTTATTTGCTGTAACAGCACCGCACACTTGGGTGATGTACAAAATGAAAAATTAACGAGTAAAAACTAAATTATTTCCAGATGACATTTCTTCAGAAAAACGATAATTATCAATATTAAAACCTTTTAATTCTTCAATTGTCTTAACGTTATGATCAATTATATAACGAACCATTAATCCACGTGCTTTTTTAGCAAATGTCATAATCGTTTTATATTCCCCATTTTTAAAATCTTTAAAAATAGGTGTGATCATTGGTACTTTTAAAATTTTTTTAGGAATTACTTTAAAGTACTCTGTACTTGCTAAATTAATGAGTAGCTCACCATCTTTTAGTTCTTCGTTTAAAGATTTTGCAACTGTATCATCCCAAAATTTATATAGATTTTCATCTCTTCCAACTTTTAATTTAGTTCCCATTTCTAGACGGTAAGGTTGAATTAAATCTAAAGGTTTTAACAAACCATACAAACCAGATAAAATTCTTAAACGCTCTTGAATTAAAGGTAGCTTTTCCGCTTCTAAAGAATTTATATCGATGCCTCTAAAAACTTCACCCGTAAAAGCATAAATAGCTTGTTTGGAATTTTTAATTGTAAAGGGAGTTGCCCAAGTTTGATTGCGCTCATGATTCAAAGATGCTAAATCATTAGAAATTTTCATTAAGTCGGATAATTTGCTTTTTGAAATCGTTTTTAATTTTTTGTTCAACCTTTCAGATTGTTTTAAAAAACGAGGTTGCGTATGCAAACTTGTTCTAGCTTTAGTGTCAAAATCTAAAGATTTTGCTGGAGATATGATAATTTTCATTGGAGTAAGTTGAAAAATTTAAAGTATAAATGTACAAATCATTATAAAGTTTCTCAAATAAATCCATCAATTTAAATTGATAAACCTATTTATAAAATTGATTGAAATTATTTTTTTGATTTTTTTCTCTGTCAAATTCAAACTATATGAATTATATTGTGTCAAAGAATAGCAACCAAACAAATAATATTTGAGTAAAGACGCTGAACTTGTAAAAAAGTTAAAGGACTCTAAACTAAAAGACTCAGCTTTTAGTGAGTTGCTTGATATTTATCAAGAGCGACTATATTGGCATATCAGAAAGATAGTTGTAACTCATGAAAATGCAGATGATGTCTTGCAAAACACCTTTATTAGAATCTATAAAAGCATTCAGAATTTTCAAGAAAAGAGTAGTTTACATACTTGGATGTATAGAATTGCATACAATGAATCCATCCGGTTTTTAGATAAAAACAAGAAGAAGGACTATGATAATATTGACGCTATTTCTGAATCTAATTTAGAAGTTTTATTTGAAGATGAATATTTTGATGGAGATGAAATTCAAAAAAAGCTTACAAAAATTATAAATAAATTTTCAGTAAAACAAAAGCGAGTTTTTCAAATGAAATACTTTGATGATTTGAGTTTTAGGAAGATTTCGGAAATTTTAGAAGTATCAGAAAGTACTTTAAAATCTACTTATTATGCTGCTGTAAAAATTATTGAAGAAAAAATATTATTATAAAACCAAACTATCTATTACAAGTAGGGTCTAACTTTTGTATTATGGAAAAATCAACAGAACATAGCAACAAAAAAAGTTTTCTAAAAGAAGACGTTAAAGATGGTATTTCTAAACATCATAATAAATATCTAGGAACTAAAATACCTGAAGGATATTTTATGAAATCTAAAATTTCAATTTTAGATAAAATAAAAGAGGACATATTGATTGAGGAGTCTAAAAAAACTAAAAAACAATTGGTTTTTTGGATGCAACCTCAGTTTAAATTTATGGCGGCAGCTACATTAGTTTTTATTTTGAGTTTAACCGTATGGTTACAAAACATGAATAAAACAAATGCAATAAACGAAACTAACTTAGAGTTTTTAGTTTTTTCTGATGATGTTTTATTAGAGTCTTTATTAGTAGATGAATCAAACCTTGATGAGTTTGCGAATGTTATTTTATTTAATGAAATTTTAGTAAAAGCAGAACTTTCTGAACAAAAAATAGATAATCTAGTATTAGATAATTTAATGTTAGGAGATTCATTATTAGATAATTATATTGAAGATGGACTGATTGAAACCATTTTTTTGTAAAAAAAAATAAATTTTTCAAACTATTTTAAAAAATACAGTTCTAACGAATAGAAACAATTATTAATTAAAAAACTAATACATTATGAGAACTTCATTTTTTAAACAGCGTATTTTTAAATCAAATATTCTATTCTTTACAATTACAGCCTTTTTGTTATCAGCTTTCTTATTTGCATCTTGTTCAGATTCAGAATCTATGGATAATCTTGAAATAAATAGTTCAGTATTAATAGAAAAAATAGAAAGTGCATCAAAAGTAGTTATCTCAGCGTCGAGTTTGCCAGCTCAAACAGAAACAGCATTTCGAGGAGATTTAGCAGACAGTTATGTTTTAAGCGCAGAATTTGCAAAGGGTTTCGGCTATAAAGTTAGCATAGCAACAGATAATGAATCGCGTGAAGAAGTGAAGAGTGATGTTTATTTTTCTTTACAAGGAAAACAGTTAGCAGATACTAATGAGAAAAGAAGAAAAAGAAGAAATAAATGCTTTGAATTTGTTTATCCTTTAGACCTTATGATGCCTGATAATACAACAATAACTTTAACTAGTAAAGAAGACTGGAGTTTAAAGAAAGATTGGTATGTTGCGAATCCGGATGTAACGGAAAGACCAGAACTAATATTTCCATTTGATGTAACTTTAGAGGATGGAACGGTACAAACTTTAATTGATAGAGATGAGTTAAAAGCAGTAAAAAATTCTTGTAAGAAAGGTAAAGACAAAAGAAAATGTTTTAAATTGGTCTTGCCAGTAAGTTTTACGATGGAAGATGCCAGTATAATTGAAGTTACGAAAAGAGCAGATTTTAGATTATTGAGAGAATGGCGTAAAGCAAACCCAGATGCTACTGCAAAGCCAGCTTTAAATTTTCCATTAGACATTCAGTATAAAGACGGCACTGCAGCAACTATAAATAATCAAACAGAATTTGATGCAGCTAAAGATGCTTGTAAAAATTAAGTTATAAATTTGCACTATAGATTTTAAAGAGTTAAAAACAATAAAAATGAAATTAAAAACCATCATATTAACTTTAAGTTTTCTTAGTTTGATGCTATTTAATACAACAGTTTTTGCTCAAGACGCTAGTTTTCGTCTAATTCAAAAAGAGTTAACTAAAGAGCAAAAGGGTTTATTGCAAAAAGAAAAAGAAGCAATGAAAACAAATCGTGAAGCTTTTAAAGCATCACTTTCCAAAGAGCAGTTAGCTATTTTAAGAGATAAAACAATTTCTAAGAACGAAATAAGAAAGCGTTTGGTCGCTACATTTTCTAGAAATCAAAAAAGTATGGTTAAAAATCAACAAGTAAGTTTGAGGAAAACCAGAGATAATTTTAGAAAAACGCTTACAGGTGAGCAAAGGAAAATGCTAAAAGAACGGATTGATAAAATTAGAAATTCTAAAGATAGAGGAGAACTTAAAGATGGACCAAGAATAAATAGTGCTAATAATGGAAAGAAAAAAAGAAACAGAGGAAATTAGCTTCTAATTATTTATGATACATTTTTATCAAGGATTTAAAAATACGATAAGAATTTTTGGGTTGCTATTGGTTTCAATGGCAACCTCTTTTAGTTCTTATGGACAAAAAGAAAATTTAGAGGATATAGATGATTTAATTGATGAACTTTTTTTTAATGATCAACAATTTATAGACGAGATTATAGAAAGCGATTTTTCTTTTAATTTTTTATACTCGTCAGTTTCGTATAACAGCAGTACATATTTTTCAGGAAGAGATTCTGGTGTAGATCAATTCAATGCCATTCCACAAGTTTCTTATTATCACTCCTCAGGTTTTAATGCAAGTATCTCGGGAATTTATTATCAAAATTTTGATCCAAGTTGGGATTTTACAAGTATTTCTTTAGGGTATTTTAATACCATAGGAAAAAAGAAAAATGTGCTTTATAATTTGGGATACACAAAGTATTTTTACACAGATGATTTTGATGATTTCACAAATTCTTTAGATTTCAGTATTGGAATAAGAAATAAAAAACGAACTTTAGGAAGTAGAATTTCTGGATCTTACTTATTCGGTTCAGATAAATCTTATCAATTAGTTTCAAATAGTTTTGTGAATTTTACGTTAAAAAGAAGCTCTAATTTTGCATTGAGATTTAGGCCAAACATTAATTTTATAGCTGCCAGGCAAAGCATTTTATTTATAAAACCAGTAAGAACGCCTACTGGATCTCAATCAAAGGAGTTTACTCAAAATGTGTTCGATTTATTAAACACACAAATCAGTTTTCCAATTTCATTAACTACAAATTCTTTAGATTTTGAATTGGGCTACAACTTAAACGTACCAAACGCTATCGCAAATGAAGGCGATTTAAGTAGTACCGGATTTTTTAATCTTTCTTTGGGGTATATGTTCGATTTGAATAAAAAATAAAAGATTCTTTTTTATTTTAGCAATTAATCGTAATATTGCAATAAACAAATTAAAGTGGGTTTAACGAAATCAGAAATATTCACAGAAGAACAAAATCAAATTGCTAAGATTGCAAAAGTATTGGGTCATCCTGCAAGAATTGCTATTTTAGATTTTTTAATTAAATCGAAATCTTGTGTCTGTGGAGATTTAGTAAAAGAAATTGGTTTAGCACAGCCAACGATTTCTCAGCATCTAAAGGAATTAAAAAATGTTGGTATTATAAAGGGAAGTATTGAAGGTACCAGTGTTTGTTATTGCATTCACCAAGAAAATTGGGAGCAAATAAAAAATATATTGGGTCAGTTTTTAAATAAAAATCCAACAGAAAACTGTTGTTAAAACTATAAATTATGAAATTATCAGAAATAAAAAATCATTTAATAAGTTTAGAAACTATTGCTTTTAAATTACCAAATGGAGCCTTAGTTCCTAGTCATTTTCATGTTACTGAAGTGGGTAAAATAACTAAAGATTTTATTGATTGTGGAGGTAAGGTTAGAAGTGAAGCTGTTATTAATTTTCAATTGTGGGAAGAAAATGATTACGATCATAGATTGCATCCAGAGAAATTATTACAGATTATAGAATTGTCTGAAAAGATGTTCAAGTTTGATGATTTAGAGATAGAAGTAGAGTATCAAGGAAAAGAAACGATTGGTAAATATAATTTAGATTTTGATGGTACAAACTTTTTGTTAACTTCAAAAATTACGGCTTGTTTAGCACTAGAAGATTGTGGAATTCCAAAACCATTAATCAAAGTTGCTAACGCTGTTAGTTCTTGTTGCGAACCAAGTTCTGGTTGTTGTTAATTTATTTTCCGTTAACCCCAGTTTTATATTTAATAGCTGCGTTCATGTTGTAAATAAATAGAAATAAAACCTTTACAGAAACATTAATCCACATCTTTAGAATTTTCAGAGTACGTTCTCCATTTGTCTAAACACTCAACAATATCTTTTGGTATGTCTGAGTTAAACTGCATAAATGTACCTGTTGTTGGATGCGTAAATCCTAAGGTTTTTGCGTGTAAGGCTTGTCTTGGTAAGGCCTTAAAACAGTTGTGTACAAATTGCTTGTATTTGGTAAACGTTGTTCCTTTTAAAATGTCATTTCCTCCATAACGTTCATCGTTAAAAAGTGTGTGACCAATATGCTTAAAATGCGCTCTAATTTGGTGCGTTCTTCCTGTTTCTAATTTACACTGAACTAAAGTAACATAAGTCAATCTCTCTAAAACTTTATAATGAGTAACTGCATGTTTTCCAAAATCTCCTTCCGGAAAAACATCCATTTGTAGACGGTTCTTTAAGCTACGCCCAATGTTACCTTCAATTCTTCCTTCATCATCCTCCATATTTCCCCAAACCAAGGCATAATACAAACGTTCTGTAGTTCTGTCAAAAAATTGTTTAGACAAATTTGCCATTGCAAATTCGGTTTTTGCAACCACTAATAATCCACTAGTATCTTTATCAATTCTATGCACCAAACCTGGCCTTTCATTGGAATTTGTTGGTAAGTTTTCGATATGATGAATTAAACCATTTACCAAGGTTCCAGAATAATTTCCATGGCCGGGATGTACAACCATTCCTGCAGGTTTATTTACAACAATTACAGCATCATCTTCGTAAACAATATCTAAAGGAATCTCTTCGGCAACCAATAGTTTTTCTGCTGGTGGATAAGTCAAAACAACTCTTACAACATCATTTGGTTTAACTTTGTGGTTCGATTTTATAGCAATATCATTTACAAAAATATTTCCAGCTTTAGCAGCTTGTTGTACTTTGTTTCTTGTTGCATTTTCAATGAAGTTCATCAAAAATTTATCCACTCTTAAAGGCTCTTGACCTTCACTTGCGGTAAACCTGTAATGTTCGTGTAAATCATCACTCTCAATATCTTCAGAATTGTTTTCTTGCATGTTTTTATTTTAGTAGCAATGTTTCAGAGTTGCCAAGTAACAAATTAGTGAATTTTTTAAATTTTGCTCTTAACTAATTTAATTTCTTCTTCCATCACCTAAAACTAACTCAATTATAGAGTTTTTTGGTAATTTGTCATTCGGATTTATTATTTTCCCTTTATGTCTTAAACCTCTTACTACATCCTTACCAATATCTTTTACATATGTGTAATTTGTACCTACAATAAAACCAATAGCTTGTAGCTCAGAAATAGCCTGTCTTTTTGTACGTCCGTTTAAATCAGTAACTGTTATATCTCTGTATTTAGATGGATTTAAAGTCAAATAAATTTTGCGCTTTTCTTTAACAAAATCGCCAGCTTCAGGGCTTTGTTCAATCACTGCTTTTTTTGGATAAGTAGGATTGTAACTAGCACTGTCAATTACCTTAAAGTACAAATCCAATTCTTTTAAAGTTTTTTCTGCATCCGTAATTGTTAGTTTATGCAAATCTGGAACTTGTATTTTTTGATCGTGATTGGTAGTAATATTTAACCAAAATTTTAATAAAAAAATAATAATGACTACACCAAGGATTGCAAATGCAATTTGTTTAAAAAAAGATTTACTTTTAAAAAACTGAAAAATACTCATTTTTTGATTTTTTAGACTATACAAAGATATAAAAAGTAAACGTTGTTGTTTCTATTTATATTTTGATAAATTTGTTTTTATTATTTTACATTAATGAAAAAATATATAGCTATTGTAATGGGTGGTTTTTCATCCGAAGTTAACATTTCTTTAAAGAGTGGAAATGTTGTTTACAATCATTTGGATAGAGAAAAATACAATCCTTTTAGAGTTCATATTTTAAAAGGAAAATGGTTCGCTTTAGACGATGAAGAGAATGAATATCCGATACGTAAAAATGATTTTTCATTTACAAAAAATGGTAATTTAATTACTTTCGATTGCATCTTTAATGCAATTCATGGTAATCCTGGAGAAAATGGAGAGTTACTTGCCTATTTTAGCTTAATAGGAATCAAGCATACTTCTGCTCCTTTTTATCAAATGGCATTAACTTTTAATAAAAGAGATACATTAAGTGTTCTGAAAGAATATGGTATTAAAACAGCAGTTTCTGTCTATTTAAATAAAGGAGATGTTGTTGATTTAGAGCACATAATAGGTAAAGTTGGTTTGCCATGTTTTGTAAAGCCGAATAATGCTGGCTCGAGCTATGGTATTTCTAAAGCACATATTAAAGAAGAAATTTTGCCTGCAATAGAGACTGCTTATAAAGAAGATTCACAAATTTTAATTGAATCTTTTTTAGACGGAACCGAAGTCTCTGTTGGTGTTCTTGAATATAAAGGTAAAGTAAAAGTATTGCCAATTACAGAGATTGTTACGGAAAATGATTTCTTTGATTATGAAGCAAAATACGAAGGGAAATCTCAAGAAATTACTCCTGCAAGAATTTCATTAGAAGAACAAAATAGAGTAGAGGTAATTGCTGAAAAAGTATATAAAATTTTAAATATGTCTGGTTTTTCAAGATCAGAATATATTTTTGTTGATGGAGAACCTCATTTTTTAGAAATGAATACTGTGCCTGGTTTAACAGAAGAAAGTATTTTGCCGCAACAAGCGAAAGAAGCTGGTATTTCTTTAAAACAGTTATTTGATAATGCCATTGAATCTGCTCTTGAATAGAATTGATTTTTCCATTCTTTTTTACAGATATATTTTAAACGCACACATAATTAAATAGTTAGAACATGAAAAGAGCAATTTTTCCAGGATCCTTTGATCCAATTACGTTAGGACATTATGACATTATTGAGAGAGGTGTAAATTTGTTTGATGAACTTATTATTGCAATTGGTATAAATGCTGACAAAAAATATATGTTTTCTTTGGAAGAACGTAAAAAATTTATTGAAGATTGTTTTAAACACGAACCAAAAATAAAGGTGGTTACCTATGAGGGCTTAACGGTTCACTTTTGTCAAAAGAATAAGGTAGATTTTATCTTAAGAGGGTTAAGGAATCCCGCAGATTTTGAATTTGAAAAAGCAATTGCACATACCAACAGGGACCTAGGGCCCGTAGAAACCGTCTTTTTATTAACCGCAGCAAGTACATCTTATATTTCATCATCTATCGTAAGAGATGTAATTCGAAATGATGGAGATTACACAAAGTTAGTGCCTAAAACGGTGAGAGTTTTATAACTATGAAATTAAAATCAAACTATATTTTAAAAATATCAGTACTTTTTTCTTGCTTTTTGTTGGTGATTTCTTGTGAAAATTCATCTAATGAAAGTAAAGATTTTACCACACTCTTCGAAATATCAAAAGGAACGGAAACTCCCGAATACAAGGATGTAATTTCTTATTATAACAAACTTTCAGAAGCACATAGTCAAATTTCACTATTCTCTTTTGGGCAAACGGATTCTGGAGAACCTTTGCATTTGGTGGTCTATAATAGAGAGGGCGTTTATAATATTGACGAAATTAAGAATTCACCGAAAAATAGAATCTTAATTAACAACGGAATTCATCCTGGAGAGTCAGATGGAATTGATGCTTCCATGTTATTATTAAGAGATATTGTTCAAAATGATTCCTTAACAGAAAAGTATAAAAATTCGATTATTTGTGTAATTCCGGTGTATAACATTGGGGGTGCTTTAAATAGAAATTCACACACAAGAGCTAATCAAAACGGACCTGTAGCTTATGGTTTTAGAGGAAATGCTAGAAACTATGATTTAAACAGAGATTTTATAAAACAAGACACTAAAAATTCAGCAGCTTTTGCTGAAATATTTCACACTGTAAATCCAGATGTTTTTATTGACAACCATGTGAGTAATGGTGCAGATTATCAATATGCAATTACACATTTGTTTACACAACATAACAAATTAGGCGGCAATTTAGGAGCTTTTTTACAGTATGAGATGCGTCCAGAACTCGAAAAATATTTAGAAGCAAAAAACGTCAATATTACACCTTACGTAAATGTTTGGGGCACGACTCCAGAAACAGGATTTTCTCAGTTTTTTGACTCACCTAGATATTCCACAGGATATACAACACTTTTTCATACTCTAGGCTTAATGGTTGAAACACACATGTTAAAGCCCTACAAAACTAGAGTTGAACAAACCTATGAACTGATGTTTTCTGTTTTTGATTTTACGGAAGAAAATTCAGAAGCTATTAAAGATTTGCGTTTTAAAGCTGCTGCTGAGATTTTGGCAAAAAAGACATATCCTCTCCATTTCAAAGTTAATAAAGAAAAATTTAGAAACTTAAACTTTAAAGGTTTTGAGGGTGAAATGATCGCTAGTAAAGTTACCAATGGAAAAAGATTGTTTTATGATACAAACAAACCTTTTGAGAGATCAGTAAAGTACTATGATGAGTACGCTGTAACAAAAAAAATTACAATCCCTAAAGCGTATATTTTACAGCAAGGTTGGCATGACATTGTTGAGAGGTTAGAAAATAATCATATTGAATATTCTCTTTTTGAGAAAGACACAGCAATGACTGTTACCGTAAATCATATAAAAGATTTTGAAACTAGAAAAACACCTTATGAAGGACATTATCTACATTATAATTCAAAAGTAGAAAAATCAACGAAAGAAATTAACTTTAAAGAAGGCGATTTATACATTTCTACAAATCAAAATGGAATTCGTTATTTATTAGAAACATTAGAGGCAGAAGCAACAGATTCATTTTTTAACTGGAATTTTTTTGATACAATTCTTCAACAAAAAGAAGGGTATTCTGGGTATGTTTTTGAAGATCTTGCAGAAAAATTTTTGGCAGAGAATCCATTGGTTAAAAAAGCTTTTGAAGAGAAATTAAAAACAGATAAAAAGTTTGTTGAAAGTCCAAGAATGCAACTGAATTTTATATATAAAAATTCACCTTACTATGAAAAAGCACATTTACGGTTACCCATTTTTAAAGTTTTCTAAAGAATCACTATTGATGAAATTTTTTGCTATTTCCTTTGTTATACTTGTTTTTTTAAGCTGCAAAAATGCTTCAAATCCAGTGAAAAAAGATTTAAAAGAAATTACGAGAGAGATTATGAAGGAGGCGAAAGCCTGTGCTTTAATTACAATGGATTCTCTAGGAATTGCGCATGCAAGAGCGATGGACCCTTTTTTGCCGGAGGAAGACTTTACCGTTTGGATGGCAACAAATCCGAAGAGCTTAAAAGTACAGCAGCTCAAAAATAACAAAAAAGTAACATTGTACTATTTTGATAAAGAAAGTGTCAGTTATGTATCGTTACAAGGAGTTGCTAGCATTATAAATGGTGCGGCTGCAAAAGAAAAGTACTGGAAAACAGCCTGGAAGAACTTTTACAAAAATAGAACTACTGAGTATTTGTTAATAAAGTTTACACCCAAAAAAGCAAATATCGTTAGTGAGAGATATCAAATTTTAGGAGACTCAATTACTTGGGAAACTGCGCAATTAAATTTTTAGAATAAAACCAATATGAAAAAAGTAGCATTATTATGTATAGTAGTTATCTTTTTTAGCTGCCAGAACTCAGCTGTGAAAGACGAAATTGCAACCAGTTTTTATGTCGGAACGTATACAGATAACAATAGTAAAGGCATTTATAAATATGAACTATCTAAAGAAGGGAAATTGAACCAAATTGGTTTAGTTGCAGAAACAAGGAACCCTTCTTTTTTAGCTAAAAGCAGAAATGGTAAAACGCTTTTTGCTGTAGATGAAGCAAACGAGCAAGGAACAGGTTTTGTGAAATCTTACAAAATAGAAAAAGATTCACTTACACATATAAGCACATCAAAATCAGGAGGAGCACATCCTTGTTTTATAACTGTAAATGATGAGAATCAAGTTTTGGTTGCGAATTATTCTGGAGGGAATGTAGGTTTTTTAGAAGCGGATAATTTTGGAGAACTGTCTCCTTTATTAAACGTGCAACAACACGAAGGTAAAGGTATAACAGACCGCCAGAAAGCACCTCATGCGCATTCAACCTATTTTCATCCTACAAAAAAAGAAATTATTTCTGTTGATTTAGGTACAAATCAGTTATGGCTTTCTGAGATTGACAATGAAAAGAATGAATTGGTTTTAACCCATCAAAAAACTTTAAAAATGGCTCCAGGAGCCGGTCCAAGACATTTAACTTTTCATCCAAATAATAATTGGATTTATGTTTTAAATGAACTAAATAATACAGTCTCAGTAGTAAAAGAGAAAGAAGATATGTATAATATAGATTTTTCAATTTCTATGTTGCCAGAACAATTTACAGGGTATAGTAAAGGTGCAGATATTCATATCTCTAAAGATGGAAAATTTTTGTATGCTTCCAATCGAGGTCATGATTCTATTGTAATCTATAAAGTAAATGCAGAAAATGGAAGCTTAAAACTCGTTGGTTTTGAGCCGGTTTTAGGCAGAAATCCACGTAATTTCTCACTATCTTCGAGAGATAAATTTTTGTTAGTTGCAAACCAAGATACGAATAATATTGTTTCTTTTAAACGAGACGAAATAACAGGGAAATTAACTTTTGTGAGCGAAATTTTTGCACCAAAACCTGTTTGTATATTGTTTTAAAATTTCCGTAACTTGTAACATCTAAATTTTACAAGTGAATACAACTTTATCAATTAACGGAAAATCTTATACAGTTGATGTGCAGGATGATATGCCTTTATTATGGGCAATTAGAGATATTATAGGTTTAACAGGAACTAAATTTGGCTGCGGTGTTGCACAATGCGGGGCTTGTTCTATTCTAATAAATGGCATCTTAACAAAATCGTGCAGTATGCCAGTTTCTTATGGTGTTGGAAAAGAGATGTTTACAATAGAAGGGGCCTCAGAAAATCTAGAATTCTTGCGCGAAGCCTGGAATGTTGGGAATGTACCACAATGTGGCTATTGTCAATCCGGGCAATTAATTGCAGCTACCGCTTTATTAGATAAAAATGAAAGTCCGACTGATGAAGATATTGATACTGCGATGAGTGGTAACATTTGTAGATGCGGAACCTATACAAGAATTAAAAAAGCAATTCATAAAGCTGTTGCACTTAAAAACGAAACCATATGAGCAAAATACAGCAAATAAATCGTAGAGATTTTGTAAAATTATTTGGATTGGCTTCGGGTGGCATACTTTTAGGCTGCAATGTGTCTTCTGATACAAAAGAATTTATTCCGCAAGTAGAGGGGATTTTTACCCCGAACTTATTTGTACAAATACAGAAAGACGGTAACATTATTTTATTGGCTTCACGTTCAGAAATGGGGCAAGGAATTAGGACTTCTTTGGCTTCTGCAATTGCTGATGAATTAGAGGCTGACTGGAAATATATCACGGTAAAACAAGCAACAGGAAATGCTAAATATGGTAATCAGAATACAGATGGTTCGAGAAGTGTAAGAACTTTATTAGAACCAATGCGTAAAATGGGTGCAACAGCAAAAATGATGTTGATTACTGCTGCTGCAAAAAAATGGAATATTGCTGAAACAGATTGTAAGGCAGAAAATCATTTTATAATTAATAAAAATACCAATGATAAAATTTTCTTTGGTGATTTGGTTGATGAGGCAGCGAAGGTTAAAATTCCATCAGAAGAAAGTCTTACACTTAAAAAAGTTGAAGATTTTAAATATATTGGTAAAACCTTAAAAAGTGTAGATTTAAAAGATTTTACACACGGCACTGCAACCTATGGAATAGATGTTCGAATTCCGAACATGAAATTTGCCGCCATTGCAAGATGTCCGGTGACTTTCGGTTCCGTAAAAAGTGTTGATGATACGAGTACAAAAAAAGTAGCTGGCGTAGAAAATATAATTCAATTAGATAGAATCGTGCCGCCGATTGGTCAGTTTTTTGGTGCTTTGGGAGGTGTGGCTGTTATTGCAAATAACACGTGGTCTGCATTTCAAGGAAAGTTAGGCTTGGATATTGAATGGGATTATGGCGAAAATGAATCTTTTGATTCAGCAGAGTTTCAAGAGAAATTAACAAGAAGAGTTCATGAAAAAGGAAAGTTAGTTCCTGGAAGTAGCGGAAATGTTTTCGCTGCTTTTAAGGACAGTGAAAATACGATAGAAGCTGCGTATACAGTTCCGTTTTTGGTGCATGCTCCTATGGAAGTGCCAAATGCAACTGCTTGGTTTAAAGAAGATGAAATTGAGGTTTGGGCACCAGTTCAAGATCCGCAAACGGCAAGAGCAGAATTGGCACACTTTTTTGAAATTCCTATAGAAAAAATAACCATTAATGTTACTTTTTTAGGTGGAGGTTTTGGGCGTAAATCTAAATCTGATTTTGTAGTGGAAGCGGTTGCTTTGTCAAAAAAGATCAAGGCCCCAATTCAAGTGGTTTGGACTCGTGAAGATGATATTAAACAAAGTTTTTATCATGCTACAAGTGCACAGTATTTAAAAGGTTCTTTAAGTGCTGATGGTAAAGTTACAGGTTGGTTACAGCGTGTGGCAGTTCCGTCAATTACCTCTAGTTTTAAACCTTTATCAGATTATGCCTCTGGTTTTGAGCTTGGGCAAGGTTTTACAAATAATCCATATAAATTAGACAATTTTAGATTAGAGAACGCCAAAGCAGAATCGCATTTAAGAATTGGTTGGTTGCGGTCAGTAGTTCATATTCATAGCGGATTTGGTAATAATTCTTTTGTAGATGAATTAGCAAATGCAGCTAATATAGATCCTGTTCAATTTCATTTAAATTTAATAGGAAAAGATCGAATTATTCAAGGAAAATCTGATTATCCATATAGTACAAAAAGAATGAAAGATGTGTTGAAAAACACAGCTAAAATGTCTAATTGGGGTCTAGAATTGCCTGTAAATCATGGAATGGGAATTGCTATTCATTATAGTTTTTATAGTTATGTAGCAACTGTTGTTGAGGTTTCTGTAAAAAATGGAAACGTAAAAATTGAAAATATTTGGACCACTATAGATTGTGGTTTGGCTCTGAATAAAGACAATATAAAAAATCAATTAGAAGGTGCTGCAATTTTTGGAATGTCTATAGCTTTGTTTGGGAAAATTTCCACAAAAAACGGAGCAGTAGAACAAAATAATTTCTTTGATTATCAAATGACAAGAATGAAAGATACACCAAAAATTCATATTGATATTATGGATAAAATGCACGAACCACCAACGGGAGTCGGTGAGCCAGGCGTTCCTGTAATGGCTCCCGCAATTTGTAATGCTATTTTTAACGCTAGTGGCAAACGTTATAGAACTTTGCCTTTGGTAGATGAAGGGTTGGTTTAAACTATAGTAAGTATGAGCATCGATAATCAGATACTTTAGTAATACAAAATAAAAAATCCTACTTTAAAGTAGGATTTTTTATTTTTTTTCTAAAACTTATACTCACTTAATGGTTTCGGGAAATCCTCAGGATTTGCCGCCAAATGATATCTTGGGTCATCAATGTCTTCTTCAATAATATCTGTAAAAATCGGACTCGCTTTATAAAGTAAAACTTTACAGTCTTCACTTAAATGTTTTAGTGTAATTTTTTTACTAGCGGCTTGGTATTTTTCAACCAAAGCAAAGATAGCTTCAATAGCAGAATGGTCGGAAACACGAGCTTCTATAAAATCAATCTCTACCTCATTTGGATCATTCTTAATATCAAATTTTTCGTTAAAAGTAGCAATACTTCCGAAAAACAAAGGTCCCCAAATCTCATATACTTTTGTCCCATCTTCTTTAAAACGTTTTCTAGCTCTAATTTTTCTGGCGCTTTCCCAAGCAAAAACAAGTGCAGAAACAATAACACCTGCGATTACGGCAATTGCTAAATCAAAAATTACGGTTAAGGCAGAAACTAAAATCAAAACAAAAACATCCGATTTTGGTATTTTATTAATAATTCTAAAACTTGACCAAGCAAACGTGCCAATAACTACCATAAACATTACTCCCACTAAAGCGGCAATAGGCACTTGTTCTATATAAGAAGAAGCAAAAAGAATAAACATTAGTAAGAAAACTGAGGCAGTAATTCCAGATAACCGGCCTCGGCCGCCACCTTTTATGTTAATGATAGATTGTCCAATCATTGCGCAACCACCCATTCCACCAAATAAACCAGTAATTATATTTGCCCCACCTTGAGCAACACATTCTCTGTTTGTGTTACCTCTGGTTTCCGTTAAGTCGTCAATTAAATTTAAAGTCATTAATGATTCTATTAATCCAATAGCTGCTAGGATTAAAGCATAAGGGAAAATGAATTTTAAAGTTTCAAAATTCATTGGTATGTTCTTGAAAGTTTCAAAAACAGGAACGGGAAATCCACCCTTTAAACCTTCGCCACCGCCATCTTTAATAAAAGAACCAACAGTAGCAACATCTAAGTTAGAAAAAATTACAATTCCGGAAACTACTAATATAGCAATTAGAGCCTCAGGTAATTTTTTAGTAGCTTTTATTTTTGGTAAGCCCCACATAATTAGCATTGTTAAACTAACTAAACCAATCATATACAACAAACCATTCCCTTCTAGCCAGACTTTTTCGTCGTTAATAGTTTGTTTAAACATTCCTAATTGTGATAAGAAAATAACAATCGCTAAACCATTTACAAAGCCCATCATTACAGAATGAGGTATTAATCTTACAAATTTACCTAGTTTTAAAACACCGGCTAAGACCTGAATGGTTCCCATTAGTATTACGGTTAAAAAAAGATAATATAATCCTAAATTTTCATCAGCATTTCCCATTGCATTACCCTCTGCTACTAGAGAAACCATGACAACGGCTAAAGCACCTGTTGCCCCAGAGATCATACCTGGTCTTCCGCCAAAAAGAGAAGTTATTAAGCCCACCATAAAGGCAGCGTAAAGTCCTACGAGTGGATCTACACCAGCTACAAATGCAAATGCAACCGCTTCGGGCACTAAAGCTAGTGCAACCGTAATTCCAGATAGAATATCATTTCTTACATTGGTTACGCGTTTTGTTATAAATTTGGTCATATTGAATTACTTTTTTTAAGTCGGCAAAGATAATAGGATTTTCCAAAAAACTACATTTCTTTGAAAGTATCGTATACTAACTTAATATTTTCAAAGGTATTTTTTAAAGCAGTTTCAATTTCAGAATTATTTTTAAATCCAACCCAACTTATCCCTTCTTCTAATTGGGGCACTAATTCTTTATTATAGTCAGATTGCATTAAAAACCAATGTGTTTTTTTTAATTTAATTCCGTTTTGATAATAAATATGATAGGTGGTAATTAATTTTTTAACGATTTCTAAATTAAAAACTCCGCATTCTTCTTCAACCTCTCTTATAGCAGCACTTTCAATACTTTCACCTTTTTCAATCCAGCCTTTTGGAAGATCCCAAATATTATTTCTGTATATAAATAATACTTCTTTTTTAGGATTTAAAACCAGTCCTCCTGAAGCAGTAATAACGTCCAGGTTTTGCGAAAATAATGCCCAACCTTTCTCTAAATCAGGAGTGTATAGGTTAACTCCATTAATCTCATTGTTCTTTAATTTTTCTATAATTTCAACTACTACAATATTTTTAAGAATGTATAAAGGGAAATTATTTGTTTTTTTTGAAGAAGATGTGATAATTATTGGGGTATCATTTACAAAAACTTTATACATTTGCGATATGATTTTAAACAAAGATACAGCAAAAAAAACATCTGAACTTTTATTGCAGATTAATGCCATAAAATTAAGTCCTAACAAACCATTTCATTGGGCTTCTGGATGGAATTCTCCCATTTATTGCGACAATCGAATAACATTGTCATATCCTCCAGTTCGTATTTTTTTAAAAGAAGAAATTGCTAAAATTACTGAATTAGAATATGGTAAACCAGATGTGATTGCAGGTGTTGCAACAGGTGCCATAGCAATTGGTATATTAGTGGCCCAGGAATTGGGTGTGCCTTTTGTGTATGTTAGACCAGAGCCAAAAAAGCATGGTAGAAAAAACCAAATAGAAGGGCATTTAGAAAGTGGTCAAAACGTTGTGGTTATTGAAGATTTAATTAGCACTGGGAACAGTAGTTTAAATGCGGTAGCAGCTTTAAAAGAAGCTGGCGCTGTTGTAAAAGGTATGGTTGCTATTTTTTCTTATGGATTTGATGTTGCTGCTGAAAACTTTAAAGAAAAAAACGTAAGTTTAACAACTTTAAGTAATTACGATAATTTGTTAGAACAAGCTTTAGATAGTAATTATATTTCTGAAAAAGAATTGTTTACATTGCGAGAGTGGAGAGCAAACCCGAGTAAGTGGAACCAATAAACATAAGAATATGAATATTAATGGAAATAAAGTAGTAGTTAATAAATCTCAAAAAGGAACATTTGAGTTTTTATCAGATTTAAAAAACTTTGAACAGTTAATGCCTGAATCTATCCAGAAATTTGAAGTTGATGGAGATTCTTTTATATTTGGATTAAAAGGAATGCCAGAAATTAGATTGGTATTAAAAGAGAAAACGGAATACTCTAATATTACTTTAGGTGCAGCAAGTAGTAAACTTAATTTTGAATTAGTTGCAGATATTACTAAGATTGATGACACTTCTTCTGAAGTTCAGTTAGAATTTAATGGCAAATTTAACGCGATGATGGCTATGATGGTAAAAAGACCATTGACTAGTTTTATAGAAACGTTAACAAATAACTTAGAGGGTTTAAGCTAATGAAACTTCTTTAATTCCAAATTCTTTTACGTTTTCATCTTCTAACTCAATTTGAAGGTTTCCCAAAGAAGAAATTCCAATAATTTTACCCATAAATAAAACATCCCTGCTATCTTTAAACATAGTTGGGATATTTTTTTTATACAAGACATTTAAGTAATCAGTTTCTAAATTTGTGTATTTTTTTAATGAGATCAGTTGAATTTTCTCTTTTATTTTATCCACAACCTCTATTAACAAGGCGTCTAAATCATATAATTTATTTGTGGTATTTCGTAAAGAAGTTACATTTTTTAATGAAGTAGGAAAGTTTTGTTGATTTACATTTAATCCAATTCCGATTATAGAGTTGTTAATCTTTTTGCCTTTAATTATATTTTCTATCAGAATACCACAAATTTTTCTGTTTGCTGACAAAATGTCGTTTGGCCATTTAATGGATAAATCTTTAACTTTGTGCATTGAAAGTGCCTCAAAAACAGCTAAACTAACTGCGAAATTTAAAAACTTATGATGGTTAATGTTTAAATCAATATTACAGAAATAAACACTGAAGGTAAGGTTTTTAAGCGGTTCGGAGACCCAGCTGTTTTCTTGTTGACCGCGTCCTTTTTTCTGCTCTTTTGCAACCACAACAGTACCGTTTTCTATGGCAGTACTTTGTGCTAATTCTTTTAAAAAAGAATTTGTAGAGTCAATGGCATTAAGTTTGATTATTTTCAAGTGTTAAATAAAGTATAAACTAGTTCAATATTACATAAAATACTCGCAAAAAAATAATAACTTTGCGTTTAAATAGAAAAAAAATTAATGGCAAAAAAGCAAGTAAGCACAGATGATTTAATCTCTGTCATTATTAAAGGTATGGATGATGTTAAAGGAGAAAACATCCAATTACTTGACTTAAGAGAAATAGAAAATACAGTTTGTGATTATTTTATAATCTGTTCGGGTAATTCAAATACACAGGTAAATGCAATTTCTGGCTCTATTCAGAAAGTAGTTAGTAAACAATTAAAAGATAAACCTTGGCATATTGAAGGACAAGGTAATTCAGAATGGATTTTAATGGATTATGTAAATGTAGTTGTGCACATTTTTCAAAAACATGTAAGAGACTTTTATGATATTGAAAGTCTTTGGGGTGATGCAAAAATTACCGAAATAAATCCAGTTTAATCCTATTGATTTTATAACATATGAGTGATTCAAATAAAGAAAAAAAATCTAATATACCTAAATTTAAGTTTAGTTCATATTGGATTTATGGTGCAATTTTCATAGCATTAATAGCAGTACAGTTTTTTAACAGTGGAGATCTAGCTTCTAAAAGTATTTCTAAAAATAGATTTGAAGAAATTTTAAAAGATAATGACATCAAAGAAATTGTTGTTGTAAATAAGGATATAGCTCAAATTTATTTAACTAAAGAGGCATTAAAGAAAGATAAACACGCGAAGCAAACATCTTCAAGTTTTTACAGACCAGGTTCACCAGTTTATGAATATAATTTTGGAGATTTAAGAACTTTTGAGGAAAATGTAGCTCTTCTTAAAAAGGATAGAAATTTAATCGTTGATATAGATAATAAAGAAAAAACTAGTATTCTAGACGCTATATTTAGTTTTTTACCCTTTATAATTTTAATAGCCGTTTGGTTGTTCTTTATGAAAAGAATGTCTGGTGGTGGCAGCGGTTCTGGTGGTGGTGGTCAAATTTTTAGTATCGGAAAATCGAAGGCTAAATTATTTGATCAAGATACAAAAGTAAAAACAACGTTTGAAAATGTTGCAGGTTTAGAAGGGGCAAAAGAAGAAGTTCAAGAAATTGTAGATTTTTTAAAGCATCCTGAAAAATATACATCTTTAGGAGGTAAAATTCCAAAGGGAGCATTATTAGTAGGGCCCCCAGGAACAGGTAAAACCTTATTGGCAAAAGCAGTTGCAGGGGAAGCGGGCGTACCTTTCTTTTCTTTATCAGGTTCAGATTTTGTAGAAATGTTTGTTGGAGTAGGAGCTTCTCGTGTACGTGATTTATTTAAACAAGCTGCACAAAAATCACCTTCAATTATTTTTATTGATGAAATTGATGCGATCGGTAGAGCTCGAGGAAAAAGTAATATGACTGGTGGGAATGATGAACGTGAAAATACATTGAATCAGTTGCTAACAGAAATGGATGGTTTTGGCACAGATACAAATGTAATTGTAATAGCTGCGACCAATAGAGCTGATGTTCTAGATAGCGCTTTAATGAGAGCAGGCCGTTTTGATAGACAAATCTATGTAGATTTGCCTAATATTAATGAGCGTAAAGAAATTTTTGAGGTTCATATAAAACCTCTAAAATTAGCAGATGATGTTAAAATTGAATTTCTAGCACAACAAACTCCTGGTTTTTCGGGTGCAGATATTGCAAATATGTGTAATGAATCTGCTTTAATCGCCGCCAGAAATGGTAAAAAATCTATTCATCATCAAGACTTTTTGGACGCTGTGGATAGAATAGTTGGTGGTTTAGAAAAGAAAAATAAAGTAATTACACCAAAAGAGAAAAAAGTAATAGCTTTTCATGAAGCAGGACATGCTACTGTTAGTTGGATGTTGGAGCATGCTTCACCATTAGTAAAAGTTACTATTGTACCTAGAGGACAATCTTTAGGAGCTGCATGGTATTTACCAGCTGAAAGATTGATTGTTCAAACTGAGCAAATGTTAGATGAAATGTGCGCCACTTTAGGGGGTAGAGCGGCAGAAAAAATTATTTTTAATAAGATTTCAACGGGCGCTTTAAGTGATTTAGAAAAAGTAACAAAACAGGCTCGAGCGATGGTTACAGTTTATGGTTTAAATGAAGAGGTTGGTAATATTACTTATTATGATTCTTCAGGAAATGATGCTTTTGTAAAACCTTACAGTGAAGAAACAGGTCGTAAAATTGATAAAGAAATTTCTAAAATGATTGAAGCTCAATATGTAAGGGCGATAGATCTTTTAGATAAGAATAAAGAAAAGCTAACTATATTAGCAGAATTGTTATTAGAAAAGGAAGTTATTTTTAAGGATGATTTACAAGAAATTTTTGGTGAAAGACCTTTTGATGAGGAAATTGAAGAAGTGATAACCAAAGAAGAAGTAAAGACAACGACAGTAGATAAAATCTCTGGAGAATAATTTTATAAATGAATTTTTTTAAGAAACTTTTTAATATTCCCATAAGGGAAGATGAAGAAATACACAAACAAGAAGTAAATTTATCTCTTGATGATTTATTTGTGCACAATTTCACGAAAAAAGGTGGTAAGTTTTTATATTGTGAAAAAAAGCAAGAAGTTTTAGAAAACTTCAAGAAAATACTCACAGAAAATAGTTGGAAAGAAGTTTGTTTATTAGATGAAAATTTGTTTTCATTTCTTAAAAATCAGGATGCTAAAGCATTAAAAAATTTCAAAGAAGATACTCCAATTTTCACTTCTTGCGAGCATTTGATTGCGGATAATGGAGATATTTTATTTTCATCAAATCAATTAGGAGGTAAAAAATTAAAAGAATATCCAGATCAATTTATTGTTTACGCAACAACAAGTCAGTTAGTTAAAAATACAGGTCAAGCCTTAACAGGTATTAAAACTAATGCCACTAAAAGTTTACCAACAAACATTTCTGCAGTAAAGAATTATATTATCAATAAAAATGATGATAATTTTTTAAACTATGGAAACAGTAGCTCAAAAAACTTATATTTGCTCTTATTAGAAGACTTATAATATGCGCAACCTTTTAAAAAGGACTCTTTCCGGAATTATCTTTGTTTTAATATTTTTTTCGGCGATTTTATATTCTGAAAATTCTTATATAGCCTTAATAATTTTGTGTGGTTTTTTATGTATTTGGGAATTTATTAGAATGATAAAACTTAAAAGTTTCGTTCCGTATGTTCTATTTGCATTTGTATTATTTTTAATGATTAAAAGACGGGATAGTCATGCTATATCATTAGTGTTAATGATATCGATTCTATCTTCCGTTTTCTTGATATATCAACTATTTGCAAAGAAGGAAATTAGTTTTTTAAATGAGAGAGTAAAACTAGGTGTTACAATTAGATATGTAATATTCTCTGTGTGCTTTTTAGTGTTGCTTCCTTTTTATGAAAACAATTTTCATCCATATTTAATGATCAGTATTTTATCAATTATTTGGGTAAACGATTCTTTTGCATTTCTAGTTGGTAAAAATTTTGGAAAAAACAAGTTGTTTCCATCAGTATCACCTAAAAAAACAATTGAAGGTTTTTTTGGGGGGTTTATTTTTTCACTTTTAGCTGCTATGTTCATTAGTAAATTTAATTTAGATTTTTCTATGTTAAATTGGATGATTATAGGAGTTATCGTTTCAGTAATTGGAACTGTTGGTGATTTAGTGGAATCTAAATTTAAAAGACAGGCAAAGTTTAAAGATAGTGGAAGCATTATGCCAGGTCACGGAGGCATTTTAGATAGATTAGATAGTTTGTTGTTTGCTGCTCCGTTTGTATATTTGTATATTAACTTTATTATTTAAAAATGATTAAATTTCATAAGGAAGGATATAAAATTATTTCAATTACTTTTATTATTGCGATTGCAGCAATTTTATTAGCTGAAAATTTTATTAATATAACTTGGTTAGTAAAAACGATTCAAGTTATAATATTGGGTTTTGTAATTATCGTACTACAATTTTTTAGGAACCCTAAAAGAATCACTAATTTAAATGACACCCATATTATAGCACCAGTAGATGGAAAAGTTGTCGTTATTGAGGAAGTAGAAGAGACGGAGTATTTTAAAGATAAAAGATTACAAATATCAATTTTTATGTCTCCAATAAATGTTCATGTTACAAGATATGCGATGAGCGGGATTATAAAATACAGTAAATATCATCCAGGGAAATATTTAGTAGCATGGCACCCAAAAGCATCTACTGAAAATGAAAGAACCTCAGTAGTCATTGAAAATAAAATTTTTGGAGAAATTTTATATAGACAAATAGCTGGAGCTTTGGCAAAAAGAATTGTAAACTATGCTACAGAGGGTAATGCAGTAACGCAAGGAACGGATGCAGGTTTTATAAAATTCGGTTCTAGGGTTGATTTATATTTGCCTTTAGGAACAAAAGTTAATGTGAAATTAGGAGATAAAGTTAAAGGTGGTGTCCAAGTTGTCGCAGAAAAATAATATAGATTTAGATAAAGAGTATAAAGCTGCTTTTGATAAAATATCTAAGTTGAAAAAGGCTGTTGCTCCTGATGTTATGCTGAAATTTTATGCTTATTACAAGCAAGCAAATTTTGGTAATAAATTTTCATTTAATAGTGGATTAGATGTAAGAAGTGCATTTAAATTTAACGCTTGGATGCAATTAAATGGAATGCCTGTTGAGGATGCAAAAAAAGAATATATAAAATTGGCTAAAACAATTTAATTTTAAACAAAAGAATCATGAAAAAAATATTTATTATTTCATTTTTATTAGTAGGAACGGTGTTCCATTTTTCAGCATGTAAATCAGAGGAAAAAAAAGAGGCTGTAAAAGAAGAAAGTAAAGCAGTATCCAAAAAAAGTACAGCTGCTTTTTCGGTTGCAAATGCAAATAACGAAATCAATTTTACGGCTTATAAAACGACCGATAAAGTGCCCGTAGGAGGTCAGTTTAAAAAAGTTGATGTTCTTGCTGGAGGTGAAGGAAATAGTGTGAAAGAAGCAATTAATAATACTGAATTTTCAATTCCTGTAAGTAGTTTGTTTACGAAGGATGCGGGCAGAGATTATAAAATTAAAAAGTTCTTTTTTGGAATTATGGAAAATACAAAATTACTTTCTGGTAAATTGTCTTTAACTGATGTTACAAATGGAGTAGCAGAAATTAAAATGAATGGTATTACTCAAAAAGTACCTTTTACGTATACAATTATTGGTAAATCTTTTAATATGAAAGCGACAATGAATGTTACTAATTGGAATGCATCAGATGCTTTATCATTTTTAAATAAGGTTTGTATAGATTTGCATAGAGGTGCAGACGGTGTTTCTAAAACTTGGAGTGAAGTTGGTTTAAATATTACATCAACATTCTAAATAATTATAGATTATTCAACGCTTTTTTTAGTGTTTTAAATCGAAAAGAATATCCATTCTTTTCGATTTTTTTTGTTGAAATCCTACTTCCTTCTAAAAGAATTACAGCAAGTTCTCCAAATAAAATTTTCAGCATAAAGGCAGGGACACCAATACCTAAATACGGTCTTTTTATGCTTTTTGCTAACGTTTTAGAAAAAGTTATACTTGTTTGATGTTCTGGTGCAACCGCATTATAAATACCTATTAAATTAGCTTCTATGGATTGAATGTACATTTGGCATAGGTCATCAATATGAATCCAAGGAATATATTGTTTTCCTGAACCTAATGGGGATATTACTGGAGTCTTCATTTTTTCTAATGCTCCTCCTTTTGCGGCTAAAACAATCCCAGTTCTTAATATAGTTATTGGTATGTTTATTTTTGAAAATTTATGCGCGGCAGCTTCCCATTTTTGGCAAACCTCAGCTAAGAAATCACTACCAGATTTATCTGTTTCTTTAAAAATTGTTTTCGAAGTAATCGCTCCATAATAACCAATTCCTGAAGCAGAAATAAAACCCTTAAGTTCCAGTTTTAATGCATTAACTTTTTCAAAAAGTAAGTTTGCCGTTTTAACCCTGCTATCTATAATTACTTGTTTTCTTTTTTTTGTCCAACGTTCATCAGCAATTCCTGCTCCTGCTAAGTGAATAATAAAATCAATATTTTTAAATGCTTTTTCATCAATATAATTTTTAACAATATCCCATTTAAATTCATTTTCGTTTTTTGGGTTTCTGCTTAAAATTAAAACTTCATGATTTTTATCAATCAATAGTTGTGTTAGTCTTTTTCCTACTAAACCGGTACCTCCAGTAATTAAAATTCTTGCCATACTGTAAAAATAAAAAACCGCACTCAAAATGAGCGCGGTTTATAATAGAAAATTTTTATAAGATTATTTAATCTCTTTCATCGCATTTGTAATTAATGTTTTAAGATGATTTTTATGTGCTTTTGTAGCTATATTTCCAGTTGTATTGCTCACCCAGTTTTGTATGTTTTTCAGGTTGTAAATAGCCATCGATTTAGCAGCTATTGGATATCTACCGCTTGATTTTCCTGAAATTATACTAATTAATCCCTTTGTGTAAGTTGCTTGTAAATTTTGACGGAAAGAATTAACGCTACCTTTAATATCACCTTTAAATATTGCATTGTTTAAGTCTGTCATGTAAGTCGATAATTTATATTCATTTCCATACAATTCAGAATTTGAAATTCTTTTTAAAGTGTTAGGGTGTGTAATGTGTGCCAAAACTCTTGTTTGGTAGCTTAACACTTGCTCATGTATTTTAGGGTCTTCTGGACCACCAAAGAAATTATAACCACGTCTTTGTTGGGCTAAATAATTATATAGATCAGCGGGAGCTTTAAAAGCATCAGGAGCAAAAACATATTTTTTTAAAGCATTCATTGCTCTTTTTTGATCTTCCAAACTTACTGGTGTATAAGGCATTGTTTCACCATTTTGACCAGGTTTTGTTCTATCAACATAAACACCACCAATAAATCTTGAAATCACACCTGCAGCAGTAGCAGATTGCCCGCTTAAAATATAATAAGCTTGTCTTAATTGCATGTAAGATTCACCAGAGTTACCAAAACGAGTTTTGATATCTTTCATCATATTATTTGATAATTGAATTCTATCAATAGAATATCCAATTTGGTCGTTAGATAAATCACCAATCATTACTCTTGGGTCAATTGCTTTTCCTGGAGAACGCATATCATCAGCATCATTACCAAAAATTAATGAAGGTTCTGTAGATCTGTCTAATAAAGTGTTTTTTTCTGAAGTCGATTTAAACGGTGTATACCCAAACTGAATTGCCCAAATATCGTAAGGACCAACTGCCATGTCATAATACTGACCTTGTTTGCTTCTGTCTAAAGTTAAATTGATGCCAGCATAATCCATTACAGATCCTGTTAAGGCTTTTCCTTTAATAAAATTCGCATCTGCTAATTGTTCAGGAGAAAATAATTGACTAGCCTTCATATTATGATTTAATCCTAATGTATGCCCAACTTCATGCATAATTAAAGATTTCATCCCTTGTTCTTTCATTCCTTCCATTTCTAAATCTGACGCTCCTGCAGCCGCTAAAACGGTTTGTCCAAATAACGTGTTTTCATGCATTAAATGTCCTTTAGAACAGAATAAATGATTGTTCTTGTTTTTGAAAAATTTTAGTTTTTCTTCTTCTGCAGTTGCAGCAGTAAAGTTTAAAGCTGCGGCATTATCAAAAACTCTATCATAGTAAACTCTATTGGTAAAATGCACATATTCTAACATAATATCTGCACCTAAAATTTCACCAGTTCTTGGGTTTACAAAACTCGGTCCGTACCCACCAAAAGGAGGGTTTGGAGAAGATGTCCAACGTAAAACATTGTAACGAACATCACCGGCATCCCAGTCTGCATCATCTGGCTGTATTTTTACAACCATTGCATTGTTGAATCCTGCTTTTTCGAAAGCTTTATTCCATGCTAAAACACCATCTTTAATTGTTTCTCTAAACTCCACAGGTGTTGTGTTTTCAATCCACCAAGTGATTGGTGTTACTGGCTCGGATATAGTCGCATCAGGATTTTTCTTCACTAATTTCCATCTGTGAATAAAATCTCTATAGTTTACAACATCAGTAGATGTCATATTATTAGTTTGTGTTAAGAAATATCCAACCCTTGGGTCATCCATTCTTGTCTCATAATCACTTTCTGGCATATTCATAAATGTATGAAATACCTTGATAGAAACATTTCTTCCGTCAGTTACTGCGCTACTGCCACCATTTAAAACAGCAGGATTGTTATATACATACTCAGTTTTAACATTGGTGTTTTCTGGGTAGTTTTTTATTTCCTCAATTTTAGATTTAGTTTTGTCAAACCTACCTAAGCTAAAAGCAAAAGGAGATTGTCCTGGAAATCTTGGACCTTTTATTCTTGTAAACGTTTCTGATAAGAATAAACCATCCGCAGCAATTAGATATTCGCCAGTTTTATCATCTGTAGCTAATATTTTACCTGCTGCAATTACTGCATCACTAATATTTGCACTTGAAGATTTAGAAATAGCATTCTTTTCATCAAAATAAAACGACGTATTTGGGGCAACAAATTCTAAACGATTAAAGTACTTTTTAATGTGAAAGACACTAGAACCTTGGTAAGCTCCTCTAAATTGACCAGCTTCTGTAACTCCGTCCGCAATTTGAGAGAAGTAAATAAAGTCATTATCTAATTGTTCTTTTTTTACTAATAAATGAGTGGCTCCCGTTATAGTATCTTGATAGATTGCGAATAAACCTTCAATTTTTTTACTACTCTTAGTTAGCTCTTTTATTGTTTTACCCTTCTTTTTTGGAGCCTTTTTCTTGGTAGCTATTTCAGTTTTTGCCTTTGTTTTCTTTTTCCAGAATTGTGCACTTGTGTCTTGAACACCAGCAATCGCTAATGTTAAGAATAACGAACAAAGAATTTTGAATGATTGCGAATTATTTGTTTTCATATTAGATTTAAATTAATTTAATGGAGTGTGAAATTACTTTTTGAAGGTTAATTTTACTGTTAATTTTATGATAAAATTATATAATCTGTAAAATAGATTACTTTTTGTTTTAAAAGCCCCATTATTTGATCTTTTTTTTAAAGATATTTAAATTATAGGTTGACATAATAGCAGCATATATTAAAGCTATGTTAATCTTTTTTAAGGCATTTAATAAAGCCGTATTTTTAGGGTGATGAAAAACAACACGAAAAGAAAAGGATTTATCTTTAAAACGTATGAGGCAGAAAATCAATCTCCGTTTGAGATGCTTTTTGAGATTTTTAAAGAATTAATTACACATACTTCTGGCGATTTTGAGGAAGCTATTGATTGGTTACGTTCTTTAGATAAAGAATATAAATTGACGGATGAAAATTACACTATTGACGATTTTATTGAAGATTTAAAGAAAAAAGGTTATATAAGAGAAGAAGTAAAAGCTGATGGAACAGGAGGTACAAAAATTACTCCAAAAACAGAACGCGCGATTCGTCAGCAAGCTTTAAATCACATTTTTGGTAAGATTAAAAGAAGTGGTTCTGGAAATCATAAAAGTAAATCTGCAGGAATTGGAGATGAACACACAGGAGACTTTAGAGCCTATCAATTTGGAGATGGATTAGATAAAGTTTCTATTACAGAAAGTATTAGAAATGCTCAAATTAACAATGGCATTGATAATTTTAATTTAACAGAAAACGATTTGGTTGTGGAAGACACACTTCATAAAAGCCAAATGAGCACCGTGTTAATGATTGATATTAGTCATTCTATGATTCTATATGGAGAGGATCGAATTACACCAGCTAAAAAAGTAGCGATGGCTTTGGCAGAATTAATTACCACTCGGTATCCAAAAGACACTCTAGATATCATTGTTTTTGGAAATGATGCTTGGTCTATAAAAATTAAAGATTTGCCTTATTTGCAAGTGGGTCCTTATCATACAAATACTGTTGCAGGTTTGCAATTAGCGATGGATTTATTGCGAAGAAAAAGAAATACAAACAAACAAATCTTTATGATTACCGATGGTAAGCCAAGTTGTTTACTCTTGCCAGATGGTCAATATTACAAAAACAGTAATGGTTTGGACAAGTATATTGTAAATAAGTGCTACGCAATGGCGCAGCAAGCCAGAAAATCACACATTCCGATTACTACTTTTATGATTGCCCAAGACCCATATTTAATGCAATTTGTAAAAGCGTTTACACAAGCAAATCAAGGAAAAGCATTTTACACAGGATTAAAAGGATTGGGAGAAATGATTTTTGAAGATTATGAAACGAATAGAAAAAAACGAATTAAAGGATAAATGAGAATACAAGATTTAAAAACATTAGGCGCATTAAAAGAAAGAGGTTATAAGTCTAAATCGATTAAAGATGAGTTAAGAGAAAACCTTATTAGTAAAATAATGAGCAAAGAGAATGTCTTTACGGGGGTTCATGGTTATGAGAACACCGTAATTCCAGAGTTGGAAAGAGCAATTCTAAGCAGACATAATATTAATTTATTAGGTTTACGAGGACAAGCAAAAACCCGTTTAGCAAGATTGATGGTAAATTTATTGGATGAATATATTCCTGTCGTTGAAGGTTCTGAAATTAATGATGATCCTTTGAATCCTATTTCGAGATTTGCAGTTGAAACTATTAGGGAAAAAGGTGATAAAACCCCTATTTTTTGGTTGCATAGAAATGATCGTTTTGCAGAAAAATTAGCGACGCCAGATGTTACTGTTGCTGATATTATAGGTGATGTAGATCCCATAAAAGCAGCTAACTTAAAATTAAGTTATGCAGATGATCGGGTTATTCATTACGGAATGATTCCTAGAGCAAACCGTTGTATTTTTGTGATTAATGAATTACCAGATTTGCAGGCGAGAATTCAAGTTGCATTGTTTAATATTTTACAAGAAGGAGATATTCAAATTAGAGGATTTAAATTACGTTTGCCATTAGATATTCAATTTGTATTTACAGCAAACCCTGAAGATTATACAAATAGAGGAAGTATTGTAACACCTTTAAAGGATAGAATTGGCTCACAGATTTTAACCCATTATCCGGAGGATATAGAAACAGCAAAAACGATTACGCAACAAGAAGCGAATAAAAATAATTCTCAGAAGGAATTTATTCAAGTTCCAGAATTAGCAAAAGATTTGTTAGAACAAATAGTTTTTGAAGCGAGAGAAAGTGAATATATAGATGCAAAAAGTGGAGTAAGTGCGCGTTTAAGTATTACTGCTTTCGAAAACTTGTTAAGCACAGCAGAAAGAAGGGCTTTAATTTCTGGTGATGAAAAAACCATGATTCGTTTAAGTGATTTTGATGGAATAATTCCGGCAATTACCGGTAAAGTAGAATTGGTCTATGAAGGAGAGCAAGAAGGAGCTGAGGTAGTTGCCGAAAAATTGATTAAAAATGCCATTAAAACATTATTTCCAACCTATTTTCCTGAAATTAAAAAGTTAGAAAAGCAAGAGACTGAAACACCTTATGATGACATTATTTCGTGGTTTTTTAATGCTGATGATGATTTCGAGTTATTAGATGAATTTACAGAGTTACAATACAAAAATGAGTTAGATAAGGTACAACCTTTAGATGATTTCTTAGTGAAATACCAACCTAATATGAATACCGCTGATGCTTATTTTGTAAAAGAGTTTATTCTTTGGGCCTTAGCAGAATTTAAAAAGCTAAGTAAATTTAGATTTGCAGAAGGAACTCAATTTAAAGATCCTTATGGTAATTTCATAGCTGGATTGTAGTTACTTACCAATTGCTTCGAGATTTAATATACTTATCACAAAACCGAATTATTTCTATAATTCGGTTTTTTTAGAAAGTTTATTTTTTATTAAATCTTTCAATAAAAACTCCTGTATTCTATATTTTGCAAGAATTTGACAGTTATTAAAAGCAATTTTATGTTTTAATATTCTTCTTGTTAATTATATTGTCATTTCTTGTGTAGGAAATGATTGGAAAATAAATTGAATAAGAAGTTACAAAATGGGATATTACCTTATGATTTTATTTGGAAAAACCACCACACTTTCATGATTATTTTCTCCAACTGCAGCAACTCCAAAAAAGAAATTATCAATTACAATTCCTTCTAAAGTAAATTCGGTAGTTTCTACATACCTGGAATTATCCCAAGTAGGAGAAGTTGTATCTCTCCAATAAATTTTATAACCTTTAGCACCATCAACTTTATTCCACTTTAATTTTGCTGAAGCTTGCACAATTCCGCCAATTGCGACCTCTTTAGGACTTGGTGGAGCAGAAGCTAAACCAGCCATTGTGATAGAGTTAACGCTAGTTAATTTTTTGGCATATTCAAAATTTACGTGCTCAAAAGTATCTCCATATTTAATCCCATTTTCAACTCTAATATCCTGATGCTGCTGCGTATAATTTTCATGAGCTTCCATAATTCTAATTCCTGGAAAACCCAAATCATTAAAGGGTCTGTGATGCCCTCCTCTTCCAAATCTATCCAATCTATAAATCATCATCGGATTCATTTCTGGCATATATGTTTTTGTCATTTTATGAGTATATCTTGCCAGTTGACGAGAAATTCCATCAACTTCACCACCATAAAAACGACGCATTTTTCTTTGTTTTTCTGTTTCATTTGCCGGGACCGGTTCAGAAAAAATTCGAAAAGCACGATTGTCTATAACACCATCTACACCCGTAATATTTCCAATCATATCATTATTTAAGATTCCGATAATTTCCCATCCTTTTTCCTTCGCATATTTTGCCAAACCTGCTCCGCCAAAAAGTCCTTGTTCTTCACCAGAAAGGCCAACATAAATAATACTATTTTCAAATTTATAGTTACTTAAAACTCTGGCAGCTTCCATGGTTCCTGCCATTCCTGAAGCATTATCATTTGCACCTGGAGCATCTGTTTTAAAATCCATAGTATCACTTGCTCGAGAATCAATATCGCCACTCATAATAACGTATCTATTTGGGTATTTTGTTCCTTTTTGAATGGCTACAACATTAACAATCCAAGCATCATGAGGAACTCTTCTATTACCTTTTTTTGTGACAAAATCCTTTTGATAGAATACATCAATACAATTATCACAACTTTTAGAAATAGTTTCAAATTCAGATTTTATCCATCTTCTGGCAGCGCCAATTCCATGGGTAGTAGAAGTGGTATCGGAAAACGTATTTCTTGTTCCAAATTCCGTTAATGTTTTTATATCTGCTTTAATTCTATCAGCGGAAACATCATTTATAATATCATATATTTTTACATCTGTTTGCGCAGAAATAGATACTATGGTGAATAAGAAAGCTAGTTTGATTATTTTCATTATGTTTTTAATTAAAAGATGAAAAGTGATACTTATATGGTCATCATTTTCCTTAATTTGTCGTTCTAAAATAAAATTTAAATAACGAATTTTTAAGTATGTAATGTCCTTGTATTTGGCATAATTTTTTTTGAATTATTGATAGTAATTCAAATGTTTTCTTAAATAATAATTTGAATAATTTCTATATAAGTAACTCTAGAACTTTTTATTTATCAGTTTTCAATGTAATACTTTTATTAAAGGGAATTTTTAATTGATATAAAATATCTTGATCTTTAGTTCCGTCTAACAAATCCAATCCAAACTTTACTTTTTTAGGATCATCGTATGTTAATGTTCCAAAAATTCTATCCCATATAGAAAAGATATTTCCAAAGTTAGAGTCTGTCCAAGGTAATTCAAAATGATGATGGAATTTATGCATATTTGGAGTTACAAAAACAAAACTTATAACTTTATCAAGTGTCTTGGGTAGATAAATGTTTGCATGCGTAAAATAGCCAAAAAATACCGTTGCCATTCTATAAAAAAGATAATATGCTAAAGGAATTCCGAAAATTACAATAACAATTAATGCGAAGATTTCTCTAAAAGCATAATCTCCTGGATGGTGTCTTGTTGCACTTGTTGCATCTACTGTTGTATCTGAATGATGAATCATATGAAAACGCCACATGAAAGGTATTTTATGTAATAAATAATGCACTACATATTGTGCGGAAAAATCTAATACTGCGATGGCGATTAGTAACTCTGTCCAAATTGGCAAGTCTATTATGTTTAAAACACCAAATTGATTTGCAGATAGCCAAATAAAAACACCCACAGATAGAATTCCGAAAATTAAATTCAGGCTTACATCCATGGATAAAAAAAACATATTTACTGCTGCATGCTTCAATTTTTTATAATCAAATTTTACTAAAGGAATTATTAATTCTACAATCCAATTAGCAGAAATACAGATAAAAATCCATACTAATTTTTGCCAAGAAGGCATGGTTTCAAAAAAGTTTAAAAAGTTTTCCATTTAAAATTTATAATTAAAGGATTGTAAGATAATAAATTAAAAGGATTTTAAAGTGAACAAACAAACCACAATTTGGTCTGGATTTAAAAACTTCTATATTTTACTTTTGTATTGGTTCATAAAGAATGCCATTAATTTCTATGTTCGATTTGAAATACGGGAAGTATTGGTTACCTAAAAGAATCAAATTAATTAGAAAATAAGCCGTATTTACATAAATAACTATTAGAATTCTAAGTATAAAATATGGTTAGGATTATAATGTGTCTTTGAAATTTCAAAATCGAAACTTCCAACTTTTTGAAATCCCATTTTATGGTAAAAATTGATGGCTCTTTTGTTTTCAATCCAAACAGCCAACCAAATTCCTTGTTGATTATTTTCTTTAGATAAGTTCAGATTAAAATTGAATAATTCTTTGCCTAAATTTAGTCCAAAGAATTCTTTTAATAAATACAATCTACTCATTAAAGTAATGTTTTTAGCAGATATATTTGCATTTGTTTTATTTATAATTATTTTAGAATATCCGGCAATTTTATTTTTAGAATAAATTAAAAAGTATAAGTTTTCTTTATTTACTAATTCTTTTGTAAAGTTATCTTTGCTAAAATTTTTGGCAGTATAACTGTCGATATCTTTTTTATGTGCCGAATGACCATGGGCCACTAGGAAAGATTTTTTGCTAATTTTTGATAAAATTTCAGCATCTTTAATTGTTCCTTTTTGTATGCGAAACATTTATTGGAATTTTGATTATATTTTCCTTTTCAATCAATTTTTTATGACTTGATATTTTAGGTTTTGTTAAATAAAGAAAAATTAATACCAACGTTTCTTATTTTTTTTAGAGGCTTCAGATTTTCTGCCTTTTTTATTTTTACTAACAGTATTTGGCTGTAATTTTTTGTGTTTTGGTTTATTGATGATGTATGGATGGTCAACAATAATTTTAATAGTTTTTTCAATTAAAGCTTCAATAGTTTTGATGTAGCTATTTTCGTCAGGAGAACAAAAAGAAAACGCAATTCCAGACTTACCCGCTCTACCAGTTCTGCCTATTCTGTGTACATAGGTTTCTGGTATATTCGGAATATCAAAATTAATAATAGCATCTACATTTGTAATATCAATTCCACGTGCAGCTACATCTGTAGCAATTAAAATAGTTGCTTTTTTATTTCTAAAATCTTCGATAGCTTTATTTCTAATAGCTTGCGATTTATCTCCATGAATACTTACTACGTCGTAGTCATTTTTTAGTAAAGTCTGTTCTAGCTTATCAACACCAATTTTCGTACGTCTAAAAATGATGATTTTTCCATTTATCGTATTTCTCAATAAATCTAAGCACAAATCTGTTTTATTCTTTTTAGGAAGATAATATAATAGCTGTCCAATATTTTTTGCAGTAGTTTCCTCTGGATTTATTTCAATCTTAACAGATTTTTTTAACATGGTTTTAGCCAAATCATCTATTTTTTCGGGTATGGTTGCAGAAAAAAGTAAGGTTTGTTTTTTCTTAGGACATAAACGTTCTATTTTTTTTACGTCGGTTATAAAGCCCATATCAAGCATTAAATCAGCTTCATCTAACACAAAGATTTCAATAGCACTTAAATCTATGAATCCTTGTAAATAAAGGTCAATTAACCTTCCAGGAGTTGCAATTAAAATATCTACACCATGTGCTAAAATGTCTTTTTGAGGTTCTAGAGAAACACCACCAAAAACTGCTGCAGTTGTTAAATTTGTGTATTTGCTGTAGGTTTTAAAGTTTTCTAAAATTTGTATTGCTAACTCACGAGTAGGAGTGATAATCAATGATTTTATCTCTTTACCTTCTTCTTCTTTTAGACCTTGTTTATCAAACAATATTTGAATAATAGGCAACGCAAAAGCAGCTGTTTTACCTGTACCCGTTTGCGCAGAAACAATTACATTTTTTTTTGCTAACACCTTTGGTATTGCTTGTTCTTGGACTAAAGTTGGTGTGTGATATCTTTCTTCAGCAACTGCTTTTAAGATAGATTTATGGAAAGGAAATTCAGAAAACTGCATTGAATATTTTTAATGCAAAGGTAGTTTAAATGCATCTATGGTTTTTGAGGAATTATGTATTTAAAAAATAGGCTTTGTTCTGAATAGATACTTAGGTTTACTGTCTATTTTTTCACGCTTTAAAAGAACGTGGCTACCAATTTATAAACTAGAACCTTTTGTTTTTAATACTCTATTTTCCTTTTCAGCTTCCATATCTTTATATCGACCAATTACCAATCCTATAAACATTCCTAATGCTAAACCAATTGAATTTCCAGAAGCTCCAAAAGTAGTGCCAATAGCTACTCCAAAACACATGCCTAGACTCATGCCTATTGCAGTATAGTAACCTTCTGATATTAATGAAAATTTATCTTTTAAAAATTGTTTTAAAATTTGCAGCTTTTTGCTATAATATCTTCTTTTATTTTTGGCATTGGACTTTAATTTAAAAGATTTAAGTTCATCTTCAATTAGTGATATTTGTCCTTTTGATAAATCCCTATTTTTTAAATTCGTCAGAATAGTAATATACCCTTTATAAACTCGTATTTCTCGTTTACGATCTGTTTGTTTTAATAATTTTTCAAAAAACTGACTTGTTTCTGTAATTGTCATAATTTTAATCTTTATTTAATTAGTGTCTAAAATCAGATAATATTACACTTCAATAGAAAAATAATTATTTGAGCCGTTGTTTGGGTTTTTCTCTATTATTTTATTCAGCTTGTAAATCTTCCATGTCAGAAATTAATTCCGCTAGTTTTTTTAAGACACCACCGTAAACTAAATTTAAATCCCATTTATAAATTCGTTCGCCAAAAATGGCAATTAATATTATAATTAGTAACATTGAAAGTATCCAATAAACCGGCATTCCATATATCATATCAGGTTGGTAATCTCCTAATATTTTATTTAAAGAGTTGTTAAAATCATTGGAAAACCAGAATCCAGAAACCATAGCAATAAAAATGTAAGGATAAATGTAACGAGACATTTTCATGTTAACAGTAATTTGTTCTTGCATCCAAACATCGAAAGATTTTAAGTATTGATAACTGCTAACATTTGTGTCTATTTTGTTTAAACCTTTAAATAACCGTTTATTTACGAAAACCAAGACATTAAACAGAATGAACATAAGTACACCCATGACTGGAATTTTTACAAAAAATGAAACAGGTAATAGTACAAAAGAAAATACAACAAGAGCATTTAAGTTAATTTTAAACATTCTTTTAAATTTATCGATTATATGAATAGATTTTTTATCGTAAAGGTTATTTAGCTTTGGAACAACCAGCGCATTTTTTTGTAAAAAACCTTCTTTCCAAATTGATTCAATTGATTTTTCCATCTAATAATTTTTTTAATCGTTCTTTAATCCTGTTTACTCGTACACCAATGTTATTTGGTGTCGTTCCAATTATTTCTGCAATTTCTTTGTTTGGTTTTTCTTCTAAATAGAGTAAAATAATAGCTCTATCAATTTCTGATAGTCGTTTAATAGCTTCATATAAGAAATTTAGATTTTCATTAGAAAAAGCAGAGTTTTCTTCACCTTCTTCATATTGATTTACAGCATCATTATTAAAGTATTGACGCGTTTTTTTCTTTTTCTTAATTAAGGTTAAACATATATTTAAAGAGAGTCTATAGATCCAAGTAGACCATTTTGAGTCACCACGAAACTTGTCTTTACTTCTCCAGATTTGCAAACAGACTTCCTGGTAATAATCCTCAAAGTCTTCTTGAGAATCAGTATATGCTCTGCAAATTTTTATAATAATTCCGGAATAGGGTAAAATTGATGATGTATAAAAATCGCTGCTCAATAATTGTTTTTTACTATTAGTGGCAGAAGTTAATGATTATTACAATTTTTTACTGTTTTTTTTTATTAAGATGTGAAGGCAGTATTTTATCACCATCCTTAAAGCCAATTTATTTTGACAGGGGCTACTACTGTAAATGGTAATAATTGGTTGGTATGGGAGAATTTTTTTTAGCTAAAATTAACAATTTTTATATGTTGGTTTCTTTTTTGAATGAGATCATTGATTGCATCCCAAAGAGAAATTCTCTTTTTTAAAGATTCCTTAGCAACTAATAATACTTCATGCCATTTTTGGTCATCATTTTCACATAATTCAGAAATCATTTCAAGCGCAAGAGGTCCGTGTTCATCTCCATCAAGTTCTATATGACGCTCTAGATAATAAGTAAGTTTGTTGTAAAGTTTGTTTTTGGAATCAGAATTTTTGAGAATTCCTATAAACATATCAGGAATTATATCTTCTCGTCCAAATGTAAATGCAGAAGCAATTAGGTGAGGTTTGTTTGTTTCAATGATTGAAAATGAATACTTTACGAAATCAGCTACTTTACTGTCTATATTAACTTCGCTTAAAGAATATTGAACCGAATTTCCCGATGCTATAAGTTTTATAAAATCATTGATTTCATTAGTGTTTGCGCTTAATTGAGACATAGCATCTAAATACATTTCAAAGTGACTCTTTGGCTCTCCTATTTCATTAATATCACTCTCTTCTCCAAAAACAATTTCATTTATAAATCTTGATAACTTTGGTTTTTTTGAAGGAGTCCATGGGATTTGAACGCTAGTAAGACTTATTTGAAGACTCTTTAAGAGTGACATAAAATCCCAAACAGAAAACACGTGATTCTCCATGAAAGTTTTAATATCAATTATCGTTTTTAAATTTTCATAAAGTTTATGATTCTGCAATTGAGTTCTCAATTCAATAATTTCATTTTCTATGTATTGCAGTCTTTGTGCAGCGTTTTTTGCTTCCATATAATTAGTAATGTAAAATGTTTAATTTGTCATACTATATAGTTAAACAAATTTACTTATTTTTTTTATAAATCTAATTATAAAATAATATTTTTCACATAGCGATTTAAAGTTTTTCTCTTTGTTAACAATAGTTAAGAGGCAATGTTGTTTTTTAATCAGTAGGTTGTTTAGTAGTCTTTTGTATAGTCGAGTAATATTATAATTAATTTTACTTACTGTTTACAATGATTAAACACTATTTTGCTCCAAGGCCTTTTTTAACCATAATATTCCATCAGGATTAATTAAAAAATAACTTTATGAAAATGACTTACAACATAAGTTTTATATAACTTATAAACTGATTTAATAATCATAATTCGTAGTGAGGTGTTTTTAATATTGCAAATAGTTGAAAAGCTTTATTAACTGCACTGCGATACTAATAGATATAGGTTTGTACCAAAATAAACGAATAATGAAATGATTTGATGCAAACAAACAATGCGGCTTATCATTAAGTAACAGTAAAAGATCGTTATAGTTTTGTAGAAATATTGTCAATTGGAAGAACTAATAAATAATCATAAAGTTTATTTTATAATACGTGTCAACAGAAACAGAATTCTAGTTATAGCATGTATACGAAGGCTTCTTTTTAAGAAAGGTTTTCATCACGATGAAAGCGCAATTAAATAAAAATTTAATAAAAATTATTTAGATTAGTATTGAATTGAATTATAAGTATTGCTTTTTTAATTCATCAACGACTTTTTCAATAACATAAGAAATTTTAGAAATAAGTTTATTTAGATCTCCTGATGATTGATGCTTTTCTGCATTCTTTTCAAGCGCTTTAATTTCATCTCTTAAGACATCTATTCCCATTGTGTTTATAGATGGCTTAATTCTATGTGCTATAGCTTTAACTTTGTCATAATCCCCGATATCATATGCTGCCTTTAATTCATTAAGCGATTTAGGTGTATGATTAATAAATATTAGAATCATTTTATGGATAAATTCTTTGTTTCCTCTTGCTATTTTTTCTAATTTACTTAGATTATATAATGACAGTTGCTTTTCATTTTTAAAATTTTCTAGAATGAGCTTTTGAGGTCTCTCTAACGAATTACAAATGGCTTTAAGGAATTCTTCTTCTTCAAATGGCTTTGACAAGTAATCATTCATTCCTAGGTTGATGCATTTTTCCTGCTCACCTTTTATTGCATTTGCTGTTAGTGCGATAACAGGAATATTCATTTTCAATTCTTCTCTAATTATTTTTGTGGCCTCATATCCATTTAAAATTGGCATTTGCAGGTCCATAAGTACTAGGTCAAATGTGTTATTTTTTATCTGTTCTAAGGCATATGAACCATTTTCAACTTCTGTAACTTCTACGTCATATTCATCTAGAATTAGATCTACAACCATTCTATTCATCTCATTATCATCAACAACCAATATTTTTTTACCTTTTAAAATTTTGGTATTTACAGAAGTAATACTCTTTTCTATCAGATCAAATTCTGTTCCTTTTTCAAAATTAAATATGATTTTGATAGTCGTTCCCTTATTCTTTTGGCTTTCTACTAAAATATCACCATCCATACCATCAACTAAGAATTTTGTTATGCTCATTCCTAAACCAGTACCTCCAAAACGTCGAGCAACTGATGCGTCTTCCTGAATAAATTTTTTAAATAAATTTTTTAAAAATATAGGCTCCATTCCAATACCAGTATCCGTCACTGCGAATTCTATTTGTTGCATTGCATCATTTTCCTCTAAAACTTTACAACGGATATCTACGCTACCAATAGCTGTGAATTTAATTGCATTTGAAACAAGGTTGAGTAATATTTGGTTAATTCTAAAGGGGTCGCCAATTAATATAGAAAATAATCTTCTATCACATAAAGAATTAGTCAATTTAAGTCCCTTTTTTTTAGCTTTATGGCTCATTACCTGAATTACTCTTTCTACTACACTCTTTGGTTCAAAGCCAATTTTCTCAAATAATAGTTTGCCTGATTCTAATTTTGAAAGGTCGAGTATGTCGTTAATAATTACCAGGAGACTTTCAGAAGCATTTGAAATAGTATCTAAATAAATAAGTTGTTCTTTATTTAAATCTGTTTTATGTAATTGGCGGCTCATACCAATAATAGCATTCATTGGTGTTCTAATTTCATGGCTCATGTTCGTTAAAAAAGTTTGTTTAGTTTGTGCTAGTTCTTCTGTGATTTTTTTAGCAATTTTTAGTTCTTTTTCTGCTAAAATTCGACCAGTAATATCAACTGCAAAACCAATTACATAAGGCTCTTCTCCTTTTTCTTCTTTCAGGTAATTATTGTAAAGACAATATGTAATATTGCCGTTCTTGTGAACAACTCTAAATATTCCTGAAGCTTCTTTTTTTTGTTTTATTTTATTTAAATAATTTTCATTGAACATAATTTTGTCCTCAGATAGTGTAAAATCTTTTAATGAACGACCGATTACTTCATCTTCTTTGTACCCATATAGTTTAGTGATCATCGGGTTTGCTGTTAATAATCTCCCACCCAAATCGTGTGTGGTTACTAATGCCATACAGTTGTCAATTACGTCTCTGTACCTTTTTTCACTTTGTATTATTTGTTGTTGAATTTTTCTGCTTTGAGTAATATCAACACCATAGCCAATTACTAAAGCTACCTCGTTAATACTATTAAGTACAGGGTAAAAATATCGCAAGATATATTTGATTGTCCCGTCTGGTTGTTTCAATTCTTCTTCCCAACTTTTTAGCTTTTTAGATTCTAGAATGGTATTAAATAATTTTCTTCTGCTCTCAAGAAGAGCTAAAGGTTTATTTTTTTTTCGCATATAGTCTTCATCTTTTTTACCAATAAGCCATTTTCGAAGAGTTGAATCATTAATTGCTTGCGGGTTCAAATAGAGAAATTCATGTTTTTTATTAAATACGACGATTTCTGCAGGGATATTGTCTAAGATCTGTTCGTAGAAAATTCCGTGATCTTTAAGTTTTTGTTGTGCTTGTTTTTCGAATGTAATATCTTCTTCAATAGCGAAAAAATTAATTACTTTTCCTTGTTTATCAAAAATGGGCTGACCATTTATTCTTAACCAATATCCTTCACCTGATTTTTTGTAATTAAAAACTTCACAAGAAAAGGGTTTAGATTTTAGAATCTGTTGTTTCATATAAGCCTTGGTTTCTTGTTTGGTTTCCTCTCCTTGTAAAAAACTTCCAGGAGTTTGGCCTTTGGCTTCAGATAAAGTATAGCCAGTCACTTTTTCAAAGGCTTTATTAACCCATTCTACCTTTCCTGTTGGATCGGTAATAACAACAGCATTTTTTGTTTGCTGAACAATAAGTGATAATTTTTCTAATTCCTGAGAATATTTTTTTCGTTGAGTAATGTCTCTTCCGTAAATATTAATATACCCTTCATGAGGCATTGCAATACATGCAAATGAATAATTAATATTGTTTGAATCGGCTTCAATAGTCCACCTTGTCGCATTTTCGAAGTTAAGAGATAAAATTAATTTAAAAAAAACATCATTTCTGTAAGTTTTTCCTTCATATTCAATAAAATTAAGTTTTTCTGCTACAGGGTTATTTTGTATAATATCTCCTTGATAGTTAATCCTAAATAATGGATCTGGGTTTTGCTGAGGAAATAAAGCGATATCACGCACCTTCTTGCTTACATTTTTTAAATCCTTCTTCTGCTTATTGATAGTAGAAATTAACTGTTTAAGGTCATGATTAGTAGTTTCTTGAGATTTCATCACATGAAGCAAATCAATAAGAGGATCATGCTTGGCAAAATCATCAATTACAAGATTGTTTTCTTTTACTTGTTCCATAGAACTAAACCAAGGAGATCCTGCAAACAATACTTGATTTGTATCTTTCAAATATTCAAACTGGCCTCTTAGCTTATAATTAGCGTAGGTTGTTGGTTCCAAAACTACTAATTGATTATTTAATTTTATTAAATCATCGATGGAGTTAATAGGTGTAAGAGGTTTTGGAATGTTAAAATAATGATTGAATTGTTGTACATTTTTCAAATCACATATTTTACTCAGAGATTTTCCTAGAGCAATAACCTTTAAATCTCGGTTTATTAATATATAGAAGGGAAATAGACGATTTAATTGTTCTGTGTTAAATGAAAAAGGATGGGTCATAGGTTATCAGCTTACTTTAAATATTTCTTGAGTATTTCCGTTATCACGACTTTCAATTAATTTTCATAAAATGAAGTAATTGGAAAGATTTGATTGTTTAATTGACAACTCCCGACTTCATTAGAAGGTGAAATTTGCTTTCATAAATCTAACCTTAGATCCTATAGGAACATCCCTGGCAAAAGACATACTACTATCTTTCTTATTAGTTGAAAGAATGGTTTGTATAATTGGTTTTGTATCTCCAGGAATGATTACTGATAATGGAAATAATAGTCCACATTCTGGTAGTTTTTTTGATTCAGAGTCTAAATTTTTTTTTTGCAATCCTAATGCATTTTGATTTTCCAATTTTAATAATTTATTTTCGGAAGAGTTTGTAATTTTTTTTTCAAACCAAAAGTATCCCAGATTCCCAAAGATTGATGTGTCATTGTTAAATAGTTGCCATAAAAACTGATGGGAATAATTTCACCGTCTTTTGGTTGTTTATTTAACCCTGTTAATGTGCTGTTGAAATTTGCGTCATTATCAGTTAAGCCTCTTGTAACTGGTACATTTTTATCTATTTGTGCTGTTAATCCTTTTAAAAGTTCGCTTCTACCTACTAAGCTACTGTCAGGGAGTATCAATATATGAAAGAGATTTTTTTTCGGTAATTTTTTAGCTAGTCTGACTGTTTTGGCAGAGGAGTTTTGATAGTTTTTAATATGATCAGTAGTTGCTTCAATTGTTGTTTTGTCAAATTGAATTGCGGTACAAATAAGTGAATCATCCCTCTCGTAATAATGATAAATTTCAGTTGCCGTAATAGACATCGCTACTTCATTGATTAGAAATTTTAATTTAATGTTGCTGTAAATGGTCTCTTTTTCCAGTATTGATTTTGAAGCAAAACACAAAGCCAGCTGAAACTTCTTATCATTAATTAATTGGATATTGGGATTATTTCCCCAAGCTTTTTCCGTAAATTTATAAAGAGATGTATTCATTAAAATAAAATTGAACTAAGATGTTTTTCATTTATAGAGCTAAAATCATACCATATGAAATATTTCTGTAATAACCTGTAGTTCAATTTATTGTGTGTTGCTTAGATGGTTATTTAATCCGATTTCCGGAAATTGTTCCATTTTTCGGAAAAAGACTCCTAATCTGAGTCTAACTCTCCGTTTTTCAACATTTTGTAAATTGTGCTTTTACCTATGTCTAAATCTTTAGCAGCGGCTATGACGTCATTATTGTTTTTCTTAAGATAATATTTTATAATCTCACGAGTATATTGTTTTAAAGTTTTTTGCTCGTTTATAAAAACTTCTTTGTTCTTGGAAGTTGTAAAAGTGATATCATTTGCGGTTATTTTATTGTTCTCGCACAAAACGGCTGCTAAGTCGATAATTGCTTTTAACTCTCTTACGTTACCTGGGAAATAATAATGCAATAATTTAGTTTTTGCTTCTTGAGCAAAATGAATAATTCCCATATTGTTTTCTTTGGCAAAATCATCTACAAAATATTTTGCGAGGATTAAAATATCTTCACTCCTTTCGCGCAAAGGAGGAAGTTTTATGGGTAAACCCATAACACGAAAAAACAAGTCTTCTCTAAAAGTTCCTTTGCGTACCTCTTCTGCAAGATCTTTATGGGTGGCAATAATTAAGCGAACATCTAATTTAATGTTTTTATTTCCGCCAACTCTAACGAATTCTCGCTCCTGTAATACTCGGAGCAGTTTAGCTTGGATGCTCAGATTAAGTTCTGCAATTTCGTCTAAAAACAAAGTCCCTCCATTAGCTTCTTCAAATTTCCCTATTTTTTGTTTAATAGCTCCGGTAAAAGCTCCTCTTTCATGTCCAAATAGATCGCTTTCAATCAATTCGAAAGGAATGGCAGCCATATTAACAGCAATAAAATTCTTTTTATTTCTAGAACTATTATAATGAATAGCCTTTGCAACTAATTCTTTACCAGTTCCGGTTTCTCCTGTAATTGAAATATTAATATTTGTTTTAATAGCCTTTCCCATCATCCCATAAATTCTTTTTATTGAATCACTTTTTCCGATAATGGTATTTTCAAATGAATACTTTTGCCCTAATTCTTCTTTTAAATACGCTACTTCTTTTTTTAAATTTTGAGTTTCTCGTATTCTTATAATGCTATTCCATAATAAATCTTTTGTTGCCTCATCTTTTATGATATAATCACTAACTCCCATTTTAAGTAATTTCACTGCAACCGCAATATCCTCTTGAGAGCTAATCATGATTACTGGGACATTTGGATTAACCTCTCTTATCTTTTTATAGATTTTATCACCTCTTAAATCGGGTAATAAAAAGTCTAATGTTATTAAATCTGGTTTTAAGGACATTTTAGAAAGACATTCCTGACCAGAACTAAAAAGGGTTACTTCATAATCCGGATTTAAGCTAAGGTGGTATTGTAATATTTGGCTATACCAAGGATCGTCTTCTACAATAAAAATAGTATATTTATTCATTAAAAAAGTTCATTGTTTAACTTGTTTATTGCAATATAAAGAAATTTTCCAAAATATAAAATATTTTCCGGAATATAGATTTTTTTTAAAATCCACGCAAACCTCTCGATTATCCTTTAAAGATTAATCTCAAAAAGAGGTTTCTTTATTTTTTTGGTTTTGTAGGATTTTAAAGCACTGAAAAAAGAATTAATATCAATTATTCATTCTTAAAAACTAAAATGGTCGAATAAAAACAAGTCTTTATTTTTTAAATAGTTTAATAAAAAAAAGTTTTATATTCACTCCAATATTTGGGTTTATTCCATTTTATAGAATAAAATGCTTTCAGTGAAATTGTTAATCCTTAGTAATGAGCTGTTTACGTTTTGGCATTGGTTTTGTCTATTTGGTAAGTGTAAGAAATACAAAAAGCATTTAGAATTTTAAAATAGTTTAAAATCATTTCATTTTTTTTGATTTTTAATATTGTTAAAGGTAATACTACATGCTGCTTTTGAAATGAATCTTAGATTTTTCAAATCAGGTTTTTCTTTATTACTATATTTAAAAATGGTTTTGTGCCATTATTTCAATTGCAATGAATTATGAAATTAAGAACAAACAAAAATAAACATGAAGGGCAATTATATAATTTATCCCTAATAAAAAAAATGTGCAGAGGAAATGAGAAACAGATTGAAAAAATGATTCAAGCTTTTATGCGTCAAACTTCAAGGTCAATTTTAGAATTAAAGTTTGCAAGTGCTGAAAATGATTTTTTAAAAATAAGAGCAATAGTTCATAAAATAAAACCGTCTTTTACATATTTTGGCTCGGTTAAATTAGAAAATGAAGTAAAAGTAATAGAAGCTTTATTTTTAGGGGAACTTGAAATCGTTAATTTACAATCCAGAATTGATATTTTGATGGATTTAGTTCATCAAGTAATATCTAAAATGAAAAATGATTTTAAACTGTAATGTTAATTAAAGTTATGAGAAAAAAAATACTAGTGGTTGATGATGAAATAACAATATGCCTTTTGTTAGAGAATTTTCTTTCTGAAGAGTATGATGTTATTTCGTTTAATAATGGTATAAACGCCCTCGAATGGTTGGAAGGCAATCTTCCTGATCTTATTATCAGTGATATTGAAATGCCTAATATGGATGGATATGAATTTTTAGGTCAAGTTCGTGATAGAGGCTTTACAAAGCATACACCCATTATCATGTTGTCGGCAAAATCTGAAAGTAAAGAGCGTATAAAGTGCTATAAACTTGGAGCGCAAGATTATCTAACAAAACCGTTTAATCCTGAAGAGCTTGAAGAATTGGTGAAAAAGAATCTTTTTCCAATTCATTATTCTATAAATTGGTAGTGATTCAAAAATATATAATAAATAATACCTATTAATGAAATCTTATTTAAATATATTATATGTAGGAAATGATCAACAGTTTTTGGAAAACCTTCAGAAACAAGAGTCTATTTCTATTAAAGTTATGAATAATAATTTGTTAGCAGAAAATTTCCTTAATAATACGAGGAAACTAGACGCAATTTTTTGCGATTTTGATTTACCAGAGACTAATGGTATGTTTTTGTTTGATTGGGTAAAAAAACAAAATATTTACGATGAAGTTCCATTTATTCTTTTGGATAAAAAGTTTAATAGCGAAGTATTTAAGCTTGCGTTTAGCAAAAGAGTGGATGATTATTTTATTTCTACTTCTGTTTCACCCGAAAGCTTAGTGAAGCGGATCAAATTCCTTCGTGATTTGAAGAGAAAGACATTTTATTCACCCGTTAAAAATGGAAAGAAGAAAGGGTATAAAATGCCATTTTCAAAACGCATTTTTGATGTTTTTGTTGCATCTAGTGTTTTAGTGGTGGCGGCTCCTTTTCTTTTAGTAGTAATTATTGCTATCCGATTGGAATCTAAAGGTAAAGTTTATTATACTTCAAAAAGAGTTGGACGTAAAACGTTCAATTTTTATAAACTACGTTCCATGCGAACAGGTTCTGATGCGATGCTAAAAAAACTAGCAAAAGAAAAAAACCAGTACAACACAGCTTCCAGTTCAACAACTGATTCTATGAATACCCAATGCCCTAAGTGCTTTAAATTAGCAATGGGAGAAACATGTTCTCCAATGATGTATGTAGATAAGTATCATATTTGTGACTATTGGCACAATGTTCAAAAGAACGAAACCTCCAAGAACAATTCTACTTTTGTAAAAATTCTTGATGATCCTCGCGTAACTAAGGTAGGTAAGTTTATCAGAAATACGAGTATAGACGAACTACCACAACTTATAAATGTTTTAAAAGGTGACATGTCTATTGTTGGTAACCGTCCTTTACCAGTTTACGAAGCAGAAATGCTTACAGCCGATACCTTATCAAAAAGATTTTTGGCTCCTGCTGGTATTACTGGTTTATGGCAGGTTGAGTTAAGAGGAAAAGGTGGTTCGATGTCAGAGCTTGAAAGAATAGAATTAGATAATGAGTATGCACATCACTTCATCGATAATAATTTTTCATTTTGGTACGATGTAAAGCTAATTTTACGAACAATTCCAGCACTATTGCAAAAGTCAGCAGTGTGATATTAAATATATAAAAGATTTTAACAATGAGTTTTTTTTTAAAATTTATAATTATCGTTATAGTGCTTAGTTGCTTCATGCCTTCATTAATGGCTCAAACACCCGAACCAGGAGGTGTGTCTATTATAAAAGATGAATTTAAATTCCCTTCACTTGAAGTTGTTATAGATTCTGTGTTGAAACGAAGTGCTATGGTGCGTTTCCGGAAGAATAATATTGGAGTTACGAAATCTGCATTAGCCTCGGAGCGTATATATTGGTCTAAAAATTTAGGAGCTCAAGCTGATACTAGATATGGTAATTTAAGCAATTTTGCGACCAGTGAAGATGGTTTTTCTAATACAGCAGCTTTAACAACAAGCAAACAGTTTAATTATAGTGTCGGTTTTTTTGTGAAGTTTCCTTTGTTTGATGGTCTTAATCGCAAAAATCAAATTAGATTGGCGAAATTTGAAGTTGATGCGGCAAAAGATATGTTAGAATTTGAAAAGGAACAATTAAGAAAAAGGGTAATAGTCCTATATCAAGACTTAATATTAAAGCAAAAAATACTTCAAATAAAATCGAGAAGTTTAGGTGACGGTCGTGTAAATATGCAAATGGTTGAAAAAGAATTTAGAAATGGAATAGTACCAATAGCCGAGTACGTAAGGATAGTTGGAATAACAGAAAGTATGGAAGCAGATTACGCAAAAGCAATGTCTGAATTTATTACCACCAAGCTATTGTTAGAAGATATGGCTGGGTTTGTACTTGGTTTAACACGCTTAAATTAAAGAGATGACTATAATTGAATTTGTAAGGTTAATTTTAAAGCATTTGGTTCTATTAATTGTAGTTCCATTGTTTCTTGGTTTGATGGTTATTTTGCTTACAATGAACCCATCTTATGAATTTTCTTCTCAAACCATTTTATATACAGGCTTGGCTACAGGTTCATCTATTCAAATGGATAAAAAGTATAATTATCAAGCAACTAATTCGGCTTTTGATAATTTAATTAATATTATTAAATCAAGGGAGACTCAAGAAGAGGTTGCTGTCAGATTATTAGCGATTCATCTTATGTTGCCAGAAGCAAATCCCAAATATATTTCAAAGGAATTATATGAGAAGCTAAAGAGTAAAGTTCCTGAAGAAATATACAATTATATTGAAAATGGAACCAATGGCAATGTTATGACAGACGAAATATTAGCTGTTAGTGATCCGTTTCCAGAAGAAATAGACAGGCACAATTACGAAAAAACTGTTCAAAATTTATTGACATTAATGAGAAGTGGCAGTGATAACTTTATATATGAACTGTTAAATTATGAAGATGATAATCATTATTCTCTTAACGCAATATCTAAAATAGAGGTTCAAAGAATTAACAATAGTGACTTACTAAAATTAAGTTATACCGTTAATGACCCTGGTATTTGTCAGCAGACCCTTGCTATTTATAATAGCGTTTGTACCGTTAATTATAAACATATAAAGGAAAACAGATCAGGCTCTGTAGTTAAATATTTTGAAACGGAACTAAATAAAGCAAAAATCAGCTTAAAAGAGGCAGAAAGCAAACTTCTTGAGTTTAATAAAAGTTCTAACATTATAAACTATTATGAGCAAAGTAAAGCTGTTGCTGTTGTAAAAGAAGAATTGGAAGTTGATTACAAGATGAAAACAGCAGAATTAGCTGGACTTGAAGCAGGAACAAAACGTTTAGAAGATAAATTACAAATGCAAGAAGTTATTCAGATAAAGAGTAATAGTATTCTAGACAAACAGAAAGAACTCGGAGATCTAAATTATGAGATTGCCTTAACACAAGCCGAAATTGAATCTAGTAATAATGACGCAGACCTTATAAAAATGGTTCGTTTAAAAAACCAAGGTGAATTATTAACTAACGCTATAAAAAAAGGTATTGATGAATTATACTCATATCAAAATTCAATTGACGGGTTACAAATATCTCAAGTGCTTCCAGATTGGATGAGCAATGTTGTTGAAACTGAAAATCTTAAAGCGAAAATTAAAGTCATCGATGCACAGAAGGATGACTTTCAAGAAGTATATGCAAACTATGCCCCTGCAGGCGCCAATATGAAAAGACTTGAACGTGAGATTGCTGTTGCAGAACAGGGTTACTTAGAAATTCTTCATGGATTGAATTTGGCGAAGCTAAAATTACAAGACAGTGAGCTATCTTCGAGTTTAAAAACTGTTGATGAGCCATATTATCCCTTATCTCCAAATCCAACAAAAAGACCGATCCTTATTATTGCGGCGGCTTTTATAGGAGGTATTTTAACACTAGGGATAATTTTTGTCATGGAGTATTTTGATGATACCCTTAAAAATTCTATTAAAGCCAGTAAAGAAACAGGACTTACCTCCTTAGGAATGATACCTAAAATTATATTAGATCCTGGAAGTATCAATTTACCTATTATACAAAAACGCGTCATTGAAATTATCACACAGAATATATTACAATATTTTGGTGTGCAGAATTCAAAACAAAAACCAAAAACTATTATCGTCTTTAGTACACAAAAATTAGAGGGTAAAACAGTTTTAGCTGGCAATATTGCAAAAACATTAAAGCAAGAGGGTAAAAAAGTATTACTACTCAATTATGACGAACAAAAAGAGCCTCTAAAGCAGCAACGAAAATCTCCTATCATAAATAAAATTTTAGGTTATCCAGATCCTCGTATAGATCTAGATAATTTATTCTTGGCAGATGCATCTACTTATCTTGATTTTTCAGAACACTATTCTTATGCTATGAATAGCGCGTTTTTCAACGCAAAAAGTTACATGGATCTTTTAGAGCCAAATAATATTGTACTCGATTACACACCAGACTTTGTTATCATAGAATTACCAGCGATAATCTATTATAATTATCCTGCAGAATTAATTTCTAATGCTGATTTAGACATTCTTGTGTGCCGTTCTAATAGAATATGGTCAGATGCAGATGAATCTGCTATTAGTAATTTAAGAGAAGCTTGTGGCCCCAAACTTAATATTATTGTAAACGGTGTTAAATTAAATGAGATTGAATCCGTTTTGGGAGATTTACCAAAAAAGCGCACCAAGTTTAGAAAAAAACTCAAATCAATATTCAAATTTCAATTTTTATCAAAAAATCAAATCTAAAATAGCCTACATATGAAAATGCTTAAAAAAATAGCTAGAGAAGATAACTTTCTGTCATTAACAGGAAATCTTGTTATTGCTGTTTTAGGTATTGCTGGCTTTGCTTTACTCGCACGAAGTCTATCGTTAGATGTCTTTGGTGAATGGGTTTTATTTATCACAGGTGGCTCTTTTGTAGAAATGTTTCGATTTGGTATTACCAATACAGGTTTAATTCGTTTTTTATCAGGAGCTGATGAAGCCTCTAGAACAAAACTAATAGGATCAAATGCTTTAATTGGTTTAGGGTCCACTGTTCTCATCGCCATCATCTTAGTGTTTTGTTATAATTTTTTTAACAATACCATTAGTAACTCTGGTTATAACCTATTTTTTAAATGGTATCCATTATTAGCCTTTTTAAATCTGCCTTGGAACAATGCTTTAGTCGTATTACAAGCAGATAGAAAATATGGAAAAATTTTAGCTATTAAATCCATAAAAAGCGGGCTCTTTTTTCTGATAATTTTAGTTCATTTCTTTTTTCTTGAAATGACATTAACCCAATTAGTTATTGGGCTACTTATTGTTAATGCTATCACATCTTTGGTAACGATAATTTTAGGTTGGGATGGCACTAAATACATCACAAAAGCAAGTGTAGAAACCAATAAAACACTACTAAATTTCGGGAAATACACCACGTTTACCTTAATAGGCACAAACTTATTAAGAAGTGCCGATACTGTAATTATTAGTTTAAGCCCAATGGGAAGTGCCGCTGTGGCGCTTTATAGTATTCCTCTTAAGCTTACTGAATTACAACAAATTCCTTTGAGAAGTTTTGTGGCAACCGCATTCCCTAAAATGTCTAAAGCCAGTGTTCAAGGGAAAGTTGAAGAAGTGAGAGATTTATTTTACACCTACTCAGGTGCGCTTACCTATTTATTTGTGTTTATGAGTTTATTCACTTTTGTCTTTGCTGAGTTTTTGGTGTTAATTCTTTCCGGAGAACAATATTTACAAGTTGATCCAATTACAGGGTTTAATGTTGTCGATATTGTTCGTGTATTTTCTATTTACGGATTGTTATTACCAATTGATAGAATGACAGGCATTGGTCTAGATAGTATCAATAAACCAAACATTAATGCCATAAAAGTATTTATCATGGTCGTCGCTAATGTTATAGGAGATTTTATAGCCATTTTCATTTTTAAATCATTAATTCTAGTTGCCGTTGCCTCTATACTATTCACTTTAATTGGTATTTGGATGGGCATGTACTTTTTAAATAAAGAATTGACGTTGTCCTATAAAGAAATTTTTTCGAGTGGAATTAATTTCTATAAGACCATTTTTAATAAAGTCACCCATAATCGTTTTTCGAAATCTTATAAATAAACACATTGAATACAAATAGTAAACATATAAACCCTTTTGATAAGATCTCAGGTTCGGCTAGTTTAGCCAAACCAAAGGTTATTTTACTATTATTTGCAGGAATAGCTCTAATAGCATTAATACTTGCTAAAATGGAAGTAGCTGGGGCAGGTTTAGTGTTCGCAATCTTCTTTGGTGCTATTTATATATATCTATTATTTAAAAACCCAATTATTGGATTTTTCACGGCGATTGGTTATAACTTTCTTGTACTTGGTATTGGACGCTATATAAAAGGTATACCTCTTGGTTTTGGTATCGATGGACTTATGATATTAACTTTCATAGCGCTTATTTTTTCTAGATTTAGAGATCGTGTTGATTGGTCCCCAGCAAATAAGCATATTACAATTTTGGCTACTATTTGGTTAGGATATTTCATATTTGAACTTGTAAACCCTGAAGCTAGAATGATAGAACCGTGGATCGCTGGTAGAGGGGTAGGATTTTATTTCTTGTTCTTTGTGATTCTTACCTTTATGCTTATAAACACAAATAAAAGATTAGATACATTTCTATACATTTGGGGTGTGTTTTCCATACTTGCAACATTTAAAGGCATGGGACAAATGATTTTTGGATGTGATTTTGCAGAGCAAGCTTGGTTGGATAATGGAGCTGCTGAAACTCATGTATTATTTGGTAAACTCAGAATATTTTCTTTTTTCAGCGATGCGGGGCAATTTGGTGGAAATCAAGGCTATGCTGGAGTTGTCTTTCTTATTTATTCCAGTGCTAAAAAGGGGCTTCCTAAAATATTCTTTATTACAGTAGGCATATTAGGATTATATGGCATGTTAATATCAGGTACAAGAGGCTCAATCGCAGTACCTTTTGCTGGCTTTATGACTCTTTTGGTTTTAAAGAAAAATATTAAAATACTTAGCATCGGTCTTTTATCTGTTGCGCTCATATTTGTGTTTTTTAAATTTACGATGATCGCAAATAGTAACGCCCAAATAAGAAGAATGAGAACTGGGTTTGATCCCAATAATCCATCCTTGCTAGTTAGAAAAGCGAATCAAGCAATTCTCAAAGGGTATCTCGCCTCTAGACCCTTTGGAGGCGGTATTGGTCATGCAGGGGATAAAGCACAGCGTTTTTTACCAAATGCATTTCTTTCTCATGTTGCCACAGACAGCTGGTACGTCATGATTTGGGCTGAGATGGGCATCATTGGCCTAACATTACATCTCATTATTTTATTTTATGTTATAGGCATGGCTTCTTTTAAAGTCATGTTCAGAATTCGAGATCCAATAACAAAGATAAAGATGAGTGCTTTAATTTGCGGCATGGCCGGAGTTATGGTGGCATCTTACGGAAATGCTGTATTAGGCGGTTTGCCAACAGCTTTATTAATTTACGCTTCTATGGCACTCATGTCAAATCCAGAAATATTTGAAGTACCAAATAAAGAACAAGAATTAATTACTGTATAAAAATCATTTAAGACTTAAAACAGATATTAAAATGCAATAACAGAATCTATAACCCCTAAAATCTATCACCATGACTTACCTAACAATAATAAACACAGATTATCTTGTATTACACAGGTTAAATTGTATGTCTTGTGATATCGATTTAAAAGATTCTAAATCGTATTTATATGAACTTGAACGCTTTCATTATATACCATTTCCTGGCAAATATTCACTAAAAGTAAGAGAGAAAAATAGGAAATTCTAATGACACTAGGTATCTGAAATAGATAACCCAAACGCTTTTAGATTAATTAACTAAAAATACTCATTATGTTACTTCTTAATATTATTCAAACCATTTTACTTATTCTTTTAGGCTTAGCCACACTATATATTTTTATATTTTCAATAGCCAGCCTATTTTATAAACAAAAAACGTATTCAGATAACGGAAATATGAAAACAATAGCTGTTCTCATTCCTGGTTATAAAGAAGACCAAGTTATCGTTGAAGTTGCTAAACTAGCTTTAGAACAGGAATACGATAAAAGTCTTTATGATGTGATCATTATAGCCGATTCATTTAAAGATAAAACTTTAGAGACTCTAAAATCCTTACCCGTAAAATTAATTGAAGTTAGCTTTGAAAAAAGCACAAAATCAAAGGCTTTAAATAAAGCTATGGCTTCATTAGATAGAGCCTACGATATTGCTGTAGTTTTAGATGCTGACAATGTAATGGCACCTGATTTCTTAAGAAAAATCAACGCGGCATTTGAGCACGATTTTATTGCTGTACAAGGGCACAGAACGGCAAAAAATACAAATAATTCTTGGGCTACACTCGATGCTATAAGTGAAGAAATAAATAACAATATCTTTAGAAAAGGTCACCGAGTTCTCGGCCTATCCTCTGCTATTATTGGATCGGGAATGGCATTTAGATATAACTATTTTAAAGCATTGATGTCAACTGTAACAGCTGTTGGTGGTTTTGACAAAGAAATTGAACTTAAAATGCTTAAAGAAGGTCGTAAAATTGTGTACTTAAGTGATGCCGTAGTTTTTGATGAAAAAATACAAAAATCAGAAGTCTTCGGAAATCAACGTCGCCGTTGGCTATCTGCTCAGTTTCATTATTTTAGAAAAGATTTTCTTAATGCACTTAAAGATTTAATAACTAAAGGTAATGTAGATTATTTTGATAAAGCCATTCAATTTATACAACCACCAAGAATATTATTATTAGGTGCTGTAGTCCTTTTTAGTATTGGTTTTGTTTTAGCAAACTACCTTTTAGATAACCAAATTCCATATTCTAATTACTGGATCATTTTAGGCTTAGCATGCATCTTATCCTTTGTTTTTGCAGTGCCGCGTGCATATTATAACTCAAGAACATTAAAGGCCTTAATAAGTTTACCTAAAGGCATGCTTATGATGTTACTGTCGTTACTAAAAATAAAAGGAGCTAATAAGACATTTATTCATACACAGCACACGTCTAACGCAGAAGAAATAAGCACTAAATAAAATATTAATAACGCTTTAACAGAACTGATGAAAAGTAAAAAGCTTGAGAAATTAGAAGCCATTAGAGGGTTTTGCGCACTATATGTTGTGCTTTTTCATATGCTCCCTCAAAAAATATACATATTAGATATTAATGTAGGGTTTCTTTTTCGATTTGGTTCAGAGGCCGTTATTATGTTTTTTATACTAAGTGGGTTTGTTATAAAATATTCTTGGGAAAAATCGCAAGATAAATCCTTTAGAAATTTCTTTTTCAAACGGTTCACAAGAATTTACATCCCACTCATCTTTGTATTACTCTTAGCCTTTTTAATAAAAAGTTATCATGAAGGAGGCTTGGCAGATCCAGAATGGAAAACGCTTTTAGGCAACTTGTTTATGCTTCAAGACATAGCTTCGCTCAAACCAAATGTAATTTCTTCAGTTTATATGGGCAATGGTGTGCTTTGGTCACTATCTTATGAGTGGTGGTTTTATATGCTGTTTTTTGTGTTATCAAAAAAAATAAAGCCAGCTCAACTTAATACATGGGTTAATATGATTACAATTATAGCTGCCCTATCCTACCTTATTTACCCATTCTTCTTAAATCGAATTCTCATGTATTTCGCTATTTGGTGGATTGGTGTTCGGTTTGCTGATACGTATCTCAAAGTAGAACTTTATACTTTTAAATCGATTAAAGTATATAGCTACGTTCTAATTTCAATACTCGCAATTTTAGGTGTCAATTTTTATATAAATTTTGAATACACCAAAATTTACAACTATCCTTTAGTGGCCTTTCCTTTTATTGAATTAAGGCATTTTGTTTTTGCCATTTTAGCCATGTTTGCCGGAATTATTTGGAATAAGCTACACTGGTTTGGTTTTAATAACATATTTGGAGTATTTAAGTATTTAGCACCTTTCTCTTATGCAATTTATATTTCGCATCATTATTTGGTAATTGAAGCAACGTATCTAAGTTTTATCAATAACAAAATCATAGAATATAGTATCTATCTCATTTTGATGCTTGTTTTTTCATATGTCCTCGAAGTAGTGATATATAATAAAATTAAAAAAATTCTTACCGACAGACAGTTAAAAATCAAGTCTCCATTAAAATACAATACATTATGAAAATAGGAATAGAAGGTCAACGTATTTTTCGTAAAAAGAAACATGGTATGGACATGGTTGCTTTGGAGCTCATTAAAAATCTTCAAATCATAGACCAAGACAATGAATATTTCATCTTTGTAAAACCAGATGAAGATACATCCGTACTTAAAGAAACATCCAATTTTAAAATCATAGAATTAAGTGGTGGACCCTACCCTACTTGGGAGCAAATAGCCTTGCCAAAAGCTGCAAAAAAATACGGTTGTGATGTACTGCATTGTACCAGTAACACAGCGCCATTTTTTACAGATATTCCTTTAATTACTATACTCCATGATATTATTTATATGGAAAGTGGCTATTTAAAAATACTTAAAAGCAGCGCAAGCACCTATCAGAAATTCGGAAATATATACAGAAAACTAGTAGTACCGCGTGTTGTTAAAAAGAGTAAAAAAGTTATCACAGTATCTCACTTTGAAAAAAATAGAATTGGGGAGTTCTTTGGTATAAAAGGTAATCCTAAGCTAGATGCTATTTATAATGGAGTCAGTGAACACTTTAAGCCTGTAAGCGATAAAGAAGAGCTCAAAAGGGTAAAGAAAAAATATAATTTACCAGACAACTATTTCTTTTTCTTAGGAAATACAGACCCTAAAAAAAACACCAAAGGGACATTGAAAGCCTTTTCAGATTTTTTGAAACAAACAAAATCTCCTCATAAACTGGTAATGCTCGATTATGATCAAACCGAACTTAATAAGCTTTTAATTGAGATTAATGACGTAGACCTTATCAATCACATCGTATTAACGGGCTATGTTATAAATACAGACTTACCTGCCATTTATTCGCAATGCGATGTCTTTTTATACCCTTCATTAAGGGAAAGTTTTGGTATTCCAATGTTAGAAGCCATGTCTTGTAACGTGCCGGTTATAACCTCTAACACGTCATCAATGCCAGAAGTTTCTGGTGATGCAGCACACATCGTAAACCCATTTAATCCTGAAGAAATTACACAAGGCCTTATAGAAATATTAAATAATGACAACTATAGAACATCACTTTGCAATAAAGGCTTAGATCGCAGTAAACAATTCTCTTGGCATAATATGGCCAAAGATTATCTGAGACTATATGAGTTAATTCATTCAGAACATTCAAAAAAAAAATAGATTATGGATACAAAATCTCAACAACCAATGGTATCAATCGTAAGTGTTAATTACGATCAACCCGATGTGACTTGCGAAATGTTAGAAACGTTACGAAGCGTTACGTATCCTAATTTTGAAACATTAATTGTAGATAACGCCTCGCCATCAACCTCACCAGCGATTATAAAAGAAAAATACCCTGAAGTTGAACTCATTATAAGTGATGAAAATTTGGGTTTTGCTGGCGGTAATAATATCGCTCTAAAACAAGCAAAAGGCGATTATATCTTGCTATTAAACAATGATACTGAAGTTCCTCCAGACTTTTTAGACGGTTTAGTAGATTTAATGGAGTCTAATAAAGACATAGGAATTGCAAGTTCTAAAATTCTTTATTTCTATGAAGACAATGTTATACAATATGCGGGTGCATCACCAATTAACCCAATTACATCACGAGGTAGCCATTACGGCTATAAAGAAGTAGATAATGGACAACATAACAAAATAGCAGAAACGTCATATCCACATGGTGCTTGTATGATGATACGGAAAAGTGTTTTAGAAGAATTAGGATTACTCTACGAGGGGTATTTCCTTTATTATGAAGAACTTGATTTCGCAGAACGTGTAAAACGCGCAGGATATAAAATTTATTACCAACCCAACTCTTATATTCTGCATAAAGAATCTATTTCTACTGGTAAAAATAGCCCACTTAAAACCTATTATATGAATAGAAATAGGGTTTTATTTATACGAAGAAACAGCAAAGGTATAACGTTTTTACTAGCGATAATTTATTTCTTCGTCATTTCACTTCCAAAAAACACCATCAAATATTTATTTGAGAAAAAACATTTATCTGCCTTGTATAGAGGTGTTATTTGGAATATCAGCAATTTCGACATTAACAAAAATGAGCAGTTATGATTAAAGGTAAAGACATCATCGTAGTTGGTATCCAAGCATGGGATATAGAAATTGGTAGTAATTGTAAGAATATCGCTGTTGAAATGAGTCACCACAACAGGGTTTTGTATATCAATTCTCCTTTAGATAGAATTACAAAATTTAAAGAAAGGCACACAGAAAAAGTCAAAAAGAGACTGCGTATTAAATCTGGTGAAGTATCTGATCTAGAAACTATTGAAACAAACCTATGGACCCTATACCCTAAAAGAACTATTGAATCTATTAATTGGATAAAATCTAAAAGGATTTTTGACAGTGTTAATAGAATGAACGCTAAAAAATTCACAAAGGACATTAAAAGTGCTATTGACAGACTCGAGTTTAAAGATTACATAATTTTTAATGATAGCTCAATGTTTTTAGGACAGTATTTAAAAGAACTCCTACGGCCAAAGCTATATGTTTACTATATGCGTGACTACCTAACAAAAAACCCATATTGGAAAAAACATGGTGTAAGACTAGAACCTAAATTGATAAAAAATGCAGACCTCGTCGTAAATAATTCAACACTATATGCTGAATACGGAGCTAAATTCAATAAGCATAGCTATATGGTTGGTCAAGGTTGCGACACCAGCTTATTCAATGACCTAGAGCGAGACATTACGGCATCAAAAGATTTTGAAAACATTCCAAAACCTATTATTGGCTATGTTGGCTTTTTGTCTAGTAGAAGATTAAGTATTGAAATTATTGAGCATATGGCAGCTGCTAAACCCGAATGGTCAATTGTTTTAGTGGGACCTGAAGACGATAACTTTAAGGCGTCTAATTTACACAATCTAACGAATGTCCATTTTTTAGGAAGTCGAGATTCTTCAGAACTCCCAAACTACATTAAAGGTTTTGATGTTGCTATGAACCCACAATTGATTAATGATGCAACAATTGGAAACTATCCACGTAAAATTGATGAATATTTAGCCATGGGTAAACCCACTTTAGCATCAGCAACGAAAGCTATGGATTATTTTAAAGATTATACGTATTTGGGTGTCACCAAAGAAGATTATGTGATTTTAGCAGAAAAAGCGCTAAAAGAAAATAATACAGAACTAGAAATGAAGCGCAGAGCCTACGGGACTAGTCATAGTTGGGTTAATAACGTAAAAGAGGTTTATAAATACTTGCTGCTAGTAGCAGAAGAAAAGGGAATTAAAATTTAATTATTATGGGTATTGTATCAAAAATAAAGTCAAACCCAAAGCTAAAAGCATTTGTGCTTTGGAGTATTGCACCAAACCGAAATCCACGCCCAAGGCTTTGGGTTAGGTGGTTCTTAAACCCTATAAAACACAAAAAGGGAAAAGGTGCTAAAATTCGTAGAAGAAGCAGAATTGACGTTTTTCCTTGGAATAGATTTGAGATTGGAGACTTAACAACAATTGAAGACTTCTGCACTGTAAATAACGGTTCTGGCGATGTGTTAATGGGGGATCGTGTTCGCGTAGGTATCGGTTCTGTGGTTATTGGCCCGGTGACTATGGGCAGTGGCTCAGGGCTTGGACAACATGTCTTTGTTTCTGGTTTTAATCATGGGTTTTCAGATGGAACAAAAAACTCTAGTCAACAACCCTTACAGGTAAAACCAACAGTCATAGAAGAAGATTCTCATATTGGTGCCAATTCCGTTATTTTGGCAGGTGTTACAATAGGTAAGCGCTGTCAAATTGGAGCCGGAAGCGTCGTTACAAAGGACATTCCGCCCTTTTCAGTGGCAGTAGGAAATCCAGCAAAGGTTATTAAACAATTCAACCCCGAAACTAAAACTTGGGAAAAAAGATCATAATTATGGATACATTAAAAATTTTATTTTGGACATTTCTCTTTATCATAGTTTATACCTATGTGGGCTATGGTATTTTATTATATGTAATTATAAAAATTAGGAGATTTTTTAAAATTGGCAAGACCGTCGAAGTCGATCATTCTTATGAACCAGAAGTCACCTTATTTATTGCGGCTTATAATGAAAAAGATTATGTAGATGCAAAAATGGAAAACACCTTATCGCTAGATTATCCTAAAGACAAATTAAATATTGTTTGGGTTACAGATGGGTCAGATGATGGCACGCCAGATTTGTTAAAAGATTTTCCGAACACAACCGTGCATCATTTAGACGAAAGAAATGGGAAAATTGGGGCTATGAATCGAGGAATGGATTTTGTTAAAACACCAATTGTCATATTTAGTGACGCCAATACAAATTTAGGAAAAGAATCTATTCGACGCATCGTTAACCTATTTAGTAATCCTACGGTTGGGTGTGTTTCTGGGGAAAAAAGAATTATTGAGAAAGAAAGTGACGTAGCATCAGGAGCAGGTGAAGGCATTTACTGGAAATATGAATCTACTTTGAAAAAATGGGATGCAGAACTCTACTCTGTAGTAGGTGCTGCAGGAGAACTATTTGCCATAAGAACTGAGCTCTATCGTCATGTTGAAAAAGACACCTTACTAGATGATTTTATTATCTCATTAAGAGTCGCTCAAGACGGGTATACCATTCAGTACGATCCAGAAGCCTATGCTATTGAAACAGCATCGGCAAATGTAAAAGAAGAATTAAAACGAAAAATTAGAATTTCTGCAGGTGGTATTCAATCTATTGTAAGATTACGGTCGTTACTCAATATTTTTAAATACGGAACCTTATCATTTCAATACATTTCGCACCGTGTGTTACGTTGGAGTTTAACGCCCTTATGTCTTTTACTTTTAATTCCAGTTTCATTTGTATTAGCGTATAATGAAGGGCTTCTAGATTTCGGCCTCTATTCTATATTGTTTTGGTTACAAATGCTTTTTTATGTTGCAGCATTAACAGGCTGGTTTCTTGAAAACAAATCAATAAAAGTAAAAGTATTATTCGTTCCGTATTACTTCTTTATCATGAATTTATCGGTGGTTTTAGGATTTTTCCGTTACATGAAAAAGTCGCAATCTGTTAATTGGGAACGTGCAAAAAGAGCAGTTTAATATTTTTTTAAAAGCTTACAGTTCCGTTTTTAGGAAAACAATTCCGATATTCGGAATATCAATTAATTAATATTGATTTTAATTAATTGATATTTAACACTTTATTTCAATTGTGTTTTTGGCATAACTTTGGTCTTGTTTAGGATAGCATTAAATGTCCAAGTACAAAAAGGGTATTTATCACTAAAGACTGCATAGATGAATAGAAGAAAAGCTCTCGGAGGTATTTTAGGTTTTACAGGAGTTGGGTTGGCTTCCTTTGGAGGTTACAAATATTTTTTAGGAGACTTAAATAAAAATAAAGAAGAAATAAAAGTTTATTTCGATGTGATTTCAGAATTGATTGATGTCATTATACCTACTACTGCCGCTTCTCCAGGTGCAAAGTCAGCAGGTGTGCAGGATTATATAATCTATTATATGGAAGATTGCTCCTCCAAAAAAGAATATCATAATTTTTTAAATGGATTGAAGGATTTGCAAGAGCATTGTTTGGATGCCTACGGGCGTAATTTTGAAAACTGTACGATAGATCAAAAAATAGAACAAGTAGAAAACTTAGACAACAACTCAAGCTCGAACAGCCTATTTACAAAAATTCGTAACAAGCTACTTGGTCGTTCTTTTTTTAATATTATAAAAACGTTAACTATAGAAGGTTATTGCACTTCTTCGATTGGAGCTACAAAACACCTAACATACTTGCCCGTTCCTGGCAGGTATAAGGCTATTACAGAGTTAAGTCCTAATCAGAAATCCTGGGCAACAAAATAAACTAAACAATGACAAATCAAAAACAAGAAAATACTTTTGATGCTATAGTTGTAGGTTCGGGTATAAGTGGTGGTTGGGCCGCAAAAGAACTGACTCAAGGAGGCCTAAAAACATTGGTATTAGAAAGAGGTCGAAATGTAACGCATATTGTCGATTATCCCACAGCTTGGAAAAATCCATGGGATTTTAAATATAGATCCCATTTAACGAATAAAGAATTAGAGGAAAGACCAATACAAAGCAGTCATTGTGATGCTGGGAACAAACATTTTTTCGTCAAGGACAGTGAACATCCTTATGTACAAGTTAAGCCTTATAAATGGATAAGAGGCTATCAGGTAGGAGGCCGTTCATTAACTTGGGGTCGACAAAGTTATCGCTTTTCTCAAATGGATTTTGAAGCAAATAAAAACGATGGACATGGGGTTGATTGGCCAATTAGATATAATGATTTAGCTAAATGGTACGATTATGTTGAGGATTATGTCGGAATTAGTGGAAGTTCTGAATCCCTTTCTCAGTTGCCGGATGGTGTTTTTTTGCCTCCAATACCTATGAATGCGATTGAACAACATTTAAAAGAAACGGTAATTAGGGAGTACTCAGATCGTGTTGTAATTAATGGTAGAGTTGCTAATTTAACGCAACCTAAAAAAGGCAGAGGACCATGTCAATATAGAAATTTATGCAGTAGAGGATGTCCTTTTGGAGGTTATTTTAGTAGTAATTCATCCACCTTACTAGATGCTCAAGAAACCGGTAATTTAACCATGAGAGCAGATTCTATTGTAAAAGAAGTTATTTATGATGACCTGCAAAAAAAGGCAATAGGCGTTGTAATAATTGATGCTATTACGAAAGAAGAGATTCGTTATTATGCGAAAGTAATTTTCCTAAATGCTTCAACAATTGCTACTACGGCCATTTTATTAAATTCTACTTCACCTTCTTTTCCAAATGGATTGGGAAATACTAGCGGACAATTGGGTCATAATTTAATGGATCATGTAGTGAATGAAGGTGCTTTTGGAACTTATGAAGGATTGAAAGATAAATATTACGAGGGGAAATCTCCTGGTACAATTTATATTCCAAGATTTCAAAATTTAAAGAATGAAACTAAAGACGTTGATTTTATAAGGGGATATGGTATTCAAGGAAAAGGACACAGAGAGAATTGGCAATCAAAAGCAACTTCAGGAATAGGGGTGGGCTTAAAAGAACAATTGGCAACACCTGGAGAATGGAAAATTTCTTTAGGTGGTCGTGGAGAAACATTACCTAATTATGATAACAAGATTTCTTTAGATAATGAAAATAAAGACCAGTGGGGTTTACCTCTTGTTAAGGTTGATTTTGAATATGGCCCTAATGAATTAGCGATGATGGAACATATGACTAAATCTAGTGAAGAAATGTTGAGAAAAGCTGGATTTAAAAATGTTGGAAGTTATAGAACAAGTCCTGCTCCCGGTTCAGCAGTTCATGAAATGGGAACGGCAAGAATGGGTAAAGACCCGAAAACATCAGTTTTAAATAAACACAATCAAATGCATGATGTTAAAAATGTATTTATAACAGACGGGAGTTGTATGACCTCTTCAGGAAGTCAAAACCCATCACTAACTTATATGGCAATAACCGCAAGAGCATGTCAGTTTGCTCTAAAACAATATTTTTCAAATTAATGATGAAGAGAATAAAACAGCTTGTGTTTGTTAGTGTCATTTTGTTAGTAATATTCATGATATCACTTTTTGTAATAAGAAGACCTTCCTACACAATTCAAACGAATGGAAAATTATACATTGTAAATAAGCTTAGTAGCAGTATTACCGTTTTTGATTTGTTTAAAGGTGAAAAGCTTGCAGAATTTCCAATCGAAGTGCTACCGCATGAGGCTACCGCATTAGATAATCATGAAAGGGTGGTCATTACAAACTATGGAGACCAGACTATTGTTGGTAAAAGTATATCGGTAATCAACACAAAAACTAATAAAATAGAGAAAATTATTGATCTTGAAGAGAGCATTAGACCGCATGGTATTGTTGCTTTTCCGAACTCTAATAATGTTGGGGTGGTCACTGATGGAGGTAATGATTTAGTAGTGGTGAATGTAGAAACTGGTATTGTTGAAAAAAGGATATCGACAGAACAAGTGGTGAGTCATTTACTGGTTCTTGACCCTCATAAACCAATAGCGTATGCGACTAATATTAATTCTGGTTCAGTAAGCGTTATTAACCTTTTAGAAGAAAGGGTAATTAAAATTATTCCTTGTGGAAAAGGAACGGAGGGTATTGATATTACACCCGATGGAAAGGAAGTTTGGGTAACGAATAATAAAAAAGAATCGATCTCTGTTATTAATACTGAGACCTACCAAATTACAGATGTTTTGGCTACTGGAGAAGAGCCTTTAAGACTTAAATTCTCTATTGATGGTAAGATTTGTATGGTTCCTAATTCTAGGGATGGAACTATTTCAGTGTATGATAGATATCTAAAAGAACAAATTAAAACAATAAGTATTCCAGGCAAAAAAAATCTTTTTGAAAAAGTACTCTACCATACGCCGCGTCCTGTTGGAATTTTGATGCATCCGAATGGATTGTATGCTTTTGTCGCGAATTCAAATGCAGATAAAATTGAAGTCATTGACATGAAAACGTTTACTTTAATTAGTACGATTGGAACAGGAAGGGTGCCAGATGGTTTGGCATTTGTAGAATAGAATTTTTAGACTACAAATTAAATTTTATACTTTAATTTTGGGTTAAAATTAATGAAATTTCATTAAAATAGTTAGATTAATTAGATATGCCTTTTATGAAATTTTAACTTAATTAAAATAGAAAAATGCTTTTCAATAAATTTAATTTTAACCAGTTTTAAAATATAATAATTAGACTCTTCGGATAATAATTCAGTTTTACAAAATAGTTTTAACTTCTTTCATCCTCACCTTTGTGTCATTAAACGATAGTTAAAATGATATTATCTAATTTTAGTGATATAAGTTTTTGTCTAACGGTATATTTGTAGCTTTAATTAATGCAGTAATTGATCAGAACCGCATTAACAAGTTTGATTTATAAACCAGTTTAGTTCGAAAGATCATTGAATAAAATAAATATTTAATCACTATTCACATAATATTAAGACCCCAATATAATGGAAAATGCAATTAGGAATTTTTTTAATTTTAGTTTTACGGTACTATTACTTTATGGTTGTAATTTTTCCTCACCAGAAGAGATTAATGTAATAGATAAAATTGATGTTATAGATGAAACTTCAAATAAATTGAAGATACCCACCGGATTTGATTTTAGTACTCATCACGAGGTAACTATTAATATAATAGATAATTTAAACTATGCTAAATATGATGTTTACGCATATTCAGAGGAATTATATGATGCAGGAACTGAAACTTTTGAAAATGAATCTGGTGAAACAGTCACTGAAACTGTTTATAAATCAGATGTTTTAGATAAGTTAATTTTTTCAGGTGTACCTAGTAACGGAGTCTTAAAACAAACAATTAACTTACCTAAATTCTACAATAAAGTGTACATACGTAGAAGTGAACAACAAGGTTTTTCTTCATCAATTAAGGACATTGTCAATCAAGAAGTAAATTATAATTCTTCTGAAGGTAAAAGCGCTACAAAATCTAAATCAGCTAATAATGTAACTGATTATTTATATTGTGTAAACGGATCTGGACAATTATTTCAAGTAGATCCTTTATCTGGAGCGCTTACCGATTTGTCTAGTATGCCAATGGGTAGTTATACTTGTGCTATAGATCAAGAAAAGAAAGAATTGTATTCAATAGGAAGAAGTAGTCCCCATCCCTTAATGAAATATTCAATAATGAATAATACATGGGAAACTGTTGCAAATCTTGGAATAGGAGGCCCTAGATTAGATTTTAATGTAACTGATGGTTTATTATATTTCAGTAAAACGGATAAACTCTATACGTTTGATCCTTCCACAGGAGCCAATTTAAATACTTGGAATATTGTTGGACTTCATAATACGAGTGGAGGAGATTTAGCCTTTGCAGAAGATGGTACCCTATTTTTATGCTCATTTTCTGGTTTATATCGTTTAGAGTTAGATGGAAGTAATAACTATCAAAGTACTAGAATAAGTGCAGATAACCTGCCTTTTAAACCAACGTCTATGACTTTTGATTCTAACCAGGAGTTATGGTTAGCAGACAATTCTAGTAGTTCAGATTTAATTATAATGGATACTCAGACCGGTGGTTGGAAATACAATTATGGAGCAAATGCGGCTAATAATACAGACTTCGGTAGAGCTATAAACGATTTAACAACCTTTAGAGTATATGCTGATAATATAGATCAAACTGATACCGATGGAGATGGTATTTTAGATCAAGATGATGCATATCCTGAAGATCCAGAGGTAGCCTTTGAGTTTTTTACACCAAGTAAATACGGCAAAGGAACAATTGCTTTCGAGGATTTATGGCCATCAAAAGGAGATTATGATTTTAATGATGCAGCTTTAAGTTATCAAGCTATTGCATTTCTAAATGCTGAAAATTTAGCTGTTGGATTAGATTTTGTCTGTAATATTAAAGCAAATGGTGCTGGATATACAAATGGAATTGGATTTGAAATTGAAGGTTTAGCTCCAGCTCAAATCGAAAGTGTTACTGGCCCTGTTTTAACACAAAACTTTATCAATGTAAATGCAAATGGTACAGAGGCAAATCAAGATAATGCAGTTATTATTTTAGCAGATGATGTTGATAATATATTAACAGAAACTACTATTTCTATAAGGTTTACGCAGCCAATAAGCTCAGCTGACTTGGGTGTTGCACCTTTCAATCCATTTATTATAGTAAATAAAGAAAGAGAAAAAGAAATTCATTTACCCTATAAGAATATCACTAACTTAGGTGTTCAAAGTCTTGATTTTATTGGTGTAAATAAAGACTCTGATGGTAACTTTATTTCAGATAATGGATTTCCGTGGGCAATAAGTATTATTCATGATTTTAAAGTTCCAAAAGAGAAAGTGGCGATAACAGAAGCTTACAATTTTTTTAGTACTTGGGCTGAATCCGGAGGAGCTAATTTTTCAGATTGGTATAAAGATAATCCAGGACATAGAAATTTGGATAAAATAAACGATTAGAACTTTTGATATGTTTTCATTAAATCTAGTTTAGATTTCAAAAAAAAAAACAACTTAGTTCTTTTAAGTCGCTTTTTTAATACTTGCTTCACGATAAATTTTGTTAAGTGCAGCCTTACTTTAGTAATAAAAAAAAATCCATAAAAAAACCTCTTTATGAAAATAAAAAGGTTTTTAATTAATATTTAGAAGAGTGAGATGGTAGTCAGATTTTTTAATCAACAGATTGCCTCACTGTTTGTCGTATTAAGGTTTTACTATTTAATTAGTTCGTAAGAACGTTTAATAAAGTTTGTTAACTCTTCTCCATGTAAAAGGTTTTGAGATAATTTTGCTAAATCAAAAGCCTGAGAGATTAAGTGTTTCTGTGCTGCTTCATCTTTATTATTTAAAATGTCAGAAACTAATGGACTGTTTGTATTTACAACCAAGTTGTACATGTCCGGGAAATTGCCCATTCCCATCATTCCTCCACCACCAGAAGCTTGCATTTCTTTCATTCTACGCATAAATTCTGGTACAGTAATCATAAATGGAGAAGAAGCAGAATCCATAGACTCTAATTGAACGGTGTAGGTTTTAGAATCTACAGCACCTTCAATAATCGGCTTTAAAGTTTCTTTTTCTTCATCAGATAATTTAGAAATTACGTTTTCGTCTTTTTTAATTAAATTATCAACATGATCAGAATCTATTCGAGTAAACTTCACTTTTCCGTCTCCACCTTCTAATTTCTGCATTAAGTGAGAAATAATTGGAGAATCTAAAATTAGCACTTCATACCCTTTTGCTGTTGCCTCTTGAATATAACTGTGTTGTGCCTCTTTATTAGAAGTATATAAAATAACTTGATTTCCGTCTTTATCCGTTTGAGTATCTTTTGTTTTTTCAATCAATTCATCAAACGTAAAATAAGCATTTGATACTGTTGGGTACAAAGCAAACTTCTTCGCTTTGTCAAAGAATTTATCTTCAGACAACATTCCGTATTCAATAATTACTTTAATATCATTCCATTTTGTTTCAAAATCTGCTCTGTCTTTTTTGAATAAAGAACTTAATTTATCAGCAACTTTTTTAGTAATGTAACCAGATATTTTCTTAACAGCTCCATCTGCTTGCAAACCTGAACGAGAAACGTTTAATGGAATGTCTGGAGAATCGATAACACCTTTTAACATTTGTAAAAAGTCTGGTACAATTCCTTCAACATTATCAGTTACATATACTTGGTTTTGATACAACTGAATCTTATCCTTTTGCATATCCATTGAAGGACTTAACTTAGGGAAGAATAAAATTCCTGTTAAGTTAAAAGGATAATCTACATTTAAATGAATGTGAAATAATGACTCTTCAAATTGCATTGGATACAATTCTCTGTAGAAATTATTGTAATCTTCATCGTTTAAATCTGCAGGAGCTTTTGTCCAAGCTGGTTCTGTGTTGTTGATGATCTTATCAACAGTAATTTGTTTATGCGGCTCAGTAGTTTCTTTACCTTCTGCATCTTTTGTAGTTGCTGGGGTAAATTCAGGATCGTTAATTTCTTTAGTTCCAAATTTAATTGGTACTTGATTAAAACGATTGTACTTAGATAATAAACCTTCAATTTTACCTTCTTCTAAAAATTCTAAAGAATCTTCTGCAATATGTAAAATGATTTCTGTTCCTCTGTCAGATTTGTCGTGTTCAACTAAAGTATATTCTGGAGAGCCATCACAATTCCAGTGAGCTGCTGGTTCATCTTTAAAAGACTTTGTAATTAAGTCAACTTTATCTGCAACCATAAAAGCTGAGTAAAAACCTAAACCAAAATGACCAATTACACCAGTTTCGTTTTTATCGTCTTTATATTTTTCTAAAAATTCTTCAGCTCCAGAAAATGCAATTTGGTTGATGTATTTTTCAACTTCATCTGCAGTCATTCCTAGTCCTTGATCTTTAATTGTTAGGGTTTTAGCTTCTTTATTTATGCTTATTTCAATCTTAGCATCACCTAATTCTGTTTTGGCTTCGCCTATAGAAATTAAGTGCTTTAATTTTGTAGTTGCGTCTGTTCCGTTAGAAATTAGTTCACGTAAAAAGATTTCGTGATCAGAATACAAGAATTTTTTAATCAGTGGAAAAATATTTTCTACTGATACATTGATATTTCCTTTTGCCATTTTATGATTATTTTGTTTGACTTTATTATTTATGAATTAATCTTAGTCAAAAAAAATACCAAACATTTTATTATGACAAGATGACATAAATTATTTTTACAACTGATTTTTTGCTATTTTTATAATCTAGCAATGTAGTTCTTGTTTTATGATAGATTTGGAGTATGATTATGTAATTGTAGGAAGTGGTTTTGGAGGTTCTGTGAGTGCGCTGCGTTTATCTGAAAAGGGGTATAAAGTTTTAGTCATCGAAAAAGGAAAATGGTTTGGAGCAGAAGATTTTCCAAAAACAAATTGGAATTTAAAAAAATGGATGTGGTTTCCTAAATTTGGTTTGCACGGTATTTTTAAAATGACATTTTTAAATCATGTTACTGTGCTCTCTGGAGTTGGAGTTGGTGGTGGTTCTCTAACATATGCAAACACTTTACCAATTCCTAAAGAAGATTTTTTTAAAACAGGTAGTTGGGCAAGTTTAAATTCTTGGCAAGAAATATTAAATCCTTTTTATAAAACAGCTTATAAAATGTTAGGTGCTGCAGTTAATCCAAAGTTGCATGACGCCGATATATTGATAAAAGAGATTGCAAAAGACTTGGGGAAAGAAAATGATTTTGAAGCCGCAAAAGTAGCGGTGTTTTTTGGGGAACCAGGCAAAACTGCTAAAGACCCTTATTTTAATGGAAAAGGCCCTGATAGAAAAGGATGCACACATTGTGGTGCATGTATGACTGGTTGTAGATATAATGCTAAAAATACATTAGATAAAAACTACTTGTATTTAGCACAAAAGTTAGGCGCTAAAATAATTGCAGAAAAAGAAGTTTTTAATGTTGAAGCTATAGATAGTAGTGATACTTCGAAAGGATACCATGTAAGTTATAAATCGAGTATTGGTAGAAAAAAGAAAGAAAGTGTTACTGCAAAAGGGATTATTTTTTCGGGAGGAGTTATGGGCACGATTCCTTTATTATTGAAGTTAAAAGAAACCTCCTTACCCAATTTATCAAACTTTGTTGGAAAAGATATTAGAACAAATAATGAATCTTTATTATCTATTACATCTGCAAAAGATGAGGATAAAGATTACTCCAAAGGAATCGCAATTGGTTCTATTTTACATACAGATAAGAATACTCATATAGAACCCGTTAGATATGCAAAAGGATCTGGTTTTTTTAAACTGATGACCATACCAACCGTGAAAGGGAAATACGGAATATTTAGAATTTTAGGAGTTTTAGGAGTTTTAATAACCAAACCTTTTTATATTTTAAAAACGTTTTTTACTAGTAAATATGCACAGAAAACTGCCGTTCTACTCTTTATGCAAACCCTAGATAGCACTCTGGAAATAAAAAGAGGTAGGTTTACAAAAATGAAAACAATTGCGAAGAATGGAGAAAAACCAAATGCTTTTATTCCTGAGGCAATTACTTTCGGGAAAAAAGTTGGAGAAAAAATAAAGGGAATTCCTTATTCAAGTTTTACAGATGTTCTATTAGGAACAACAACAACAGCTCATATTTTAGGAGGTTCTGTTATGGGACATGACATTGAATCTGGCGTAATAGATAAAGATTGTAATGTTTTTGGTTACAAAAACATGATGATTTGTGATGGTTCTATGATATCTGCAAATCCAGGAGTAAATCCTTCATTATCTATTACAGCAATATCGGAATATGCAATGAGTAAAATTCCTCATAAAGAATTAAATATCTCTTAACATTTCTGTTTTATGTTTATGATTTGCTACCACAATTAGCCATTTTGTAAACATGCAAATTTATCCCTATTTTAGCTTAATATAAATAAGAATTAAATAAAAACATCAACATATGTACAATTCTAAAATAACTGGCCTTGGTTATTATGTTCCAGATAATGTGGTTACCAATGATGATTTAAAGGAATTTATGGAAACATCGGACGAATGGATTCAAGAAAGAACCGGAATTAAAGAAAGACGTTGGATTGATCCTAAATCTGGAGATACCACAGCAGTTATGGGCGCAAAAGCATCTAGAATTGCTATCGAAAGAGCTGGCCTAACTAAAGATGATATCGATTTTATTGTGTTTGCAACTTTAAGTCCTGATATGTATTTTCCTGGAGGCGGTGTGCAAGTGCAAGATATGTTAGATATGCCCACTATAGGTGCTTTAGATGTGCGTAACCAATGCTCTGGTTTTATTTATGCCTTGTCTGTTGCCGACCAATTTATAAAAACAGGTATGTATAAAAATATTTTGGTAATTGGTTCTGAAAATCATTCTGGAGGTTTAGAAAAATCGACAAGAGGTAGAGGTGTTACTGTTATTTTTGGTGATGGAGCAGGAGCTGCAGTTTTATCTAGATGTGAAGAAAAAGGAAAAGGAATTTTATCTTCTCATTTACATTCTGAAGGAAAACATGCCAAAGAGCTCGTATTAGAGGGACCGTCAACACAACGATGGGTACCTGAAATTATAGAAAATAACGATCCTGATGATGTTTCTTATTATCCTCATATGAATGGACAGTTTGTTTTTAAACATGCTGTTACACGCTTTTCTGAAGCAATTGTAGAAGGTTTAGCTGCGAATAATTTAGGGAAAGAAGATATAGATATGTTAATTCCTCATCAAGCGAATTTACGTATTGCGCAATTCATTCAAAAGAAATTTAGCTTAACAGATGATAAGGTGCATAATAATATTATGAAATATGGTAATACAACGGCTGCATCGGTAATTATTGCTTTAACCGAGGCCTGGGAACAAGGCAAAATTAAAGAAAATGATTTGGTACTTTTAGCTGCTTTTGGAAGTGGATTTACCTGGGGTTCTGTAGTGATTCGTTGGTAATTTTCGAAATAATACAATCTAAAAAAAGTATCCATAAATTAGGGGTCTTTCAAACGGTTTTTTTTCGGGGGACCTTACAAAAAGATTTTAAATTATAGTGTAAGAACAGATATAAACACTTAATTTTAGCTTGTAGTCCCTAGAGAATTTGTGAAGGTAAAGTTGTATAATAAATTTAAAATATTGTTAAATTGTAAGCAAGATCAATTTTTTTGTTTAAAATTTCATTAGTTTAGCTAAACAAAAATATTAAATATGAAGTCAAATACTTACAAGCTTTTCCTATTTTTTGTACTATTCACAATGTGTTTAAATGCGCAAAAATTCAGTGGAAAGGCAACTTATATTTCGAAATCAAAAATGGAACTTGGTAATTGGGGAGCGAAATTAAGTGAAGCTCGGAAAAAACAAGTTGCAGCTCGTCTTAAAAATAGATTAGAAAAGACCTATGTGTTAAGTTTTAATAACCAAGAGTCTACTTTTTTAGAAGAAGAAAAAATAGATGCTATTTCTGGTGCCACAGATTCTTGGGGAGGTTATTTCTCAAGGGGAGACCATTATAAAAATATAAAAGAAAATAAAATAGTTCAAAGCCAAGAGTTCTATGGTAAACGGTTTTTGGTAAAAGATGCTTTATATCGTGTAGAATGGAGTATGGGAACCGAAACCAAAAAAATAGGACAGTATACTTGTTATAGAGCAAAAGCTTTTGTGCCATCGGCAGAATTAAGTTGGTATAACTTTTCTTGGAGCGATTTAAGACCTAAAACAAATAAAGATTCCGAGGATAAAGAAATAGAGGAAAAACTTACGGTGGTGGAAGCATGGTATACTCCTCAAATACCTGTTAGTCAAGGACCTGCTGAGTATTGGGGCTTACCAGGTTTAATTTTAGAGGTGAGTGTAGATAATACTACCTTGTTATGCACTGAGATTGTTATAAATCAAGAAGAAAACACTGATATAGAAGCTCCTAGTAAGGGAACAGAAATTACAAAAAGTGACTATACTATGACTGTTCGTGAGAAAATGGTTGAAATGAGAAATAATAGAATGGGAAGAAGAGGTTAATACCCTATTTTTTTAATAACAATTTTTGGTCTGGCTCAATAGCGTCATTCCTCTATTTGTTTTTTATAATACATTAATGAAGTGCTATTTATGGATAAAGAGCTTATTCTTCATTTAATACTTTTAGAGGAAAATAATTGGTCAAGAACCTAAATAGGTTTTAAAGTTTTTATTGGTCTTTAATATTTTTTATTCCGAAACAAAAATTCACAAACAAACAAGTCTTAATATGATGTTGCTATCATCAACATTCTTTAATTTATTTTGAATATATGAAAAATGTGACATTAGTTATTGGGGCATCTACGAATCCTAATAGATATTCTAACATTGCAATTAAAAGATTGGTAGATAAAGAATTACCAACTTTAGCTTTAGGGCTAAGAAAAGGAAAAGTTTTAAATGTTACTATTGAGGATAAAAAGCAAGATTATGATAATATAGGCACAGTTACTTTATATCTCAACCCTAAAAGACAAGAAGAATACTACGATTATATAATCAATCTAAATCCTAAAAGAGTAATTTTTAATCCTGGAACAGAAAACATGGAGTTTACAAAACTGTTGCAAGAAAATAATATTGAAGTTGAAATTGCATGCACTCTAGTTTTGTTATCTACAAATCAATACTAAAAAAGTTGCAAATTGAATTGGTTTAAAAATTTTTACACAAACAAAGTCTAGGTTATCAATTTTAATAACCCTTAAATTTTGAATATTTTTCCTGGCTCAGCTAAGTTGGTGTTTTCAAAAATCTCCTTCGCTTCTTTTTGAAATAAAGAAATATCTTTATATCTGCCGGAATAATGACCGATAATTAGTTGACCAACTTCAGCATCCTTAGCAATTTGAGCTGCTTGTTTAGAAGTTGCATGTTTTGTTTTTTTTGCTAAATCTTCTCTGTCAGATAAAAAAGTAGCTTCATGATATAATAAATCAACATTTTTAATAATAGGAATGATATCTGGTTTGTATTTAGTATCACTGCAAAAAGCAAAACTTAAGTTTTTATCTTGAGGTAATGTTAATTCAGAATTTGGTATCATTTCGCCAGAGGATAAAATAACATCTTTACCAGCTTTAATATTTAAGTAATCAGCTTTATCAATTTCTTCATAATTGCTGATGTTTTGCATGTGCAATTTTCTAGGTCTTTCTTTTTCGGTAAATAAATATCCATTCGTGTAGACTCTATGATTTAAAGGGATTGTTCTGACGGAGACTTTATCATCTTCAAAAATAAGCTCACTTTCTTTAGATGTTAATTCGTGAAAAATTAAAGGATATTGCGCATGAGATTGTGAAATTTTCAACTGTAAAAGAGTCACTTCTTTGATGCCTTTTGGTCCATAAATATGCAATTCTTTTTCTCTACTTAAAATGCCATAAGTAGATAGCAAACCAACTAAGCCAAAAAAGTGGTCTCCATGTAAATGAGAAATAAATATATGGTTAATTTTAGAAAACCCAACTTTATATTTTCTCATTTGACGCTGAGTACCTTCACCGCAATCAATTAAAAAATGACTGTTATTAATCTCTAAATACTGGGCAGTAGGAAATGCATTTACACGAGGAGTTGCGGAATGACAACCTAGAATTGTTAAGCTTAAACTCATTTAATTACGGAATTTAGAAATAATGATCTCTTTATTTTGCAGGTATATTCCAGTTCTTAAAAAATCCTTGAAAACGGTTACTTTCAAAATGTGTTTTACTGCAAAATTCATATTTGAATTGGTAATAAATTTACAAGTGATTTTGGTTGAATTATGAAACAGATTTGAAGCAATCGATATGTTTTCAATTGATTTTCCATTAGAAAAGCTATTTGAGAAAATTGTTAACGTAAAAACAGAAAGTAATTTTCTTATCATTTTTTAGAATCCTAATTCTCTTTCAATTGCTTCCATTTCTATAATATCTTCTGCTTCAACTAATGTAGGTACAATATTAAAATCTTCAGGAAAATCATCAATATTTATATCCTTGTAAACAATGACAAGTGATGTGCTATTTTCCTTTTTTTGTTTTGCAATACTTAGAAATAGTAAAAAATCTTCTTTAGTGATGTTAATATCATTAGATATTTGAACTATTAAATTTTCTTTGTCAAATTCTTTTTCTTTTTTTAGAAAAGAGGAATAAAATTTTGAAAACGAATTTTCATCCGAATAAATAAGTTTGTAGTTTTCTTTTTTTTCTATGAGCATCGATTTACCTTTTAATTTGCTGGGCCAACAAATAAATAACAGCCATTCTAACAGCCACACCATTTTCAACTTGATTTAAAATGATTGATTCATTTGAATCTGCAACATCACTTGTAATTTCAACACCTCTATTTATTGGTCCAGGATGCATGATTACAATTTTTTTGCCAAGGTTATCTAAAATATCTTTATTGATACCAAAAAGTTGTGTGTATTCTCTTGTTGAAGGAAAATATTTAATATCCATTCTTTCATGTTGCACCCTTAAAACATTGGCAACATCACACCATTCTAAAGCTTTTTTAAGATTAGTTTCTACTTCAACACCTAAGCTAGAAATATGTTTAGGGATTAATGTTGTTGGGCCACAAACTTTTACTTGTGCTCCCTGCAGTTGCAATGCAAATATGTTTGATAAAGCAACTCTTGAATGCAAGATATCACCTACAATAACAATTTTTTTTCCTTTTACAGAACCTAATCTTTCTCGTATAGAATAAGAATCTAATAAAGCTTGTGTAGGATGCTCGTGCGTGCCATCACCAGCATTTATAATTTTTGCATCTACATGTTTTGATAAAAAAACACCTGCGCCAACATTTCCATGTCTCATAACAACAATATCTACTTTCATAGATAAAATATTGTTAACAGTGTCTATTAAAGTTTCTCCCTTTTTTACTGAAGATTGTCCAGCGGAAAAATTAATTACATCCGCAGAAAGTCTTTTTTCAGCTAGTTCAAAAGAAAGTTTTGTTCTGGTACTGTTTTCGAAAAATAAATTAGCAATTGTTATATCTCTTAAAGAAGGAACCTTTTTTATAGGTCTGTTTATAACTTCTTTAAAATGATCTGCAGTTTTAAAAATAAGATCAATATCATTTGGATTCAGATATTTTATGCCTAATAAATGTTCTACACTTAATTTATCCATTCTATGTTTGCTCTATATAAACTGCGTCTTTTTTGTTATTCTCTTTCCACGAAACTAAAACTCGTTCTTCGTTAATAGCATCTACCTGTCGACCTCTATAGTCAGGCTGGATAGGTAAATGTCTGCTAAATCGTCTATCAATTAAAACTAATAATTCAATACTTTCTGGTCTTCCATAAGATTGAATTGCGGTTAATGCGGCTCTTATACTTCTTCCGGAAAACAGTACATCATCAATAATTACAACTTTTTGATCTTCAATTAAAAAATCAATTTCAGTTGAAGTTGCAGCCAAAGGTGCATCTCTTCTTCTAAAATCATCTCGGTAAAAAGTAATGTCTAACAAACCTAACTTTAAGTCTTTAATGTTGTAGTGGTTTTTTAATAAATTGGCTAATCTGTGCGCTAAAAAAGAACCCCTAGGTTGTAAACCTATAAATACTGTATTCGAAAAATCATTATGATTTTCAATTAACTGACAAGCTAATCTGTGAAGAATAATTTCAATATCTTTTGAGTTAAGTAAGGTTTTTCGGCTCATAAGAAACCTATCAAATTTAAGTTGATAGTAATTGAAAATCAAAATTAGGGTAAATAAACGTATATGCAAAATTTAAGACTATAAATAAGTAGTTGTTATTTTCTATTTAGCAATTTTTACGCAAGATTTCTTGTTAATTAAATTGTTAAAAACAAAAAAAGCTTTTTAAAATGTCCTTTAAGAGTTGTAGTATTTTTATCTTATAATTCAAATACTTAAGTTATGTCTTTAACGAAATTTGAATCCATGCTAAAAACCAACAGCGTGTATTTTTTTGACCTAGTTGAGTTTGAGGAGATTATTGTACATTATTTAGATGTTGGCAAACACTCACTAGCAAAAAAAGCAGTGAAGCTTGGACTAGATCAACACCCGCAATCTGTAGATTTAAAATTACTGCAAGTAGAGCTTTATATTTTTGAAAATAAAATAGATAAGGCTTCTGTTTTGCTTAGGAAAATTGAATATTTAGAACCTAATAATGAGGAAGTTTTTATACAGAAAGCTGCCATCAGTTCTAAATCGGGAAATCATAAAGAAGCACTTATGAATTTAGAAAAAGCATTAACTTTTACAGACGATAAAGTAGATGTTTGGTCTTTATTAGGAATGGAATATTTGTATTTAGACAATTTTGAAAATGCACGTGTAAATTTTGCAAAATGTTTAGAAGTAGATTATGAAGATTATTCTGCTCTTTACAATGTTGTGTATTGTTTTGATATGGAAAAAAAACATGAAGCAGCTATTAATTATTTAAATAATTATGTTGATATAAATCCTTATTGTGAAGTTGCTTGGCATCAATTAGGAAGACAATATTTTATATTGGAGCAATTTAAAGAAGCTTTATCTTCTTTCGATTATGCGGTTTTAATTGATGAATCTTTTATTGGTGGCTATTTAGAAAAAGCTAAGACTTTAGAAGAGTTAAAACGTTATAAAGAAGCTATAGATAATTATTTAATTACTTTAGAATTGGATGATCCAACTGCATTTGCCTATGTTAGAATAGGAGAGTGTTATGAAAGATTACAAAAATATGAAGCTGCAATTTCTTATTATAAAAAAGCAGTTCATGAAGACCCTTTGTTAGATAGAGGTTGGATTTTACTTACTAATCTATATTACAACGAAGGCAATTATCAAAAAGCATCTTATTATATTTCTAAAGCATTAAAAATTGATGAAGGCAATTCTTTATATTGGATAAGGTATTCAGAAATAAAAGTGAAGCTTCACTTTTTTGAGGAAGCAGTTATAGGTTTTGAAAAATGTCTGGCTTTAAAGGATGATGCCATAGAAATCTATCTAGCATTAACCGATATGCTATCTTTTTTAGGCGATTTTAATGATGCCGTTTTAGTGTTATTCAAAGCCCAGAAAACCCATAAGAACTTTGCAGAAATAGAATATAGATTGGCAGGATTGTTTTTTGTTTTAGACAAAGAAAACTATGGATTTAGTCATTTAATAGCAGCTTTAAAAATCGATTTTGATTCTAATGTTCTTTTAAAGGAATTATACCCGATAGTTTACGAGAATGAAAAAGTACAAAAACTATTGACGGATTATAAAAAAGCTTTGGAGTAGTTTTTTTGTATAATTGAATTTTTCGTAAATGAATGAGATGAAAATTATCGTTTTAATTTAGTTTAATAAAAATGTTTCGAAATGATATTACAGAGCATTTTTTTTAGTAAGTGCATCCATCATTTTATGAATCTTTAATTTTATGAGTCATTAGCTTTTTGCTTTTTAGAAAACAAATATATTTTAAATTGCAATAAAAGGACTAAAACTACAAACGATACGCAACATATTAGTAACAACGTATTTATCTCGGATTTAATAGAAGAAACATCTCCTCCATAAAAAGCTATTTTTCTAAAACCACTTAAAAATTGTGTCGATGGTATGTATGTAGCAACATTTGCAATTGCATCAGGGAAAGCAAGTGTGGGCCAAGTAAAACCGCTTAGTATAAAAGCTGGTGTAGAAATTACCATTAATAACTCCGTTGCTTTTAATTGACTAGGAATAGCTATTGAAAATAACATACCAATGCACATAGAAGCCATGGTTAAAGTGGTTGTCAAAAGAAGCATGGGTAGATTATAGATGTCGGCATTAATCCTAAAATAGTCAAACAATAAACTTATAAAAAACCACATTATTGGAATCATTATAATAAATGGTGTAGATTTAAGTGCAATATGATACAAAGAAGATTTACTTTTTTTAACAAGAACACCAAAATGACCATCTTCAAAATCCCTTGCAAATACTAATGCCATTGCCAAAAATATTATTTGCTGCATAATGGCAATAAGCAAGCCTGGCAGCATAAAATTGATATAATTTCCTGAAGAATTATATAGTTTGTTAAAATTGATTTTAAAACTTTCATAGCTTGCTGCAGCTTGGGTTGGATGAAGACCACTTTTTTTGAGTCCTTCTATTTCTATACCTGCATTTAGTGTCATTAAAACTGCTTGAATATTTTTACTGGCTGTATTTGCGTTTAATATATTTGCCATATTTAAATCAACTCTAATTTCTGGATGTCTTTTCTGCAGAATATCTGCTTCAAAATTAGTAGGTAAGGTAATTACAGCATCAAATTGTTTAACCGGCATTTCATCTAAAATATTGCCTGCTGTGTAACGGATATCGCTAACAAGTAATGCTTCATTGTCTTCAAAAGCTTCTATGATTTTATCAGACATCGGGCTGTGATCTTCATCGATAATTACAATAGGCAAGTTTATAACTTTTGCTTGTTTATAGACATAACCAAATAGCACTCCGTAAAATATTGGAGCACCAATAAAAATAGCAAGCAAAACACTATTAGAGAATATACGCTTAAACTCTATTCGTAGTAATTTTAAAAAATCTTTCATGCCTATATTATTTAATAAGAATAGTAGCGTTTAGATAAAATTTTTGTTCAGAAATATCTGAAGTTGGAACTACTTTTAGTTCATAAATAGATTCAGACAATTCGTATAATGGCGCAGTGCTTGTAATGTTTGCATATTGTGCTAATTGCTTTATGCTCGCAATTTTTGTAGTAACTTCTTCTTTAGTAAACGGGTTTGTAAGTATGAGTGATTTGCCAACTTCGAAGTCATATACTTTCGATTCAGGCACTGTAAATCTAAAAAAGACACTGTTTTTTTTATATCCATTAAATAAAACGTATCCAGGTGTTAGTAATTCTCCTTCTTGTAAACTAATAGTTTCAATAGACATATCTGCTGGTGCAATTATAAGTTTTTCATTGGCTGCAGTAAGCACCTCTTGTTTGGCTCCCATAGCTCTTTTTAGTTGACCTTTAGCTTGGTCTAATTGCTCAGTTCTTGCACTTTTATGAACCTCATTTCGTTTTGCTTCTAAAGCAGAAACTTGTGCTTTAGCCATATCACGTTTCATTTTTACTTCATCAAATTGTTGCAAACTAATAAGTGAATCGGCATACATTTTTTGCAATCTATTGTAAGATTTTTGTGCAAATTTTAATTGTGCTTTACTAGCATCTATTTTTCCATTTATTTGATCCATTTGCTCTAGCGTTGCACCATTAGAAGCCATATTTAGCAAACCTGTCGCTGCAGTTACGGCACCCTCTGCTTGCATCATTTTAGCATTTATTTCTGGAATATCTAATAAAGCCAGGGTATCTCCCTTTTTTACAGATTCTCCTTCTTTTATATATATTTTGGACACACGCCCTGCTAGTTTACCACTTATAGAAATCGTTTCAAATTTTACTTTTCCTCTGTTGTAACTTATTTTTTCGTCATTACCGCATGCACTTATCGTTAGCACTGTAAGACTGATAATAAATAGGTTTCTAATTAATTTCATTTTTTTATTTCTTTAAGTTGTATTAGTATTTAAGAATTCCCTTAGCATGCAATAAATTAGTAATTGCTCTTCTTTCGTTGTAAAAGGAATTTTGTAATTTAAAACTGGCTTTTTCTAAATCATTTAAAGCGTCTAAAACATCATTTATGGATGTAAGATTATTTTTATATTGTTTATTAATCATCTCATAAGTGTCACTTGTTAGCTCAATTTCTTTTTTAATTATTTTGGTGTTTTCAAGAGCAGCTTCATAAGATAATTCCGCTTTCATGATACTAAGCGCAATCATCTCATTCGCATTGTCTATTTGAGCTCTATATTTTTTACTTTCGATTTTAGTTTTTATGCTTTTTAATTTTGATTTAAAGCCATCAAAAGCATTCCATTGGATGCCTACCCCAACATACCATTTTGGATCTAATAGTGATAAATCTTCTTCTATAAATTCATAATGCCCTTTTAAAGCAATTTTAGGAATAAAATTACTTTTCTCCATTTTCGCCTTGAAGATTGTCGCTTTTTCGGCTTCTTCTAAAGCTTTAATTTCATTTCGTTTTTCAGGATTCGAAAATTCAGTTGAAAATGATCGAAGTGTTGGATTTACTAAGGATAAACTTTTTCTATTTTCACCAGTAAGTTGATAGAGTACTTCCACTAATAAGGATTTATTATGATTGTATTCTAATTGTTTAGCTGCTAATTGTTGTTTAGCTAATTCAATTTTTTTTCGGTTTAAAGGAATTGCTAAACCGTTTTTTATTGCTTTTTTCACATAATATTCTTGTTCATCTAAGTATTTTTTCGAACTGATTAATACTCGTTTTGAAGCGCAAACGAGGGCCAATTTATCGTACGTCTCTATTATTTTTAAAGCTATTTTATCTTTTTTTGCAATAACAACATAATTCAATGAAGCTTCTTTGTGCTTGCTGGCTTTATAGGCATTAGTAGCTTCAAAACCACTAAATAGAATCCAATCTACATCTACTGAAGATTTTAATATATTTTTGCTTTGTAGGTTAGGGATCTCGGATAAAGGAATGTTGTTTGGAAGAGCATCATTAAACGGAATACCAATAGCTTCTTTTATAAGCAGTTTTTGGGTAGCAATTAATAAATTTTGAGTATCATCATCAAACGTAATATCATTATCTAATCTTGTAAAGCTAGAATTAAAAGTAACTTTAGGAAGGAAAACTACTTTTGCTAATTTTTGATCAACTTTCGCCTGTTTACTATCTAAATTATGGATATTAATAGCATGACTTTTTTCTAAGCCTTTCTGTATAAGCTCTTTTAAAATTGGTTCTAATTGTTGGGCCGAAGAAAAAGATGAAATTCCTATAGCAGCGATTAAGAAGATACTTAATCTTCGATTACTTTTGTTCATTGCAAATATTTTTTAAAATGCAAAGATATTAGTTTCCAATGATTATCATTTGACTTAGATCAAAAAGTGAAACTTACATTGAGGTTAAAAATCATTTCTTCTAATACGACTAAGTGTTTCTTGTGTCATTCCAAGGTATGACGCAATATGACCCAAAGAGATGCGATGTGCAATATCTGGAAATTCAGAGAGCATATAATTATAGCGTTCTTTGGCGGTATGAAATTGAATAGCATTCAATTTATTCGTAATTTTTATAAATATATCTGTAGATAATAATCTGATAAATTTTTCCATTCTGTGATATTTATCTAAGAGTATTTCCATCTTTTCATAAGATATGCTATAAAGAGTTGCATCTTCTAAAATTTCTAAATAATAAAAACTCGGACTTTGTTTAAAAAAACTTTCAGCACTTGCCATAAATTGACCTTCTCCAAAAAACCATTGTGTAATTTCTTTTCCATCTTTTTTTATATAATAACTTCTGCCCATACCTTTTTCTATAAAATAGAGCTTATTACAAACTTGGCCTTCCTTGCTCAAAAGCTCATTTTTTTTGACACTTTCTTTTTCAAAATGAGGTATTATATCTTTAAGTTCGTCTTCAGAAAAGGGTACTACTGCTATTAGAAATTTTGTAATAATCATAAAATATGAATTAATATATGTGGGCTAGAATAAAATGATGGTTTTTGTATTAAAAAAGTGAAGGTAGCTAAGTTATCCAATAATAAGTTTAGAAGCAAACTAATTTAAAAAGGAGATTTCAATTTTTATTCAAATTTCTACTATCTTCGTTTAAAAAAAAAACAGAACATACGATGAGTAGAAATCTTAAAGATTATTTAGTAATTGGCTTAAAAGGAATGGCTATGGGAGCAGCAGATGTAGTACCTGGTGTTTCTGGAGGTACAATTGCATTTATTTCTGGCATTTATGAAGAGCTTTTAGGTTCTATTAGTAATGTAAATTTTGACTTACTAAAAACCTTAAAGCAGGATGGGTTTAAGGCAGCCTGGAAAGAAGTTAATGGTAATTTTTTACTATCTCTTTTTATAGGCATATTTGTAAGTATTGTTTCTTTAGCTAAAGCAATAAAGTACTTATTAGAGAATGAACCGGTTTTGCTTTGGTCTTTCTTTTTTGGTTTAGTATTAGCCAGTGTTATTTATATTGCCAAACAAATTACAAAATGGAATTTTGTAGCTATTCTGGCACTCATTTTAGGTTCGTTTTTAGCGTATTATATAACGACTTTAAATCCTTTAGTCTCAGAAAATTCTTCAATATTATTTATGTTTATTGCGGGTGCTATTGCAATTTGCGCAATGATTTTACCTGGTATTTCAGGAGCATTTATTTTAGTTCTTTTAGGAGCATATAAACCTGTTTTAGCGGCTGTAAATGATAGAGATTACAAAACAGTTGCTGCTGTAGGTTTTGGAGCAATAATAGGGTTACTTGCTTTTTCTAAAGTCTTGAAATGGCTATTTACCCATTATAAAAATTATACGTTAGCAGTTTTAACAGGGTTTATAATTGGTTCTTTAAATAAAATTTGGCCTTGGAAAGAAACGTTAACTTGGCGCACAAACTCTCATGGAGTAGAAGTGCCATTTAATCAACAGAGTGTTTCGCCTTTTTCTTATGTTGGAGAAGCGGAATTAACAATGGCAATAATTTTAGCAACTATTGGATTTGGGTTAATTTTATTGATGGAAAAATTGGCAGTTAAAAAACAATAAATGCATCGAGAAAGAACTTTTTTGCAGAAATTAAGCCTTTTTTTTAAAGGTTTGGTAATGGGAGCTGCAAATAAAGTTCCCGGAGTTTCTGGTGGAACCGTATCTTTTGTTTTTGGTTTTTATGAAGAATTAATTTATTCCTTTAGAAAGATAAATTTAAAAGCTTTTAAGTTACTTTTTAACGGACGTTTTAAGAGTTTTTACGCATATGTAAATGGTCCATTTTTATTTTTAATAATTGGAGGGAGTATTTTTAGTTACTTCAGTGTTTCTCTAGTTTTGGATTATTTTTTAGAGAATTACGAGCTCTATGTTTGGAGTTGGTTTTTTGGAATGATTATAGGTTCCATTTATTATATTGGTAAAGATTTTGGCACTTGGAATACTAGAAATAGTATCTCATTAATCATCGGTGCTTTGATAGGATTAGGAATTAGTTTTTTAACCCCTGCTCGAGAAAATGATAACCTTTGGTTTGTGTTTATTTGTGGAATTATCGGTGTTTCAGGGATGACACTTCCTGGGCTTTCTGGGTCATTTATCTTAATTTTATTAGGTAATTATGTATTGCTTTTAGTAGACTCGGTAAATGTATTACTAAATGTTTTTTCAAGTCTTCTCTCTGGTAATTTTGAGGTTTTATCAGATCCTATTAAAATAAGATATTTAAAAATTATAGCTGTTTTTACGGGAGGTTCTGCTTTTGGTTTGGTTTCTTTATCACATATTTTAGGGTATGTTTTAAAACGTTGGAATAAAATTGTGAATGCAATTATTATTGGTTTTATAACAGGTTCTTTAGGTATTGTTTGGCCATGGAAAAATAAAATATATGTTACAAGTAATGGAAATTTCTTATTGGATCAAAAAGGAAATAAAATAATTAAAAATTATGAACGATTTATACCCGAATTAAATAGTTTAGATACGCTTTTAGCAATCTTTTTTATCTTTTTTGGTATTGGTTTAATTTTAGCAATAGATTATTATGAAAGAAAAAGAAAGTAGCGTTTTTGGATTGTTAGGGAAAAATATTTCCTATTCATTTTCAAGGGGATTTTTTACAGAGAAGTTTAAAGCGTTAAATTTTAAAAAAAATAAATACGTAAATTTTGATATTCAGCAGATAGAAGATTTTCCTTCAATAATTAATAAAGAACAAAATTTAAAAGGGCTTAATGTAACAATTCCTTACAAAGAAGAGGTTATAAAATATTTAGATAAATTAGATACAACTTCCAAAAAAATAGGAGCTGTAAATACCATCAAATTTACGAAAAGAGGAAATTTAAAGGGATACAATTCTGATGTTGTCGGTTTTGAGAACTCCATCAAACCACTCCTTAAAAAACATCATAATAAAGCATTGATTTTAGGAACAGGAGGAGCCTCTAAAGCCATTGCTTTTGTGTTAAAAAAGAATAACATTAAATATAAATTTGTCTCTAGAAGCCCCGAAGGAAAAAAAGAAATATCCTACGATAGTTTAACACAAGAGGTACTTCAAAAGTATTCAGTAATTATTAATTGTACACCTCTAGGAACTGCACCAAATATAGAAAAATGTCCTAATATTCCTTATCAATATTTAACAGAAAAGCATTTGTTATTTGATTTGATATACAATCCAGAAGTGTCTACTTTTTTATCCAAAGGAAAAGAAAAAGGAGCTGCTATCAAAAACGGATTTGAAATGCTTGAATTACAGGCAGAAGAATCTTGGAGAATTTGGAATAATGCGCGCTAATAGGTCATAAAATTTGTTATAAAGTAAACTTGTAGCTTTTGTAAGTTGTCTGTATCTTTATGGGCAATATAAGTATAGCAGTATAACGACCTTAAACATTGTAGATATGTTAGATAATAATGAAGAAAACGTTGAGAAAAACGAAGTAAATTCTGAAGAAAAAGTGATTATCACTTCTTCTAATTCTGAAGAAAAAGTAGAAGACTTTATAACTAAAGATGTGGATGGAACAGATAAGCCTTCTGAAGTTGTTGATGAAATTAAGAATCCGATAGTGAAAGATGTAGAAGTTGTAGAAGAAGAGGATGATAAGGAGGAATTACCAACGACTGTAAAAGTAGATGAAATAACAGAAGCTGTTGATGAAATTGAGAAATCTGTAGCAGAAAATGCTGAAAAATCAGCATCTAAAGAAGAAGAAGTTTCGGTTGTAGATTATGCTGCATTTACTTTAGAAGAATTGGTATCAACATTAGAAAAAACGTTATCTGATAATCCTGTTCAGAAAATAAAATCGCAAGTAGACGGCATAAAAAATGCATTCAATTTAAAATTTGGAGCATTATTAGCAGAAAAAAAAGCGGCTTTTCTCGAAGAAGGAGGAAATTCTATAGATTTTCAATTTTCTAGTCCTTTAAAATCAGAATACAACAAGTTATTATCAGAACATAAGAAAAACAGAGATGCTTATTACAATAATATAGAAAAGCAATTAAAGGAAAACTTAGAAAAACGTGTTCAAGTAATTGATAATTTAAAGCACTTAATTGAAGAAGCAGACACTTCTACAATGTATAATAAATTTAAAGTGATTCAGGATACTTGGCGTTCGATTGGTGCTGTGCCAAAAAGTCATTATAATGACACTTGGAAAACCTATCATCATCATGTAGAACGTTTTTATGATTTATTACATTTAAGTAACGATTTTAGAGATTTAGATTTCAAACATAATTTAGAAGAAAAATTAAAGATCATAGCGAAAGCAGAGGCTTTAGGAAATGAGAGTGATATTAATTTCGCTTCTAATGAATTACAAGAGCTGCATAAGTCTTGGAAAGAAGATGTAGGTCCTGTAGCAAAAGAAATGCGTGAAGAAATTTGGAAAAAATTTAGTGCAGCTACTAAAAAAATTCATGACAAAAGACATGATTATTTCAAAGAAATGCGTTCTAAATATCAAGAAATTATTGATGATAAAATAGCGATTATTGCGACAATTGATGCGTATGATACATCTAAAAATAAAACGCACAATGATTGGCAGAAAAGTATTAAAGATATTGAGGAGCTAAGACAGAAATATTTTAATGCTGGTAAATTGCCTTATTCTAAAAGTGAGGAAGTTTGGCAAAAATTTAAAAACGCCACAAAGAAATTTAATGCTGCCAAAAATGTTTTCTATAAGGAAGAAAAAGGTGAGCAACAAGAAAATTTAAAAAACAAAATTGCTTTAATAGAATATGCAGAATCGTTAAAAGATACTGAGGATTGGGACATGGCAACGAATGCGATGAAAAAGGTACAAGCAGATTGGAAAAATATTGGGCATGTTCCTCGTAAGTTTTCTGATGATATTTGGAAACGTTTTAAAGCAGCTTGTAATCATTATTTTGATAGATACCATCAACAAAAAAATGCGATTAGCAAAGAACAAGAAGGTGTGGTTGTTGCTAAAAAAGAGTTTTTAGAAGCTTTAAAAGAAAGCAAAGAAGTTACAAAAGAAGCAATTTTAGAAGCAGTTAATAACTGGAAAAAATTAGGTAGTTTGCCAAGAAATGTTCGTCATTTGGAAGGTAAATTTAATAAGCAAATTGATAGAATGTTCGATGGTTTATCTTTAGATAAGAATGAAATAGTGATGCTTAAGTTTACAAATGCTGTGGATATTTTCCTTGCAGATGAAGATTTTAGAAAGTTAGACTCAGAACAAATGTTCGTTAGAAAAAAGATTGATGAAGTTGTTAGAGAAATTCAACAATTAGAAAATAACTTGGGCTTTTTCTCGAATGCCAAAGCAGACAACCCTTTAGTTTTAAATGTTCGAAATAGAGTGAATGAATTTAAAGCGGACTTATTAATTTGGAAGCAAAAATTAAGTTATATTAAAAAGTTAGACTACTAATCCGTTTAATTTAAAACATAAAAAAACTCGAAGCTTTAGCTTCGAGTTTTTTTATGAATTTATAATCTGAGATTAAGAAAATAATTTATCGATTTTTTCTTTTTCTTCAGCAGCTAATGCAGCATCAACTAAGATACGACCACTATGCTCGTCAATAGTTATTTTCTTTCTATTTGCAATTTCTAATTGAACTTGCGGTGGAATAGTGAAATAAGATCCTCCAGAAGCTCCACGTTCTATTGCAACTACTGCTAAACCGTTTTTAACTTTAGTTCTAATTCTTTTATAAGCTGTGTATAAATGAGCGTCTATAGACTCAGAATATTCAGCAGACTTTTTAATTAAAAGTTCCTCTTCTTTTTCTGTTTCTTTTAAGATTGCATCTAATTCAGATTTTTTATGACCTAAATGTTGTTCTTGTCGATCTAACTTCTCTTTAGTAGCGTCAATTACTTCATTTTTTTGAGCAATTTTGGCCTTGAATTCAGTAATTCTTTTTTCAGCCAATTGAATTTCTAAATCTTGAAATTCAATTTCTTTAGACAAAGAATCAAACTCTCTGTTATTTCTAACTTTCTGTTGTTGCTCATCATACTTTTTCATTAGAACCTTAGATTCTTCTATGGCTAATTTTTTGTTGTTGATGTCTGTTTCTAAATTTGTAGCATCTTCGTTTAAATTAGAAACTCTCGTATTTAAACCGGCAACTTCATCCTCTAAATCTTCAATTTCTAAAGGGAGCTCTCCTCTTACGTTTCTAATTTCGTCAATTCTAGAGTCAATTAATTGTAAATCATATAATGCTCTTAATTTCTCTTCAACTGAAACTTCTTTCTTTTTTGCCATGTTTATATGTAATAAATAGGATTTGTACTTTTTTCTGATAAAATGACTGCGAAATTACTAATTTTTTTTGTAAGATAATCGACTAAAAGGTTTTTTGTAAACTGTTCGCTTTCATAATGTCCAATATCTGCCAAAAGTATGCTATTTTCTGCTTTAAAAAACTCATGATATTTAAAATCTGCACTTACATAAGCATCTGCTCCAGCTTTTTTAGCATTAGAAATTGCAAAACTCCCGGAACCCCCTAAAACGGCTACTTTTTTTATTTTTTTGTGGATCAAGGCAGAATGTCTAATACAGTCTGTTTTCATGGTTTTTTTTAAATATAATAGAAAATCTTTTTCTTCCATTTCTGATGATAATTCACCAATCATTCCCATGCCAATATTTTGATGTACATTTTCCGTAGTTACAATTTCGTAGGCTACTTCTTCATAAGGATGATTTTCTTTTAAAGCTTTTAAAATAGCAGCTTCATTTTTGCTTTCAAAGACAACCGAAATTTTTATTTCTTTTTCTGTATGAAGTTTTCCTTTTTCACCTAAAACAGGATTGGATGCTTCGTTCCCTTTATAAGTGCCTTCTCCTAAAATAGTAAACGAACAATTATCGTAATTACCAATATTTCCTGCACCTGCTAAAAATAGAGAATTTTTTAAAGCATCTGCATTTTTTGCAGGAACGTAAGTTGTGAGCTTTTTTATAATTCCTTTTTTTGGAATTAAGATTTTAGTTTTTTGCAGTCCTAAAACTGCACATATTTTTGCAGAAACGCCATTTTTAGAATTGTCTAAAGCGGTGTGAGTTGCATAAACAGCAATATCATTTTTAATCGCTTTTAAAACGACTCTTTCTACATAAGAATTACCATTTATTTTTTTTAATCCGCTAAAAATTATAGGATGAAAACTAATAATCAAGTTGCATTTTTTAGCGATTGCTTCATCTATAGTTTCTTCTAAAGTATCTAAGGTAACTAAAATACCAGAAACTTTTGAGTTATAATTACCGACTAACAAACCAACATTATCAAACTCTTCTGCATAGTTTAAAGGTGCTAATTCTTCAATATAATTTGTGATGTCTTTTATGGTCATTTTAAGATTGTATTGAAAACCAAAGTTAACAATTTTAATGTATTTTTACATTGATGAAATTTGTTAGATTTTTATTGTTTCCTTTTGCAATTTTATATGATTTGATAACCTCAATTCGTAATTTCTTTTTTAATAGTGGTTTTTTGAAGGAAACTTCATTTCAGACGCCAATAATAGTAGTTGGTAATTTAAGTGTAGGAGGGACCGGGAAAACGCCTCAAATTGAGTATTTAGTAAGGTTATTAAAAGATGTTTACAATATTTCGGTTTTAAGTAGAGGTTATAAGCGTAAAACAAAAGGTTTTGTGCGTTTAAATGAGAATCATACCGCAAAGGATGTCGGTGATGAACCTTTACAATATTTTAAAAAATTCTCACAAATTACTGTTGCTGTAGATGAGAATAGAGTAGAGGGTGTCAATAACTTAGTACAGCAGATAGCTCCAGAAGTCGTCTTGTTAGATGATGCATATCAGCACAGAAAAATAAAAGGAAGTTTCTATATTCTGCTAACGAAGCACGATGATTTATTTACTGATGATTTTTTATTACCAATGGGGAATTTAAGAGAAAGTAGAGCAGGAGCGAAAAGAGCAGATTTAATTATAGTTACAAAATGTCCTTTTGATTTAAAGGAAGTCGAAAAGAATAAGATTAAAAGAAAGTTACAGCGATATAAAAAGGAGGTTTATTTTACGACAATTTCTTATGCTGATAAAACATCAGGAAGTCAGCAATTATCTTTAGATGATTTAAAAAATATTGAGGTATTACTAATAACTGGAATTGCGAATCCAAATCCATTATTAGAATTTTTAACTAAAAAAGAAATCAAGTTTACACACTTAAAATTTTCAGATCATCATCATTTTTCATCCAGAGAAATAGAAGAAATTCAACAAAAATTTGAGGCGATGAGTGCTGTTAACAAGCTAATTTTAACAACAGAAAAGGATTATACCAGGCTTTCTAGGAAGCTCAAAGAATTGTCTTTTTTAGAAATTAAAACCCGGTTTTTAGATGGAGAAAATAAATTTAATGCAATTATAAAATCCCATATTCAACAAAACCGATGCTAAAAACATCGGTTTTTTCTTTTTTGATTGTTGTTAGAAGTATTCTTTTAAGATTACCGAACACTTTTTCGACACAATAAAGTTTATGAAGTCACAATTTAAGTTTTTATAATTGGTATTATTTTTGATACTTTTGATTAAACAATGTTTATTATGAGGAAATTGGTTTTCGCTTTTATTATTTATCTATTCACAACTCAAGTTTATTTTGCACAGGACAGCCTTTTATCAGTTTCTGAGTATGCAAAGAGTAATGAGGTTAAATTAAATTGGATGCCAACTTATAAAGAAGCATTAAAGAAATCTAAAAGAGAAAAAAAACCAGTTTTAATTTATTTCACGGGTTCAGATTGGTGTGGACCTTGCAAGGTTTTGGATAAGGATTTATTTCATACAGAAAAATTTAAAGCATTAGCTGAAGAAGATTTAATTCTTTTAGAAGTTGATATTCCTAGAAGATTAGATATTATTTCACCAGATAGAATGAAAGAAAATAAAATTATTCAAAAAAAATATAGAGTCAACTCTTTTCCAACATTAATGATCGTTAATCATAGAGGGAAAAAAATTGCAGAGAAAAAAGGTTATATTATGACTGAATACTATTATCAGTTTTTACAATCGGAAATTAATAAATACTAAAGCTATATAATAAAAAAAAACGAAGCAGTAATTGCTTCGTTTTTGTTGTATGATATGAAAAATAATTTATTTTTGATTCACGACTCTAAATGTTGTTCTCCTATTTATGGAGTGCTCTGCTTCAGAACAAACAATTCCATCAGAACATTTATTTAATAATCTAGATTCTCCAAAACCTTTGGCATATAACTGCGAAGCATTAATACCTTTAGAGATAATATAATCAGTTACCGCTTTTGCTCTTCTGTCAGATAAATTTTGGTTTTCTCTTTTCGTTCCCCTCATGTCGGTATGAGATTCAATAAAAACAGCAACACCATCGTTTAGGATTGGTAATAACCTAGCGTCAATAATTTGTTTCGCACCTTCATTTAAAGTAGCACTAGAAAAATCCCAATTTATAGGTAATGGAGTGTTGTTTACTAACTTACAATCCACTGCTTTCCATGAGGTCAATCCTCCTTGTTTAACTAATATTTGTTTTGTGATAGATCGATAAACAGCGGGAATTGTTATCTCTTCAGTAAAAGCATCTTTTACCAGTATCGTTTTTTCAATAGATATATATTCAGGTTCAGTTTGAACTATAGAGGTCGAGGGTCTTTTTACCATAACCTTCCTTTTATATGTTTCTCTTATTCCTGGAAGAGGAATTTTTAAGGTCATTGCATCACTCAATAATTTCTCTACGGGCATTGTTTTGAACTCAGCAGGCATAGGTTTATAACACCAGTATCTACAATCATCAGGATCATCAGAATCACAACCTGCCATTTTTTCACTCATTTCCCAACTTGCAGAGGCTGCCCTTGTTTCTACAGTTTCAAAACCTTGATTAAAAATAGCTTCCCGAACTTCTAATCTTGAACCATCTTCTTTTCTGTAATAAGTCACTTCTTGAGTTCCCCAAACGGCAGGAACTATTAGAACTTCTTCACCAGCTTCTTTAGTCAAAACTTTTTCTTGAATAGTTCTGTATTGTGCCGGGTATGTAGTAATTTTTTTGTACTCTGGTGAAACTGCAACATTAATCGTTTCGTTTCTGTAAATGTCTGGAGTTTTACAACGAACGTAACACTTTCCTGGCTCTGGGTTCTCAGGTAAATCTTGCCCAAAAGTAACAGTAGCCATCATTAGAAAAGTGATACTGAATAAGATTTTTTTCATACAATTAAACATTAGGAAGAATACATTTAAAATAAATAAACAATGTGCCAAATGTAATAAAAAACATTTATAAACGATAAGGAAATAACTAGAAATTATAGCTTATTGTAAAACAAACTTTTAATAATTCCGTCCGAAAGACCAATTTTGGGAACATATATTTTTGTCGCTCCACTCCATTTCATTGCAGATAAATAAATTTTTGTAGCAGGTATAATAACATCAGCTCTGTCTGGGTTTAAGCTTAATTCCGATATCCTTTCTTGATAACTCATTTGTTTTAAAAACTGATATTGGGCGTTTAAGTAAATAAAAGAAATTGGCTTCCCTTCAGTTCTGCCAGACATTTTAAAGAGTTTGTTAATGTTACCACCAGAGCCAATTAAGGAAACTTTTTTCAGATTTTTAGTATTCTTTTTAATCCATTTTTCTACATCCTCAAAAATTTCTTTATTTATAGCTTTTTTATTTTTCAGTAAGCGAACTGTTCCCATTTTAAAAGATTTGGAATTAACGATTTTACCTCTAGAAAAAACGGTAAACTCTGTACTTCCACCTCCTACGTCAACATATAAATAAGAATTATCTCCTTCTATTAAATCATTTAAATCTGTAGATGAAATAATAGCGGCTTCTTCTTTTCCCCCTATAATATCAATTTTAATTCCAGTCTCTTTTAAAATTTCATCAGCAACTTCAATACCATTTTTTGCTTCTCTCATTGCGGAAGTAGCACAGGCTTTATATTTTTCTACATTATGAACTTTCATAAGTAATTTAAAAGCTTCCATAGCATCAATCATTCTTTCGGTATTCGCTGCGCTAATATTACCACTTACAAAAGCATCTGCACCTAATCGAATTGGTACGCGTACTAAAGAAGATTTTTTAAATTGTGGGTCTTTACCTTTTTCAACAATAACGTTAGAGACAAGTAATCTTATTGCGTTGGAACCTATATCTATAGCACCATATTTTTTTATTTCTAACAATTTTTTCTATTTATGATTTTTAGGTGATTCAGATAAAATAGTTTTTCCTTTTTTGATATTTTTCCAGTGCTTTTCGTCAAATTGAATTCCGATGACACCACACGTGGGTACATGGGCTATGGGTTTATTACCAAATTTATTTACAAATGTGTTGATACCGTGGTCATGACTAAAAATAATTGCCGTGCTAAAACCATCATCAAGCGCTTTTACCGTTTTTACCAGGTAACCATCACTAAAACTATACAGTTGGCGTCTAATTTTTAAGTTTGATAAGGGATATTCGAAATTCTCACAAAAAATTACAGCCGTGTGTAAAGCTCTATTTGCGCTACTAGTAACAAAAACATCGGGTCTAGAAATTTTGTTTGATAAGATCTTAGACAATAAATGAGCATCTTTAATTCCGCGCTTCTTTAAAGGTCTATCGATATCTTCTATTCCTTTATACTCCCAAGAAGATTTTGCATGACGAACTATATATATCGTTTTCATTAAAATGATTGTTGAAATGTAAATATAAAAATTAAGGCGATAACCGCTCTAATTTCCAAGAAAAATCTTTTTGTAAAGAATACCTTATTCTATCATGCATTCTATTGGGTCTACCTTGCCAAAATTCTATAGAAATCGGACGTACTAAATACCCTCCCCAATGTTTGGGCCTTAAAATTTCTTTTCCTTCAAACTTTTTTTCATAAGATGATAAGTTTTTATCTAGTTCCTCTCTGGATGAAACAACTTTACTTTGGTTAGAGGCCCAGGCTCCTAATTTGCTTCCATCTGGTCTGGATTCAAAGTAACCATCAGATAAATTATCTGGTAATTTTTCGGCTTTTCCCTTTATAATAATTTGCTGTTCTAAACCTGCCCAAAAAAAAGACAAACAAATATGATTGTTATGAGCAATAGCTTCTCCTTTTTCTGAATTATAGTTAGTGTAAAAAATAAAACCTTCCCAAGTATATTTTTTTAACAATACAACTCTGTTTTTAGGAAACCCATCTAAACCAATAGATGCAATGGTCATGGCATTACTTTCATCAACGGCCTCAGAACTATCTGCATTTAAAAACCATGTTTGAAATAATTGTATGGGGTTTTCTGGACAATTGCTTTCTAAGAGTTCTTTTTTTTTGTAAGATTTTCGATAATTACTTAAGTCTTTTAACATTTATTTTATTTAAAAATATATCTAATTCCTATTGAGTTTCTAACCTCGGATGCATTACAATATCAGAAAAACGGAATGTACTTTCTAATAAGAATCCAAAAGATTTTATTTTATTAAAGGATATAATTTCTAATGGAATTGGTAAAAAATAACTTTCGAAAAAGTCAATATTACTAAAATGAAATGGGAGGTTAGAAACTTCTGCACCTGTATTTAAATTGTATTCTTCTATGTAAAGGATTTTTTTTAATAGCCATAAAGCTGAATTAAATTCAATTCCTAAATTATCTTGAACACGTTGTTTTGCTTGCAAATTTTCAGAAAGTTTATAAGTTAAATTTATTTCACCTTTAAAATAACCTTTAACTTTAAATTGACTTAACATTGCTGTTGAGGATAAAATGATAAATAAAAAGATATTTGTCTTCATTCTATATTTTATGTGAAACAAATATAATTTATTAAAAAGAATTCTTCAACTTTTTGAATTTTCATTTTTTGCAAAAAAAAAAGAGCTGAATTAACAGCTCTTCTCCTTCAAAACAATTGAATACATAAGCTGCTTTTCCCTACAAAATGCAGCTTAATTTTTTGAATAAATACAATTGATATTATTTTATACTATCTAAACATAATTTTAGATACTCCATAATTAACTTTTTTACTATTCACCTTTAAGAATAAAACACCAGGCTTCACTTTTACATTGAAGTCTATTTCATTCTTACCGTTTATTAATTGCACGGGAGCTACATAGATTTCTTTTCCGGTTACATCAAATAAAGAGATAGTTGCTTTGGTGTCCACTTTACTAAATATCATAACATTTACACTTCCTTTAGAAGGATTTGGGTATGCCATAAAGTTATTTTCAAACTTCTCAATTTTATTTACTATCTGATCTTCAATAGCCGTTTTAGTGAATTTCA
>Ga0209195_1000020_pt1 | contig 138135 bp, 114 predicted proteins | sample COGITO_mtgs_1004_3_FD_184788 | JGI IMG/M metagenome (GOLD analysis project Ga0209195, IMG submission 184788) | Pelagic marine microbial communities from North Sea - COGITO_mtgs_100420 (SPAdes) (version 2) | ecosystem: Environmental > Aquatic > Marine > Epipelagic ...
GGGTACTTTACGTATCCTCATGAAAATGAGTTCGAGGAGTCCCACACGGACACCGGAAAAAATGGCCGTAATCCATAAATTAATGGGGACAAAATAAAAAAATACAAGAACGCCTACAATGACGGCGATGACGCTAATAATTAATCCTAAGCTACTTACCATATTTTAAATATTGAGTTGAACATAAACTTTACTGTGATCGATTTTTATGATTGTTATTTTCTGTCCACTGGATAAAAAATCTCCTTGAGTACGCACTTCGATTTCTTCATTTTCAAAAAGAGCTTTACCCACTGGTTTTAAGTCAGAGGTAGCCAGACCAACATTCCCAACTTTCAAAGTTATACCAATTGATTCATTGACCGTACTGGTCATGGTTTCCTTTAGAGAAAACTGCTCCCAGGGTTTAGCTTTTAAACCGTAAATAAAACTAGATATTATGGTGATTAGGGACATACCCAAGATGAGAAAGCCCATGGTGGTTCCAAAATAATCAAAGCCAAGATAAACCCCAAAGCCAAGACAAATGATGCCGCCAATACCTGCAATGGTGGTGCCCGGAATAAATATGACTTCAATGATCAGAAGCGATATTCCGAATACAATTAAAATTAAAATAATAATCCAATCCAAATTAATAGGCTTTTGCAAATAAAACTCTTTTCAAAGAGGGCTTACCCGTCACCATGCAGCTACCGGATTCCCCATCTCCTTCTAAAGGTATGCAACGAATCGTAGCTTTTGTCTCTTCTTTGATTTTATTTTCTGTTTCTCGGGTGCCATCCCAGTGGGCATAAATAAACCCTCCTTTGTTTTCAAGCAAGGTTTTAAATTCAACATAAGTATCTGCTTGATGGGTATTTTGCTCTTTAAAATGTTGGGCCTTATTATAAATGTTAGACTGAATCTCTGTTAATAAAGATTGAATTTCATCTTCAATCCCCTCCATAGGATAACTCTTTTTCTCTTTAGTATCCCTTCGGGCTATTTCCAAAGTCCCACTGGCTAAATCTTTAGGTCCTATAGCCATGCGTAAGGGGACTCCTTTGAGTTCATATTCAGCAAATTTCCATCCAGGTTTATGGGTATCTCGACGATCAAATTTAACACTGATGCCTTTCGAAATGAGTGAGTTACGAATCTTATCTGCTTTTTGGGCGATCTCTTCCAATTGTTCTTCTCCTTTGTAGATGGGGATGATCACGACTTGAATGGGAGCTAAATTTGGTGGAAGCACCAAACCATCATCATCACTGTGGGCCATAATAAGCGCGCCCATGAGCCGCGTACTTACTCCCCAAGAAGTGCCCCAAACCAAGTCTTCTTTGCCTTCTTTATTCGTGAATTTGACGTTAAAAGCCTTGGCGAAATTTTGACCTAAAAAATGAGAAGTGCCCGCCTGCAGGGCTTTTCCATCCTGCATCAATGCTTCAATACAGTAGGTATCTACTGCTCCTGCAAATCGTTCACTTTCAGATTTAACTCCCTTAATCACAGGTAAGGCCATGTATTTTTCAGCAAAATCGCCATAAACATCCAGCATTTGTTTGGTTTCAGCGACGGCTTCTGCTTGGGTAGCATGCGCGGTATGTCCTTCTTGCCATAAAAACTCCGTTGTTCTTAAAAAGAGGCGGGTCCGCATTTCCCATCGGACTACGTTGGCCCATTGATTAATTAACAAAGGAAGGTCCCGATAGGATTGAATCCAGTTTTTATATGTATCCCAAATGACCGTTTCAGAGGTGGGGCGAACGATTAATTCTTCCTCTAATTTGGCGTCTGGATCTACGACCAATCCCTTGCCATTTTCATCATTTTTTAATCGGTAGTGGGTTACGACCGCACATTCTTTGGCAAACCCTTCGACATGATCTGCTTCCTTACTGAGATATGATTTAGGGATAAAAAGCGGAAAATAAGCATTTTCATGTCCTGTATTTTTGAACATGATATCCAGTTGTTGTTGCATTTTTTCCCAAATAGAAAAACCATAGGGTTTAATAATCATGCAACCTCTGACAGGCGAATTCTCTGCTAATCCTGCCTTTTTAACCAATTCATTGTACCATAATGAATAATCTTCTGCTCTGCTCGGTATTGCTTTCGCCATTTATTTTTGAGTTTGGTATAGTAATTGCAATGACATTATTGAAGTCAGTATTTAAAAAGTTCAAATATAGCTTTTTGATGATTGAAACTTGAGTAGGATTGATTAAATTTAAAAAAATATAGCTATGGGAAAAAATATAAAAAGCATCAAAACATTTTTATTCGTTGTCATTCTTTCTGTTGCCAATTCTGTCCTTGCTCAGGAATACGACGATATGTATTTTACTAAGGCGGACAGAAAACAAACAGATTTCGACCTAATAGCAAACCGGCAGGATGCGGAAAGGGTTATGTCAGCATTCGACGATGATGAATTGGAGGAAGTTTATTTGGACAAAAACATAAATCCTGAATATATAGCAAAGTATCAAGTCCAATCGGATAAAAAATCATCAAGGCGAAATCAAGAGGTGGACTATTATCCTGAAGCGATCTCCAATAATATTTCTAGGACCAGTGGTTATTTCAATAATTACGGGCGTCAAGCTACCATCTATACCCCAGCTTCATTTAATATTAATTTTGTCAGTTCGTATGGATTTTCAGGGTTTAATAATCGATTCATGTATGGCTATGATCCATATGGTAATGTTTGGATGAGTGATTTTTACAATCCTTACGCCTACAATCCTTATGGATACAATTCTTATGATCCCTTTGGTTATGGTTTTTCAAGACCTTTTTACTCATCGGGGTTCAATGGGTCTTATAATTATTCAAATGTACGTGCCTTTAATAATTATTATTGTCCACCTGCTTACAGCTACAATACAGGTTACAATTCTGTAGTTTTGGCGGAAGGCTACCAAGAAGTGCGCAGAGCCAAGGTGATTGGACCAAGAGGATCAGGAGGATCTAAGACAGTAGTTAGGGGGGGGATTGATGAATCTAGATCTACAGATCTAAATAGGAGATTGAGTAGCACAAGTGTCCGCTCCACTTCAAGTGTAAGAGATTTTGGAAACCAAAAATCTCAAAATGAATATATAGATCGATCCATTAGCAAAGAAAGAACCAACCAATCTTTTGCAAGATCCAATGCTGTTGAAACCCAAAGTCGAAGCAATGCGGCACGTTATGCGACCAGCTCGAATCGAAGTAATACGACCGTAAGTAAGGAGCGATCAACAGTTATTGAAAATAACAGGGGAGTGGAGACACAAATGAATTCGTCAAGGCGTTACAATACAACGTCCATGCCCGTTCGTAATGACTTTAACTTGCCTACCAGCAGGGAGACGCAAAATAGTAATCAAAATACATGGACACAAACCTCATCAGGTTCCGCTTCTTCAGGAGTTAAAACGAATTCAACAAATAGTTCTTCGACATCTAGGTCTTATGCGCCTTCGAACAACAGTTCATCGGGTTCTTCCAGGAGTTACAGCGCACCTAGTTCTTCGGGGAGTCGTTCCTCTGGAAATTCTTCAGGGAGTCGTTCTTCAGGTACCAGTTCTTCAAGATCGAATAAAAATTAAATTTTAACTCAAGACCTGATATGGATAGACTAATTTATTTCTTGGTTGGAATATTTATGTGCTCTTTTTTGAGTGTACAGGCCCAGGTGGGTTATTATGAACAGGCTTTAGAATTCAGTCAGACTTCTTTTGTGGGTACGGCAAGGATGCAGGGCATTGGTAGCGCACAGGTGGCGCTAGGCGGGGACTTGAGTCATGCCAGTTCTAATCCGGCAGGTTTAGGATTTTATAATCGAGGAGTTTTTTCGATTACACCAGGATTAAATTTCCATAAAACTGAGTCTGACTACTTAGAGCAATCTAATCTCGATAAAAAAGTAAACTTTAATATTGCCCAGCTTGGGTTGTCTTTTTATTTTGGAGATGGAGGCATTGCTACTCAACCCATTAGAGGCAGTTCTTTTGCCATCACCGTGGATCGAGTCAATGATTTTTATAATGAGACCTATTATAAAGGTAAAAATTATGATAATTCATACATCAATGCGATCACAGAGAATCCTAATGATGATTTAGCTGTAGAGGCGCTCTATAGTAATTATTTAATTAACCCACACCCAGAGAACTATATATTTGATGATACCTATGGAGAGTTACTTGGTTACGATACCCTTCTAAATCATCAGGGATATAGCAGTCCTTTTCAATCCAGCAGACCGATTCAAAGCAGTAGTTTAGTGACAGAGGGTAGTCAATATGCTCTTAATTTTGCTTACGGTGCTAACTATATGGATTGGATCTATTTTGGGGCGAGCCTTTCCATACATTCCCTTGATTATAAAAAAACTGAAAATTACAGCGAGTCCCAATATGTCTATGCATCGCAAAATGGAGATTGGATACCGGAAGATGCCCTGGATAATATCAGTAGATTGAATCAGTTGTCTATCATAGGGACCGGGGTAGGAGGTAATTTCGGAGTGATTGTCAGGCCATTTCCTCAATTGATCATTGGCTTATCTTATGCGACCCCTACCTTCATGACTCTTGAAGAGGAAAGCTATGCTATATTTCGAGCAAATTATTTTAATAATTATGATTATGTTTCGGTTTCTTTTGATCTTGATGATCAAGACGGCGATCCTGATACAAAATTTATTTATGATGTTTCGGACTTAGATAGCTTTGAGTATGAGAGTGATGATATGATTTCTACCTATACATTGACTACTCCAGGCATGTTAAATATTGGGCTCTCCTATTTTTTTGGAAAAAATGGATTTTTAACGGGAGGCATTGAATTTAAAGATTACAGCAATGCCTTTCTCAATGGCTTAGATTTTGATTTATCTGCCGACAATCAAGTCATCAAGGAACGCTATACATCAGTGCTCAATTATAGGTTAGGTGCGGAATACAAAGTAGGCAGTTTTCAATTGAGGGGGGGCTATGGATTTCAAAAGGATCCTTATGCCTCTTCAAATTATGACAGGGATATTGATCAATACAGCATCGGTTTTGGATATCGAGAGGCCGACTTTTTTATTGATTTTGCCTTAACTCAGCAGAGAATGAAGAATTACATTTCACCCTATGAAATAGAAGTCAATCAACCGGTTGCACGTCTTGCTCACTTTCAGACGACAGCTTTATTGACCTTTGGATTGAATTTTTAAAAAGGATTGAATTTCTCCTACAGATTCGATGGGATCGTGGGTTTCATTAAAAATGAGCTGTGCTTGATGGTAGTACTGAAGTCTTTCGACGCGCAATTGGGTAATCTTTTTTTCTAAATTTTTGTTTTTTAGGAGTGGTCGGTCATGATTTTCTGCAATTCTTTTTACAATCGTGGACACAGGAATGTCAAGAAAAATAGTAAGACCTGCCACATTCATTCTGCTCATATTATCATAAAAGCAAGGGGTACCTCCTCCACATGAGAGAATGTCAGTACTGGATTTTTCGAGTAACTCTTGCAGGGCATTTTTTTCTATTTCTCTGAAATATGCTTCGCCATGTATTTCAAAAAGAGCATCGATACTTTTGTTGGTCTTTGACTCAATCACCTGATCTAAATCTACATGGTTAAGATCAAGTGTGGCGGCAAGAGATTTTCCAAAGATGCTTTTACCGGATCCTGGCAGTCCAATCAAGAAGATAGGTTTCATCAGAGGAGATGCTGAATTTCTGAGGCACTTGGTGTTGCATTATAATGCCATTTACCCACAACAACCCCATTTTTAAGAAGGACAATTCCTGGACTCGATCGAACAATGGTTTTGAGGACTGTGGCATCGGTAAAGAAAAAAGGAAATTCCCATTGGGCTTGCTTACTGAACTGTTGATAGTCGTCTTGCGAAGAAGAGGTAAGGACCCAAGTAGCGGCATTCTTGAGCTCGAGGCCAAGGGTCTTGATTTCTTCAGTTTTATTTGGATTTGTTTTTTCAATACTTTGTATGATGATCAATAACTTATTGCCTCTGAATAATTCACTGGTATATTCAATATCATCTTTCCAAACGGCTAAATCTGTAATCTTAGGTTGTACTTCGGGGTTAGTGATGACCATTTCTTTGAATTCATAACTATTATCTGTTGGGTAATCTTTGAATCTAAACTCAGTACCTTCCTTTTCCATCACATACTCATAGACGAGTTCGGCAGAGGGCTCCATGAGGGCAGGGAGGTCATTGCCTATGGCATAAGAACGAAAATCAATAAAGGGTAGGTTTCTTATGGCTACTATGGCTGTGATGACCAACAATCCAGTAGCTCCATAAACTGCGATGCTGCCTTTTTTTGTATTAAATAGAGCCGTATAAGAATGTCTATTGATAAAAATCAGACCAATGAAAAAGCAGAGGATAACATCTTTGGTAAAAGATTCCCAAGGTGTTAATTTTATGGCATCTCCAAAGCATCCACAATCTGTCACTTTATTGAAATAGGCTGAATAAAAAGTCAGAAAAGTAAAAAAGACAATCATCACCAGGAGGGCCCAAGCTGTTTCTTTGATCTTAAATCCCAATAAGAGGGCAAGACCTAGCGCTACTTCTAAGACGCTAAGGAAAACGGATAAAAATAAAGAGGCTGGGATGAAATATTCAAAAAATGGGGCAAAGTCATAGGCAAAGACCTCGAAATATTCTTCTAGTTTGATGGCCGTACCGACGGGGTCATTCACTTTAATCAAGCCAGAAAAAATAAATAATCCTCCGACAAAATATCTTGAAAATTCTTTTAATACTTTCATTTTAATAGATGCTAAATAGGTGTATATTTATTTATTCAGTTAATTTAATAAGACAAAAGACGGCATAATTAATCATATCTTGGTAATTAGCTTTAATACCTTCTGAAACCAGGGTTTGCCCTTGGTTGTCTTCTATTTGTTTGACACGAAATAATTTCATGAGAATGATGTCTGTAATCGATGATATTCTCATATCTCGCCAAGCCTCATCATAATCATGATTTTTATTTTGTAACAAATCTTTTGTTTCTTGAACGGCTTGGTCATAAAGGGGTTCAAGTTGACCCCATGAGATTTCCAGCTCTGTAGTATCCTGTAGATCAATTTGAATCATGGCAATCAGACAATAATTGATGATCCCTACAAACTCCGAGGCAATGTCATCTTCAATTTTTTGATGGCCTTTCTCTTGAATTGAACGTATTCTTTGGGCTTTAATGAAGATTTGATCCGTGATGGAGGGTAATCTCAAAATTCTCCAGGCCGTACCATAATCTTGGGTCTTCTTACCAAAGAGTTCTTTGCAGTTGGCAATTACTTCACTGTAGTCCTTACTTGTATCTGTTTTCAAGGTGTTAAAGTATAAAATTTTAAATTTTACCAAAATTAGCCAATTTCGGAATATAAATTACAGCTATGAATTTCTCTAAGTCAATTAAGGTCTCTGGAAGACTCTTGTCTTTTGATCAACCGCGTGTAATGGGGGTAATGAATGTCACCAAGGATTCGTTTTATGCAAAAAGTCGTGTGGTGAATGAGGATGATATTTTGAATCGTGCGGGCGAAATGTTGAAAGAAGGGGCAGATATTTTAGATGTTGGGGGCTATAGCTCAAGGCCGGGAGCTAAGGAGGTACCCATAAAAGAGGAAATAGGTCTCACTTCCTACGCGATTGAGTTGATCAAGTCCCATTTCCCTGATGCATTAATCTCTATTGATACCTTTAGAAGTGAGGTTGCAGAGGCCGCCATGAGGGCCGGAGCAACGATTGTAAATGATATTTCAGCGGGAACGCTAGATCCTAAAATGGTTGATTTCATCACGGCTAATCAGGTGCCTTACATTGCCATGCATATGCGAGGGAACCCCGAAAACATGCATAAAATGACCAAATACACGCACATCATACCAGAAATTTTATTTTATTTTTCCCAATTAATTGAGCGTTTAAAAGATAAAGGACATACTGATTTGATTATTGATCCTGGCTTTGGCTTCGCGAAAACTACGGAACAAAATTTTGAAATTCTTGGTAACCTAGAGCTCTTTAAAAATTTAGAAAGTATTATATTAGTGGGACTATCTAGAAAATCGATGATATATAAAACACTCGAGACAGACCCTTCAGAGGCGTTGAACGGAACAACGGTTTTAAATACCTTAGCTTTGGCAAAAGGGGCAGATATTTTGAGGGTTCATGATGTCCGCCCGGCAGTAGAAGCCATAAAATTGACTATAAAAACATTAACCTAACTGTATTTATGACCATTGGATTTTTAGAAATTTCATTTGTAGACCTATTGGATATTCTTTTGGTGTCTTTTATGATGTTTCAGATTTATAAGTTGATGAAGGGGAGTATTGCCGTTAAGGTTTTTGTTGGATTTTTGTTTTTATATTTAATTTATCTCTTGGTCAAAGCCATGAACATGGACCTCATATCAACCATTTTAGGTCAATTTATGGGTGTGGGAGTACTTGCTGCTATCATTTTATTTCAACAAGAGATACGAAAGTTTTTACTTTTATTGGGGAAGACTACAGTCATCAATGACATCAATCTTTTTCGTCAAGTATTTTCTTCTTGGACGCAAAAGGAAATAGGGAAAACAGATATGATACCAGTGATTGAAGCCATCAAACTATTGGCGGCGTCTAATACAGGTGCTTTGATGGTCATATCAAGAAATTCTCCCTTGAGGTTTTATGCAGACAGTGGGGATCTTATGAACTCTTTGATTTCTAAAAGGCTAATCATGGCAATCTTCAATAAATTAAGCCCTATGCATGATGGAGCAGTCATCATTTATTCTGATAAAATCATTGCTGCAAGATGTATTTTGCCCGTTTCAGAGCGGGATGATGTCCCAGCAAATTTCGGTCTGCGTCATCGCGCCGCAGTTGGGATGTCGGAAGCTACAGAAAGTTTGATATTGATTGTTTCAGAAGAGACGGGCCAAATATCCATCGCCCAAAACGGGATACTTTTTGAGAACTTATCTATCAAAGCCTTGCGTCAATCAGTCAAAGAATATTTTTCGGATAAAGATCCTATTTTAGAGGCAGAAAGCACCGAAGTCGAGGGCGAAGCTTAGCTCTCTTTTTTTCAAATCACTTGAAGTTTTTTACCAATTTTGATAAATGCATTAATGGCCGTATCCAGATTTTCGAGTGTGTGTATCGCAGACAGTTGTACCCTGATACGTGCTTGACCCTTTGGAACTACAGGAAAATAAAACCCTATAACATAAATGCCTACCTCTAGTAATTCAGAAGCCATTGTTTGAGAGAGTTGAGCATCGTATAGCATAATGGGCACGATAGGGTGTGTACCCGGTTTTATATCAAACCCCGCAGTGGTCATTTTTGACCTAAAATAGGTCGTATTTTTGGCCAGTTGATCCCTTAATGTGGTAGACTCAGAAAGTAATGAAATGACGGCAAGGGAGGCGCCAACAATAGAGGGAGCCAGAGTATTGGAGAAAAGGTAAGGTCTAGATCGCTGCCTTAATAATTCAATGATTTCTTTTTTACCGGAAGTAAATCCGCCAGAAGCCCCCCCCAATGCTTTACCTAAGGTGCCTGTGATGATATCAACTTTGTCCATAACGGCACAATGTTCATGAACGCCTCTACCTGTTTTGCCTATAAAACCTGTAGCATGGCAGTCATCCGTCATCACCAATGCATTGTATTTTTCAGCAAGCCTACATATTTCATCAAGTTGGGCGATCGTTCCATCCATAGAGAATACGCCATCGGTTACGATCATCTTGATTTTTGCTGGAGCGGCTTTTATCAACTTGGATTCAAGATCATCCATATTGTTATGGCGATAACGATACCTCTCTGCCTTACAAAGTCGGATACCGTCGATCAGGGAGGCGTGATTCAATTCATCTGAAATGATGGCATCTTCAGGGCCCAATAAGGGTTCGAAAAGTCCCCCATTGGCATCAAAAGCAGCGGCATAAAGAATGGTATCCTCCATACCTAAGAAGGTAGATATTTTAGTTTCTAATTCTTTATGGATGTCTTGGGTGCCGCAAATAAAGCGAACAGAGGACAGACCAAAACCATGGGTATCAATGGCTTGCTTGGCAGCTGATAAAATGTCGGGGTGAGCGGAGAGCCCCAAGTAATTGTTCGCACAAAAATTAATAACTTCCCGACCATCTTCAAGACGAATAAGCGCACTTTGCGGAGAGGTAATGATGCGCTCTTTTTTATACAGGCCGGCATCTGTGATTTCTTGAAGTTCTTTCTCTAATTTTAATTTCAGGGTGGTATACATCTTTCAGGGTTTAATTGAAGTCATCAGTAAAACAAGGTATTATTTGAGGATTTCTGGCTTTTCGTATAAAAATTTCCTCCTCAATTTATTTAATAGAAAAAGCTTTTGAGCGGTAAAACTAGCTGGATGGATATGGGTAAAAGCCCTTTCAAACTCTTGATAAAGAGGGGTGTCCCCTTGCTCAAATGCAGAAGGATCTATTTTCTTAGAGATTAAATAAAGATGAAATTGGCTCATTATTTCAAAGTTAATTCTTAAAGGCGTATTAATTATGATAACTTCTTAACCTATTTTTACCTCAATTATAATTTGCACCTATTACACCCCATGAAAAAAATATTAGTAATTGGATCAAATGGACAACTCGGCATGGAGCTGCTCGCGGCTTTGAGAAAGAAATTTGGGTCAAAAAATGTGATCTCTTCAGATATAAATGCTCCGTCAAATGCAGATACCTACTTTGAAAAGTTAGATGCTAGAGATGCCATAAGCTTAACATCTATCGTAGAAAAGCATGAGATTAATCATGTTTATCATTTAGCTGCTATTTTATCTGCCAATGGAGAGCTCAATCCTATTTCATCTTGGGAGGTAAATATGAAAACCCTACTTAATGTACTTGAGTTGGGAAGGAAAGGAGTTATTGAGCGTATTTTTTGGCCCAGCTCTATTGCGGTTTTTGGTAGAGATACTCCCAAAGATCATACCGATCAAAATGCATTGACGAACCCATCCACGGTCTATGGAATCAGCAAATTAGCAGGTGAAAAATGGTGTCAATATTATTTTGAAAAATTTGGCGTGGATGTAAGGAGTATCAGATATCCGGGTTTAATCAGTCATAAAGTGCAGCCAGGAGGCGGAACGACAGATTATGCTATTGATATTTTTTTTAAAGCGGTCTCAGGAACACCTTTTGATTGTTTTTTACATGCAGATACCTCTTTGCCCATGATGTACATCGATGATGCGGTAAAAGGGACTTTAATGCTGATGGAGGCACCTTCTCAAAAGCTAACCATCAGAACCAGTTATAATTTAAATGCGACCTCTTTTTCCCCAGCAGAATTGACCGCTGAAATAAAAAAGCAGATTGGCAGTTTAAAAGTGCAATACAAACCGGATCACCGGCAGTTGATCGCGGAAACTTGGCCAAGAAGTATAGACGACCAACCTGCCCGCTTAGACTGGGGATGGAAAGAAGCTTATGGTTTACCTCAAATCACTTCTGAGATGATTTCAGCCCTGCGCATAAAAAAATAGTTTTCGTACATAAATAGATTGTTTAATTTTGATAAATCGAACCCCATTTAAAAAGGGGATAGGACAAACACTTACATCAATATGTCATATAAAAATCTTGAAACCACGCTTTCAGAGGGAATTATTACCATCGAGATAAGTAGAGAAGCAAAATTAAATGCTTTAAATGGAGCTACATTGGACGAAATAAAGGACGTCATAGATAGGCTATCGCAAAACTCAGAATTGAAAGCAGCCATCATTACTGGAGCAGGAAGCAAAGCATTTGTGGCGGGGGCAGACATATCAGAGTTTCAAGAGTTGAATGAAACGGATGCGCACAAGTTTTCAGTGCGTGGACAGGCCATTTTTTCATTAATTGAAAATTGTCACAAACCTATCATAGCCGTAGTCAATGGATTTGCGTTGGGAGGTGGCTGTGAGCTGGCGATGGCATGTCATATTAGAGTAGCCTCAGAGGAGGCGAAGTTTGGCCAGCCGGAAGTAAATTTGGGAATTATCCCCGGATATGGAGGAACGCAAAGGTTGACTCAATTAGTTGGCAAAGGCCGATCCCTTGAGCTGATGATGACCGGTAATATGATAGATGCTCATCAAGCATTTCAAATGGGCTTGGTTAATCATGTGGCCAAAGATAAGTTGGAAGCATTGGCCAAAGCGCGCACTTTGTTACAGAGAATAATGGCCAAGGCACCTCTGGCTATTGGAGGAGTTATTGCTTGTGCCAATGCGGTATTTAATCAAAATGCAGATGGTTACCAGATGGAGGCTGCTGCGTTTGCGAACGCTTGTAAAACCGAAGATTTTAAGGAAGGTTCTAATGCTTTTATTGAAAAAAGAAAGCCAAATTTTAGAGGTACTTAATTTTTGAAACAGTTAAAAAGACTTGTTGGAGATACGGCCATTTATGGTGTAAGTAGCATCTTAGGACGATTATTGAATTGGCTTTTAGTGCCTCTTTATGTCGTTTACTTTAAGCCGAGTGAGTACGCGATTGTCGTTGAATTATTTGCTTTTATTGCGCTCTTCAATATCATTTATACCTTAGGATTTGAAACCACTTATTTCAGGTTTTCGAGTCAACAAAAACAAACAGATCAAAATTATTTTGATTTAGCGATCGCTATGATTTTTCTGAATTGTCTTTTTTTGGGATCCATTTTGATTTTTTTTGCTGAGGACCTTGCCTTATTATTACAATATGAGGGTAAAGGTTACCTCATTGTGTGGTGCGTGCTGATTCTATCCTTAGACGCGATGGCTGCTATACCCTTCGCAAGACTCAGGATTTTAAGAGAAGGCAAAAAGTTTGCAGCATTTAAGTTGTTGAATATTGGCCTAAATATTGGTCTGAACTTGTTCTTTATAGTTTATTTACCGGTGCAGGTCACTCAGGATCCTCATTCCCTTTTAGCAGGAATTTATTTCCCAGAGTTGGGTGCGGGACATATTTTTTTATCCAATTTAATGGCAAACTCAATTTATCTACTGCTTTTTTCTGGTGCATTTTTGAGGCTTAAATTCACTTTTTCAGTGAATATGTTGAAGCCATTTTTGGCTTATGCTGCGCCCTTAGTGATTTTACAATTAGCAGGAGTCATCAACGAAATGTTCTCAAGGCAATCTTTAAAATATTTGTTGCCAAAAGGATTTTATCCTGACTTGAGTAATGCGGCTGCCTTAGGCGTTTTTGGCGCATGTTTTAAGCTGTCTATTTTTATGGCCTTGGCCGTGCAGGCTTATAAATTTGCTTTTGAACCTTTTTTCTTCAATCATGCCCATGAAACCAACTCTAAGCAACTTTATGCAAGTGCCATGAATGGGTTCATTATTTTTGGTGGGCTAAGTTGGATGGTTATTTCTTTAATGTTACCTGAAATTGCTCAGTTGGTATTTGGAGCCCATAGTCCTTATTTGGACGGGTTAATCATCGTTCCGGTATTGCTGGGTTCAGGCCTTTTAATGGGAATCTTTTTTAATCTTTCTGTTTGGTATAAATTGACTGATCATACGAGTATAGGGGCTATCATTAGTGTGTCAGGAGCAATCCTGACGATCGGGCTGAATGTTTCATTGATTCCCATATTAGGTTTTATGGGCAGTGCTTGGGCATCCCTAATTTCTTGGTTCTTCATGACTTTACTAAGTTATTTCATAGGAAAACGCTATTTCCCCATCAAATATCAATTATCCAAAGGATGTTTTTATTTCATTTATGCGGTATTAGCAACGGCTATGATTGTAAATTTGGAACTTTCATTGTTGAGTAGATATGGGTTGGGATTGGGTTTGGTAGGCTTTTATTTGGGTCTTGTTTATTGGATAGAAATAAAGTCTAGTAATAAAGAAATTGAATATCATTAAGTTTGTCGCTGATTTGGTTTTTACCTACATTTTACGTCAACGTACTTTCGGGCTAGAACAAATTTTATCCTATCAGTAGAACATGAGGTTTACCATTTTTATTTGCTTGTTAACTTGTCTTTTGTGTTCGCTATCGGCACAGCGGAAAAGGAGAAATAATGCTCCAGAGAATCCCGTATCTAAAGGGTTGACTTTGCGTATTGAAACCCTAATTATTGAGGGAAGCAGACTCCTTATTTTAGGTAATTATCCAGCAGCAAGGACTACTTTTGAGCAAGCCAATCAACTGGAGCCAAACAACGCTGTAGTGTACTTTAAATTGGCTGAGCTTGACATGATTTTTAATGCATCGGAAGCGGCCCTGATCCATATAAGTCGAGCCATTACCTTAGATGCCGAAAATAAATTTTATCTCATATTTAAAGGCGATATACTCAGTTCCCTTAATAGATATGCGGATTTGGTGGAGGTTTATACAAAACTTATTGATCTGCCGGGAAATCAACAATACTATTTTGACCTTGGTGCGCTCTACCAATTTCAAAAGAAATGGGATGAGGCACTTGAAGCTTATGAAAAAGGGCAGCAATTATTTGGAATCTCTGAGAATATCATGCGTGAACGGCAAAAAATACATCTCCAAAAAAACGACATGGATGCGCTGGAGAAAGACTGGGATCGATTAATTGCTCAGGCACCTCATGAGACCAGATATGTGCTTGAGCTGTGCTCCGTATTGATCATGAATAAAGCCTATGATCAGGCCATGATCAGATTATTGGCATGGGATGATCCCAATGCCAAGTTGTTGATTTCTCAAATTGCCCTTCAGCAAAACGATTACGATAAAGCCATTATTTTTTTAAAACAAGGTTTTTTCTCTCAAGAAGCACCGCTGTTGGCAAAAATTCAACTATTAGATGCATTGATTGAAAAGACTTCATTTACGGCATCATTGAAGGAGTTACTCGACCAATTGCTAGAAATTTATCCAGGGCGATTTGAGGCACTTGCTTTTGTGGGAGACGTCTACTTAAAACTCGGTGAAGCGACCGAGGCGCTTTTAAATTACAGACAGGCCATCGCAATTGAGGGTGCAGATTATAAAGTTTGGCAGCAGGTCATCTCTATGGAATTCCAGAATCTTGAATATGATAGTGTGATACTGCATTGTGATCAAGCTTTGGAGCGCTACCCTAATCAAGCATTATTGTATTTTTACAATGGTGTAGCCTATTATTCTAAAAAAGAGTTTGAAACGGCCATACGTCTTTTAAGTTATGGAAGAAAATATGTTGGAGATCCCAATTTACTTGGATTTTTTCATGCACAACTCGGTGATGCGCACAATGCCTTAGAGCAACATACTCAATCCGATGAGGCCTACGAAAAGGCACTTGAACTCAATCCGAATAACGAACATGTATTGAATAATTACAGCTATTTTCTTTGCTTGCGTAAACAGCAATTGTTGAAAGCACAAGACATGGCTAAAAAGTTAATCCAGAAGCATCCTGAAAACGCCACTTATTTAGATACTTATGGTTGGGTGCTTTACACATTGAAGCAATATGAAGAAGCTGAAATTTATTTAAAAAAAGCTGCTTTGATAGATGAAAATGGAACTGTCATAGAACATTATGGCGATGTGCTTTTTGAGCTTGGTCAATTTAAGGAAGCTTTGACTCAGTGGATAAGAGCTAAAGAACTTGGAGGAACCACTGATTCAATAGGATTGAAAATCAAAAATAGTGAGATCCATGATTAGATTTATTAGTATCGTATTGATCCTTGGGGTATTCACGAGTTGTAATAAAAGATTGATTCATTCGAAACAAGAGAATATAGAGATCAACACATTTAAATTTGACTATTTTACAGCTAAGGCCAAATTAAATTATACCAATGGGGACCAAAAACTATCTGCGGTTGCTAATCTTAGGATTAAGTATGATAGCTTAATTTGGATTTCGATTTCACCAGGATTGGGCATTGAAGTACTTAGGCTAAAATTAACTACAGATTCGGTTTTTTTAATTGATAGGATTGCGCATAAATATATGAAGTCTAGCTATGGTGAGTTCAATCATTTTTATGGGATTAACTTGAATTTTAAATGGATTCAAGCCATTATGCTAGGTAACCCATTGTCATCAAATAAAAAATTGGTGATAAATAAAGAAAATGGAAGAATCCTTTATGAGCAAAATGATGGACCCCTTTTTATTAGAAATTTTATTGGAGATCAATCTAATAAAATAGAAAAAATTTCTGTCAGAAATTCTGCAGCCAAGTATGAGATGGTCATAAATTACGGAGATTTTACTCAATTAAACGAGCGGGCGCTATTGCCTTATTATATGAAGTTAGTACTCACATTTTTTGAAGAAGAGCAACCGACTAAACAAATTGATATTAATATTAAATCGGCTAATTTACCTGATAAAACGCTTAAGTTTCCATTCAATGTTCCAGCAAAGTTTCTTAAGGACTGATTTTATTCTTCTGTTCATATTAATGTCAGTATCTCTGACGGCTGTTGGTCAAAAAGACAAAAAACAGTTAGAGTTAGAACGGATTGAAAATATCAAAAAAATAACAGAAGCTGAAAAGATTCTCGGACAAACAAAAAACAAGAAAACGGCTACTTTAGGTCAATTGAGGGCATTGGAAAATCAAATTCATTCTCGTCAAAAGCTATTGAGGACTTTAGATGAAGAGGTTGATTTGATTACCACTGAAATACTGGAATTGGAGTCCATTATTAGTGATATTGATTTGTATTTAAAATCGATGAAAGATGAGTATGCAGCCATGATTTATAAATCTTATAAATCTAAAAATGGGTATAACTTTATCTCATTTCTATTTGCATCAAATTCTTTTACTCAATTTTATATGCGGTTGAAATATATGGAACAATATGCCGAGGCCCGTAAAAGGCAATCTGATCAAATAGCAGAAACTAAAGAAGAGCTGATCGCTCAACAGAAGGTAGAGGAGGAAAGAAAATCAGACTTACGGCTAGTAATCAAGAGTAAATCAGCGGAGAGTAATCGACTCATTAGTCTCAAAAAAGGGAAAAGCAAACTCATTGCCCAATTGACAAAAAATGAGGGATCGCTGAGAAAAGAGATGATTGCGCGAAAGCAATCGATAAAAAAACTGGATAACTTGATTGCTAGTTTAATTAAGATTGAACTAGAAACAGAAAAGAAAATATCTTCAGGACAAAAAGAACGAGCTAAGGAGCTGACTGGGAAATTTGAGGATCAAATGAGAAAGCTCTCTTGGCCTGTTAAGACTGGATTTATTTCCTTAAGATTTGGGCTACAAAGAGATCCAATTTTAAAAAATGTAAGTATCAATAATACAGGTATAGATATTCAGACGCAAAGGGATGAAAATGTAGCAGTAGTGTTTGAGGGAGAGGTAAGAGTTAAAGCATTCGTTCCCGGTCAAAATAATGTCGTTATTATTAAACATGGAAACTATTATACCGTTTATTCCAAATTAAAAAGTGTTGAAGTCAAGCAGGGGCAAGTATTACGGACAGGAGATTTGATTGGAAAAGTACATACGAATAACGCAGGAATAACGCAATTGCATTTTGAAGTTTGGCGAGATAAAAAAAAACTTGATCCTGAAAGATGGTTAAAGTAATAGTTTGATAGCTTTTTGCTTATCTTTGATTTAAATAAAAAAAACATTCATGGATACTGTATTAGCATTTGGAATGCCTGGAGGATGGGAATGGATTGTCATTGGACTTTTTCTGGTTGTCTTTTTCGGGGCAAAAAAAATACCTGAAATAGCTAGAGGGCTAGGGAAAGGCATAAGAGAGTTTAAAGATGCCACCAAGGATATTAAGCAAGAAATTGAACAAGGCGCTCAGTCAGACGAAAAGAAACCTTAATTTTTCATGTTTTACAAATCATATCAGCAAATTAGGGCTGATCTTGATGAGCAAAGAATTACAGTTGCTCAAATAGTAAACCATCATCTAGAAAAAATTGAGGAGCATAATCCAAATTTAAATGCTTTTCTTGAAGTGTTTAAAGAGGAGGCCATAATAAAGGCGGCCCAAATTGACTTGAAATTAAAGCAGGGGACTGCAGGTCGCTTGGCGGGCTTAGTGGTGGGGATTAAAGATCTCTTTTGCTTGAAAGACCATTTGGTTTCGTGCTCAAGTAAAATGCTTGAAGATTTTGAGAGCCAAATAACAGCGACGCCCATTCAACGGTTATTGGATGAGGATGCCATTGTCATAGGTCGGCAAAATTGTGATGAATTTGCGATGGGCTCCTCTAATGAGAACTCTGCATTTGGTTTGGTTAAAAATGGAGCAAATCCATCACGAGTCCCCGGAGGTTCTTCTGGGGGAAGCGCGGTTGGAGTGCAAACAGATATGTGCCAGATCTCTTTAGGTTCTGATACGGGAGGATCCGTACGACAACCCGCCGCATTTTGCGGTGTATTTGGTCTGAAGCCTACTTATTCTCGGATTTCTCGTTATGGACTTACTGCTTATTCTAGCTCTTTTGATTGTGTGGGAATTTTATCTAAAAGTATCGCTGATACAGAGCTAATCCTTGAAATAATAGCGGGCAGCGATGAGCGAGATACCACTTCAAGTAGAAAAAAAGTACCTCAATTTTCTCAAAGTCCTATCAAGTCGAGTAGCTATAAAATTGCTTATTTCGATGAAATCAATGAGGCAGAAGGAATAGCTACTTCGGTCAGTCAAATGATGAATCAAACCATGTCGAGCTTGAAGACCTCAGGCCATTTATTGGAAAAAGTATCTTTTCCTTTCTTAGAATATTTGTTGCCAACCTACTACATTTTGACTTCTGCTGAAGCAAGTGCCAACTTAGCCAGATTCGATGGGGTACGTTATGGGTTTAGAGATTTAGAGATTTCTAATTTAGAATCCATGTATAAAAAATCACGGACCCATGGGTTCGGACCTGAAGTTTTGAGAAGAATTCTTCTAGGAACTTTTGTGCTTTCCTCAGGTTATCAGGATGCATTTTATACTAAGGCTCAAAAGGTCAGGCGGTTGATAAAGGATTACACCGAAAAAATCCTTGAAGAATATGATTTTATTATTTCACCAACTACGGCGACTACGGCTTTTGAGATCAATTCCAAAACCATAGATCCTGTAGAAATGTATCTGTCGGATTTATTTACTGTACAGGCTTCTGTTGCGGGAATACCTGCTATTTCTATTCCTTTGGGAGAAGATCAAAATGCGATGCCTATTGGATTACAGGTAATGACAGCAAGTTTTGAGGAGGAAAAGCTTTTTTCTTTTGCAAAGTCATTTAAAATCACATAATTCATATGAAGATAGGCTTAACAATATTTTTGGCGCTGTTTTATATCACAAATGTGTTTGCTGAATACGATTCAACACATCAAGCATATGATTATATTCCAGATGCCAATTATGCTGAAATCGCCGATCGAATGGGGTGTCTAGATACGGAAATTCCGCTAACCTTTAATAAAACAGTAAAGAGTTTCATAGATTATTTTTCTGTTCGTAATCGAGATTATACGCGAGGGGTTCTAGAAAAGAAAGATTATTATTTTTCAATCATAGAACCCTATCTGAAAGAACACGGTTTACCTGATGATCTAAAATATTTAGCGATCGTTGAGTCAGGTTTGGTGCCGCGGGCCCAGTCGCGAGCCGGTGCAGTTGGGCTATGGCAGTTCATGCCAAGCACTGGTCGATCCTATGGATTATCTAATTCATGGTACATAGATGACCGTATGGACCCAAATCAGGCAACTGATGCTGCTTGTAGGTATTTAAAGAGCTTGTATAATACTTTTGGCAGATGGGATTTGGCCATTGCTGCCTACAATTGTGGTCCAGGAAATGTCCGTAAGGCCATCCGAAGGAGTGGTTATAAAAAAGATTTTTGGCAAATTTATCGATATTTACCTAGAGAAACCCGTTCCTATATTCCTCAATTCATTGCCATCAATTATGTACTGAATTATGCGGAAGAACATAATCTTTTCCCTGATCAAAAATTATCATTGGCCTTATCAGATACGATTGTAGTGAACCAATATTTGCACTTGGCCACCTTTGCACATTTTGCTGATATAGCTTTGGAGGAATTACTTGATCTTAACCCAAGTATTAAAAGAGGGGTAATTCCTGACGGGGTGCGTAGTTTTTCGCTGAATGTTCCTGCAGACAGAAAACTTTATATTAATACGCAACGTGTATTTTTATATGATACTGCGAATAAGGTAGGTAAACAGGAACTGGAGTATTTGGCAAGGAGTATGGCCGGAATTACTTATGGCCGGACCAAAAATATTTATCCGGTCAAAAGCGGAGATAATTTAGGAAGTATTGCGCGCCGTTACGCGGTACGTGTCTCAGATATCCAAAAGTGGAACCAGCTTAACTCAACCCTGATTCGGTCAGGGCAAAACTTAGCCATTTGGACCCTGCCGAGCTATGCTAAGGAAAATCAAAAAGTTTATGTTGCGGCCAATCAGAACCAGAAATCAGAACCAGAAATTACGGGAACGACTTATCAGGTCAGAAGGGGAGACTCATTATGGAGTATTTCTAAGAATTCAAATGTTTCAGTCGCAACCATCAAAAAAATAAATAAACTGAATTCTAACATAATTTATCCTGGTCAAAACCTAATTATTGGAAGTGATTAAATAAATTCTGTGTAGATTTTAGGGTGATCTTTATTAAATGAGGAAAAAAAACTATTTTTTTATTGCTTGTACTATCTGGTTGTTTGCGTTTTGTGGAGAAACTCAAGACAAGATAGCCCAAGAATTTATGCCGACGGCCAAGGGAGAAATTGGCACTATTATGTTGGTGATGGATCAACAGCAGTGGGACCATGATCTAGGAACACAACTTAGAGGGATACTCAGGGAGCCTATGCCCGGGTTGCCGCAAGATGAGCCTTTATTTCATCTCAATAGGGTCAGTCCAAAAAAGTTAAATACTACGCTTAAATCTTCAGCTAATATGATTTTTGTGGTGACCTTAGATAGTAAGACTTCAGAAAGCAATGTTTTGAAGGGTTTCCTTACTTCTGAATCTCTAAGGATGATTAAACTCGATACCAGTCTCTTTATGAGTATTCGAAAAGATGAGTTTGCCAAAGGACAGATTATTTTATATTTGTTTGGAAATACAGAAAAAGACCTCAGCCAAAAGCTCACAAAAAATAAGGAAAGAATACAATCCTTATTTGAGAAAAGAGTCCGAGATAGAACGGTAAGGAGATTATTTAAGAGTCATGAGAAATCACTTGAAAAAGTCGTTCAAGAAGCGCATTCATTTCAAATAAAGATCCCCTCAGGTTGGCAGCAAGCAGCAAGTGAGCCTGGGTTTTATTGGATGAGGTATCTCAACGGGAGTAAGGAACAAAACGTATTTGTGTATTACGAGCCCTATACAAATATTGAAATATTTGATCAGGTACCTGAATTCAGAGATCGAATTACCAAACAATTTTTAAGGGATAGCGAGAAAAATAATTTATTCATTACCAGACAAATGCGGGATGATTTAAATACTGTTTTCCTCAAGAAGACGCAATTTAAGGGTCATTATGCCGTCGAGAGCAGAGGGCTTTGGAAAATCAATGATAACTCGCTTGGTGGTCCTTATATTAGTTATACTTTTGTGTCAGAAAAAGAACAATTAATTTATTATATTGAGGGCTTTGTGGCTGCACCAGGTAAGAAAAAAAGAGTGTTGTTACAAGAAGTCGACGCGATACTATCAACATTTAAAGAGTCTATTTAAAGATAATTAAGAAAACTATGTGCGCGAAAATCAGGAAACAGGAAGCATTAGACTTCCATGAAGCCCCTCCTAGAGGTAAAATTGAGGTCATTCCAACGAAACCACTTAGAAGCCAGCATGATTTAGCACTGGCGTATTCACCAGGGGTAGCGGTGCCTTGTTTGGAAATTGCCAACAACAAACAAGATGTATATAAATATACTGCTAAAGGTAATCTAGTAGGCGTAATCACCAATGGAACGGCGGTGTTAGGACTTGGAAATATTGGCCCCGAAGCCTCTAAGCCGGTAATGGAAGGCAAAGGAGTTCTTTTTAAAAAATTTGCTGGGATTGATGTTTTTGATATTGAGGTTAATGAAACGGATCCCGATAAATTTATAGAAATTGTCAAATCTTTGGAGCCCACTTTTGGAGGAATTAATTTAGAAGATATTAAGGCGCCAGAATGTTTCAAGATTGAAAAAGCGCTTAGGAAAGTGATGAGTATTCCTGTCATGCATGATGATCAGCATGGGACAGCGATTATTTCGAGTGCTGCGCTATTGAATGCGTTGGAACTAGTTGATAAAAAGATAGAAGAACTTAAAATAGTCATTAGTGGAGGTGGAGCAGCGGCCATTGCCTGTACCGATCTTTATGTGTCATTGGGTGTTGATGTCGGAAATATTGTTATGACAGATTCAAAGGGCGTAGTAAGAGTGGATCGAGATGTCATCAATGAGCAAAAGGCCAAGTATGCTACGAATAAAGATCTGCATACACTCAGTGATGCATTGGTAGATGCTGATATGTTCCTAGGATTGTCTAAGGCAAATATTTTGACTCCAGAGATGATTTTAACGATGGCAGCTAATCCAATAATTTTCGCGCTCTCAAATCCAGATCCAGAAATCGCCTATGAACTTGCGATGTCGACTCGTAAAGACATCATTATGGCGACCGGAAGATCAGATCATCCCAATCAGGTAAACAACGTTTTGGGCTTTCCTTATATTTTCAGAGGTGCCCTTGATGTGAGGGCTACGACCATAAATGAAGCCATGAAGCTTGCTGCGGTTAAGGCAATTGCTGATTTAGCCAAGGAAAGTGTTCCCGATTTGGTTCTTAAGGCTTATGGATCTAATACTTTGAAATTTGGCCGAGATTATTTAATTCCCAAACCGCTTGATCCACGATTAATCACCATTATTTCTCCAGCAGTCGCAAAGGCAGCAATGAATTCGAAGGTAGCACAGATAGACATTGAAAATTGGGAGCAGTATAAAATAGAGCTCCAAGAGCGAGTGGGCATTGATCAACGCTTGATTTCTAGGATTATTACTCGAGCGAAAAAAGATCCAAAACGTGTTATTTTTGGAGAAGCGCATGAGGTTTCTATTCTTAAAGCGGCTCAACAGGCAGTCGATCAGGGAGTGGCTATTCCTATTTTATTGGGTAATCGGATACTTATTCAGCAGTTAATAAAAGAGAATGAACTGGATTTGGGAGAATGCGAAATTATTGATCCAATAGAGCAGGAAGCCAAACGATTGAATTATGCCGACCAACTTTTCAAATTGCGTCAGCGGAAAGGGATGACGCATCCCCAAGCCAAGAAGGCGATGCTCAATGATAATTATTTTGGTGTGATGATGGTTAATAATGAGGAAGCAGATGCGTTCATTTCTGGAATGTCAAATGACTATCCAGAGACCATACGGCCGGCATTAGAAATCATAGGACCAGAGTCCGGGATTGATCGTGTGGCAGGAATGTACATTTTAAGTAACAAAAACGGAAATTATTTTCTTTCAGACACTACTGTTAATTTAAATCCATCTGCGGATCAGTTGGTTGATATTATTGGGTTGACAGCGCAGGCAGTTCGATTTTTTGATGTTGAGCCCAGAATGGCAGGACTTTCTTATTCCAATTTCGGATCAGCAAAAGGAGAGATCCCACAAAAGATGGCTAAGGCTGTAGCCAAAGCGCAAGCCAAGTGGCCCGAATTATTGATTGATGGAGAAATTCAGGCGAATGTAGCCCTTAATAAGGAGTATATAGAGGAAAATTATCCATTTAGCAAACTATCTGGAACGTTCGCAAATACACTGATCTTCCCGAACTTAGAGTCAGGTAATATTGCTTATAAATTACTAATGGAATTTGGGGGTGCTGAAGCCATTGGACCCATCTTGATGGGTATGAGAAAAGCCATTCATGTACTCCAAAAAGGGAGCTCAGTAAGTGATATTTTTAATATTACAGCTATTGCGGTGGTTGATGCGCAAGAGCAAGAAATATCTGAAAAGGCAGCCAGTGATTAATTTTGTAGAGGGAGCGTTTACCGAAAAATCACCCACCCATGTGATCATAAGCATCCATGGGATTGGCTATGAAATTAAAATATCGTTGATTACTTATGGCCAAATAAAAGCACTCGGTGAGGGTCGATTGTATACTCATTTTCATGTCAAAGAAGACAGTCAAACGCTTTATGGGTTTTATGATTTATCTGAAAAATCTAGATTTAGGGATTTGATAGGTATCAGTGGTGTGGGTCCGAGTACCGCACTCATGGTATTGTCAAGTTTATCGGCAGAGGAGTTACAATCAGCAGTAATCAATGGGCAGGTAAAAGTGATACAATCGGTCAAAGGCATTGGCGGCAAAACTGCGGAACGCATTATTCTAGAACTTAAAGACAAGTTTAAAAAAGAGTCGTTGGTCGAAAATGCAATAGATTTATCTGGAGAATCTAACAATACCTTAAGAGCACAAGCGTTATCTGCACTAACAACCTTAGGTATAGGCAAACCAGCGGCGGAAAAGACAGTTGATAAAATCATGTCAGAGCATGAAAGTTTGAGACTGGAGGAGCTGATAAAGTTTGCCCTAAAAAGAGTATAAAAACCAATTCTTGAATAAGTACCAGTTCAATATCCGAGCGATAGCAAGTATATGCTTGTGCACGTATACATCCTTTTTTTTGTATGGGGCTGAACTCTTCATACAAGCGGGTGACAGCACGATAAAGTCGGATACCCTTGTACCTTATGAATCCACCTCTTTCCCCAATTATAATCCCAGTTATAGATATGGAGATGTTTACTCGCAACCTCCTAGTAAATCACCTATTAACTTAACAGACCCTACTTCCTTAGATTTACAAGTTGACTTTGACTCGAGCATCAATTTCACCGCTACAGAACAATTAGAAAGTATTGATTTTCGACCGCCCGTAAATTTAAGTTTTCAAGAATACGATGCATCAAATACTCAAAAATTAATTAAAGATTATTGGCGAGAACAAGCCATTGGTTTGGAAGGGGAGAGTGCGATTGGCGGTAGACGATTGATACCAAAGCTTTACATAAGTCCCGTTTTTGACAGGATTTTTGGAGGCAGCTATGTTGATATTACACCGACTGGATTTGTGAATCTAGATTTTGGAGGGTTATTTCAATACAATGACAACCCTCAGATACCTGAACGTCAAAGAAAAAATGGGGGCTTCAATTTTAACATGCAGATCAGCTCCAATGTCGTGGGTAAGATTGGGGATAAGCTGGCAGTTACTTTCAATTTTGATAATAATAATTCGTTTGATTTTCAAAATGACATGAAGATCGATTATACTGGGTATGAAGAAGAGATAATTAAAAAAATTGAATTAGGAAACGTAAGTATGCCCATCTCCAACAGTCTTATTTCGGGAGCTCAGTCTTTGTTTGGTGTTAAAACACAACTACAATTCGGTAAATTGTATGTAACAGGAATTGCCTCTAGACAACAAGGAAGAAATGAGGTAATCACGCTAGAAGATGGGGTAGATGAACGTCAATTTGAACTCCAAGCATCTAATTATGATGAGAACAGACATTTCTTTTTAAGTCACTTTTTTCGAGAAAATTACGAAAATTGGTTGGGGGGATTACCTCAGTTAATTTCAGGAATCAACGTGACAAGAGTCGAAGTTTATGTCCTTAATAGGAACAATAATACGGCGACTACAAGAAATTTTGTCTCATTAATGGATTTAGGTGAAGGATCCGTCGTGCATAATCCGAGCATAGGGTCCTTGATAGATGGGGCTTCGCGCAATGGCTCTAATGATCTGTACCAAAATCTTATTTCATTAAGTGGTGCAAGAAGCCCCAATTTAATTAATGAGTTGTTAGAATCAAATTTCGGAATGACGGAATCTACGGATTTTGTAAAAGTGACTACAGCGCGAAAATTGGATTTAACAGAATACAATATCAATAAAGAATTGGGTTATGTTTCATTGATTAGGAAGCTTCAAAACGATGAGGTTTTGGCGGTATCCTATGAATATACGTACAATGGGCAGGTCTATAAAGTAGGAGAGCTTTCTGAGGATTATCAAGGATTCGATGACGATGAGTTGATCTTTCTAAAAATGTTACGACCTAATAAAATCAATACTCGCATACCCACATGGGATTTGATGATGAAAAACATTTACAATTTGAATGCAGGTCAGGTCCAACAAGATGGATTTACCTTAAGAATCCATTACCGAGATGACCTAACAGGGATTGATAATCCTTCATTACACGAAGGCCGCTTGACTAAAGATATCCCTTTGGTTCAACTACTGGGTCTAGACCAGTTGAATAGAAATAATGATCGTCAAAAGGATGGGAATTTTGATTACATAGAAGGGATTACAATTAACTCTAAGACGGGGGTAATTATTTTTCCTGTCTTAGAACCTTTTGGACCGAAATTGAAGAGCTATTTTGATGACAGTGAATTTGAGTTGATAGATAAATATGTCTATGATACCCTTTACAGGACGACAAAGGCAGATGCAGCACAGATAGCCTCAAAAAACAAGTTTTTTATTTTAGGAAAATACAGTGGAGGTTCTTCTTCTGAAATTTCCTTGCCTGGGATAAATATTTCTCCGGGATCCGTGGTGGTTATGGCGGGAAATACGCCTTTAAGTGAAGGGCTCGATTATACCGTAGATTATAATTTAGGTAGGGTGCGGATTTTGAACAGTGGTATCATGAGTTCAGGTAAACAGATTCAGATCTCCTATGAAAAGGCTGATCTTTTTAATTTTCAAACCAGATGGCTTACCGGGACTAATTTCGAATACCTATTCAATGATCATTTTTCAGTAGGAGCCACCTTATTGCATCTCAATGAACGACCGGGAGGTAAAACACGCTATGCGGTAGGAGATGAGCCGACAAAGAATACGAAATATGGATTTAATTTAAATTACCAAACGGATTCAAGGTTATTGACACAAATTATCGATGCAATACCTTTAATCAGTACCAAAGAAAAGTCAAGTGTTTCCTTCAGTGCGGAATTTGCGCAATTGATTCCTGGCACCTCAAACTTGGTGGAAGGTGAAGGGACTTCTTATATAGATGATTTTGAAAATGCGCTTACCTATGGAGGAAATTTACAATCCTGGGCGGGTTGGAATCTGGCTTCAACACCTAGTACGCTTGATGATCGCTTTGAGGTTGTGGATGTCCAAGGTGGAGATTTAGGGGCTAATTATAAACGTGCAAAATTAGCTTGGTACACCGTTGACAACAGTGTTTTTTATACTTCTATTGGCAACAGACGGCCCAGTAATTTGACTGAAGAAGATCTCGAAAATCATTACGAAAGAATCGTTTATCCTCAGGAGATCCATCAACAGCAAGATCGAACCATGATCACAACGAATGAAACGATTCTAGATATTGCCTATTTCCCAAGTGAACGTGGGCCTTACAATTACAATCCCAATTTAGATGCCGACGGACTGTTACCTAATCCTAAAGAAAATTGGGGAGGTATCACCAATCATATCAATAATGAAGTTGATTTCGATAAGACCAATATAGAGTTTATAGAGTTTTGGATGATGGATCCTTTCATTGGCTTTGCAGACGGAAATCCTAAAGGCAAGGTTTTGGATGGAAGGTTTAATGAGCACAATACGACCGGAGGATCTTTGATTTTTAATTTAGGCAGTGTTTCAGAAGATTATATGAAAGATGGACGGCATGCATTTGAAAATGGGCTCCCTGCAGATGGAGATTTAACCAATGCATTGGCTACAGAATGGGGCTACATCACTGAAGAGCAGTTTTTGACCAATCAATTTGAGAATTCGCAAGGGAGTAGGGCAAATCAAGATGTCGGTCTTGATGGTTTGAAAAATGACTTAGAGGCAGCCTATTTTCAGCCTTATATTGATCAGCTTAATGTAGGTGGTCTTGCCCGTGAAGAGATATTGGCAGATCCATCAGGTGATAATTTTCAATATTATTTAGACGATACATACGATCAAAAAAATGCGAAAGTAGTAGAGCGCTATAAAAACTACAATGGGCAAGAGGGAAATTCTCCTGTGACTTCTTCAGATTTTTCCGAGGGCAATAGTCCGGCTCCAGACAATGAAGATATCAGCAGGGACAATACAGTATCAGGTTTAGAGGAATATTATGAATATAAAATAGATTTAAGACCAGGAAATCTTGAAGTAGGCAAAGAAAATATCGTTGATCAGGTGGTCGGTAAGGATGGAGAGGCCACTTGGTACCTATTTAGGGTACCCATAAAAAATCCTGACAAGATTGTGGGAGCGATTGAGGGTTTTAAGTCGATGCAATATGCAAGAATGTATTTGACAAATTTTAGTCAGCCTGTTGTATTGCGGATGTCTAGTTTTAGATTGATTGGAAATAAGTGGCGAAAATATCAAGGGACTTTATTTGAGGAGGGGTTTAATGAGGTGCCTGAGGTCACCACTTCTGACTTTCAGGTTTCGGTAGTTAATGTGGAGGAAAACAGTATAGGAAATGACGCGTCACCCCCTTATGTCATACCTCCAGGCTTATCGAGGGATCGTGACAACACCACTTTTTTGAATCGTAGAGACAATGAGCAATCCTTGCAGGTATGTGTAGAAGATTTACCAGATAAAGATTCACGAGCCGTATTCAAGGGCGTTAGTTACGATCTGATTAATTATGGGCGGTTAAAAATGTTTTTCTCGGCGCATGCCTATCAGGGAGATGATGTTTCAGATGATGAAGTTTCGGCTTTTTTAAGATTTGGTACTGATTATTCAGAAAATTATTATGAAATAGAATTACCCCTTAAAATAACTCCTACGAATTCAGGGCTTACCGGAGAGGCAATTCGAAGAGTTGTTTGGCCTGAAGAAAATGAAATAGATCTTGCAATCAACGAAATTTTAGCTTTAAAATCTGAGCGGAATCGGACGGGTTTAAATGTACAGGTCCCCTATACTAAAAAGTCCAAAGATGGTAAATATGATTTAACCATTAAGGGGAGACCTGAATTAAGTACCGTATTGACCATGATGATAGGTATGAGAAATCTGGGAAGCGATGATCTTCAAGATAAATCTATTTGCTTATGGGTAAATGAATTGCGTGTAACTGATTTTGACAGTCAAAATGGCTGGGCGGCCAATGCACGTGTCAATGCTAAATTAGCAGATTTAGGTACGTTCAGTGCATCTACGCGGTATACATCCAATGGGTTCGGATCTATTCAGCAAAGAATTTCAGAGCGTACCAGGGAGGAGCAACTTCAATACGATATCAATGCATCCATAAATTTTGATAAATTTTTATTTCCAGAAAAAACAGGATTGAAAATTCCTATTTATGCAAGTATAGAACAGTCCAAGGCGACGCCTAAATTTGATCCCTTGGATCCTGACATCCCGCTTGAGGCTTCTTTAGAAAGTTTTGACACCCAAGCAGAGAAGGATGATTATCTCGATATTGTTCAAGATCGATCGACGCGAAGAAGCTTAAATTTCACCAATGTGAGAAAAGAAAAAGTAAAAGCAGATGCTAAAGTAAACATCTACGATATTGAAAATTTTTCATTTTCTTATGCTTTTAGTGATCAAAATACAACCAGCATTAGTACCCAAAAATTTTACCGAAAGACGACCAGTGCGGGTTTATCCTATAATTATTCTCCAGAAGGATTTTCCATTGAACCTTTCGCAAAGAGTGAAATGTTAAGCAATCCCTTTTTGAAGATTATCAAGGACATTAATTTTTCAATATTACCTAGCAGCTTGACCTTTAGGGGAGATTTGAATCGAAACTTTGTTCATACTCAGCTTTACAATGCGCAATTAACGACCGCTGGTATGGATCCTTATTATGAACGTTTATTTTCTTTTAATAGAAATTATGGGTTGCGATGGAATTTTTTCAAAGCCTTAAGCTTTGACTACAGTGTCAGGGCCAATGCAGTTATCGATGAGTCTGATGACTTTGTTGAAGGGGACATTACGACCAGTGCTGAACGCGATTATATTCTTGATCAAATTTTGAATTTAGGAAGGATGAAAAATTACAATCAAAACGCTTCATTAAATCTTAAATTACCTTTTGATAAAATACCTATTACGGATTGGATTAGCTCGGATGTAAGGTATGCGGTGAGTTATGGCTGGGTCACTGGATCATTGAATCAGGAAGACTCTTTGGGTAATTCGTTTGGTAACATCATAAATAATTCAAGTGATAAATCCTTGACGGGTAAAATCGATATGGTTAAGTTGTACAACAAAGTACCCTTTCTTAAAACAATAAATACCCCTGCGAGAAGTAATAGACCCAGTTCTTCCGTATCCAAAGAGGAGAAGGCAGAAACTTCGTTAAGTTCATCTTTGATTGTTGGTAAAGGTATTCTACGTCTTTTGATGGCAATCAGGTCTGTTAATTTCAATTATGGGATAAAGCAAACCACCAACTTATCTGGATTTTTACCAGCACCTAGTCTCTTTGGAATGGATTCTCTTTGGTCTGCTCCAGGTTGGGGTTTTTTATTCGGTGAACAAGATGCAGCGATTAGATTTACTGCTGCTGAGCAGGGCTGGATCACCCAAACCCCTTTTTTGACATCCCCTTTTATGCAATCGAGTACTCGAAATCTTTCTTTTAATGCCTCGATTGAACCTTTTAAAGGATTAAAAATTCAGTTAAATGGCAAAAGAACGAGTGCGGGAAGGTATCAAGAAATTTTTCGTTATAATTCAGAGATTCAAGAGTTTGGATCATTGACGCCCTCGAGGTCAGGAAGTTATAGCATTTCGTATTTAACGATTAAATCGGCTTTTGAAGCACAAACTCAAATGGTAAATGGCGTTGAGTTTGAAAGGTCATCTGCATTTGACCAGTTTAAAGAAAATATAGATATTATCAGTGGAAGATTGAGCAATTCTTTGGAGGCGAGTGGTATATCGGATCGTTACGATACGATAAGTCAGGATATTTTGGTGCCGGCATTTTTGGCGGCTTATACGGGAGAAAATGCAGAAAATGCACCTATGGGTGTATTTCCACGAATACCTATACCAAACTGGCGTATTGATTTTGCAGGGTTATCTAAGTTGCCAGGTCTTAAAGATGTTTTTTCTTCCGTGAACCTAACCCACAGTTATCGCTCCATATTTAGTGTAAATAACTACACCAATTCCTTACTTTATACTGAACAGATGACTTTAGATAATCAATTAACCGATTATCCTTTGGCCTCTTTGACGGATAGTATTACCGGTAAATTGGTCCCCGTGTATATATTAAATCAAGTATCCATATTAGAGCAATTTGCACCTCTGATAGGGATCAATATCAAGACCAAGACCAATTTAAGCGCCAGTTTTAATTACAAAAGGGATAGAAATCTTGCCTTAAATTTATCAAATGCCCAAGTCACAGAAACACAAAACAGTGGTGTCACCTTTGATTTTGGATGGACCAAAGCGGATTTGATCTTACCATTTAAGACCAAGGGAAGAACGATCACCATCAAAAATGACGTTACTTTTAGAATGGCCATTACTTTTCGAGATTCAAAAACCGTACAGCGCAAGTTACAATTGGAAGAAGAAGGGACCGAAAATAAAATCACCAATGGAAACAAAGGGTTTCAGATCCGTCCATCATTGGCATATAAGCTGAATAAACAGCTGGATTTAACCATGTATTATGAAAAGAACACAACTACACCACGTGTAGGATCCTATTTGAGGTCGACCACTTCTTTTGGTATACAATTAAGATTTAACCTTGCACAGTAAAAAAGTTTAAGCGTATTTTGTCTCCATAGATTTTAGAGTAGGTAAAAAAAGAAATATATGAATATTCCAAGTCAATTATTTTATACTAAAGATCACGAATGGGTCAAGATTGAAGGTGATATCGCTACGGTAGGTATTACGGATTTTGCTCAAGGTGAGTTGGGAGATATCGTTTATATAGAGATTGAAACCATCGGGGAGACATTTTCTGCTGAAGAGGTATTCGGATCTGTAGAAGCAGTAAAAACAGTTTCAGATTTAATGATGCCAGTTTCGGGAGAAATTTTATCTCTAAATGAAGCGCTTGAATCCACGCCTGAACTCATCAATACCGATCCTTATGAGGCAGGCTGGTTGGTCAAGATCAAAGTTGAGGACCAAGGAGATCACTTATTGTCTGCTGAGGATTACCGTGTGCTAATAGGAGGCTGATAAGGTTAAAAAGTGTTATTGAAAGTAAGAGAACACTAGCTACGTACGGCAATTCAAAATAAGGATTGGAGTGAAGCTTCCATTTATATAATATTTTTCTATTTGGATGAAAAAAGCGAGCAAATCCTAGTTTAAAAATAAGATTGACAATATATTTGATATTCAGCGTGAGAAAAAATTTAACATAATCGTATGGAATTAAAGAAAAATCCCAAAAATGACTTGTCGAGAATGTCTGGAATGTTTTTAAATCTGGGCCTAAGTGTAAGTTTACTTTTGGTTATCGTTGCATTTGAATGGCGGACCTATGATGATTCGGGTTTATTGGATTTAGGTATGGTTCAAGATGATTTTGAAGACTTAATGGAAATTCCTCCGACAGAGCAGCCCCCACCCCCACCCCCAAAAATACAGTTGCCTGAAATCATTGAGGTTCCTGATGAAGAGGAAATAGAAGAGGAAATAGAAGTAGAATTGGATCTTGAGGTAACCGAAGAAGAAGTAGTTGAAGATTTTGTATTTGAAGAGGCACCTGAAGAGGAAGTAGATGAAGTTTTCACCATAGTAGAGGATCAGCCTGCTTTTCCTGGAGGGAATGCTGCTTTTTATAAGTTTGTAGGTAGTAACATGACTTATCCTGCACAAGCAAGAAGGATGGGGATAGAAGGCAGAGTTTTTGTTCAGTTTGTAGTAGACAAGGATGGATCGGTAACTGAAGTTAAAGCAGTGAAAGGCATTGGAGCAGGATGTGATCAAGAAGCCGAGCGGGTCTTGAAGTCGTCTCCTAACTGGACACCCGGGAAACAGCGAGGTAGAAGTGTGAAGGTGAGAATGGTACTGCCTATCATCTTCAAGTTGAACAATTAATTAAAATATTTATTTAAAAAAAGCTCGTTATAGACATTATGACGAGCTTTTTTTATGTCTTGAGATAAATAGATCCGAAAAATATAATTTATCACTTAACTTTCACCGATCTTTTGTACCAGTGATGATCGTGTTTAAATGAGACCTCCAATGAATGATTTTCAGATAGAGATAAGGCAAGGATTACCAGATGAATTGCCGCCAGCAGGCATTTTAGATTCAGCTTTGAGTCATGCCCCCAGGCGAAAAGATATTTTATCAGATACTGAAAAAAAATTGGCTTTGCGAAATGCTTTGAGGTATTTCCCTTCAACTTGGCATGAGATACTGATCAAAGAATTTCAACAAGAGTTGAATGAATATGGTAGGATATACATGTACCGTTTCATGCCTAAATATAAAATATATGCACGACCGATAAGGGATTATCCGGCTCAGTCCGTCCATGCAGCCGCTATTATGCACATGATTCAAAACAATTTGGATCCAATGGTCGCTCAACATCCTCAGGAATTAATTACTTATGGCGGAAATGGGGCGGTATTCCAAAATTGGGCACAATACCTACTTACCATGCAATATCTATGTGAGATGACAGATGTACAGTCACTGCACATGTATTCTGGGCATCCTATGGGCCTATTTCCTTCTTCAAAAGACGCCCCAAGAGTCGTGGTGACCAATGGAATGATGGTGCCGAATTATTCTAAGCCAGATGATTTGGAAAAGTTTAATGCGTTAGGTGTTACTCAGTATGGGCAGATGACTGCGGGTTCTTATATGTATATCGGTCCACAAGGAATTGTTCATGGAACTGCACTAACGGTGATGAATGGCTTTAGAAAGATTTTAAATAAAGACGAGACACCTGCAGGTAAACTTTTTTTAACCGCAGGATTGGGAGGAATGAGTGGGGCTCAGCCCAAAGCAGGATGTATAGCGGGCTGCGTGACCGTTTGCGCTGAGATAAATCCTGTAGCGGCCAAGAAAAGGCATGCGCAAGGTTGGGTAGATGAAATAACCTATAAAATAGAAGAGTTGGTCGCTCGTGTCAAGAAAGCCAAAGAAAATAAAGAAGTCGTTTCCATCGCTTATTTAGGTAATGTGGTGGAAGTTTGGGAGCAGTTTTATGAAAACGGAATTCGGGTTGAAATGGGCTCTGATCAGACTTCGTTGCATAATCCGTGGTCGGGGGGCTATTATCCTATTGATTTGACGTTTGATGCCTCCAACGAATTGATCAAGGACGATCCTGAATTATTTAAAACCAAAGTTCAAGAGACCTTGAGAAGGCATGCAAAAGCCATCAATAAGCATGTGTTGAAGGGGACTTACTTTTTCGATTATGGCAACGCTTTTCTTTTAGAAGCATCAAGGGCTGGTGGGGATGTGTTAAATGAAGAGGGGACCGATTTTAAATTTCGATCCTATGTTCAGGATATTTTAGGTCCAATGTGTTTTGATTATGGTTTTGGTCCCTTTAGATGGATTTGCACTTCTGCAGATCCACAGGATTTAGTGAAAACAGATGCGCTGGCTTTACAAACGATGGTGGCGCTTAAGAAAGAGGCACCTATAGAAATAGCGCAGCAAATGCAGGACAACATCACTTGGATAAAAGAAGCCCAAAAAAATAAATTAGTGGTAGGCTCACAAGCCAGAATTTTATATGCTGACTCCGAAGGTCGCATAGCGATTGCCAAAGCATTTAACGATGCCCTAGCCGCGGGTGATTTGTTGGCTCCTGTGGTTTTGGGCCGTGACCATCATGATGTAAGCGGCACAGACTCTCCTTATCGAGAGACCAGTAACATATATGACGGTAGTCAATTCACTGCGGATATGGCCATTCAAAACGTCATCGGAGACAGTTTTAGGGGAGCCACCTGGGTCTCCATTCATAATGGAGGAGGTGTAGGATGGGGTGAAGTAATTAATGGCGGTTTTGGATTGGTTTTGGATGGGAGTAAGAAAGCGGAGGAAAAGCTGACAAATATGCTGTTTTTTGATGTCAATAATGGGATTGCAAGAAGGAGTTGGGCCCGTAACAAGGAAGCGATTTTTGCCGCAAAAAGGGCAATGAATCAAAATAAGTCCTTAAAAATAACGCTTCCTAACCTGGTCAATGATGCGTTGATCGATGGATTGTAATGAGGGATACGACCAAGCAGCTACCCAACAGCGCTGCCCAGATCGATATGGTGTGCTTGGGCCGTTTCATTGGCTTTTTTAACCAGGGCCCCAGATGAAATCAATTCATGAGCGAGTTTAATATCCTCTGAAAAAATGCGATCTTCCTCTGCGTGATTAATTTTTGTTCTTATTAATTCATGGCAATGGTCCAATACCAAGCCTGATTTTAAGGGCTTATGATAGTCAAAAGCCTGCGCGGCACAGATCAGTTCTATGGCCAGGATATGTTCTAAATTATCAATAATGATATTGAGTTTTCGACCACTAATAGATCCCATACTTACATGATCCTCTTGTCCCAGTGAGGTAGGAATGCTGTCTGCACTGGCAGGCCAACACAATCCCTTGTTTTCGCTTGCCAGCGCGGCTGAGGTGTATTGTGGAATCATAAATCCAGAATTGATTCCCGTATTTTTCATCAACAAACGGGGCAAGCCCGCTGTTTTCCCTTCCAATAAAAGGTAAGTTCTGCGATCCGAAATATTTCCTATTTCGGCAGCGGCCAAACCTGCATAATCTAGGGGCATCGCTAGCAATTGACCATGAAAATTACCCCCACTGATAGATGTTTGGGCATTTAATATAATAGGATTGTCCGTCACAGAATTTAATTCGGTGATTACCAATTCATTTAAATGGGACCAAGCGTTTCTTGAGGCCCCATGTACTTGTGGAATGCATCTTAAAGAATAGGGATCTTGTACACGGTCACAATCTTCATGGGAGGCGACCATTTCAGAACCGCTAAGTAAGGTGTTCATTCGAGCAGCGACGAGCTGAGACCCTTCAAAGGGCCTCAGCTCATGTAGTTCTTTTGTGAAAGGAGAGATAGAACCTAATAAACCCTCTAAGGACATGGCACCTACAATATCGGCAGCCTCTAGGCAATTATAAAAACGGCTGAGCCCGAGCACGGCATAAGACAAGATGAACTGGGTACCATTGATCAATGCCAATCCCTCCTTTGCTCCTAGAGGTAAAGGGGCTAAATCATGGAGGGTATGCATTTTTGCTGCGGACATGATTTCTCCATTTATTTTAACTTTTCCTAATCCTATGATGGGAAGGAATAGATGCGCCAAGGGAGCCAAATCTCCTGAAGCCCCAACAGATCCTTGGGAAGGTACCTCAGGTATGATTTCGTGATGAATAAAGAATACGATGCGTTCAAGCACTTCCAAAGAAATGCCAGAATAGCCCATACTCAGTGCATGTACTTTAGTGATGAGCATTAATTTTGCAATGAGGTCAGGGACGATCGGACCGACTCCAACACTGTGGCTTTTTAAAATATTTTCTTGAAGTAATTTGATTTGTTCTTTTGAAATTCTAGTGTCACAAAGAGGACCAAATCCGGTATTTATACCATAAACAGTACGTTCGCTATGGGCTATGTCCAGTGTGTTTTTTCTACTTTCCTGAATGTTAACTTTAGCACGTTTTCCAATTTCACAAGTGATTTTGTTATTTGCGATTTGAAGAGCCAAATTAGGGGTGAGGTGATCTTCTCCAAAATAAAATATTTTCATGTGTTATATTTTAGTATCGTTGCCAGGCGCCTGCTTGTGATTTTCGCTGCTGCTGCGCATCATAATAATGTACAGCAAAAGTATTCATTTCTTGGGTAGAAAGAAGTTCCATGAGACGCATGTAGCCACTATCAGCATATTCTGGTAATCCCATTTTTATAGAGGTAAAACAATAAGCTTTTAAGAGGGGAACAGAGTAAGGATTAATTTCTATGGCCTCGACCAGTAAGTTGTATATTGAATCTAAGTCCGTATTGGCTTTATTTACCCTATTTATTATGCCTAGTTCATAAAAGGCATTCTCAGTTATGTTGAGCTCTTTAGTCTGAGGTAGAGACTCATTTTTAAGTATTTTTTTGGTGGTATCTGAAAGTAAGGGTAAGAGATCTTCAAGGATTTCTTTAATTTCATCCTGACGCCCTGTGGAGATCAACTGTTGCCTATATTTTTTCCATATTGTCTGTAAATCATGGGGATTGAATGAAGATAATAGAGAGGTATTAGCCCATTCAAAATCTTCGGGGCGGTAATAAAAATAGGCAACACTTTCATCATTTCGACCTTCGATGATTGGATCAATGAGTGCTCCAAGGGAGAACTCCTCACTGTCTTTTTCCATCAAGGAATTTAAGGATGATTTGGCTAAGGACCAGTTTTGACTTTCTAGAGCGGCAATCATGAGGTTGTGATCACTGTTTAAATTGCCATATCTTTTTGATTTTGTAAATAGTTCAATAGCTAATTTTGGGGCTGAATTTTGTAATGCCATTTTGCCCATCATTTCTAAAACGACTCCTTTTTCTAAACTATTTGAAAGGGTTATCAATATATCTAACTTCCTGAATGCTTGATTAATGTAGCCCGTTCGGTACAACCCTAAGGCTTGAGATTCTAAAACTGCACGGTTCCAATTACCCGATTTGATTGTTTGCAAGAGGGTGTCAGAGATCAGGTGCAACGTAGTGTGGTCTCCCATCAAATTAGCATTAATCAAAAGCGAAAGGGAGTGCAGATTCACAGGAGTGAATAGCAGAGGTTCTAGTTGGGGGTCAAAGGACTGACCTGATTTCAGTTGCCCACCCAGCATATTGGTCTTAAGAGGGAGGGAAGCATCGTCATAAGTTGCTTGATCCCATTCATAGAGATTCATAAATGATTTATTCACCTCAATGGCTTGGTTCCATTGGTCTGTACTCCCGGCCTCATTAATTATTTTTCTTGCGGATTTTAGATTACCGTTATTAAAATACTGAACGGCCAAATTATTACGAATTTCGGCAGACTTTGGAAAGTTGGCGAGCCCTTCATTGAGTAGGCTAAGAGAACGGGAAGGTTCGTCATTTTTGCTGTAGGCTTGTGCTGCATTGACGTAAGCGAAGGGAGTTTCATTTTTCTTTGTAGCTCGGTAAAAGCGATAAAGAGATTCATCAAAATTATTTTTGTGAGCATAATGTTTTGCCAAGCGATAATTGGAATAATGATTGTCCCAGGCAAAAACACTCCCTTGCTCGTAATAGGCTACGGCCAAGGGTAAATCACCTGCTGCTTGATGGAAATTACCCATATAATTGTACTCAGCACCCACCAGTTTTTGATAGGGACCCTTATTGGCAATCAGAAAAAAAGCAAGCAATACGATCAGCCCTCCTAATTTTGATGAGATGTAAGGAAAATTTCGATCTATATACACAATCTTATAGACTTGCATACCCCTGACCAAAGGATCAATAAAGTTAAAAATAAGGTAAAGGATAAACATAAATCCAAATCCGAGGTGGGCATATAGAATCAGATAACTCATACCATCGTAGGTAGGATCATTGCCATGGGTCAAGCCCAAATTCAAATAGCTTAAGGCGATGCAGCCGAGTAAAAAGAAAAGCCAAGTAACATCGAATTCGCGTTGTAATATTTTGTTCAGAATAATCTGTTTGTAAGGGATGGTTACGATACCAATTACGGCCGAACAAATCAAAAGGTAAAGAGGATTGATAACATCAAAATTAAAATCTAATAGCCCCGCTTGAGTAGCCCAATACAAGCCCAATCCTCCCAGATAAAGGACGCCGAAGGAGATCAAATGTTTCAGGTTATTGGCGGATCCTCTGGTTTGCGTCAGAATATATAACAGCGCGAAAAGAATCTCTTCGGCAATAAAACAGATAAATATAAATGTCAGGCTAGCAACACCCAGATGAGAGCCAGCCATGAATCCTTCCAGAAACTGAGGGTTTTCATTTACACAAAGGGCAAGAAAGCTTACCGTGATCAGGACAATAATCACCCATTTTTTCAAGAAGGACGGCTTCGGGTTAAAGGCATGAAAATAGTAGGTCGGTCCAAGACAGATCAAAATCCAAAGTAAGGTCATCCATTTATCACCCAACTGAGAGCCAAAAACACCTATAGAATCCAGATCTATATAATTGATAAACAAGAGGCTCATCCCTGCAAAAACAATAAATCCAAATCTTTTTAGGTAGGTGCTAAAGGCCAAAAGGCCACAAAAAAAAATCCAAATAAGGAGGTTTAAGGCCCAACTGATGACTGGAGGAGCTTCAATATTACCCCCTTGAAAGGCCTCATTGATAAAATAAAGATGAGAGGAAATATCAAAATCAAACGGTCCTTTATTGAAGGTGAGGTAATCAAAAAATTCCTTTTTAAGTGTGCTGGTAACTTCCCAGTTGAGGTAAAGGTCGGCACCTATATAATTGAATGCGATCAGCATTACAATTAGGCTACAATAGATACCTAGCAGTACTTTGGATAGGCTATTGAATTGGGGCATCATGTTGCTATTTTCAGTCTAAAACTTTGGGTACTTTGAAAAAGCCATTTTGGTGGTCGGGAGCATTTTTCAGCAATGCCTCGTGAGTCAGTTCGTTTTTGGGTTCGTCAGGTCTGAAAACGTTTGATTCAAAAGACATATGGGTGAGAGGTTCAATGCCACTGGTGTCTAGCTCGTCTAGTTTTTTTACCCAAGAAATAATGTGTTTCATGTCTGCTATGAGCGCAGCTTCTTTATCTGGAGTTACCTCTAATCGAGCTAAATGGGCAAGCTTTTGGATGGTTTCTTTGTCAATATTCATAATAAATCTCCTTCAAATTTAGATAAAATCTTGGTTTGAATTTAACTCAGATTGGATTATATCAAATACTTTCTTTTTTAAGGCGCTAATTTCTGCTTCATTTTGGGTGGGAGGTAGGATTGGAGCATGTAGTACGATGCGCATTTTGCCTGGAAAAAGATTAAACTCAGGCTTATCAGGCTGAATTTTGTGATTGTCATGGAAGGTAACCGGAATGATGGGAATTTGCTTTTCAATAGCAAGCCTGAATGCGCCATCAAGAAAAGGAGTCATCTGAGGAGGATTTTTTGTTTTAATCCCTCCTTCAGGGAAAAAACTCAGCCCATAACCCATATCAAGGGCTTTCCGAGCTTGAAGGATACTTTGCCCTCGACTTTTTGAGTTAGATCGGTTGACAGGGATGTGAATTTTTCTAAACATATAGCCAAAAAAGGGAACGGAGGCGATAGAGCTTTTCCCAATAAACTTGGTATAAATGGGAATCCGTGCAATGGCTGGAATATCTAAATATGAAAAATGATTGGCACATAATATATATTGTTGGTTTTTGATTAATTCGAATTGAATATCAAACTTCACTTTTAAAAAAATGAGCGGAAAATAGAGCCGTGCCCAGAGATAATCCACTCGGAGGGCTAGGCCGTGCCATTTTTCATTTTGAGCGCTTAAGAAAAATAATGGGAAAAAAATTAAAAACGTGAGTATGAATAAAATGGCAGCATAAAAAGTGAAGAGTCTAGTGAGATTTTTTTTCATAATAATCAGGACAATAGAGAACCAACTCAAATATATATTTCCTATCATGAATTTGTAGCCTGTTTGGATCAAGAATTCAGTGACCCCCCCCTGTAATCAAGACAACTGGTCATAATAGAGGTGGATGGAAATGATTGAACACTTAATAAACGTAGTTTATGACATTTTTTAATCACTTAATCACTTAATTACGTATTGAGGTTCAAACGCCTACTCTAAAATTGCTTTTAGGTATACATCCGTTATCTTTAACTTTCAATAGGATCATGAAAGTCATCAAATCTATTGAAACAACTAAAAAAGAAGATTTTGGATCTCATTAAAATTGATCATATCAGCAAGGCTTACAGTGGGCATCAGGCCTTGTCGGATATCAGCCTAACTATTCCTGATAAAAGTATTTTTGGGTTATTGGGACCCAATGGTGCTGGGAAAACCACATTGATTCGTATCATCACCAAGATCATCCAGCAGGATCAAGGGAAGGTATTTCTAAATAAGGAAGAGATCACCTATGATCTGGTGAGGAAGATCGGTTATTTGCCAGAGGAGCGGGGACTGTATAAGAAGATGAAGGTAGGTGAGCAACTCATTTACCTCTCTCAATTGAAAGGTCTGTCAAGAACTGAGGCTGTGAAAAGAATCAAAATATGGCTTGAAAAGCTCGATCTGAAGTCTTGGTGGAATAAGAATGTAGAGGATTTGTCCAAAGGGATGGCTCAAAAAGTACAGTTCATCGCTACGGTAGTGCATGAGCCCAAGTTGCTCATTTTGGATGAGCCTTTTTCAGGGTTTGATCCGGTCAATGCAGATTTGATTAAAAACGAAATATTGGAGTTGAGAGATAAAGGTGCGACCATTATTTTTTCTACCCATCGGATGGAATCAGTTGAAGAGCTTTGTGACAACATTGCACTGATTAACCAGTCTAAAAAAATATTAGATGGATCGGTTAAGCAAATCAAGGAGGAGCACAAGCAAGGACAATATATTATTGATTACACGGGAACCTTGCCAACCAAAGAATCTTTTGATGTGTTAAATCAGACAGATCTGGAAGGAGATTTAAAGAGGGCACATATTAAATTTCATGAGGCATCAAAGCCCAATGATTTGATTGCACAACTTATTGGATCGGTACAATTATTTGCCTTTTCAGAGAAAATACCGACCATCAATGAAATTTTCATTTCAAAAGTATCTCCAAGTCATGAATAAAGTTAGCCTGATCATTTTCCGTGAATACTTGACAAGAGTTAAAAAGAAGTCTTTTATCATCGCTACTTTTTTAGGGCCTATTTTAATGGGTGCTGTCATGTTTCTGCCTACTTATTTTGCCTTAAATACGCAGGGAAATCAATCCTTTCAGGTGATTGATGAGAGTGGTTTGATGGGAGCGGTATTTGTCTCAGATGATGAAGTAAGCTATGAATACATTTCGACTAATCTCGACGTAGCTAAAAGTGATTTATTGGAAAGTGATGTAGATGGCTTGATATATATACCTGACTTTGAGCTCAATGAACCTCAGGGATTTGCGCTGTATGGAGCTTCTAATCAGAGTATATCAACCCTTTCATCTATCGAAAATACCCTAGAGTTACACATTGAATCTTTACGACTATTGGCCTCTGGTTTGGACAAAGAGGTGATTGATTCTTTTGAAGCACATATTGATTTAAACACCATTAATTTGAGTAATTCTGGTGGAGAACAAGAAAGCAGTTCAGGAGCAGCCACCATCATAGGATACATTGCTTCTTTTATGATTTATATGTTTGTTTTTATTTATGGTGCCATGTGTATGCGTGGCGTTATCGAAGAAAAGAGTAGCCGAATCGTAGAGATTGTGTTGTCTTCAGTCAAGCCTTTTGAGCTCATGATGGGCAAAGTCATAGGGATTGCGATGGTCGGGTTGACCCAGTTTGTGCTTTGGATTCTATTGACTGCGGGTATCTCAATGTTGATTTCAGTATTTATGAGTCCAGAGGCTCTGGAGATGGGTGCTGCAAATAGTGAGATGTCCTCGGAAGCCGACATGATGGCAACTGCCCTATCTGCTTTGGGTGGAATCAATATGACTTTGGTATTGTCTGCTTTCTTATTCTATTTCATTGGTGGATATTTACTTTACGGAGCTTTGTTCGCCGCCATAGGTTCTGCATCTGACAGTGATGCGGATGCTCAGCAATTTATGGTTCCTGTGACGGCACCATTGATCATCTCAATTATCAGCTTGAGTCTGGTTTTGCAGGATCCTCATGGAAGTGTATCTTTTTGGATGTCAATCATCCCCTTTACCTCACCCATCATCATGATGATGCGGATTCCTTTTGGTGTGGCACCTTGGGAATTGATATTGTCTATGTTCATGTTGATTTTGGGTTTCCTATTTACCTTGTGGATAGCGGGTCGTATTTATCGGGTCGGAATTTTAATGCATGGAACCAAGGTCAACTGGAAAATTTTAGCTAAATGGTTTATGACCAGCGACTAACATTATTTCAAGGGCTTTTTTTAGTATCTTAGGCCACACGATTATCCAATGAGTCGCTTCAACATACTTAATGCTGTAGATGTATACGCCACCGGATTCATTCAGAAATGGATTATTCTCGGTCTTTCCTTGAGCATAGGCATCGGATCTGTACTCTACACGAATAAACTGGTTAAAGAGATTAAAAAACGGGAGGATTGGCAAGTAAATTTATATGCCAAAGCCCTTGAGTTTATAGCGAATGAGCATGAGACCAATCAAAATGCTCTTTTTGCACTGGAAGAAATTATCCAAGCGAATACGACCATTCCGGTCATTTTGACCAATGAAAATGACGGCCCTATTTTCTATAAAAACTTACCTAAAGCAGACCTTATCACAGATCCAGAGGAACGAGAAGATTATTTAATACAAAAAATCAGTGAAATGGGTTTAAATAAAGTGCCCATCGTTGTGAATTTAGTCGATGCCCAAGGCAATCAGTACGGGCAAACCATGATTTATTTTGAGGAATCAAGCCTTTTGGTACAGTTGCGTTATTATCCCTATGTTCAATTGGCCATTATTTTTGTTTTTTTACTTGTTGTGTTTACTGTTTTTAATTATTCAAGGTTGTCTGAGCAGAATCAGATTTGGGTGGGTATGGCCAAGGAAACTGCCCACCAATTGGGAACTCCCATATCTTCTTTGATGGCATGGGGGGACTATTTCAAAGAAAAATATGTGGAAGACCCCTACATAACAGAGTTAGATAAGGATGTCAAACGACTTGAAATCATCACGCAGCGTTTTAGTAGTATTGGGAGTGCACCTAAGATGGAATCTCTCAATATTTATGAACAGGTCAAATTATCTGTTGATTATCTTAAAACAAGGATAAGTAAAAAGGTAACGATCGACTTTACGGCACAAGAAGCCGAACATATTTATTTAAATATGAATCCTGAACTTTTTTCTTGGGTTCTTGAAAACTTAATCAAGAATGCCGTAGATGCGATGGCGGGTGTGGGCCATATTCAAATTTCAATGTCTTGTTCAGTAGTAGACAAATTAATGATTGATATTGAAGACCAGGGCAATGGTATTGCGCCGAATAAAATGAGTAAAGTTTTTAAGCCCGGATTCACTACTAAAAATAGAGGATGGGGTCTGGGACTGACCCTAACCAAACGGATCATCGAAGACTACCATGGTGGGAGGATTTTCATTAAGAACTCTGCGTTGAATAAGGGGACTGCGTTTCGGATTATTTTAAATACCAACGCATAATAAATATAACATTATGATTGAAATCAATGGGGCTTTGGCCCATAAGTTCATATCTCATTATCATGCTCCAGAATGCATCATGGCATCCAATTATGTAGATATTGAGGCGTCTATGTCCCATGAAGTAGCTCAAATATTACTTCCTCGGATCATAGCGTCGCAAGGAGAATTTATTTTTGATCATGAAGTAAATATTGAGCTTAACCCTGTGAGAAAGCTGTTGTTGGATTATTTTGGAGGAATCAGTAATTTCCATGAGATGACGGTTGGCGTAATGAAAGTACTGGCTGCTTCAGAAAAAAACATCAGTGAGGGGGAGGTGTATATGACGGCTTTTGATCAGATCATATATGATCAAAAGCTTTGTCAAGCTGTGGGTATATTTAAGATAGATGGAAAGCAATCTTTTATCGAATCTTCGCTGATGGATGATCAATTAGCCCTGACCCTGACCAAGGGGATTGGCATTAAAGATCTCAACAAGGGGGCCCTAATTATTTTGGATTCAGACAAAAATGAAATGATTTTGAAAGTATTTCAAAATCATCCCGACATCAAATATTGGCGGCATCAGTTTTTAATGATCAGACCTCTTGAAAATGAGTTTTATCAAACCAAAAATACATTGAACTTATGTAAAGATTTTGCCTTAAAGGGTTTAGATGAGATGGCTAAAGTGGATCAAGTAGATTTGCTCAATAAGACCGTAGATTATTTTAGTGAAAAGCAATCATTCGATCAATCTGAATTTGAGGAGGAGGTATTGGCCTCGACAGAGATAAAGGCCGCATTTAACAGCTACAAAGACGACTTTGAGGAAAAGCATCAGATCGAAGCCATGAGCGAACAATTTGAGATTTCAAAACCCGCTTTCAAAGCGGCAAAGAAATACATTAAATCGGTCATTAAATTGGACCGCAACTTTCATGTGTATGTCCACGGCCAAAGGCAAGAGATTGAAAGAGGTTATGATGAAGTCCGAGGTAAAAATTATTATAAATTGTATTTCGATCAAGAAAGTTAAAATAAGAGTTGCGTCAACTCATCCATATTTTTTTCCAAACGTCCTCTAAATGTTTTTTAGTGGCCCTAATACCATCGGCTTCACTAAGTTCTGTACCCTCATATTCGATACCAATGTGACCATTAAAATTTTGGGCTTTAACTAAAAGGAGCATTTTTTCGTAATCAAAATTACGATGCACGCCATTGGCATGAAAGTTATAAGCTTTGGCGCTTACCCCTTTAGCATAGGGCAGCAGGGATTCAACGCCTAGGTAGGGGTCATAGATTTCAAGACAGGATCCATCTTGAGTACTTCCCCATTGAGCGCTCAGACACCAGTTTCCAAAATCGGGTAAGGTGCCGAGGTTAGGCATATTGATTTCTTTGATGATCGAGGTGATGAGTTGGGCATTTGAACTGAACAGCCCGTGGTTTTCAATTAAAATATTAATCTCCTCTTTGGCTGCGTATGTGGTAAGTTTGGTCAGGCCATCTATTAAAGAGGCTTTGAAAATTGAGGGATCGGTAGCTCCGAAGGCATTGACCCGTATCGAATGGCACCCCATGATTTTAGCCGCATGGATCCACTGATAATGATCTTCAACGGCTTTTTGTCTGAGTTGATTATCTTCGCCTCCCAAATCACCTTCGTCATCGACCATTATCAGCAAGTTTTGAACGGCGAGCGCATCAGATCGATCCTTCATATTGATCCAAAAGCTTTCGTCATTGCCTTTATTTTTATAAAAACTATTTACGTATTCTACGGCAGGGATACCAAACTCTTTTTTAGAGATTTCGGAAAATAAAATAGGATCTAAAGTCCCCGATTCAAAAGCGTTGTGGAGGGACCATTGTGCCAATGAAAGTTTAAGTTTTTCCCCCATATCCTCAAAGAAGAGGTTTTTCGCATTTGATAGAAAGGGTATTTGGGTACTTAGAAGGCCCAGTGAGATTTGCTTGATAAATTGTCTTTTAGATGATTTCATTGGAACTATTTTATAAAATTATGGTGAGATTTAATACTATAATTTCTTAGAGCTCAATCCTAATTGAACCTGACTTGCCTCAAATAAAAATTTTATCTTGCAGATTAAATCTTCATGCATTCAAGAGGTGCCGAATACCACATTTGTCATCTAATTTAAATAGTTTTTATCAAATAAAGGGGGGCTTTGGATTAAAGTTGATGGCTTTTTTTTTCTAAAAACTAAGTTTATTAAATCAACTTTGTCATCCAATAATTTTTAGCCTAATTTTGCAGTCAAATTTTTACATAATTAATTCATCTAGAGTATAATGGCAAATCAAGGAAAAATCACACAAATAATTGGCCCAGTGGTGGATGTGCGTTTTGATGGTGGCAAGCTACCAAGAATATTAGACGCCCTTACGATCAAACGTGAAGATGGTACCGTAGTTGTTTTAGAGGTACAACAGCACCTAGGAGAAAACACGGTTCGAACCATCGGAATGGATGCAACTGACGGAATGAGGAGAGGTCAAATTGTGAGCGATACGGCCGCACCTATTCAAATGCCAATTGGAGGTGATATCAAAGGGAGACTTTTCAACGTTGTTGGGCAAGCCATAGATGGATTGCCTCAACCAGAAGGTAAAGAAGGATTGTCTATACACAGACAGCCCCCTGCATTCGCAGATTTATCCACGGCTTCCGAAGTCCTTTTTACAGGAATAAAAGTAATTGACCTTATTGAGCCTTATGCCAAAGGGGGTAAAATTGGTTTGTTTGGAGGTGCGGGTGTTGGAAAAACCGTATTAATTCAAGAATTGATCAACAATATAGCAAAGGCCTATTCTGGGCTTTCTGTTTTTGCAGGTGTAGGTGAACGAACTAGAGAAGGAAATGATTTGCTGAGAGAAATGATCGAAGCAGGGATCGTAAATTATGGTGATGAATTTAAAGAATCATTGGAAAATGGTGGGTGGGATTTATCTAAGGTAACGACGGCAAACCTGAAGGAATCTAAAGCTACTTTTGTCTTTGGGCAGATGAATGAGCCTCCGGGAGCCAGAGCTCGGGTAGCCCTATCGGGATTGACCATTGCAGAGTATTTCCGTGATGGAGATGGAACGGGAAAAGGTCGTGATATCCTCTTTTTTGTAGATAATATTTTTAGGTTTACGCAAGCAGGATCGGAAGTATCGGCGCTTTTAGGGAGAATGCCCTCAGCGGTTGGATACCAACCTACTTTGGCAACGGAGATGGGTGTGATGCAAGAAAGGATTACTTCTACAAAGAATGGATCTATTACCTCAGTTCAGGCGGTATACGTGCCTGCGGATGATTTAACAGATCCAGCTCCGGCGACTACGTTTTCGCATTTGGATGCTACCACGGTACTTTCAAGAAAAATTTCAGAATTAGGCATTTACCCCGCAGTGGATCCATTGGATTCCACCTCAAGAATATTGAGTGCAGAGATTTTAGGCGATGAGCATTACACTTGTGCTCAAAATGTAAAAGAATTGCTCCAGAGATACAAAGAATTACAAGATATCATTGCCATTTTAGGTATGGATGAGCTGAGTGATGAAGACAAATTGATCGTTCATAGAGCGCGACGTGTGCAGCGATTCCTCTCACAGCCGTTTCATGTGGCAGAAGCCTTCACAGGTTTGCCCGGGCAATTGGTAGATATCAATGAAACCATCAAAGGATTTAATGAAATCATGGATGGTAAGCATGATAATTTACCAGAAGCAGCTTTTAACCTAGTAGGGACTATTGAGCAGGCGGTTGAAAAAGGTGAAAAAATATTGGCTGAGGTAGCTTAAGATATGTTTATTGAAATTGTAACCCCGGACAAAAAGATATTTGAAGGAGAGGCCACAAGCGCTATCTTTCCAGGTACTGATGGATCTTTTCAGATTTTAAATAATCACGCGGCTTTAGTTTCGACGTTGGGTAAGGGGAGTATTGTCTTTGTTAAGACCCTAAACAATAAATCAGAAGAAGTTCAGATGGAAGTAGACGGTGGAGTCGTGGAGGTATTGAACAACAAAGTGACCGTTTTAGCCGAAAAAATCACTGAATAAGGAAGAGTGGGTGAATCCATCGTGATGATGGAGTTTTTTCTCATTTCTTAAATATCCCTATTGAAATCCCGAGTCAGGATATTTTTATTCTTCATTTCGAGAGAAAATCATTTGAAATAAACTGATAAATCGCTCTGCCGTAATCTGGTAGGTTATCTGAAGGCTGCTGATGCGTATACGCATCAATCTCGCCATTGTAGACTTGTGATATTGAATCAGATAAGACTCCAAATCCATCCCCAAAACTGTAATATGCCCGTGGCTGATAATGTGTGGATAGCATATTTCTACCATATACATATTCAGGCTGATTGATGTTCATTTGGTCTAGTAAAGTCGGCGCTAAGTCCAATTGAGAGCCGATGGTTGATATCACCGTATCGGTGACGGTAAGCGCTCCGCCGAGCCACAACAAGGGGATGTGAAAGGTTTCCTTTTGACCATTGGAAGTATTGTTAATTTGGGTAGTGCCGTGATCAGCCGTGATCACGATCAACGTCTTATCCCACCAAGTAGTTTTTTTAGCCTGTGCAATGAACTTTCCTAGACAGGCGTCTGTATAATGCATGGCGCTTTTAAAGCTGTCCTCATTATTGTCGGAGCCAAAGATTGGTTCTACCGGAATGTCAAAAGGCTCATGGCTGCTTAGGGTAAATAAGGTATAGAAAAAAGGCATTGCTTCTTTATTGAGATGATTAAACAAAGTATCGAAAACGACATCATCATGAATCCCCCATTTGGTATTGTTACTTGAAAAATCAAAGTCGAGTTTGCTTACAATTTTATCTGCTTTTCCTTGATTAAAATAAGCCCTAAAGTTGGCAAAATCAATTTCACCTCCGTAGTAAAACGCAGTTTGGTAATCCTGCTCTTTCATTGATTTTATCAGGTGAGGTAACTTTTCAGTCTTGAAAGGGTTCTCAATAATGGCATTGTAAGGCAATCCAGGATAGCTACTGAACAGGCTACCGATTCCTCTATTTGAACGATGTCCTGAGGCATAGAACTGCGAGAATAAAACACCCTCTTTGCTGAGTTTATTAAGTTCTGGGGTAACGGATTTGGCCCCTCCCAATACTTCCACTCCTTTGGCGGTAAAACTTTCGAGTATGATGAGTAGGATGTTGGGTTGAGGTGTATTGAGGAGTGAAGGATAAGGGGTTCCCTTCGTCGGAGCACCGTTAATTTTACTGAATAGGTCTACCGCAACATGATCTGGCATCAAGTCATAGTGGGTATCAATTTTTGATGCTTTTTTCATGGAATAAACAAAATTCCAGGGCGTATTGACCGCCGCATGATTGACTGCCATATTATCAGGATCAAAGTAAACAGCACCTACATTGATTGGGATACCCAATCTGAAGGGAACAATACTGAATCCACCTCTGATGGGGATGAGAGACAATGCGATCAAAGTAAAAAAAAGTAAGGGCTTTTGCCAATAGTATCTATTTTTAAAATCAAATGAAAATCGACTCACCAACCAGATAGTAATTTTAAAATGAGCGTAAAATAAAAATAAACTGAACAGCAAGGGAAAAACTAATGTTTTGAAAGTAATGGAATTGGTGATTTGTTTGGGATTATCAAGGTACTTTAAATGCATGGCATCAAATTTCTCTCCCCAATAAGAATAAACTTCCAAGTCTATGATTTCAATAATAGAAACAGCCGCAAGGATGAGGGTGATGGATCCTGCAAGCATGCGTGAAGATATTTTCGGACCAATGACAGGAGATACAGCAAGTATAAGTGAGGGGATTAACATCATATAGCCTGAAAAGGAAAGATCCAGCTTCAATCCATATAAATAGCTTAGGAGTAATTTTTCGATAGAAGCATCAGCAAAAGATGATCCGTTGTAAAGAATAAAAACAGTTCTGTAAAAAATAAAATAGAGTATGAAGACACCCCAAAGAGAAAGATATTTAAATAAATTATTTTTCATACTAGCGGCACGGCGTACTGAAGTTTACTTCAATTATCTCAAGATTTTGAAATAGGCCAATTAAGAGGCGCATATATTTATTCATGGATTTTGATAAATATGTAGGATAGATACAGGATTGAAATCAGTTATCTTTTAATTTTTTTTCATCCTTTGTTTTCTTACGTCTGAATCGATTGATCATTTTTTTTTCATAGCGCCAAAAAAAATCGAATTGGCCCAGGAGCGAGCCATAAAAAAGTAAAATGCTGTTATATATAGGTAGAATACAAATGAGGTAAATGATGGTAAAAAGCGTACTTTTTTCTCCATCTATTGTAAAATAATCAACAATGGGTTTTTTAATCAGTAGGACGGTGGATCCCGTCAAAGCGAATACAATAAGAATCATGGCAAATTGGCCAGAACTCTTTACATTCCATTTTTCTTTTAATTTATTAATCCAGTTCATTGATTGTATTTAGGTAGGGTTTCCAATAGACCCCCTTGGGTGTGGCGCGTAGGGAAATTTTTTCTTTTTTTACGGGATGGTCAAATTCAATTTTGAAGGCATGTAAACAAATGCTTTTATCCGGATTAGGTGTGGCATAACCGTATTTTAAATCTCCTTGTATTGGACAAAGCATTTTTGCCAATTGCACTCGAATTTGATGAGGTCGTCCCGTCTCTGGTTTTACCAACAGTAAAGAATGTCCGTCTTCGTACATCAAAGTACGATAGGTCAGTATTGATTTTTTACCGCTTCCTTTATCTTTATTAAAAGCTTTGGTAATGTTTTTGGTTTCATCTTTTACCAACCAGTTGATTAAGCTGCCATTCAATTCTTGAGGCCGTGCCTTGACAACGGCCACATAGGTTTTTTGTATGAGTTGATCTCTGAAAAGGGCAGTGAGTCGGGTCAAAGCCTTAGAAGTTCTCGCAAAAATAACCACCCCACTTACCGGTCGATCCAAGCGATGGGCTGGATTGAGAAATACATCACCTGGTTTGTTATATTTCTTTTTAATATAATTTTTACCCCAGTCGGTTAAGGTAGGGTCACCTGTTTTATCACCTTGCACTAACCAGCCAATGGGCTTGTTAACAACCAATAGATGGTTGTCTTCATATATTGTTTTTGGATCGATCAATTTATTTTAAAATTCACTTATGGAATGAAATTGAATATCTGGAAAATTATCTTCTACCATCTGTAACCATGATTTAGATTCTGCCATAAAGACAAGTTTATCTTCCTTGTCTTTCGCAATATGCCGGTATTTGTCTTTGGCAAAGGCTTCTAATTTATTTTTATCCGCGGCATCGATCCAACAAGCTTTATAAATATTGATAGGTGAAAAACTTACTTTTGCATTGTACTCATTGAGTAATCGATATTGGAGTACTTCAAATTGCAGTGCACCCACCGTGCCCACCACTTTTCTAGCACCCATTTCGTAGGTAAACAGTTGGGCCACACCTTCATCCATGAGCTGTGTCAATCCCTTTTCAAGTTGTTTGGATTTCATTGCATCCAGATTGATGACCTCTTTAAATAATTCAGGGGAGAAACTTGGGATCCCTTTGTATAAAGATTTTTCACCTTCATTGAGGGTGTCGCCTATTTTAAGATTTCCTGTATCGTACAAGCCAATGATGTCTCCTGGAAAGGCCTCATCTATGGTTTCTTTTTGTTGTGCCATAAAAGCCGTCGCATTTGAAAACCGGTATTTTTTATCATGTCTTACATGATAATAGCTATTACCCCGTTGAAATTTTCCTGAACAGATCCTGATAAAAGCAATTCTATTGCGATGCCGAGGATCCATATTTGCATGAATTTTAAATATAAATCCTGAGAATTTGGGATCTATTGGAGGGATCATTCGGCTCTCGGTATCTCTTGGTTTTGGATTGGGGGCAATTTTTGTAAAGCAATCTAGCAATTCCCTTATCCCAAAATTTGATACGGCACTTCCAAAAAAAACAGGAGCTAATTCCCCTGATAGATAAGCCTCTTGATCAAAAGGGTCATATACGCCATCTATTAATTCGATGTCTTCTCGGAGCTGGGATAAGGCAGAAGGGGGTAGGTGCGCTTCTAACCCAGGATCATTAACGTCCTTGATATTCACCACATCATCCACACGTTTGTTTTTTCTAGGTTCGAAAAGGTTAATATTTTTTTCGTAAAGATTATAGACCCCTCTGAGTGTTTTACCCATACCGATAGGCCAAGTAAGGGGTTGCACATTTATTTTGAGCTCCTCTTCAATTTCGTCAATCAGATCAAATGGATCACGACCTTCCCTATCCAGCTTATTGATAAAACAAAGAACGGGGGTCTTGCGCATGCGACAGACTTCCATGAGTTTTCTGGTCTGTTTTTCTACTCCTTTGACACAGTCAATAACCATAATAACACTGTCTACTGCGGTCAAAGTGCGGTAGGTATCTTCTGCAAAATCTTCGTGACCTGGCGTGTCTAAAATATTAATTTTTAAACCCTTGTAATCAAATCCCATCACCGAGGTTGCGACAGAGATACCTCTTTGTTTTTCTATGGCCATCCAATCGGAACGCGTAGCCATATCTATTTTGTTGGATTTGACAGCCCCTGCCGTTTGTATAGCCCCACCAAAGAGCAATAACTTTTCAGTAAGGGTTGTTTTGCCCGCATCAGGGTGGGCGATAATACCAAATGTTTTTCTTTTTTTTATTTCTTCAGCTAAAGCCATGCATATCAATTGAACCGCAAAATTAACGATAATAAGCTTAACCTTTCTTTTTTATACCTTGATCTATTTTTGAATGATTAAAATAGATTAATATGACACATTGGAGCCTACCCTAATGAATGGCAAACAGTCCTTGTCCTGATCTTATTTGAATTCAGGAAATTCGCTGACATTGTGTCAGTAAAAAGCTTTTGGCACAAGCATTGTTAAATAAAAAGTGTACAATAAAAAATATTAATACAAACTAAACAGAAATGGGCAAAATCATAGGCATAGACCTAGGCACTACAAACTCTTGTGTGGCCGTGATGGAAGGAAACGAACCGGTCGTGATACAAAATAGCGAAGGGAGAAGAACGACACCATCAATTTTAGCATTCCTCGATGGAGGTAATGGAGAACGTAAAGTAGGCGATCCCGCCAAAAGACAAGCGATTACCAATCCTCAACACACCATTAGCTCTGTTAAACGATTCATGGGGAAACGGTTTTCTGACGTAAAGAACGAAATGAGACATATTTCGTATGAGCTTGAGTCCGGAACCAATGATGTGGTAAGGGTAAAAATAGGAGATAGAAATTATACCCCACAAGAATTGTCGGCGATGATTCTTCAAAAGATGAAGTCAACGGCAGAAGATTTTTTAGGTACAGAAGTCACTGAAGCGGTGGTCACGGTACCTGCTTATTTTAACGATGCTGAGCGTCAGGCTACAAAAGAAGCCGGACAGATTGCGGGATTGGATGTCAAGCGAATCATCAATGAGCCTACGGCGGCGGCATTGGCCTATGGCTTAGATAAAAAGAATGCCGATATGAAGATCGCGGTATACGATCTAGGAGGGGGAACATTCGATATTTCTATATTAGAATTGGGTGAAGGTGTTTTCGAGGTAAAATCTACCAATGGAGACGTTCATTTGGGAGGAGATGATTTTGATGCCGTTATTATCGATTGGTTGGCAGAAGAATTTATTAAAGATGAAAATATAGATCTAAGAAAAGATCCGATGGCGCTTCAACGTCTCAAAGAAGCCGCTGAGAAAGCAAAGATAGAATTATCAAGCTCGAGTAGTACAGAGATTAATTTACCCTACATCATGCCGGTGGATGGGATTCCCAAACACTTGGTGAGAACGTTATCCAGAGCAGTTTTTGAGCAATTGGCTGATAGTTTGGTCCGCAGATCTATGGACCCTGTGAAGAAGGCTTTGAAAGATGCCAATATGTCGACTAGTGACATAGATGAGGTTATACTAGTAGGTGGATCTACCAGAATACCTAAAATTCAAGAAGAAGTAGAGAAATTTTTTGGCAAAAAGCCTTCTAAAGGGGTCAATCCAGATGAAGTAGTAGCTATTGGAGCGGCCATTCAAGGAGGAGTATTAACAGGAGAAGTAAAAGATGTATTATTACTTGATGTCACGCCACTTTCTTTGGGAATAGCCACGATGGGTGATGTAATGACCAAGTTGATAGAATCAAACACTACGATTCCGAGTAAAAAATCAGAAGTATTTTCTACGGCAGCAGACAGTCAACCTTCGGTGGAGATTCATGTATTGCAAGGAGAGCGTCCCATGGCAAAAGATAACCGAACGATTGGTAAATTTCATTTGGACGGCATTCCGCCTGCACCTCGTGGAGTTCCTCAAATAGAAGTGACTTTTGACATTGATGCCAATGGCATTCTAAATGTATCGGCAAAAGATAAAGGAACGGGAAAAGAGCAAAAAATCAGAATTGAGGCTTCATCGGGACTCAGTGATGAAGACATAGAGAAAATGAAGCAAGAGGCCCAGGCCAATGCTGAATCTGATAAACTAGAGAAGGACAAAGTTGAGAAAATTAATGTGGCAGATTCACTTATCTTCCAAACTGAAAAACAGTTGGCAGACTACGGAGACAAGATTTCCGAAGAGAACAAAAAGCCCATTGATGAAGCTTTGGCTAAATTGAAAGAGGCCCATGCGAGTGCAGATTTGGCAGCCATAGACGTGGCTATGGAAGCCCTCAATAAAGTATGGGAAAGCGCTTCTCAGGAGATTTATGCAGCTCAAGCCAGTGCTGAAGCAGCAGGTGGCGCACCTGGACAGGAAGCGCCCGAAGGAGAGGGTAAGGCTGACCAAGACGTCAGTGACGTAGAATATGAAGAAGTAGACGACAAGAAATAGGCTGAACAAGGACCCTTTGATTACTTTAGCGCAGTAAGGGAATCAAAGGGCCTTTAATTTTTCAGGAACGGGCAGGGGCTCTAATGAAAAATATTTTAGTTTAATTGTTCTCAACTTAAGGACGAGATTATAATTCTTTTTATATTTGCCCTCCGTTAAGAGGAAACTCACGTAAAAGAGTAAGATTATGAGTGATTTAATAAAATTTGTAGAAGCACAAAACAGTCCAAAAAAGGAAGATTCGAGCCTTTTTAGCCCTGGAGATACGATCAATGTGCATTATAAAATCAAGGAAGGAAGCAAGGAGAGAATCCAGCAGTTTCAAGGAGTTGTGTTACAAATTAAGAACCGCAACAGTAGTGGCGAGACCTTCACGGTAAGAAAAATATCAAATGGTATTGCAGTAGAAAGAATATTTCCATCTGGATCACCAAATATTGACAAGATAGAGGTTATGAGAAGGGGTAAAGTAAGGCGAGCGAAACTTTATTATTTGCGAGATTTAAAAGGTAAGGCAGCTAGAATAAAGGATAAAATTTAAATCGCTTTATTTTCAATGATAAAAAAAAAGTCGACTTTTAAGTTGGCTTTTTTTATTTTCGGAAAATATGAAAATTTCATTTACAAAATATCAAGGGACGGGTAACGATTTTGTGCTTATTGATAATCGTACGGAATTTTTTCCAAAGGGAGACGTTGATCTGATACAGAGGTTGACAAAAAACAAGTTCGGTATAGGTGCGGATGGGCTTATTTTAATTGAAAATCACTCCAGTCTTGATTTCGAAATGGTTTATTTTAATGCAGATGGTAGTCAAAGTCTTTGTGGAAATGGCAGTAGGTGTGCGGTTCAGTTCGCAAAAGATTTAGGCATCATAAAAAATCAAACAACCTTCAGTACCTACGATGGCGTGCACGATGCTTTTTTTCTAGAGGGGTTGATTCATTTTAGTTTACAAGATCTCAATGAGATTTCATCAGGGGGGGATTATTTTTTCATTAATAATGGGTCTCCTCATTACGTTACTTTCGTAGCTGATGTGGAAAAAATAGATGTTGGGCATGCTGGAGCCGAGGTGAGGTACTCAAAAGCATTTGCCCCCGCAGGGACTAATGTAAATTTTGTAGAAATTGATCACCCATTATTGAAAGTGAGAACTTATGAAAGAGGTGTAGAGGCTGAAACGCTTTCTTGTGGGACCGGTGTAACGGCTTCAGCCATCGTAGCCGCATCCGCCTTTGAAATGGAGAGTCCGATTACCATTGAGACTCAAGGTGGGCAACTCTTTATCAGCTTTGTCAAAGAGGGACCCACAAGTTTTAGTGATATTTATTTGGCAGGTACGGCGATAAAAGTTTTTGAAGGGAGTATTGATGTTTAATTTGATAGCAGGATCACTTAAAAACATTAACTTTGACCTTGTTTTGCAATTATTATAAAGAATATGTTTGACTGGATTACAAAAGGAGTTGGCAAAGTTTTTGGGACTAAGGCGGATCGTGACTTAAAGTTATTATTGCCTTATGTGGGCCTCATAAATAAGGAGTTTTTAAAATTAGCAAAAATTTCTGATGACCAATTGAGAGAGAGGACTCAGGAATTAAAAACCGTAATTGAGGATCGCTTACAAGTCACCGATGCTGAGCTTGGGGATTTACATGAAAAAGTAAATAACAATCCAGATTTAGACCTCAATCAAAAAGACGATATTTTTAAAAAAATAGATGCTTTAGAATTAGAGCGAAACGAACAATTAGAGGTTATTTTAGAGGACATCCTCCCACAGGCTTTCGCTGTGGTAAAAGAAACTGCACGAAGGTTTTCGGAGCAGGGACAACTTACGGTTTCGAAGACCGATCATGATGTTGAGCTTTCCAAAATGAAGGCCAACATCGAAATTAAGGGAGATCAAGCGATTTGGCACAACAAATGGCTGGCCGCCGGTACGGACATTGAATGGAATATGATTCATTATGACGTTCAATTGGTTGGGGGAGTGGTGCTTCATCAAGGAAAAATATCCGAAATGACGACGGGTGAAGGTAAAACGCTAGTCGCAACTTTGCCGGCCTTTCTCAATGCGCTTGCCGGTCGTGGGGTTCACATCGTAACCGTTAATGACTATTTGGCCAAAAGAGATTCCGAATGGAATGCCCCTTTATTTGAATTTCATGGCTTGAAGGTGGATTGCATAGATAAATATGGTCCTAATTCTGTGGAACGTCGGGCGGCTTATCAAAAAGATATTGTATACGGGACCAATAATGAGTTTGGATTTGATTATTTGCGAGACAATATGGCAAGGTCAACAGAAGAACTGGTGCAGGGCAAACATCATTTTGCGATGGTTGATGAGGTTGATTCTGTACTTATAGATGATGCAAGAACTCCCTTGATCATTTCAGGACCCATACCCAAAGGAGACGAACATGAGTTTTATGAATTGAGACCGAGATTACAGAAACTGGTCGATGCCCAACGGAAATTAACTTCAGAATACCTCAATGAGGCCAAGAAATTAATAAAGGAAAACAAAGAAAAAGAAGCGGGATTGCCTTTATTTAGGTCTTTTAGAGGACTGCCCAAATACAAGCCTTTGATAAAGTTTTTGAGCGAATCTGGCATGCGTCAAGTTTTGCAAAAAACTGAAAATATTTACTTGCAGGACAATCAGAAAATGATGCCTGAGGCAGACGAAACTTTATTTTTCACTATTGATGAAAAGCACAATTCAATAAATTTAACTGAAAAAGGAATTGATCTTATTACCCAAGATGGTGAAGACACGACTTTCTTTATTCTACCGGATATTGCCATCGAGATCAATAAGTTAGAGCAGGATACGACAATAGAAGAAAATGAGAAGTTGAAAGCTAAGGACACCATTATTCAAGATTACAACATTAAGTCTCAACGGATTCACTCAGTCAACCAACTTTTAAGGGCTTATTGTCTTTATGAGAAAGATACAGAATACATCGTAGTGGATTCAAAAGTTAAAATTGTCGATGAGCAGACCGGTCGAGTCATGGAAGGGCGAAGGTATGCCGATGGGTTACATCAAGCCATAGAAGCCAAGGAAAATGTTAAAGTAGAAGATGCTACTCAGACCTATGCGACTATTACGTTGCAAAATTATTTTAGAATGTACCATAAACTCGCTGGAATGACGGGTACCGCAGAGACAGAAGCGGGGGAATTTTGGGATATTTATAAATTGGATGTGGTCGTGTGTCCTACCAATAGACCCATTGTTCGCAAGGACATGGAAGATAAGGTATATAAAACCATCCGTGAAAAGTTTAACGCAGTGGTTGAGGAGGTGACCGAGCTTACTGCGATAGGAAGGCCAGTATTGGTGGGGACCACATCAGTTGAAATATCTGAGTTACTCAGTAGGATGCTAAAGTTGAAAAACATCAAACATCAAGTATTGAATGCCAAGCAACATGCCAAGGAAGCAGATGTTATTGGAGAAGCTGGAAAACCAGGAACGGTAACCATAGCCACCAATATGGCGGGTAGGGGTACAGATATAAAACTAACTCCAGAGTCAAAGGCAGCAGGAGGCTTGGCTATTATTGGAACCGAGCGTCATGAATCTAGACGCGTAGATCGTCAGTTGAGGGGACGATCAGGAAGGCAAGGAGATGTGGGGTCTTCACAATTTTTTGTATCACTTGAAGATAATTTGATGCGGCTTTTCGGCTCGGATCGCATGGCGAAAATCATGGATCGATTAGGCCTTAAAGAAGGGGAGGTAATTCAGCACAGTATGATTACTAAGTCTATCGAAAGAGCGCAAAAGAAAGTCGAGGAGAATAATTTTGCGACAAGAAAAAGATTACTTGAATACGATGATGTCATGAATTCGCAGAGAGAAGTCATCTATAAACGTCGAAAAAACGCATTGTATGGTGAGCGATTGCAATTCGACATCATGAATATGCTCTATGATATTTGTGAGGACATGGCTCATATAAATAAGGAAGTGATTGACCCAGACGAACTGAGACTTCAAGCGATCAGTAATTTGGGAATAGATTTTCAAATTAGCGCCGATGAATTACAGAAAACATCAGAGTCTGCGTTGGCAGAAAAGTTATATGATCAGGCATATGCATCCTATTTGTCTAAAAATAAAGTGATTGTCGACAAAACCCTTCCCTTGCTCAAGCAATTGTTAAAAAATAGAGGGGCAGTTGTTCAAAATATTATGGTTCCTTTCACAGATGGGATCAAACAAATTGGTGTGAGTGTCAATTTACAAGAATCAGTGAATTCAAATGGTTTAGTCGTTGTTTCAGAAATGGAAAAAATCATTACCGTAGCTATTATTGATCAAGTTTGGAAAGAGCATTTAAGAGATATGGATGACTTAAAACAGTCGGTCCAAAATGCGGTTTATGAGCAAAAAGACCCGCTTCTCATATATAAATTCGAAGGCTTTGAAATGTTCAAACTTTTTATTGGCAAGGTCAATCAAGAAACGATGTCATTATTGATAAAATCAGAAATTCCAATTCAAAATGAGCATGAGGTCAAGGAGGCCAATCAATCTAAATCGGCTCAGAAATATCAAGAATCAAAAGCAGAGACCAAATCTGCATTGGCCTATCAGGAATCTAATAGGAATCCAGTGGAGAAGACGGCACCGATAAAAACACAGAAAATAGCGAGTAGAAATGCTAGAGTATCCGTTAAGTATACAGATGGAATGGTCAAAAGGGACATAAAATATAAGTTGGTGGAAGATGATTTGAAATCAAATAAATGCGTTTTTGTAGACTGATCTTTTTATTTTCAGTACTCGTACTTGCTTGTAAAGTGAGTAAACCAGTAAATAGGGCCTATAATGAAGACTTAAGTGTGTATCGGTTGGAGCTGCCCAAGGTAATCGATGTGACACCAGCACCTAAAACCTTCAAAGAGCCTGTGGAATTATATGGGCACATAACCAAAGAAATTGACAGCATCAGTCATTTAATGGTGGCTCAAAATAAAAAACTCAATCTGAGAGACGGTTTTGTTATCCAAGTCTATTCCAATACCAATCGAGATGAAGCCCTTGATATTCATAATTATTGTCAAGATATTTTTCCAGAGTTGTTAATTAATTTGACCTATAATCAGCCCAATTATAGAATAAAAATCGGTGCTTTTCATGAAAAACTGACCGCCACTAGGTTTTTAAATGATATTAAAAAGACTTTCCCCAAATCTATAGTAATTGCAGAAAAAATCCCAATTATAGGACCAGATGAGTGAACTAGTTAAAAGCATTAAAGCCATATCTGAGTCTTTTTTTGAAGAAATTAGGACATGTAGAAGACATTTACATCAGCATCCTGAATTGTCTTTTGAAGAATACCATACTGCAGACTTTATTGAGAACAAACTGAGAGAAATGGGGATAGAAAATATTCAGAGAATTGCTAAAACTGGAGTTACTTTTCTGCTTGAGGGATCGAGACCAGGTAAAAATATTGCCTTAAGAGCAGATATAGATGCACTTCCCATTTTAGAAAAAAATGAAATTGATTATAAATCTAAATATGATGGTATCATGCACGCTTGTGGACATGATGTCCATACCTCATGTTTAATAGGGGTGGCAAAGATTCTGTCCCAATTAAAATCTGAATTTAAGGGAAGCGTCAAATTCATTTTCCAACCGGGTGAGGAGAAAACACCAGGGGGTGCTTCCTTATTAATCAAAGAAGGGATTCTAGAGAATCCAATTCCCAAAACTATTTTAGGACAGCACGTCATGCCTTTTATAGAGGTGGGAAAAGTAGGTTTTCGTCCGGGGAAGTACATGGCAAGTTCTGATGAAATTTATCTTACGATTGAGGGGAAAGGCGGCCATGCGGCTATGCCCGAGAAACTCGTGGATCCCGTAATTATTACCAGTCATATTTTGATTGCCCTGCAGCAAATTGTGAGCCGTAAGTCTAGTCCTAAGACACCTTCTGTGCTTTCATTTGGAAATATATCGGGCAAAGGAGCCACGAACGTGATCCCTGATTTTGTCGATGTGGCGGGAACCTTCCGAACGTTTGATGAAAAATGGCGCGCAGAAGCCTTGGTGTTAATTACTCAAATGGCGGAGGGTATTGCGGCATCTATGGGAGCAAAATGTAAAGTGAGAATTGAGAAGGGTTATCCCTATCTATTCAATGATCCTGCCTACACTGATAGGAATAGATCAGCGGCTCAAGAATATCTAGGTGCAGAGAATGTCGTCGATTTAGATTTGTGGATGGCCTCCGAGGACTTTTCTTTTTATTCTCAAAATGTCAAGGGATGCTTTTATAGATTAGGAACCCGAAATGAAGCAAAATCTATCGTCTCCGGTGTACACACTCCTCATTTTAATATAGATGAAGACGCTATGAAGATCGGTATGGGTTTAATGAGCTGGTTAACTATTCAAGAGCTTAACCATTAATGCTTAGCTGATAGGTTTATTTTAACCGAAAAAAGAAAAAACGTCACAAAAAATAGTTACATTTTGTTAAAATTATTAAAAGTGAATTCCCTGATAGACAAAATAATCTCATTAATAAAAATCAAAGGTGATCAGGTAAAACTTGAGTTGATCTCAAAATTTTCTACCTTTTTGGCGTTTTCGATTTTATTTTTTACGCTGGTAATCTTGTCATTACTGATGCTAATTTTTTTATCTCTGGGGATAGCAGTTATTTTTAATGAGTTTTTAATGAGTGCTTATTGGGGATATTTTATTGCGAGCGCCTTTTTTTTCTTGATGATTATCATGGTTGTATGGATGATCAGATCTGGAAAAATTCAAAATTGGTTAGAGGAAGCGATCATTGAATCCAGTTACAAAAAGAAACCATGAGTAAGCACTCTAGCAAGTACAAGAATATAAAAGCGCAATTGAAGTCAGATGAGGAGTTATTGCGTTCAAGCCTGGTTAAGACGTCTCAGAAATTCGAGAAGAAATGGTATTCGAGACTGTTAGGCATTAGTTTGGTTACAGCTCTTATAGGGTTGGGATATTATCTGTTTAGGCCGCAAAAAAATGCTAATAAGAAAGTTAAAAATAAAGAAAGTTCGTCTTATAGAAGTCGTTCTTTAGGAAGTGTTCTATATGCCTTTATTTTGAATCAAATGCCCATAATTTTCGAAAAAATATATAAGGAGATAGAAGGGACTAAGAAAACTAAGGGCTAGTTAGGAATTGATCATTAGCTCTCTGTTCCTCATTTTCCGCGCAGTGATACCAAACATCATTTTAAATCGTCTGCAAAAATAGGCCGTATCTTTATAGCCTATATTTTTTCCTACGTCTTGGATAGATTTCTTGGTTGTTCTTAGTAAGACAACTGCCTTTTCCATTCGTTGATATTCTATATAATCCTGTGGATTAATTCCGGTAAGCATTTTGAAATATTGACCTACATAATCTTCAGAAACACCCACTACTTTTGCTAATTGCTTATTAGATAAATCAGCTTCAAGATTGTCTTTTATAAATTCAAAAATTTTGATCAATCTTGGGTCTTTTAAGTAACTACTTTTAGTAATAAATTGTTCTAAAAATAATTTATTATCAATGAGATAGCGAATAATTTCGATGATTAAGAGCTCGGTCAAAGCATTGATTTTTCGTGTATTCCCAACGGCTAAAGAGGACCTCTCATCATTGATTAGATTTAAAATAGAAATGATATTTTCGTTTTTTTGAATAACAAAAGGTGGAATATCCAAAGATGTAAAAAAGTGAACCGCATCAAATACTTTTGCCTTAAAGCTAACGGTAATGAAACGGTGCTTAGGATTTGATCCATTAGGGCTGTGAATAGAATTTTGAAGACCCGAGGCCCTCTCGCTTATGAAATTTTCTTGGGTCTTTATGGGCCCATCCTTAGCGCCATAAGCAATGTTTGTTTGCCTACCTCCGGGAATAAAAAGAATCTCGTCTGGGCGTACTACATTTAAGTTTTCACCAAAATATAATTCACTAGATTTTGCCAGTATAAGGGTGTTATCAACATCATAAAAATCTGTGATATTTAAAGGATTTATAACATTAATATCATAAGAAGCGGCAAATTTAACTGAGAGGGCATTGATGATGCTATTGTATTGTTCCATGACCGCAGTGATTTGTAAAATGATTTATTTTTGATAGCTGACTTTCAAAAATATGCCATTATGATCTAAACTCAAATAAATGAAAACGTTATTTGAAATAAAATAAATTTGGGCAAGGATAAAATATAATTATTTCAAGAGATTACGCGCAATAATTATTTTTTGAATTTCGGAGGTGCCTTCATAGATTTCTGTGATTTTGGCATCTCGCATCAAACGTTCAACATGGAATTCTTTCACATAACCATAGCCTCCATGAATTTGCACGGCATCAGTGGAAACTGACATGGCAACCTCAGAGGCATACAGTTTGGCCATTGCAGACGCTTGCGCGTAGTCTTCATTGGCATCTTTGAGTTGCGCCGCTTTTAAAGTAATAAGCTGAGCCGTCTCCACCTTTGTCGCCATTTCGGCTAATTTAAATTGGATACCTTGGTGCTCACTTATTTTTTTATTGAAAGAGGATCTTTCTTTCGTATAAGCAATGGCGCGTTCAAGGGCGCCAGTCGCAATACCGACGGCTTGAGCGGCAATACCTAAACGACCGCCATTTAGGGTTTTCATAGCAAAAGTAAAGCCAAATCCTTCATCCCCTATTCTATTTTCTTTGGGAACCCTTACATCTTGAAACATTAAAGAATGCGTATCAGAACTACGAATACCCATCTTGTCTTCTTTTTTACCCACCACAAAGCCAGGCATACCTTTTTCTAAAATGAAAGCATTAATGCCTTTATGTTTTTTGGAAGGATCACTTTGAGCCATTACCAAATAATAGGTAGCTGATTGTCCATTTGAGATCCAATTTTTGGTACCATTCAAAAGATAATGATCACCACAATCGACCGCTGTTGTTTTTTGGGCAGTAGCATCCGAGCCGGCCTCGGGTTCGGAAAGGCAAAAGGCTCCAATGGCCGTTCCTTTGGCCAAAGGAATTAAGTATTTTTCTTTTTGCATTTCAGTACCGAAGTGCTCAATTCCCCAGCAAACCAAAGAGTTGTTTACCGACATGATGGTGCCTACCGCTGCTTCTATTTTACAGATTTCTTCTAGTGCCAAAACATAAGAGACGGCATCTAGACCGCCACCGCCATACTTGGGGTGTACCATCATGCCAAGGAAACCCAATTGGCCCAATTTTGTTATTTGATCAGTTGGAAAAATTTGTTGATTGTCTCTATCAATTACTCCTGGGAGTAATTCTTTTTCAGCGAAATCTTTGGCTGCTGCTTGTACACTTTGCTGTTCTTCAGTGAACGTAATTTGATTCATCTACCAAAAGTAAGATTTTTTTATTATGCATGCATAATAAATTCAAGTTAAGTATTGTTAAACGTATTTCAATCACGACTCCCACCGAGGTAAATCATTACCCAATAAAATAAGGTCGCCAACGAACTCAGTGCAGCAATCAAATAGGTCTGTGCAGCGGTATCCAAGGCATCTTTTGCCATCGCATGTTCTGATTCCGTGACGATATTTCGACTCTGGATCCATGCCAACGCTCTTTTACTGGCATCGTATTCGACAGGAAGGGTCAAAAATGCAAATAAGGTGAAAATTGTATAACAGGCAATGATGACGAGAATACTGGATTCCATAGAGAATAGATTATTCATGAACATACTCCCAAAAAACATGGCCAAAAAGATAAAATTAATCACCTTGGAACTGATGTTTTGAACAGGAACCATGGCAGATCTCAAGGTGAGGTATTTGTAACCTGTAAGGTGCTGGACAGCATGCCCACACTCGTGTGCGGCCACAGCCGCTGCTGCTGCTGATCTCCCATGAAATACATCAGCGCTTAAATTAACTGTTTTTTGTTCAGGGTTGTAGTGGTCGGTCAGTTGCCCTTCTACGGAGATTACTTGTACATCTAATATGGCGTTATCTCTTAGCATTAATTGTGCAATTTCATTGCCTGATAGATTACTTGATAAGGGGGTTTGACTGTATTTTTTAAATTTATTTTTGAGTCGTTTGCTGACTACCCAGCTGGCAATCATAAAACCTATAATTATTATAAAAAGCATCTGTTATTTTTTAAGTTGATCAATCAATTTAGTAGTCGAATATCCATCTGTGAATTCAATGACTGCGACGGTTCCCCCAGCAGCTAAAACATTTTCGGCGCCGACGATATTCTCTTTAGCATAATCTCCACCCTTCACTAAAACATCTGGCAGCAGGGTATTGATGAGCATCAAAGGGGTATCTTCATCAAACCCAATGACCAAATCAACGAATTCAATGGCAGCCAGCATTCTAGATCTTGCCATCAAATGGTTAATGGGTCTTTGATTCCCTTTCAATTTTCTGACTGAATTATCTGAATTTAACCCGATGATCAGTTTGTCCCCTTTCAGCTTGGCTTTCTCCAAATAATCAATATGGCCTAAATGCAATATATCAAAACAACCGTTGGTGAAAACCACACATTGCTGGTTTTTTTTCCAAGTTTCGACGGCGTTTTTGGCCTGTTCGAGATTCATGATTTTATTTGAGGTCATTGCGATTGTTTTTTTCAATACCTAAAGTTATCACTAAAGAGATTCCGCCAAAAATAACTACGGATAAAATTTGAGAACTATGCAGTAGCGTTGCGAGAAAAAGGCCTGTTGTATTTTCAATACCGTACAAGCCCAACATCATCGCAATCATGGCGTGATAGGTGCCAATGCCCCCTTGGACCGGTAAAGCCAAAGCGATTCCTCCGCTCACCAAAAGCATGAATCCGGCCGTTAAAGAGAGACTTGAGGTTTCCTCTAGAGCGAAAAATATCATATAGGACATTAAAAAATAGGTGAGCCACATCACCGTTGTTGTGATTAAAAAAAGAGATTTACTCTGAATAGACTTGATTGTCAAGATACCTTTGAGCACTTCCGAAGCCATTTTTTTAGTGCGTTGGGACAAGGGCGTATGCGTTCTTAAAATCACGAGAACAAGAATACTAAAAATCATTAAAAGGGTTAGTGCAGCATAGAGTAGCCCATCTAAGGGAATATGGTAGATGCTGAAAATGTTCTCAAAATAGGTAACAATTAAATCAAACTCTAAAAGGAGGGCGATGATCAGAAAAAAGAGCAAGACCAAGCTGTCGATAATGCGTTCGGTCACCACGGTTCCAATACTGAGACTTACGGGTATCTGATTGGTTTTTTTTAAAACCGCACAACGTACCACTTCCCCTAATCTTGGAAAAGCGAGGTTGGCCAGGTATCCCACAAAAACGGCTAAAGTCAATCTAAAAGTACTGACTTTTTGATCCGCGGCCCTTAGTAAAAGCTGCCATCGATAAGCCCTAGACACATAGGCCAATGAAGAGAGTAGCATTGACCCAATGACCCACTCATATCTGGTCTGGTCCAACTTAGATAAGAAGTCATCAAGTTGAATATTTTTAAAAGCGTAGAAGAGCAACACCAGTCCCAATAATAGTGGAAGAGAGAATTTTAAAAAAGAGATCATTTTCCTCATCAAATAGGGTTGTTTTCAATCATTAAATCAAGAATAAATGGATGGGTATGTCTTTTTAATTGATGCCATTAGGAAATAACGATAGCTGCCTTTTGATATTTGAAAACTTCAAAGAACATATTTTGTTATATTATTCCCGTAAAAATATATTATCAATCAGTCTTACACCTTCAACATATGCTGCGACGCAAAGGGTTATTTTTTTTCCACTTTGTAAGGATTTTAACGGCTTGAATGTATTCGAATTTAATACTTCACAATATTCTATGGATAATCCTTCTTGTGTTTGGTAAAAATTATTAAGTTGAATTTTTAATGCTTCTGAGGCATGAAAAGTTTCAAAATTATTTTTTGCCCAAATCAAGCCTTTATAAATTTGAGCAGCAATTTTTATGCCGGATGGGGACAGAAGGGTATTTCTAGATGACAAAGCCAGCCCATTTTCTCCCCTGACAGTAGGAATACCTTCTAATTTTATGGGGTATGAAAATTCTTTGACAATATGTTTTATTAAAACGAACTGTTGTAAGTCTTTTAAACCAAAAAAGGCAACATTGGGTTTGATGAGATTAAAGAGTTTCATGACCACGAGTCCGACCCCTTCAAAATGGCCCAGTCTGAAGCGGCCTTCGAGTTTATGAGAAAGACCTCCAAAATCAATTTTCACAGAAGGTTTTTTTGGATAAATCAGTTTTGCATCTGGATTGAACAAGAGATTCACTCCGGCATTTTTGAGTTTATCGGAGTCCTTCAAGAGGTTGGACGGATAATTCATAAAATCTTCAGCTTGGTTAAACTGTAAAGGGTTGATGAAAATACTCACAATAACATAGTCGGAATGCATGCGAGCTTGCTTGATTAATTCCATATGGCCATTATGTAAAGCACCCATAGTGGGGACAAGCCCTATTTTCATTCCCTTTTCCGAGGCTTTTGACAATTCTTCTTCAAGAGAAGTTAATTTATTTACGTTGAGCATAAAAGGACCTAAAAAATCTATTATGGTTTTTTATAAAGAAATCAATTAATTGATAATGCCGTAAAAATATCGTAATTTTACACTCTTTTAAGTAAAACAGTACTAAATATCTTTTTTATGTCAAATTTTAAAATCTTATATGTCGCAAGCGAAATTAATCCTTTTCTTAAGACATCTGAGGTAGCCGATTTCGTCAGGAGCTTGCCACAAGCAATGTTAGAAAAAGGAATGGAAATTAGAATTCTCGTACCTAGGTTTGGTTTGATAAATGAAAGGAAAAACAGACTGCATGAAGTGGTTCGATTATCGGGAATAAATATTTCTGTTGGAGATGAAGAAAAACCTTTGGTGATCAAAGTCGCTTCGATTCCTAATGCCAAATTGCAAGTATACTTTATAGATAATGAAGACTATTTTCACAGGAAAGCCGTTTTTTATGACAAGGAAGATAATTTTTATAAGGATAATGATGAACGCGCAATATTTTTCTGTAAAGGCGTTTTGGAAACGGTTAAAAAGCTGGGATGGGCACCTGATATAATCCATTGTAATGATTGGATGACGAGTTTGATTCCCTTATATGTTAAGACAACTTATAAAAACGATCCAATTTTCCAAAATGCAAAAACCGTATTTACTGTTCATGACACCAAATTTAATCATGTATTTGGTGATGACTTACTCGAAAAAGTTAAAATGATAGATATTGAAGACAGTATGTTAGATCTTTTAAAAACTGCAGACTACGAGGGTTTTATTAAGATAGGTATGCAATATGCCGACGCCATAAGTAATGCTGATGGAGAAGCATCAGCTAGTTTTAAGGCTTTGATAAAAACCCTTTCAAAGGGAAATGACATTAATGATATCAAGCAAGATGAAAATTTCGAGGAATCTTATTATAAATTGTACAATGAGCTTATTGGATAAGGGGAATTTTTTAATCATAGGACTGCTCATATTAATTACTTCTTCCTGCGAACAAGATGAAAGCATCATTAAGGTGAATGTGGAAGGGGTTACCAACACTAGTTATATTGAATTCAACCTACCTACGAGTGAAATATTTATTGATAGTTTAAGGACAGATGATTCCGATTTTATTTTGGTTGGGGATTATGAAGACCCACTTTTGGGGACATTGGCAGCTGAGGCCTACTTTGAGTTACAATATGACTCGGGCGCGGTCATAGCAGACACTTTGTTACTAGATTCAGTAGTTTTCATGCTCAAAATTGAGGATCAGCTCATGAAAGATGCTTCAGCAATCTTCAATATGGATATATATACATTGAGTGATTCCCTCTTTTCAGAAGCAATTTACCTAGCAACTAAAGAGTTATCTTTAGATAAGAAGGTTCAAAGTGTAACAGAATATATATATGAAACGGATTCTTTATTGACTTTTTCAGGAGTCGAATTTGGAAGGTATTTTTACGGCGAAATACAAAGACTAGAAGCAATAGATTTATATAGCTATAGGAACGATTTTTCTTTTGTTCCGGCTTCGGAAAATGAAGCTTTATTGTCATTTGATTTTGCTTCTGATGAGAGTAAGATCTTGGTCTATTCAAGAGATCCTAATGACTCTTTATTTATCACTCAGTTTAAGTTTAGTAATCTTCATTTCACTCAGCTGAATAGAGATAAATCTAATACAGATTTAGCAGGAATTTCAAATCTGGATAGTTTACAATTTGCTGATGATTTCACGGTTATTAATCCTTTGCAAGGCTTATTTACGGTGTTGGATTTTTCGGAGGTAATGCTTTTTTTGGATCAATCAGATAATTTTATTCTCAACAGTGCGGAGTTAGAAGTTGGTTTGACTGCAGTTTCGACAGATCCTATAGAAAGGGTGAACTTTTATACTTTCAATGAGGTGGGAGGTATAAATGGGAATGCATTTGCTTCCCTTGACCGACTGAGCCAAGGTAGTTTAAATTATGTTGAGGCCTTCAATCAAGCGGCCAATGACTTTTTACTCAGTGAGGAAAGTTTTGTTGCGGGAGCTGGTATTTTTTCGCCTGTCGTTTCGGAAGTATCTGAATCATCTTATAGCCCCATGATTACCTTGTCTTTAGAGGACCATTACCTTCGAAAGACTTTTTTAGAAAATGATTATTTTGAAAAATTGGTCATGATTGCAGAGGATAGACTAACGCTCAATCAATCATTTGTCGAAAGGGGATCAGTGACCGTTAAAATTTATTACACCAAAGTCAATTGATTTAATATGTGTGGAATTGTAGCTTACATTGGAGCTAAAAATGCCTTGCCAGTGCTTATCAAAGGGTTAAGGAGGCTGGAATATAGAGGCTATGACAGTTCGGGTGTTGCCCTGATCGAAGAGGGATTAAGGGTCTTTAAAAAGCAAGGCAAAGTCAAAGACTTAGTAAAGGAGATCGGTGAGACCAAATTACGAGGGACCATCGGGATAGGGCATACGCGCTGGGCCACACATGGGATACCCAATGATGTCAATTCACATCCACATGTTTCAGAAAACGGTAAAATATCCATCATTCATAATGGCATCATTGAAAATTATCAAGCCATTAAAACCGATCTAGAACTACGAGGTTATACTTTTAAAAGTGACACCGACACGGAGGTGGTGGTATGCTTGATTGAGGATATCCAAAAGAACAGCCAGCTCCAGATTGGAGATGCGGTGAGAGTAGCACTATCCAAAATTGTGGGGGCATATGCACTCGTAGTTTTATCAGAAGACCAACCAGATAGATTGATTGCTGCAAGAAAGGGAAGCCCTATGGTTTTAGGTCTGGGTGAGGGGGAGTATTTTATAGCTTCAGATGCTTCACCTATCGTAGAATATACAGATAAGGTCATTTATCTTAATGACGAAGAAATTGCTATAATCACCCGCGATGGCTATGAAATTAGAAATTTACAAGATGTTCCCCAGTCGCCTTACATTCAACGGTTGGATTTGGAACTTGAGGCTATTGAAAAAGGAGGCTATGATTATTTCATGCTCAAAGAGATTTTCGAGCAACCCCAATCGATAGCAGATGCCATGCGCGGTAGACTCTCCATTGATGCCCATAAATTGGTATTGGGTGGGATTCAAAAATACGCGGACCAATTGGTAGAGGCTAAGCGCATCGTGATCATCGCCTGCGGTACGTCTTGGCATGCCGGACTGGTTGCCGAATACCTATTTGAAGACTTATGCCGAATTCCGGTTGAGGTAGAATATGCCTCTGAGTTCCGGTACCGAAACCCTGTCATTGAAAAAGGGGACATAATCATAGCCATATCTCAATCAGGGGAGACGGCGGATACCTTAGCGGCCATTGAACTGGCTAAATCTAAGGGAGCCATTATTTTAGGGGTCGTTAATTCAGTAGGGTCTTCCATTTCGAGGCTTACTCACGAAGGTGCCTATTTGCACACAGGGCCAGAGATTGGCGTAGCCTCAACTAAGGCATTCACAGGTCAGCTTACCGTGCTTATCATGATTGCCTTAAGGGTAGCCATTCGCAAGCAAACGATTTCTTTACCTGCTTATCAGGATCTTTTAGAAGCGTTAGATCAGATTCCTCATAAGATCAAGCGGGTCCTTGAGAAAAATGATCAGATAAAAGAAATTTCAGCATATATTAAAGAGGTTCGTAATGCCTTGTATTTGGGTCGGGGATATAATTTTCCAGTCGCCTTAGAAGGCGCCTTGAAATTAAAAGAAATCTCCTATATTCATGCAGAAGGTTATCCAGCTGCCGAAATGAAGCACGGACCTATTGCGTTAGTTGATGAGAATATGCCGGTCATTATCATTGCTACGCGAGATAAATCCTATGATAAAATTGTTTCCAATATCCAGGAGATTAAGGCACGGAAAGGGATCGTCATCGCCGTCGTAACGGAAGGAGATCGTTTGATTCCTAAGATGGCAGATTTTACCATCGAGGTGCCTGATGCACCGGAATGTTTGATGCCCTTGTTGTCTGTGATTCCTTTGCAGTTGTTGTCTTATCACATCGCGCTGCTGAGAGGCTGTAATGTTGATCAGCCAAGAAATTTGGCTAAGTCAGTTACTGTGGAGTAAAACTTGATAGCCTTTTCTTCTGTTCGAAATTATAAACTTAACGCGATGTTTAATTTCCTTCATTCAATGAAGTGGAGGATTTTATAATCCATAAACGCTTTGGATACGTTAACCACTATTTCTTCAATTAAATTTCTAATTCATTGTAGTCTTAGCTGACTCGAGATCATTATCTTTAAGGTCTAGATTATTTATTTTTAAATTAAATAAATTATTATGAAAATAATTTACTCAGAAAAGGCACCAGATCCCATTGGCCCTTACAGTCAAGCGGTGCTCGTGAATGGTCTGCTTTATGTTTCAGGTCAAGTCGCCATCGACAGCAAAAATCAAGATTTAATAACAGGAAGTATTGAAGCAGAAACTACCCAGGTTATGGAAAATTTAGGGGCGATACTTAAGGAAGCGTCAACTGATTTTTCTAAGGTGATCAAATGCAGTATTTTCATTAAGGATATGGATGATTTTGCCAAGATCAATGAAATTTACGGAAAATATTTTAGTAAAAACCCTCCTGCTCGCGAGACCATTGAAGTCTCAAAATTGCCAAAAAATGGGAATATTGAGATTTCATGTATTGCCTCAGTACATTAAATTATATAAAAATCAGCGTTATATATGAGTCAGGTAAGGGTAAGATTTGCACCTAGTCCAACGGGAGGATTGCATATTGGTGGTGTAAGAACGGCTATTTTCAACTATCTCTATGCCAAAAAAATGGGAGGTACTTTTATTTTAAGAATAGAAGATACCGATCAAGCGCGATTTGTAGCGGGAGCGGAAGCCTACATTAAAGAAACGTTATCCTGGTGCGGTATAGATCCTGAAGAAGGTCCGGATATTGGAGGCAGTTATGGGCCTTACAGGCAGTCGGAAAGGAAAAGTATTTATAAGGAACATACACAGCAGCTCATCGACGAAGGAAAGGCTTATTATGCCTTTGATACCCCTGATGAAATTGATCAAATGCGGGAAAAATTAAAAAGCGCAGGAGTATTAAACCTTAATTATAATTCTGCTTCACGGAGGACTATGAAGAATTCATTGACTTTGTCAAAAGAGGAAGTGAAGGAAAAAATACAAGCAGGGACACCTTACGTGGTACGTTTCAAAATGCCAGATAAAAGAGAAATCAGATTCCATGATTTGGTCAGAGGGTGGGTATTGGTTCACTCTTCAACACTAGACGATAAGGTGCTTTTAAAGTCTGACGGACTGGCTACCTATCACTTGGCCAATGTCATAGATGACCATTTAATGAAAATCACGCATGTTATACGTGGAGAAGAGTGGCTGCCATCAGCCCCACTGCATGTACTCTTGTATGAAGCGTTTAATTGGGAAGCAGAAATGCCGGATTTTGCGCATTTGCCTTTGATTATGAAACCAGATGGTAACGGTAAACTGAGCAAAAGGGCAGCAGATAAGGGAGGATTCCCTATTTTCCCACTTAATTGGACCGATCCCAGTTCGGGAGAGACTCTTCAAGGATTTAGGGAAATGGGATTTTCTTCAAATGCATTAGTGAATTTTCTGTCCTTATTGGGATGGAATCCAGGTGGGGATCAAGAAATTTTTGATTTAAAGGCTCTCATTGCAAATTTTTCCATTGAGCGCATAGGTAAGTCGGGTACAAAATTCGATTTTGATAAAGCGAAATGGTTCAATCAGCATTATCTAAAAAACACGGAGATTGAAGTGCTTACACTTGAACTAATAAAAGATTTAAATAGTCATTACAGTCTTGAGTGCTCCCTTGAACTAGGTAAACAGATTGTAGAATTGTTCATTCAAAGGGTTACTTTTTCTCAAGAATTCGCCAGTGCAGCTCAGTTTATTTTTCATCAACCTCAATTATATGATCAAAAAGTGATTCATAAAAAATGGAATGAGGAAAGTAAAATGGCGCTGAATGTATATGCCAATAAACTGGCTGTTTTGTCTGAAATCAATGGGGACAACGCACAGGAATTATTTCAAGCGACCATGGCGTCGATCCAGGTGAATCCAGGTAAGGTACTTCAATTGCTGAGGGTATCCATCATGGGAGAGGGATCTGGGCCTGATCTAATGAAAATTATTGAAATTTTGGGTCCTATTGAAATATCAAAAAGGATTCAAAATGCCACGTTACAATTTGATCATATCAAAACAGCCTTATCATGAAGAAAAAGAGAAAATTAAAAGAGCATGAGCAACCTCAAGTTCATGAAAAATTAAAAGGGTTTGAGTTGAAAATTGATAAATTTGGGGAGATAAAGTCGAGCTTAAACATTGATCAAATCAATCAGTTTTTAAATGAGAATGTCAAGGATAAGAAGTTGAATGATCAAAATCTACCTTTAAAAAAAAATAAAGAATAATCCCAATTGAGCAATGGGTTAACCCTTGTAAAAACCGTATTTTCATGATGATAATGAACAGGGTTCAATGATACAAATAGGAATAATAAAGGAAGAGAAGGTGCCGGTAGACCATCGCGTACCTATTACGCCCGCCCAGGCTGCCCAGATTCAGAAAGATTTTCCAAAGGTGCGGATAAGGGTACAAAGTAGTCGCGTCAGGTGTTATTCTGATAATGACTATCTAAAGGAAGGTATAGAGATTGTTCCTTCTGTTAAAGATTGTGATATTTTGATGGGTGTTAAAGAAGTACCCAGACCCTCCTTAATTGCTGATAAAACCTATTTATTTTTTTCTCATACGATTAAAAAACAGGCTTACAACCGGAATTTATTACGCACTGTTTTGGAAAAAAACATTCGGCTGATTGATTATGAAGCATTGATCAATGAGCATGGTCATCGAATTGTAGCCTTTGGTAGATGGGCGGGAATTGTAGGAGCTTACAATGCCATATGGACTTATGGTAAGAGATATAACTTATTCAACATAAAACGGGTTCATGATTGCTTTGATTTTGAAGATTTAAAAACCGAATATTCAAAAGTAAAGTTGCCCTCTATTAAAATTGCCGTGACGGGAGGGGGTCGGGTATCAAAAGGTGCGATGGAAGTCCTATTGGCGATGAATATTAAAATGGTGTCTCCTGCCGCTTTTATGGATCGTGTATTTGATGTTCCTGTATTTTGTCAACTCAATACCAGAGATTATTGTAAGCACAAATCGGGAGAATCATTTATCAGATCCTCTTTTTATACCTCTCCAGAAGAATATGAAGGTGATTTTTTAAAATATGCGCAAGTGGCTGATGTATTGATTGCAGGTGCCTATTGGGATCCTAGGGCACCCGTTTTGTTTGAGCGGGAGGACGTCTTAAAAAATAACTTTAAAATTAGGATCATTGCAGATATTACTTGTGATATTCAGGGCTCTATCCCTTCTACCTTGCGGTCATCTACGATTGATGATCCCATTTACGATTATAATCCAAGCGAGGATGTCGTAGAATTGCCCTTGACTGATGAGGCGAACATTACGGTAATGGCCGTAGACAATTTGCCCTGTGAACTTTCAAGAGATGCTTCAGAAAGTTTTGGGGATGAGCTCATTAATAATGTATTACCTTATTTGATAGGCGAGGATACATTGGGTACGATTGCAAATGCAACGGTGGCAGAGAAGGGCCGGCTATCGGGTAAATATGATTACTTGAAAGATTATGTAGAGGGGAAATAAAAAAGGCCTTTTGATAAAAAGGCCTTTTTTATAGATCATGGGCTTTATCCGTTCATAGAAACCAGAAATTCATCATTATTTCGGGTACCTTTCATACGACTCAATAAGAATTCCATCGCTTCAGGGCTAGTCATGTCATTCATGAACTTGCGCAAAATCCAAACACGACTGAGTTCTTCTTTATCCATTAATAGATCCTCTCTTCTCGTACCAGAACCTGGAACATCAATGGCAGGGTAAACTCTCTTATTGGATAGTTTTCTATCTAATAAGAGTTCCATATTACCTGTTCCTTTAAATTCTTCGAAAATAACTTCATCCATTTTGGATCCAGTATCAATTAATGCGGTAGCTATAATTGTCAACGAACCACCATTTTCAACATTTCGAGCGGCTCCAAAAAATCTTTTGGGTTTGTGCAATGCATTGGCATCAACACCCCCTGAGAGTATTTTTCCTGAAGACGGAACGACGGTATTGTAGGCGCGGGCAAGTCTTGTCAAGGAATCAAGTAAAATCACGACATCATGTCCACATTCCACCATTCTTTTGGCTTTTTCCAATACTATTGAGGCCACTTTTACGTGTCTTTCAGCTTGTTCGTCAAAAGTAGAAGCAATGACTTCTGCTTTCACAGAGCGTGCCATATCGGTCACTTCTTCGGGTCGTTCATCAATAAGTAATATGATGAGGAAGCATTCTGGATGATTTTCAGCGATCGCATTGGCTACATTTTTAAGCAATACGGTCTTACCTGTTTTGGGTTGAGCGACGATCATACCCCGTTGTCCCTTTCCTATGGGAGCAAAGAGATCTAGGATTCTAGTCGAATAATTATCAGCTTTTGTACTTAGGTTGAGCTTTTCTTGTGGAAATAGTGGCGTTAAGTACTCAAAAGCGACGCGATCCCTAATTTCTTCAGTAGTCTTACCATTTACGGAGGATACTTTCAATAAGGCAAAATATTTTTCCCCGTCTTTTGGAGGTCTAATTTCACCTTTGACCGTATCACCTGTTTTGAGACCGAAAAGTTTAATTTGTGAAGGCGATACATAAATATCATCAGGCGAGGCCAAATAATTGTAATCACTGGATCTTAAAAAACCATAGCCATCTTGTAGGGTTTCTAGAACGCCTTCGTTTTCAATAATACCTTCGAATTCTTTTATGTTTTTGAGATACTCATCTTTTTTGGCACGAGCTTCGTCTCGGGCTATATCCCGTTCATTTTTCTCTCTCTTTTCAGGTTTTTTCTCGATTTTCTCTTGATTCAAGGGCTTTTGCTCTCTTATTTCTGCCTTTACCGCTGGAGTATTGGTAGCAGAAGGTTGATCTTCTTTTTTATCTCCATCCTTCAAATTGAGATCTAGTGATGCCAATAGTTTTGAGGTCCCATCCTTTGCTTCTGTAGGTTGAGAGGGCTCTTTTGGATTGTTTACTTTTTTAGTATTGGCATTTGGAGGTCTCTTTTTAGGAGCTGTTTTGATTTCTTCTTTAACGATAGGCGCGCTGACTTCGCTGTCAGGAAGTGTAGCTTGAATATCTAAAATCTTGTAAATAAGGTCTTGTTTCGACTCTTTTTTGGCGTTTTTTAGCCCAAGTCCTTCGGCGATTTCTATTAATTCAGAAAGCAACCGAACGGTTAATTCATCTAATGTGTGCATAAAAGGTAACTAGTGGATATAAATAATCTCGATGTGTATAAAGATTTGATCTGACCTAGAATAAAATTCGGTATAGATCTTTCTTGATTAGAGTTGCAATTATATAGGAAGTTGTAAATAAAAACAAATATTAAGGTTTTTTTTATAGATCTACAAGATTGAGCGGATTTATTTTCGCTTTATTGCCATTCTAACGTTTTCTTTGCAATCTATTAAATAAATTAAGGAAATGCTGTTAGTCCGTGAGATCAAAGAAAATTTTGAACAATATGTTGAAGGCCTTAATAAAAGAGGTTTTATGGAGCCTGAGCAGCGGTTAACGGAAATCATTGGCCTAGATAATCGACGTAAGGAAGTACAAGGAGCACTGGATGAGACATTGAACCGTTCCAATCAATTATCTAAGAAGATAGGTGCTTTGATGCAGTCGGGGCATAGAGAAGAAGCTCAAAAAATAAAATTAGAAACTTCGGAAATTAAAGAGCGTGGTAAGATTTTATCTGAACAACTCCAAGATATTGAGAAAGCGTTGAAGGAGAAATTATATGAATTGCCCAATATCCCAAATGAAAAAGTGGCGGCCGGTCAAAGTGAAGAGGATAATGAATTACTCTTTCAAAAAGGCGAACTGCCGCAATTAGAAGCAGATCATCAACCGCATTGGGAGTTGATCAAAGATTACGGATTGGTTGATTTCAATTTAGGAAATAAAATTACGGGTGCAGGATTTCCTTTTTACAAGGCACAAGGTGCTCGATTGGTCAGGGGATTGGTGAATTATTTTTTGGATAAAGGGATTGCCTCGGGTTATCAAGAGGTTCAACCACCCATCTTGGTCAATGAGGCATCCGGTTTAGCTACGGGTCAATTGCCTGACAAAGAGGGGCAGATGTATCATTTATCAGATACCAACCTATACTTGATACCGACGGCAGAAGTACCTCTTACGAATATTTATAGAGATACTTTATTAGTTGAAGCTGATTTTCCTATTAAAATGATTGGATATACACCTTGTTTTAGAAGAGAGGCGGGATCATGGGGTGCTGATGTGCGGGGTCTCAATAGACTTCATCAGTTTGATAAAGTAGAGGTAGTTCAAATTGCAAAACCAGAAGATTCCTATGCTGTTTTGGAGGAAATGAAGCAGCATGTGGAGGATTTAATAGCCTCATTGGAGTTACCTTATCGGATGTTAAGACTTTGTGGTAAAGATTTAGGGTTTACAGCTGCAATTACTTACGACTTTGAAGTGTACTCTGGAGGGCAGAAAAAATGGCTAGAAGTGAGTTCGGTCTCAAATTTTGAGAATTATCAAGCGAATCGTCTAAAACTGAGGTATAAAGCTCAAGAAGGTGAAAACCAACTCGCACACACTTTAAATGGCAGCGCATTGGCTGTACCACGCATTTTAGCAGCGATACTTGAAAATAACCAAACCAGTAAGGGTATTAAAATACCTTCTGTATTGCAGCCTTATTTAGGATTTGATTTTATTGAAAAATAACTTCATTTTCATAATGGTGCACATCAGCACAATATAAAGTGATGCTTTTTGGTGTGAATAAATTTTACTGACGACGTCGCTGGAATTTTATTTATGTAGACGTATTTCATTCTAATTTAATGAGAACTTTTTAATTTTAAAAATATGATAACGATCAGGAAAGGACAGCAAAAAGATTTAGCTCAGGTTTTAGACTTGATCAAAGAATTGGCCATTTATGAAAAAGCATTGGAAGAAGTTGAAAACAGTGTAGCTCAAATGGAAATGGATGGCTTTGGTAAATCCGCTATTTTTGATTTTTATGTTGCGGTAAATGAAGACCTTGTTGTGGGTACTGCTATTTATTATACGAGGTATTCGACGTGGAAGGGAAAGCGGCTTTATTTGGAAGATCTTGTCGTAAAAGAGTCTTTGAGGAGGCAGGGGGTAGGTAAGATATTGTTTGATGAGGTCTTAAAAACGGCAAAGGCCACGCAATGCACCGGTATGATGTGGCAAGTTCTTGATTGGAACGAGATGGCTATTAATTTTTATAAAAAGCATTACCCCACTCATTTTAGCCATGAATGGATCAATTGTAATATAGATTTTTAAATCTCCTCTAGAAGGGTTGTGAATGACAATACCTTTTGACCAAATTTAGCCATCAGCTCGTTTTGTAGCACAGCGCCTTGATTGGCCAAGTATTGCTGAACATCAGTGATACTTATTGCCGTAAATTGAACGGCATAAGTAGTGCCGGATGCATCAGGATGTTCATTAACTAACCTTAAGATACGATGTTCAGTAAATTTTTTGGTGCCAAGGATGTCCAATATATGTTCATTTTTCATCCATTTTAACCATTCGGCTTCGATCTGAGTTTCTACGTTGAAAGTTATATTGTAGATGAACATATAGGTTTATTGATTCAGTGAGTCTTCAAAGTTATTTAAAGTTTCAATGGCCTGGTCATTAATGATATAGAATCGAGATTTTTATTTTCTAAGGATGCCTGTACTTTATTGACTTGAGATGAATCTTGGCATGTATTTGAGTTCTAAAAAAATTATAAAAAACATATTTATTATAAAATAATTCATATATTACTACTACTGTTAAACTTAAACTGGCTTTTTCGACTTACAAATAAGGATGGAAGGCTCAAAATCAAAAGAAAAATGGGGGCAGATCCCAAATTTTAAATATTATCTAATATCTAATAAAGGGAAAATAATAAGTATTGCTCGAAAAGTATGGCATTCAGGGAGTAAAACTGAAATGACATTAAAAAGCAAAACCATGCGTCAAAGATGGAATAAGAAATGTAAATGTTATTTTCTTGATTTGATGGATGATGATAAAAAGAGGAGAACAATTTATCCACACAAAGAAGTGGCTAAATTATATGTCCCTAATGATGATGAGACAAAAAGCATGATCATTCACAAAGACAATAATTCTCGAAACAATACGGAGGAAAATCTCCTATGGATGACTCCATCACAACATATGAGTTGGCAATTTGAGATGGGAAATAAGAACAATTTTAAAGTTTGGAAAACCAGAAAGAAGTTGTACGCCAATGGATTCAAAGAAACCACAGTTTTACCGGGCAGGCCCAAGAAAAAAGTATCCTGAGCTTCTTGATATATGATACAAACAAAAAATGAGATTCATTGAATCTCATTTTTTGTTTGTATTTAAATTAGTTTCTTAACTCACAGCTTCAATGTGAACGTAAGATCTGTCTTGCCGACCTTTTTTGAATTGAACCAATCCATTGGTGAGTGCAAATAACGTATGATCTTTCCCCATTCCAACGTTGTTACCGGGATGATGTTTGGTCCCACGTTGACGGATAATGATGTTCCCTGCGATGGCTTTTTGCCCACCAAAAATCTTAACACCCAATCGTTTACTTTCAGATTCTCGACCGTTATTTGAACTACCTGCGCCTTTCTTATGTGCCATCTTTGATAATTATTTTATATCTTCTATTAATATTTTTGTAAACTGTTGTCGATGCCCATTTTTGACACGGTAGCCTTTGCGCCGTTTCTTTTTGAAAACAATGACCTTATCTCCTTTGACGTGTTCTAGTACTTTCCCAGACACACTAGCACCTTTTACCGAGGGGGTACCTACTTTTACTTTTCCATTATCGTCCGTGAGGAGTACTTGAGAGAAACTTAAAGAAGTCCCTGCTTCAGCATCCATTAAGGGAGCGTACAAGAATTTATTTTTTTCTACTTTGAATTGCTTACCAGCAATGTCGACTATTGCGTACATTCTTATTATTTTAAAAAGGAGTGCAAATATAGGATTTTAGATTTAAAACGCAAAAGGTTCGACCACACAAAAATTCAAATTAGTTGTGGATAATTTTTTTTTTTTTTTTTTTTTTTTTTTATTTTTAGCCTCATTGAAGGCTGAAATAGGTGCAAGTTTTTTTATTTAAATTAGTGTTAAATAATTATAAATCAGAAAGATATATACTTATCCACAGTATGAATGATCCACGACACTCCCTGGAATCTGATTTGTATTTTAGGTCTGATTTGGACACATTTGTAGAAGGAGTTAGAAAAAGCAAACCACCACAATGCTTTTTGTTTTTACAACTCACTTTGGATACACCAATATTTAAGTATTTTGTTTGTTCCCTACAAGTCCCAAGAATCTAATTGATTGGGTCCTGAATGGAATATTATTGTCTATTAAATTGAAAAATAACTAATAATGAACAACCCAGTAGTAGAAATTGAACCCATTTTAAAAGAAAACAAAAACAGATTTGTGCTCTTCCCCATTGAGCACGACGATATCTGGAGCTTTTATAAGAAGGCGGAAGCAAGTATTTGGACCGCCGAAGAAATAGATTTAGGGCAAGATCTCAAGGATTGGGATACTCTCACGGGAGACGAACGACATTTTATTAAGCATGTTTTGGCTTTTTTTGCTGCAAGTGATGGAATTGTCAATGAAAATTTAGCTGAAAATTTTGTTTCAGAAGTACAGTATACTGAGGCAAAATTCTTTTATGGATTTCAAATTGCTATTGAGAATATCCATTCTGAGACCTATTCACTCCTCATAGATACCTATGTGAAAGATGCAAAAGAAAAAGATGGTCTTTTCAATGCACTGGATACCATGGACTGTGTTAAGAAAAAGGCGGATTGGGCGCTGAGGTGGATAGATGAGGGTAACTTTGCGGAAAGATTGGTTGCTTTTGCTGCGGTTGAAGGCATCTTTTTCTCAGGAAGCTTTTGCTCTATATTTTGGTTGAAAAAAAGAGGATTGATGCCGGGTTTAACCTTTTCAAATGAATTAATCTCTAGAGATGAGGGGCTGCATTGTGACTTTGCTTGTTTGCTTTACAATGATCATTTAATAAATAAGTTGAGTATTGAATCCATACAAACCATCATTGTGGACGCAGTGACTATTGAAAAGGAATTTGTAACCGACGCGCTTCCGGTAAGATTAATTGGAATGAATGCGGAGTTGATGTGTCAATACATTGAGTTCGTTGCAGATAGACTTTTAATGGAATTGAACTGCCCCAAAATCTATCATTCAACCAACCCATTTGATTTCATGGAAATGATTTCGCTTCAAGGTAAAACGAATTTCTTTGAAAAAAGAGTTGGGGAATATCAAAAAGCCGGTGTTTTGAATACCGAAAATGACAATGATAAATTCAGTCTTGACCAAGACTTTTAATAGAAAAAAAATATCAAGAATCAACCATGTTAGTACTAAAGAGAGACGGCCGAAGAGAATCAGTTAAATTTGATAAAATTACCGCAAGGATTGAGAAGCTATGCAAAGGCCTCAACAGAGATTTTGTAGAGCCAGTTAAAATAGCCCAAAAAGTTATAGATGGCCTTTATGACGGTGTAAGTACTGTTCAGCTCGATGATTTGGCAGCAGAAATTGCAGCTTCTATGACCACGCGTCACCCAGATTTCGCCAAACTTGCCGCCAGAATTGCCATTTCCAATTTACACAAAGTAACGTCAGGATCCTTCTCTAACACGATGAAGCATATGTATACTTATGTGGATGCTAAAACGGGAGAGAATGCACCTTTACTCTCTTCAGGGACGTACGGAGTAATCAAAAAAAATGCGAAAAAATTAGATGAGGCCATCGATTATGACCGTGATTTCAACTACGATTACTTTGGTTACAAGACCCTGGAAAGGGCTTATTTAATGCGATTGAATGGTAAGATTGTAGAACGACCCCAACACATGTTGATGAGGGTATCGGTGGGTATTCATGGAGATGATATTCAAGCGGCCATAGAAACCTATCACTTAATGTCAGAAAAGTGGTTTACGCACGCAACCCCTACTTTGTTCAATGCAGGTACTCCAAAACCACAGCTTTCCTCTTGCTTTTTATTGACCATGCAAGATGATAGTATTGATGGAATATATGATACATTAAAGCAATGTGCTAAAATATCACAATCTGCAGGAGGTATTGGCTTGAGCATCCACAATGTAAGAGCCACGGGAGCCTATATTAAAGGAACGAACGGAACTTCTAATGGCATCATTCCAATGCTTCGAAATTTTGACATGACCGCCAGGTATGTCGATCAAGGAGGAGGGAAAAGAAAAGGAAGTTTTGCCATTTATTTAGAGCCATGGCATGCAGATATATTTGAATTTCTTCAGTTGAAGAAAAATCATGGAAAAGAAGAGTTAAGGGCGAGAGATTTGTTTTATGCAATGTGGATTTCAGATTTGTTCATGCGTAGAGTTGAGGAGAATGGAGAATGGTCGCTTTTCAGTCCTGACGAAGCGAAAGGTTTGGAAGATAGCTACGGAGAGGCGTTTGAAAAATTGTATGAGAAATACGAGCAAGAGGGAAAAGCAAGAAGGGTAGTGAAGGCCCAAGATCTTTGGTTTGAGATCTTAGAGTCTCAAATAGAAACAGGAACACCTTACATCTTGTACAAGGATCATGCGAATCGTAAGTCTAATCAAAAGAACTTAGGTACCATTAAGTCGAGTAATCTTTGTACTGAGATAATGGAATACACATCCAAAGACGAGGTCGCTGTCTGTAATTTGGCCTCTATTTCTCTTTCTAAGTTTGTGAAGGAGGATAAAACCTTTGATCATGATAAACTTTATGAAATCACCAAAGTAGCTACGAGAAATCTCAATAAAGTAATAGATGTCAATTATTATCCAGTGGAGGAAGCCAGGACTTCAAATATGAGGCATAGACCTATAGGCTTAGGAGTGCAAGGTTTGGCAGATGCCTTTGTGATGATGCGACTTCCTTTTGAATCTGAAGAAGCACAGCGCCTCAATAGCGAAATTTTTGAAACGATCTATTTTGCCTCTATGGAGGCTTCCATGGAGTTGTCACAGGTCAACGGGCCCTATCAAACGTATAAAGGTTCACCTGTATCTAAAGGCATATTCCAATTTGATATGTGGGGAGTGACGCCCGACTCAGGCAGATGGGATTGGTATGAGCTCAAACAAAAAGTAAAAAAGCATGGGGTTAGAAATTCCTTGTTAGTAGCACCTATGCCAACGGCTTCTACTTCGCAGATACTCGGTAATAATGAATGCTTTGAGCCATTTACATCGAATATGTACGTACGTAGGGTGTTGTCCGGTGAGTTCATTGTAGCGAATAAGTATTTGATGCATGATTTGATTGGGTTGGGGCTATGGAATGATAGTATGATGAATAAAATCAAGGCTGAAAATGGTTCTATTCAAAACATTGCAGAGATTCCAGCCAATATCAAGGAGCTTTACAAGACGGTTTGGGAGATTTCTCAGAAAACCATTATTGATATGTCTGCCGATAGAGGGGCGTATATTTGTCAAAGTCAAAGTTTGAATATTCATTTGATGAATGCCAACTTCGGTAAAATGACCTCCATGCATTTCTATGCTTGGAAAAAGGGCTTAAAAACAGGGATGTATTACCTGCGAACCAAGGCAGCTACAGATGCCATTAAATTTACTGTAACCAAAGAAGAAAACGTACAACCCAAAGCGAAAGCGGTGGAGTCGGCAAATGTGGTTGACCAAAATCAGCAAGCCATACAATGCTCCCTAGATGACCCAGAAGGATGTGAAATGTGTGGGAGTTGATTTTTAATTGATTATGATGAAAACGGGAATACTATTTAAAGGTATTCCCGTTTTTTTTATAGCTCAATTTTTGTCAAACCCCTTTTGGAGGGCATCAATTATTTCTGGGTTGAGCAGTGTAGAAGTATCGCCCAAATCGCCGGTATCCCCACTGGCGATTTTTCGCAATATTCTTCTCATAATTTTTCCAGAACGTGTTTTGGGTAACCCTTTGACGAATTGAATTTTATCCGGCTTGGCAATGGCACCGATGGTTGCAGCCACAAGGTTTCTTATTTCAGTAATTAATTCATCGGTTTGGATGACCCCATCATAGGTAATTACGTAGGCATATAGGGCATTTCCTTTGATGTCATGAGGGAATCCTACCACTGCACTCTCAACAATGCCTTCATGCTCATTAATCGCATTTTCTATGGGAGCCGTACCTAGGTTATGTCCGGAAACAATGACCACGTCATCTACTCTTCCCGTAATCCTATAATTTCCGTGCGCATCTCGCAGCGCGCCATCTCCCGGAAAATAATAATTAGGGTAGGCCGAGAAATAGACATTTTTATAACGTTCATTATCGCCATAGATGGTTCTTGCCAAGGAGGGCCATGGTTGTTTAATGGCTAAAATTCCTTCTGCTTTTATCTCAGTAATCTCCGTACCATCGGCGTTCAATAAAACCGGCTGAATTCCGGGCAAGGGGAGGGTTGCAAATGTGGGTTTGTCTTGGGTTACACCTGCCAAAGAAGAAATCATCATTCCACCCGTTTCTGTTTGCCACCAAGTATCTACTATTGGGCATTTATTTCTACCAATATTATCGTCATACCAGTGCCATGCTTCTTCATTAATAGGCTCGCCTACAGTTCCTAATATTTTTAAACTACTGAGGTCATGGTTAGTAACAAACGATAACGGGTGTTTCGCTAATGCTCTAATGGCAGTGGGAGCAGTATAAAATTGAGTGACTTTATGCTTTTCACAGACTTCCCAAAACCTTCCGTAGTCTGGATAACTAGGAACGCCTTCAAACATGACCGTAGTGGCTCCGGTAGCCAAAGGGCCATAAACAATATAACTATGGCCTGTAATCCAACCGATGTCTGCAGTACACCAATAAATATCATTGGGTTTATACTGAAAGACATTTAAAAACGAATAAGCGGCATAAACCATGTAACCACCGCATGTGTGAACCATTCCTTTGGGCTTTCCAGTGGAACCAGACGTGTATAGAATGAAAAGCATATCTTCCGAATCCATCACTTCTGCTGGACAGTGGTCATCTACTTTTGTCAATTCTTCATGCCACCAGACATCTCTCCCCGGCATCCAAGCAATGGCTTGTTGGGTTCTTTGAAAAACTATTGATTTTTTAATGGAAGGGCAGGTCTTTAAAGCTTCGTCGGCAATGTCTTTTAATGGCGTCACCTTATCACCCCTAAAACCACCGTCAGAGGTCAATAAGACCTTACATTCAGCATCGTTTATTCTTGCCGACAATGCCCTTGAAGAAAACCCGGCAAAGACCACAGAATGAATGGCACCTATTCTCGCGCAGGCCAAAACAGCTACAGCAAGTTCAGCAACCATTGGCATGTAAACACAAACGCGATCACCTTTAACTACCCCATTATTTCTCAAAACATTGGCAAAAGCACAAACCTTACTATGTAGTTGTTTATAGGTGATGTGTTGTGCCGGATCTTTGGGATCATTTGGCTCCCAGATAATGGCAGTTTGATCTCCTTTTGAAGCTAAATGACGATCTAAACAATTTTCTGTAATATTTAATTTACCTTCTAAAAACCATTTTGTCTCAGGAACATTCCAATTGTAGTCTAATGTTTGGGTCCATTTTTTTCTCCAGAAAAATTTTTCAGCAATTTCATCCCAAAATTTCGAAGGATTTTCAACACTGGCCTGATACGCTTTATGGTAATCTTCAAGAGAATCTATTTGTAATGACATAAGTAACTTCTTAATGGTTTTGAGCAGCTCCTGCGCCACTTGGAATTCTAATATTTTCAACAATTTCTTGAACCTCTTTTGGTGGGTCAGGAGTAAACTTTGAGACGATAATTGAAACTATGAAATTAGCCATCATAGCGATACTTCCAAATCCTTCAGGGGAAATCCCAAACCACCAATCTTCTTTCGTACCTCCAAACCACCAACCAAATTTGAATTTAGTCATATAAAATAGCATCAATAGAATTCCGAAAATCATCCCTGAGATAGCACCTTGTTTATTCATTTTTTTATAGAAAATACCCAAAACAATGGCAGGAAAGAAAGAAGCAGCAGCCAAGCCAAAAGCCAAAGCGACGACAGCAGCAACAAAACCTGGGGGATTGATACCAAAATAACCAGCGATACAAACAGCCACTACAGCAGAGGCTCTTGCGGCAATCAATTCACCTTTCTCTGAGATCTTTGGATTGATCATTCTTTTAATTAAATCATGAGCAACGGAAGAAGATATGACTAACAACAAGCCTGCTGCGGTAGACAAAGCAGCTGCTAAACCTCCAGCCGCTACGAGTGCAATTACCCAGTTAGGTAAACCGGCTATTTCTGGGTTGGCCAAAACCATAATATCACGATTTACTTCAAGTTCATTCAGTTCTTTATTAGCAACATATTGAATCACCTGGTCTTGGTTCTTATCGGTAAAAGTAATCAAGCCTGTGGTTTCCCATTTTTTAAACCATTCTGGCATGTCAGCATACTTTTTGTTACTAACCGTTTCTATTAAATTGGTTCTTGCAAACACTGCGATAGCTGGAGCAGTGGTATATAAAATAGCGATAAATAGCAACGCCCATCCCGCTGATTTACGCGCATCAGCGACTTTTTTTACCGTGAAAAATCGAACAATTACATGTGGTAAGCCTGCGGTACCAACCATTAATGCAGCAGTAATACAGAAAACATCTAACGTGGACTTACTACCAGAGGTATAAGCTGAAAAACCTAAATCTTTATGTAATCCGTCTAATTTATCTAATAAAAAAATACCGTTGTCATCGGCACTCCCGAAACCTAATTGCGGAATGGAATGGCCTGTCATTTGAATGGAAATAAAAATAGCAGGCACCATAAAGGCAAATATCAATACGCAATATTGTGCTACCTGTGTGTAGGTAATTCCTTTCATTCCTCCTAACACGGCATAAAATAATACGATGACCATTCCTATGATCACACCGGTAGTAATATCCACTTCTAAAAAACGTGAGAAAACAATACCCACTCCTTGCATTTGCCCGGCTACATAGGTGAAAGAGACCAATAATGCACAAAAAACAGCGACGCTTCTAGCGGTATTGGAATAATATCTATCGCCTATAAAATCAGGAACCGTAAATTTTCCAAATTTCCTTAAATAAGGAGCCAGTAATAAGGCCAACAACACATAACCGCCAGTCCAGCCCATTAAATAAACGGAGCCATCATAGCCTTCAAAAGAGATGATTCCTGCCATGGAAATAAATGAAGCTGCAGACATCCAATCTGCCGCAGTAGCTAATCCATTTGCCAATGGAGATACACCGCCTCCAGCTACGTAAAATTCTTTTGTGGAGCCTGCCCTTGACCAAATGGCGATGCCGATATATAAGGAAAAGGTAATTCCTACTAAAATCCAAGTCCAGATTTGAATACTCATTTGTTGTTTGGTTTATAGGTTATCATCTTCATTGAATCCGTATTTTTTATCCAGTTTATTCATGAGTCTGATATAAACAAAAATTAAGATTACAAAGACATAAATAGCCCCTTGTTGAGCAAACCAAAATCCGAGTTTAAAACCACCTATTTTTATTTCATTTAACTGATTTACAAAAAGAATACCTGCCCCAAAGGAGACGGCAAACCAGACGATCAGTAAAATGATTAAATATTTGAGATTGTGTTTCCAATAATCTTTCATCTCTTTTTTTAAATAAGACACTAATATATTAAGTTGTATTATAAAAAATAGCAAAAAACTTACTTTCTACATATTTAGAGGTAAAGACAACAAAAAGGGCATCGCTTTTTAAAGGGTTTCATTTTTTATCAATAAATAAAAAAAAACCATAAAAAAAAGAGATTGGAGAGATTGATCTTTTTATTGAATTATTGAGCTCATATAAAGCATAGGTAAGATCAATCTTTATGGAAGGTGGCGGTAAAGATGAATGGGAACAGATCTGAGGGAAATACCTGTTTAAATATATAATTCTGTGAAAATAGCCAATAAGGCAGCCAGGATACTGATGGCAATTTTGTTAAAACGGAATCGGTGTCCTGGACTAGACTCTACAAAAATAGTGGTCGAAATATGTAAAAAAGCACCACTCACAAAGGCAAATAAAATACTTAATTGTTCTTGAGATAAAGTCAAATAGTTATTGGCCATGGCTCCTATTGGGGAGGCCAAACTAAAAACAATTAATACCATCCATTGTTGCTGGGAAAACTTTGATTTTCCTCTAAAGACGGCCATCAGGGCAAAGGCAGCAGGGGCCTTATGCAGAATAATACCAAAAAGTAAGGTATACGAGTTGTTTTGTTCATGCAAGGGAGAATCATGCGTCAGCAAAGCACCCTCCATTAAAGAATGCACCACTAAGGCAATGAGCACATAATACTTTGATTTTGTTGATTTGTGTTCATGAAAATGGCCATGCTCTACACCAGAAGTAAAATATTCTAAAAATTGCTGGAAGAAGAATCCTAACAAAATGAATAAGCCAATTTCAGTTGGATTTGATGACATGGCAAAGAGCTCAGGAAAAACATGTATGATGGTGATGGAAAATAAATAGGATCCTCCAAAAATTAAAGGCAAGAAAATATTGCGCGGTTTGTACTCTAAGGGAATGGTTGCCAGTCCTCCAATAAAGGTTCCTATGATTAATAACATTAGGGTAATACTCATGGGTTTTCGCTGTAGTTTATAATAATAGCTGCTTTCATACCATCGGTAATGATATGTTCAGGACCTTCTTGACCTTGATAAATCAGTAGCGCTTCCAAGCGATCATCTGCTTGGAGAATCGCCATGGATGCTTCAACACCCAGCACCATAAAGGCCGTTGCATAAGCATCGGCCAGCATACAATTGGGTGCGAATACGGACGCACTTAGGATGTTTTTTTTACTCATCTTTCCCGTTCTTGGATCGATGATGTGGGCATAGGTTTTATCTCCTATTTGATAAAAATTTCTATAATTACCTGAGGTCGCGATAGATCGGTCCTCTAGATTGACCACTGCAAAAGGCGGTTGGTATTCTTCTGGATCTATCAATGGGTCTTGAATGCCTATTCTCCAAGCTTCTCCGCGGTCATTGGTGCCAAAAGTTCTGACTTCCCCACCAATCTCCACCATTGCATGTTCAATATTTTTAGATTTGAGATAATTAGCGATTACATCCACAGCATATCCTTTGGCTACGGCACTTAAATCTAGATACATTCCTTTGGGCATCGTAATGAGTGAGGGATTAAAATTAATTTTTGAGAAACCTACGAATTGAAGTAAAGAATCAATAAGATGTTGATCTAATGTTTTTGACGCCTTATCTGGGCCAAAACCGTAGGCATTGATCAGAGGACCAATGGTAGGATCAAACGCGCCTTTTGTAGCCAAATGGACTTCCTTACTAGCCAAGAGAACGGGATAAAAAACAGGATCTTGGAAGACCAAACTGCCGGATTGATTCAATCTTGAAATTTCGGACTCAGGAATATAAGTAGATAATGATTGATTGAATTTTTTCAGGAGAGAATCTATTTGTATTTTATAATTGGTGGCCCCCAAAGTTTTATATTTCACATTGTAGGCAATGGTCCCCATAGTTAAACCAGATACCTCATTCATCAACAAATCAGGATTTTGATTTCTTACGAGCTTTACGAGTAATAAGATCGCAGCAAAGAATAAGAGAACTCTTTGGGTTTGTTTACGTTTGTCAATATTCAATTTGATTTTTTTTACAATATTAGTAAGACCTAATTAGAATATTCAATCGTTATATTTGTTTTCTATTTATTAACTATGAGAGAGGATTATTTAAAACCAGACGATGAGGAATTTTCATCTGCTGATAAAGAGATAGAAAAGGCTTTGAGACCCCTTAGTTTTGAAGACTTTGCCGGGCAGGAAAAGATAGTTGATAATTTGAAGATATTTGTAGCTGCGGCCAGTCAACGATCAGAGCCCCTCGATCATGTTTTACTTCACGGGCCTCCAGGACTCGGTAAAACGACCCTCTCTCATATCATTGCCAATGAATTGGGATCTAATATTAAAATAACAAGTGGACCCGTACTGGATAAGCCGGGAGAATTGGCAGGCCTTCTTACAAATCTTGAAGAGGGAGATGTGTTGTTTATAGATGAAATCCATAGATTAAATGCGGTAGTTGAGGAATATTTATATTCCGCCATGGAGGATTATAAAATTGATATTATGTTGGATTCAGGGCCTAATGCAAGAACCGTACAAATTGGATTGAACCCATTTACGCTCATCGGCGCGACGACCCGTTCAGGATTGTTGACCGCGCCCTTGCGGGCGCGTTTTGGAATCAATGCGAGGCTAGAATATTATGATGCCAAGCTACTGACCCGAATCGTTGGAAGATCTTGTGATATTTTAAATTGTGAATTTGAACCTGAGGCCACTTTTGAAATAGCCAGAAGAAGTAGGGGAACCCCTCGGATTGCCAATAACTTATTAAGAAGAACCCGAGATTTTGCTCAAATAAAAGGGGATGGATCTATCACGCTGACCATCGCCAAGATGGCATTGACAGCCTTAAATGTAGATAATCATGGATTGGATGAAATGGATAATCGTATTTTATCTACTATTATTGATAAATTTAAGGGTGGACCAGTGGGTTTATCTACCATTGCGACGGCGTGCGGAGAGGAGGCCGAAACGATAGAAGAGGTTTATGAACCTTTTTTAATCATGGAAGGCTTTTTGAAGCGTACGGCACGAGGGCGTCAAGCTACTGAATTGGCCTATAAGCATTTGGGAATCATACCCCCGGCACAAATGAACACATTATTTTGACTGAGCTCAATGTCACGCGTCACACAATGGTTATGAGAGCAGTCGTTAGGATTGCTTTTGATTACTTTTTTAGATGATGAAATCTAACAGGGATATCGTTAAGGAGATCGCATTGGATTTGGGCTTTTCATATTGCGGCATATCAAAGGCTGATTTTTTGTCAGAAGAAGCGGATCATCTCGAAACTTGGTTAAAAAGAGGCTATCAAGGTAAAATGAGCTATATGGAGCGTCATTTTGATAAACGATTAGATCCCCGAAAACTTGTGCCTGGCGCTCAATCGGTGATTTCTCTTTTGTATAATTATGCACCTCAAAAAGATCAAACAGATCAGGCACCCTACAAGATTGCCCGATACGCCTATGGTAAAGATTATCATTTTGTTATCAAGGATAAATTGGTTGAATTCATGGATAGAATGAAGGCGGTCCTAGGGAGGATTGAGGGGCGTGCTTTTGTCGATTCGGCACCGGTACATGAGCGGGCATGGGCCTCAAAAAGTGGTTTGGGTTGGGTAGGTAAAAACACTTTGTTAATTAATAAAGATTCAGGGAGTTATTTTTTTTTGGCAGAGCTCATTTTAGATTTAAAATTAGAGGCCGATGGGCCGATCAAGGATTATTGTGGTACCTGTACCCGATGTATAGACGCCTGTCCAACAGATGCGATTAAACCTTATGTGGTGGATGGAAGTCGTTGCATTTCTTATTTAACGATTGAATTGAAGGACGAAATACCTATGGAGTTCAGTGATAAAATGGAAGGTTGGGCTTTTGGTTGTGACATCTGTCAACAGGTGTGTCCTTGGAATAGATTTTCAACCCCACATAATGAATCACAATTTACTCCGCAAGGCTGGGAAGAATTATCAAAAAAAGCCTGGGAGGAAATGACAGCGGTAGTCTTTGGTAATGTATTTAAAAAATCCCCAATAAACCGGACGAAATTTAAAGGATTACAGCGAAACATATCCTTCATCCAAACCGCGGAAGGATGACACCTATTAATTCAAAGGACTTCGATAAGTAATTAACCATTTACAGGCGGGGCGTCACCTTAGCTCAATCACTACAGTATTCCATAATACCTTCTTTGATTCGGGTAAAGATTTCAAGTTGATCCTCTAAGTTTTCTTCTAAAAGCGTAATCCTAAATCCTAAAAGAGGGGAACAGAAAGCCGAGATAGGTACCACACAGACCTGTTTAGCGGCCAATAAATAATAGACGAATCGTTGGTCTAATGGCATTTCAGGGGTCAGCCAACTTTCCAGTAGCTGTGCTATTTTTGGATCCGTAATATTTAGTTGTTGTTTGGGTTTTAATGCTCCTGCCTTGAAGATAATGGTGTTATAAAAAGCTCCGTTGGTCAGATTGAAGTTGACATAGGGAATTTGAGTAAAAAAATCAAAGAGTTTTTTACTTCTCTGGCCGATATTTCTGCTGGTCATTTTTAAAAAAGGTTCATAACGATGATCGGTCATGATCTTGGGAATAGCTCTTTGCGGCAACGTGGTAGCACTGACCTCGATCATCTTGGCATTATCTATAGTTTGACAAAGCTTGTTGAATTCATCGTCCTGATCTCGATTATAATACTCTGCCCATCCACATCGAGCCCCTGGCCAAGGGACTTCCTTAGAAATTCCTTTTAATGATATTCCGGGAACTTTTCCAATCACTTTCGCCATTGGAGCGGTTTGGGCACCATTGTAAATGATATTTTCATAAATTTCATCAAAAATTAAGAAAAGGTTAAAGGCTTCGGCAATGGACACGATCTCTCTCAGAATTTTTTCAGGATAGACCATGCCGGTGGGATTATCTGGGTTTATGACCAATATGCCTACGATATTGGGATTGTAGCGTACTTTATTTCGTAAATCTACAAGATCTGGATACCATTGATTTTCTGGATCCAGAGCATAAGTAATCGGTTGATGATTGGCATGTGCCGCTTCCGCGGAGGAATGTGTAGAATAGGCAGGAGAGGGACCTATTACCCGGGCGGTTGGCAGGAGGTATTGATAAATTTTAGCAATTGCATCTCCTAAGCCATTAAAAAAGGTAATATCCTCCGCATTGATTTGGACACCTTTTAATTGATTGGTTTTTTTAGCAAGAAACGTGCGCGTTTCTAAGAGGCCTTTGGAATGACTGTAGCCATATGTACGGTCATCTTTCAAGAGTTCAATAACGATGGCTTTGATCCAATCAGGGAGTGGACGATGCTTTTGGATAGGATCACCTATGTTTTCCCAATACACCCGATGACCAAGTTTTTCGAGTTGTTCTGCTTTCCGAACGATTCCTCGAATTTCATAGGAAAGTTCATTAGCACCTTCTCGAAGTAATTTTTGTCTCATAATTATTAAAAAGCGCTAATTTATTCATTTTCCCGTTGAAAAATGTAATTTTTCTAGCGTCTATATGAAGTTATTCTTCTTCGAGGTATGCACCTTCTTGTAAGGCGTATTTACAGAATTGCACTTGCAAAGCGCCATTGAACAATGCGATTTTTTCACTGGGCTTCAAATGTAATTGTTTGAGCGCGGGGACATTTGAGCTTAAAACCCAAGCGTCGAAACCCGAAAAATTCTTTTTAAATGTATCGCCGAGATTTTTATAAAGGCTATCAACTTCTTCTCCTATTCTCTCACCGTAAGGAGGATTGGTAATGATCATACCTGTTTGAAATCTAGGGATAAAGTTTTCGAAAGCGATTTGTCTGATTTGAACATCTCTACCCATTCTCAGTTTTTTTAAGGCTCCTTTGGCTAAGGCCACGGCATGACCATCTACATCCCCACCGGCGATCATCAAGGGAGCACTTCTGATTTTACCCTGCGCTTCTGCTCTGATGCGATTCCACATCATAGGTTGAAAGTTATTCCAATTTTTAAAGCCAAAATCATTTTGGTTTATCTGAGGAGGGATATTTAATCCCATGAGTACTGCCTCAATGATGATGGTTCCGGTACCGCACATAGGATCGACCAAAGGGATACTTTTATTCCAACCCGCAAGCATTAATAGACCGGCGGCCATTACTTCATTGAGCGGTGCTTGGTGTCCAGGCTCCCTATAACCACGCTGATTGAGAAGCCGACCTGAACTGTCTAATGATATGGTGAATTTATCTTGATAGGCATGTAGATTGAAAAGGATATCAGGCTTTTCAACATCAACGGATGGTCGAAAATCAAACTTTTCTCTGAACTGATCTGCGATCGCATCTTTCATTTTAAGTGCGGCATATTTTGAGTGCGTAAAATACTCTGAGAAAATAGTATTATCGATGGCAAAAGTTTGCCTGACATCAAGAAATTGAGACCAATCAAATGATTTGACTTGATCGTAAAGTTCCGTTTCATTACGCGCTGTAAATTCATAGACTGGAACTAAAATCCGTAAGGCAGTCCTTAAGTTCAAATTTGCCTCATAAAGGAAAGGTAGTTTTCCTTCACATTCTACAGCACGTTTTCTTTTTTTGATGTTTTGTCCACCAAGGAGTTCAACTTCCTTCATGAGGACCTCTTCGAGTCCATGTAGGGTTTTGATGACTATTTTCAATGAATTTCTCTTTAGGTATGTAAAGTTACTTTAATATCTTTTGTCAATAGGAGCTTGCCAAGCGATCTATGAGCTTTTAAAACATTTTTTGCTCATTGTGATGGGTTTTAGATTTGATCAATTCAATAAATGGGGCCGTCTTTCTTTGGTTTTCTTAACAGCTGCTTCATGCCTCCAGTCATTGATCACAGCCTCGTTGCCCGATAATAGAATTTTTGGTACTTCCCATCCGTTATATACAGCAGGTCGTGTATACACAGGAGGTGCCAATAGGTCATCTTGAAAAGAGTCGGTGAGCGCGGAGCTTTCATCGTTGAGCACACCTGGGATCAGTCGGATTAAACTATCGGCAACTATCATAGCGGCTAGTTCGCCTCCAGAGAGAACATAATCTCCGATACTGATTTCTCGGGTGATTAAATGATCACGTACGCGCTGATCTATCCCTTTGTAGTGGCCACAGAGTAAGATGATGTTTTTATTAAGAGACAATTGATTGCACGTGGATTGGTTTAATTTCTCTCCATCGGGTGTCATAAATATAATCTCATCATAAGCTGTATGCTTTTTTAGGGCACTGATGCACCGGTCAATAGGCTCAATCATCATGACCATTCCTGCCCCTCCTCCATAAGCATAATCATCAATAGATTTTTGTTTGTTGCTGGTAAAAGGTCTTAAATCGTGAATATAGAGCTCTACCAATCCTTTTTTTTGGGCTCTTTTGACAATGCTTTGATTCATGGGACCCTCAAAAAGTTCAGGTAGACATGTGATGATGTCAATTCTCATTGCTAAAATAGATTTCCATGAAACCATCAGGAAGTTCAATATGAGCTTCTTTTTTCGTTAGATCGACTTTTTTGAATATGGCGTCTTCAATGGGAATTAACAGTTCTTGCTCTTTGTAGAAAACAGCTGCAAGATATTGTGAAGAGGGTTGATAAATTTGTGCAATTGTACCTAAAAAATTTCCTAGGTGGAATATCTCAAAACCGACTAGATCGTGGAAAAAATATTCACCGTCCTGAAGTTTTGGCAAGTGATTTAGAGGTAGATAGAGTGCTTGACCTACGAGATCCTTGGCCAGATCGACGTGGTCAATGTCTTCGAAATGAATGAGTGTTTTCACACCATTCATTGAGATTTGTTTAACAAAAAAAGGAATCAGATTTCCAGATTGCTCTAGAAATACGGATTCCAATTCACTGTATTCATCTGGTTGGTCTACATCCAATTCAATGTTTACCATACCTTTTAAACCGTGCGTTTTGACGATATGCCCCAACTGGTAACATTCATCCTTACGCATGGGGATAATTATTTTGAAGCTTCTTCAGTTGCTGCTGCTCCCTTCTCACTTTCTTTAGTTTCTGTTTCTGCAGGCGCATCAGCTTTCACTTCCTCCACTTTCACTTCTTCCGCTTTCACTTCTTGTGGTGCAGCGGCTTCAGTTTTGGAAGCTTCAGGCGCTTCGGCGTTTGCCTTTTCAGCAGTTTTCTGATCTGAGATCGCTTCCTCAGCCTCTTCGGTGAGTTCTTTCTCGGAAGCAGCTACCCCAGCATCTGTTATTTCAGCAGCTAGCGCGGCTTCTGCATCTTGCTTTCTTTTCATGATGGCCGCTGCTCTTGTTTCATTGACCTTCTTTTCGGCCTCAAACTTTGTTTTGGCCACCTTGTTGTTGGCTTCAGTCAATTTATTGAGGGCTTCTTGATTCTGTTTTTCTTTGTTTTGGAACCACTCTTCAAACTTTTTGTCTGCATTCTCCTGTGTGATGGCTCCTTTATTAACACCTACTTGAAGATGTTTTTTAAACATAACTCCTCTTTCAGATAGAATGGCTCGAGCCGTATCGGTTGGCTGGGCACCTTTCATGATCCAATCTAGGGCTTTTTCTTCGTTGATATTAATGAATGCAGGATTGACATTGGGGTTATAAGTACCAATTTTTTCAATAAAGCGACCATCTCGTGGTGCTCTTGCGTCTGCAATGACCACATCATACATGGCCAATTTTTTACGTCCTCGACGTGCTAATCTTATTTTTACTGACATTGTTTGTTTTATTTATGGAACGCGTCCATGTTAAAAATTAAAAAAATAGAGCGCAAAGATAAAGGAAAATATCTATTAAGTTATTGGGGCGATACAATAAAAGCAATTAGATGCAATTTAAATCTTATTATAATTCACATTTGCATATTCGCTTATACGGTTTTGTAATAATTAAAAACTCTCTCTATATTTGAAGAGTTATTAATACGTACACAAATGGATAAATATTCTTATATCGGAAATGCGGATGTAGCGCACATTAACAGTCTATATGAATCTTATCAGGAAGATCCTGAAAGCGTTGATGCTTCCTGGAGATTATTTTTCCAGGGCTTTGAGTTTTCAGCCAATAGCTATGGGGCCAGTGCAGAACCTGCTATGGGAAACTCAAAAGAAACGGCGGTCAAAAATCTGATACATGCCTACAGATCAAGAGCGCACTTGAAATCAGACACCAACCCTGTACGGGATAGAAGGAATCATGATATCAAATTAGATTTAGATCATTTCGGTTTGTCATCAGCTGATTTAGAAACCCCTTATCAGGTAGGTAATGAAATAGGGCTAGGTGCTGCTAAGTTAAAAGATATTGTAACTCGGTTAAAGAAGATTTATTTAGGATCTATTGGCTATGAATATTCCCACTTAAGAGAACCACATATTTTGGCCTGGTTTCGTTCCAAATGTGAAACCGAAGGCGCCAATATTAATCCTCCCGAAAAAGAGAAAGAACATATCTTGGGTAAACTCAATGAAGCCGTAGTATTTGAAAACTTTCTACATACCAAATATATAGGCCAAAAAAGGTTTTCTTTGGAAGGAGGAGAGAATACCATACCGGCGCTAGATAAAATAATTAGGAGGGCCGTCGAATTTGGTGTCCAGGAGGTAGTTATTGGGATGGCGCATCGTGGGAGATTGAATGTTTTGGCTAATATCATGGGTAAAACCTATGATGAAATTTTTAATGAATTTGAAGGAGGATCCAATCCAGATCTTACTATGGGTGATGGAGATGTGAAGTATCATTTGGGATTTTCAAGCCAATATGTTTCAGATTCCGGAAATATGGCCTATGTGAAACTTGCACCTAATCCTTCACATCTCGAAGCCGTGGACCCCGTAGTATTGGGAGTAACCCGAGCGCAAATAGATGACGAATATGGGGGAGACATGTCCAAATGTCTACCTATCGTCATTCATGGAGATGCTGCGGTTGCGGGTCAAGGCCTGGTTTACGAATGTGTTCAAATGGCTAATTTAGAAGGTTATAGAACCGGAGGAACGATTCATTTTGTCATCAATAATCAAGTAGGCTTTACCACAGATTATGACGATGCCAGGTCGAGTATTTATTGTACAGATTTATCGAAAATAATAGATGCGCCCGTGCTGCATGTCAATGGCGATGATGCTGAAGCTGTCAATTTTGCAGTCAATCTAGCTGTGGAGTACAGACAGGAGTTTGGTAAAGATATTTTTATTGATTTGCTGTGCTATAGAAGACACGGTCACAATGAAAGTGACGAACCCAAATTTACGCAGCCTAAACTTTACAATATTATCTCTAAGCATCCCAATCCACGTGAGGTTTATATAAAAAAACTCAAAGAAAGAGGTGATGAGGCTGGAGAAACTGCCGAAAAATTAGATAAGGAATTTAAAAAACTACTCCAAGATAGGCTGAATCTCGTGAAGCAAAAGCCGTTGCCGTATAAGCCACAAAAAATTGATGAGGAATGGAAGTTTTTAAGAAAGTCTAAACCTGAAGATTTTCATGCATCTCCCGATACCTCAATTTCTGATGCGTTGGTTCAAAAAATAGCGCATGCACTGACGACGCTCCCCGCAGGGTTTAAACCCTTAAGACAAATAGAAAAGCTCATGAAAGATCGAAAATCGGCCTTTTTTGACAAAAAAGAATTAGGATGGGGTGAAGGTGAATTACTTGCCTACGGATCATTATTGGCTGAGGGTAAAATCGTGCGTATGTCGGGTCAGGATGTTAAGCGCGGTACTTTTTCCCACCGGCATTCTTTTGTAGTTGATTCAGTGACCAACGAACCTTATTGCCATCTAAATCATATTCAGGAGGGGCAACAACCTTTTAAAATCTTCAATTCTCTTTTATCGGAATTTGGTGTGCTTGGGTTTGAATATGGCTATGCCATGTCAACGCCCAATGCATTGGTTGTATGGGAAGCCCAATTTGGAGATTTTGCCAACGGGGCTCAGGTCATGATTGATCAATTTATTGCAAGTGCAGAGACCAAGTGGCAAAGAATGAACGGCTTGGTGATGTTACTTCCCCATGGCTATGAAGGACAAGGTCCGGAACACTCCAGTGCCCGTATGGAGCGGTTTCTCCAGATGTGTGCCCAGGATAATATGATTATTGCAAACGTCACCAGTTCGGCCAACTTTTTTCATTTAATGCGTAGACAAGTGGCTTGGGAATTCAGAAAACCATGTGTCGTTTTTTCCCCTAAATCTTTGTTAAGAAGTCCAAAAGTGGCGGCGCCGATAAAAGATTTTACTGAAGGTAAATTTTGTGAAGTTTATGCAGATGATTACGCGGTCGCCAGTAAGGTGAAAAAGGTAATTATGTGTTCTGGAAAAATTTATTTTGACCTTTTAGACGAACAGCAAAAGCAAAAAGCCAAAGAGGTAGCCATTCTAAGGATAGAGCAATTGCACCCTTTTCCTAAAAAACAATTGGATGCAATTTTAAAAAAGTACAAAAACCCTACATTAATATGGGCACAAGAAGAACCAGAAAATATGGGGCCTTGGTCCTATATTCTCAGAATAGCAGGAGGTTATGAATTTATACTCGTAGCAAGAAAAGCAGCTTCATCACCTGCGACAGGTTTTAATAAAATCCATAAATTGGAACAAGAAGATTTAGTTAACAAAGCATTTAAATTATAAGCATATGAGTCTTGAAATGAAAGTCCCATCCGTTGGGGAATCAATATCAGAAGTTACTGTTTCACAGTGGATGAAAAATGACGGAGATCATGTAGAAATGGATGAGGTGATTTGTGAGCTTGAATCGGATAAGGCCACCTTTGAGGTAAGTGCTGAAATTGACGGCGTTTTGAAACTCAAGGTAGGTGCGGGGGATACCGTTGAAATCGGAGGCTTGTTGTGTGTTATTGAGGCATCAAGTGAAATAAAAGAAGCAGTACCACCTGAAGTAAAATCAGAAAAATTGACCGGAGGAGCCGTAAAAACCATCCAAATGCATGTGCCTACTGTAGGGGAATCGATCAATGAGGTAACGATATCCAATTGGGCCAAGGCATCGGGTGATTTAGTTATTTTAGATGAGGTCATTGCAGAAATTGAGTCTGATAAGGCTACTTTCGAATTAACGGCAGAAGCTACTGGGAAGCTAGAAATTTTTGCGGCTGATGGCACGACCCTCGAGATTGGAGGATTAATATGTCAAATAGCCGTTACCGATGAGGTGCAGCCCAATACAGCAGCGGTTATACCCTCTGAATCAGATCACGCCACAACACCGGCTGTATCCAAAGGCTATGCCACGGGTCATGCCCCTCCCGCCGCCGCAAAAATTTTGGCAGAAAAAGGAATTTTGGCAGCCGCGGTCCAAGGAACAGGTGTAGGCGGAAGAATTACCAAAGAAGATGCCATGAATGCCCAACCACCAAAAGCGGAGTCATCCTCAAAAAAAGTAGAAAAACCGGTCACAAATGATCCGATGCAACACGCAGATCAAGGCGGTCGGTCTGAGCGTAGGCAAAAAATGTCACCTTTAAGAAAAACCGTAGCGAAACGATTGGTTTCCGTGAAAAATGAAACAGCCATGTTGACCACTTTTAATGAGGTCAATATGCAACCGATCATGGAGTTAAGAAAAAAATACAAAGAATCATTTAAAGCAAAATATGAGGTGGGTCTTGGTTTCATGTCTTTTTTCACTAAGGCTTGTTGCGTGGCGCTGCAGGATTGGCCAGCTGTAAATGCGAAAATTGATGGAGATGAAATCATATATAGCAACTTTTGTGATGTCTCTATCGCTGTTTCAGCACCCAAAGGTCTTGTAGTTCCTGTGATCAGGAATGCTGAAACCCTGTCCTTTGATCAAATTGAAAAGGAAGTAGTTCGATTAGCCACTAAAGCCAGAGAAAACAAATTAAGTATTCCAGAAATGACGGGAGGTACTTTTACCATTACCAATGGAGGAATTTTTGGCTCGATGCTATCGACACCCATCATCAACGCCCCACAATCAGCTATTTTAGGGATGCATAATATTGTGCAGAGACCTGTAGTGGAGGATGGAGAAATAGTCGTGCGACCGATCATGTATGTCGCACTTTCTTATGACCATCGAATTATAGATGGCCGGGAGTCGGTAAGCTTTTTGGTAAGATTAAAAGAACTTTTAGAAGATCCTTCTCGATTGCTTTTGGGAGTTTAAGAAAATATTAAGGTTATTGCTATTTAAACACAATGAACACAGAATCATGGATTATCAAGTAATTGTTATCGGATCAGGACCTGGCGGATATGTGGCAGCTATACGATGTGCCCAGCTAGGATTTAAAACAGCCATTATTGAAAAGTACAGTTCTTTAGGAGGCACCTGTTTAAATGTGGGATGCATTCCGTCTAAAGCATTACTGGATTCTTCAGAACATTTTCATAATGCGACCCATACGTTCAAAACGCATGGCATTGATATCTCTGTGCCTAAAGTCAATTTCAAACAAATGATCGCGCGCAAGTCGGATGTGGTGAGCCAAAATACCGATGGCATCCAATATTTGATGAAAAAGAATAAGATCGATGTCTTCAATGGTTTAGGTTCTTTTTTGGATCCACATACAGTTCAAATTGTCGGAAAAGAGACCCAAAGTATTACGGGTGAAAAAATCATTATTGCGACAGGCTCCAAACCTGCCACACTTCCTTTCATCAAAGTGGACAAAAAACGAGTCATTACCTCTACGGAAGCCTTAGAATTGAAAGAGGTCCCTAAACATCTGGTGATTGTAGGTGGGGGCGTTATAGGTTTGGAATTAGGCTCTGTATATGCCAGACTTGGGGCAAAAGTATCGGTAATTGAATTTCTAGATGGAATTATACCCAACATGGATAAAACCATGAGTAAAGAGCTTCAAAAAAGTCTTAAGGGGATTGGATTTGATTTTTATCTTAGTCACAAGGTTACGGGAGTCGCAGTAAAAGGGAAAGAAGTAACGGTTACGGCGGAAAATAAGTCCTCTGAAATCATCAGTCTCAAAGGAGACTATTGTTTGGTCTCTATTGGTAGAAAAGCCTATACAGAGGGCTTGGGATTAGATAAAATAGGAGTGATTTTAGATGATAGAGGTAGAGTAGCCGTAGACCAACATTTAAAAACAAATCTTGATCACATTTGGGCCATTGGTGATGTTGTTAAAGGTGCCATGTTGGCTCATAAGGCAGAAGAAGAGGGTGTTTTTGTCGCTGAACAAATGGTAGGCCAACAGCCACACATTCATTATAATTTGATACCTGGTGTCGTTTATACCTGGCCGGAAGTAGCCAGTGTAGGGGCGACAGAGGCTGAATTAACCGAAGAAAAGCGACCCATTAAAATTGGAAAGTTCCCCTATAAAGCACTGGGTAGGGCCCGGGCCTCCATGGACACCGAAGGTTTGGTAAAAATCATTGCAGATGCGAGCACAGATGAAATATTAGGTATCCATATTATTGGTGCTAGGGCGGCCGATATGATCGCAGCTGGGGTGACCGCTATGGAATTTAGGGCATCGGCAGAAGATGTAGCTCGAATGTCCCATGCACATCCAACCTATATGGAGGCGGTCAAAGAAGCATGCTTATCTGCTACAGAAAACCGACCCATACACATGTAATCAACTAATATTATCGTTAGACCGATAATTTGAGCATGCAATACTTGGAGAGATCGGTTGAACCGACTAATTTGGTTATTCTTTTTTAAGGATAGAGATGGATCAAGCTCATATTTCAGGGACGGCAGTTATTATTACGGGAGGGCTCTTACACGACAGTCATGCCAAAACAGCCCACGGACTCCTCCGAGCAGGGAAAAGGTTTAAAATTTTAGGTATTATCGATGAACGACATGCAGGCTCGGATGCCAGCGATTTCGTTGAGGGTATTCAAGAGGGCATACCTGTAGTGGAGAGTATTGACGATTTTATGAGTGCCTTTGGGAAGCCCGAATTTGCCATTATTGGCATGGCCACCAAAGGAGGATTACTACCAAAAGAACTGTATGCAAGTGTTCAAAATGTATTGAAAAGAGGGATTCATTTGGTCAATGGGCTACATGAACCTTTGAATGATTTAGATGAACTCAAGCCCTTATTGGTAGGGGGAGCCAAAATATTTGATATTAGAAAACCGAAAGCTTTTAAAGATTTACATTTTTGGCAAGGAAAAGTAGCACAAATTACAGCATTAAAAATAGCGGTTTTGGGAATGGATTGCGCCACAGGAAAAAGAACGACCTCTAGATTTTTAGAGGAGCAACTTAATGTTCAAGGGCATCCTGCTGAAATGATCTATACGGGTCAAACGGGTTGGATGCAGGGCGCAGATTATGGTTTGCTCTTTGATGCCACGCCCAATGACTTTATTCCGGGAGAATTGGAACATGCTTTATATTCATGTTGGGAAGAAAAAAGAGTAGATATACTGATTATTGAAGGTCAATCCAGCCTTCGTAATCCCAGCGGACCTTGTGGATCCGAATTCATTATATCAGGTGATTTAGATGGAGTGATCTTGCAACATGTGCCTATGCGTAAAAAGTTCAGTGGTTTTGATCAATATCATGCTCATATTCCCGATGTCTTAAACGAGATAGCTCTCATCGAACATTTAGGAACTCAGGTGTTGGGAATCACTTTAAATGGCGAAGGCGCAGCCGCGGAAAAGCTGTCAAGATATCGTGATTCGCTGGCTCAAAAAACAAGTATTCCTATCGTTTTTCCTATGATTGAGTCTATGGACCCAATCATATCAAATATACTTACTCAGAAGCTATGAAAATTAAAAACGTAAGAGTGTATGGTCGCGATTTAGGTACGAGTCGTCCTTATACCATCGCTTATAAAACGGTTTCAGAAGTGATCATTGCCTTTGTCGAAATTGAGTTAGAAAATGGAATCATAGGCATAGGCGCTTCCAACTCAAGTAAGGTGGTCGTAGGAGAGTCTGTTGACGAAACGCTCAATCATTTGAGGGATGTAGATTTTAGTTATTTGATCGGTCAGAAGATTACCCAAACCGAAGGTCTACTCAGGCAGACGCATGATAAGTTTACAACCCTGCCGGGAACCCATGCGGCCATTGATATTGCCCTCTATGATGCATTTACTCAATTTCTCAAAATCCCTTTGGTTGATTATTTTGGACAGCAACAAAAGACGCTACCCACCTCAATCACCATTGGAATCAAAAATATAGAGGAAACACTTTCAGAAGCGGAAGAATATTATGGCATGGGGTTTAGGTTTTTAAAAGTAAAAACAGGTCTTAATCCAGTATTAGATGCAGAAAGAGTGATTAAAATCGCGGAGTGCATGCCTGATGTTGTACTTCGTGTAGACGCCAATCAAGGTTATAGTACCGTAGATTTGAACGAATTCGTAAAAAGAACGGCAAAGATCAAACTGGAACTTATTGAGCAACCTTTTTCTATAGGGAATTTCATAAAACGTGTAAACGAATTACATCCATCTATTGCGCAGTTGGTCGTGGCCGATGAATCACTAAAGAATCCAAAAGATGCCTTGAAACTGCTCAAAGAAGCTTCAGGATGTAATATTTTCAATATTAAGTTGATGAAGACAGGTGGATTGTTGGTTGCTAAGCAAATCGCTTATATCGCTGAATGCAGTAAAGTTAAGTTGATGTGGGGTTGTAATGATGAGAGTATAGTGAGTATTGCCGCTGCCTTGCATTTGGCATTGTCTTCACGAAGCACCAAATTTTTAGATTTAGATGGCAGTTTAGATTTGATTAAAGATGTGGTGACTGGAGGTTTTCTTATTAAAAATGGGATGATGAGCCTGACCGGTGAAAATGGGCTAGGTGTTCAAAAAATTAATTGACGAGGGGTACTTCATTTTTTTACTGGATGTACGAGCAAAATAAGATCTACGGATGACCATCTGCGGCTTATTTTTAAGAGGACCGAAATTTAAGTCTTAATTCAGATTAAAATTTAAGGAACAAAAGTTAACTTTGTGTCAATTTGTTTGTCACCTTAACACTAATTAAAAATGCCTAGAGACCTTAACATAAAATCAGTGCTCATTATCGGCAGTGGACCCATTGTGATTGGCCAAGCCTGCGAGTTTGATTATGCGGGATCACAGGCTGCTCGTTCACTGAAAGAAGAAGGTATTGAGGTAACTCTTATCAACTCCAATCCAGCCACCATCATGACAGATCCCGTCATGGCTGATTATGTTTATCTAAAGCCCTTGACCAAGAATTCGATTCGCGAGATATTAGAAGAGCGTCAAATAGATGCTGTCCTACCTACGATGGGAGGACAAACGGCCTTAAACTTGGCCATTGAATGTGAAGAAGCGGGGATTTGGAAAAAATACAATACTAAAATGATCGGTGTGGATATCCTTGCGATTGAAACCACGGAAGATCGCGAAAAATTTAGGATTAGAATGTTGGAACTCGGGGTTGACGTGTGTCGAGGGGAGACCGCAACTTCATTTTTGAAAGGTAAAGAAATAGCACAAGAGATTGGTTTTCCGTTGGTGATCCGACCTTCTTATACTCTTGGTGGGTTTGGTGGAGGCTTTGTAAACAAACCAGAGGATTTTGATGAGGCGCTAAATGCAGGGTTGCAGGCATCCCCTATTCATGAGGTACTGGTAGAGCAAAGTATCATGGGATGGAAAGAGTTTGAGTTGGAATTATTAAGAGATAACATAGGCAATGTGATCATCATTTGTTCTATTGAGAATTTTGATCCGATGGGTATTCATACGGGGGATTCGGTAACGGTGGCGCCAGCCATGACCTTGTCAGATACGGTATATCAGAGAATGCGCGATTTGGCCATTAAAATGATGAACGGAATCGGCCAGTTTGCTGGGGGTTGTAATGTCCAATTTTCAGTGCATCCTGAAACCGATCAAATTATTGGTATTGAAATCAATCCTCGGGTCTCCCGCTCTTCAGCACTGGCTTCGAAGGCAACGGGTTACCCGATAGCTAAAATTGCGGCTAAATTGGCCATTGGTTATAACTTAGATGAACTGCAGAATCAAATCACTAAAACAACTTCTGCCTTTTTTGAGCCGGCCATTGATTATGTGATTGTGAAAATTCCAAGATGGAACTTTGATAAGTTTAAAGGGTCCGATCGTCGTTTAGGTCTTCAGATGAAAGCGGTGGGAGAAGCCATGGGTATTGGTCGTAATTTTCAAGAAGCCTTACAAAAGGCTTGCCAATCTCTTGAGATCAAGAGAAACGGGTTGGGAGCAGATGGAAGAGAGCTTACCGATCAATCCAAGATACTTTACAGTTTAGAAAACCCAAGTTGGGATCGGCTTTTTCATATTTATGATGCCTTCAAACTTGGGATTCCTTTTAATAAGATTCATAAGTTGACGAGCATCGATCCTTGGTTTTTAAGTCAGATAGAAGAATTTATTTCACTAGAAAATGAAATTGAAGCATTTTCTTTGGAGACTTTGCCTGATGCTTTACTCAGAAAGGCCAAAGAGAAAGGTTATGCGGATCGACAAATTGCCCATGTCCTCCATTGTCTAGAAAGTGCAGTTTTTGATAAAAGAGAAGCAGCAGGGATCAAAAGAATTTTCAAGATTGTGGATACTTGTGCGGCAGAATTTGAAGCCAAAACGCCCTATTATTATTCGACTTTCGATCAGGAGAATGAGTCCATCTCATCGGATCGTAAAAAAGTAGTAGTCTTGGGTTCAGGACCCAATCGCATCGGACAGGGAATAGAATTTGATTATTCATGTGTTCATGGTGTTTTGGCAGCCAAAGAATGTGGCTATGAGACCATCATGATTAATTGTAATCCTGAGACGGTATCTACGGATTTTGATGTAGCGGATAAGCTGTATTTTGAACCCGTTTTTTGGGAGCATATTTATGAAATCATCAAATTGGAAAATCCGGTGGGTGTTATCGTACAGCTCGGCGGTCAAACGGCACTTAAACTTGCGGAAAAGTTGGAGCGCTATGGGATCAAAATTTTGGGTACAAGTTTTGATGCGTTGGATCTTGCAGAAGATCGTGGGAGGTTCTCGGACCTTCTGAAAGCGCAAGAAATACCTTATCCCGAGTATGGGACCATTACGGATGCTGCTTCAGCGATTGAGCTTTCCAAGGAAATTGGTTTTCCGCTCTTAGTTAGACCTTCTTATGTTTTAGGAGGGCAAAGCATGAAAATAGTCATCAATGAAGATGAATTAGAACATCATGTAGTGAACTTACTGAGTCAGAAGCTTGATGGAAAAATACTGCTCGATCATTTTTTGGAAGGAGCTATAGAGGCGGAGGCAGATGCTATTTGCGATGGAGAAAATGTTCATATCATTGGAATTATGCAGCATATTGAGCCGGCAGGGATCCACTCTGGGGATTCTTATGCTGTTTTGCCCCCTTATAATTTGGGAGATTTTATCATTCGACAAATCGAAGAGTATACCGCTAAAATTGCTGTGGCCTTAAAAACGGTTGGTCTCATCAATATTCAATTTGCTATAAAAAAAGATAAGGTTTATATCATCGAAGCGAATCCTAGAGCCTCCAGAACGGTGCCTTTTATCTGTAAGGCCTATCAAGAACCATACGTGAATTTTGCTACCAAGGTAATGTTGGGGGAGAAAAAAGTCACAGATTTTGATTTTAAACCGATAAAAGTAGGCTATGCAATTAAGGAGCCGGTTTTCTCCTTTCATAAATTTCCTAATGTTAATAAAGAGCTTGGGCCTGAAATGAAATCAACCGGTGAGTCGATCTATTTTATTGATGATTTGATGGATGATTATTTTCTGAAAATTTATAATGAGCGTAATTTTTACTTGAGTAGATAATTATTATCAAATGATAAAGTTCCTGCTCATATTAAGTTTCATTTTCTATCTCATTTATAAGGTAGGTGGCTTTCTATTTAAAATATTATTTATTGGAGCTGCGCAGTCTAAAAGAGCATCAAATACGGGGGGTGGGCGCAAGTATTCTGCACCAGACAGCAATGTTGATATCGAACATATACCAAAAAAACCGGAGGGTTTTAAGGGGGGTGATTACATTGATTACGAAGAAGTTAAGTAAGAGAATTTACATAAATAAAGAGCTGCTCAAATGTCAACATATATTTTAATATAAATTTGTTATTCATTTCAATTTATTATGGCTTGGTTTAACAGAAAAGATAAAGGTATACAGACCTCTACAAAGGATAAAAAAGACGCACCTGACGGTCTTTGGTACAAGACTCCCAATGGACACATCATTCACATGCGTGAACTTAAAAAAAATTCCTATGTCTGTCCAGAAGATGATTATCATGTAAAAATTGGGTCAAAGGAATATTTTGAAATCTTATTTGACAACAATAAATTTGAAGAAATGGACGCGCTGATGTCTTCGGCTGATCCTTTGAATTTCAAAGACACAAAAAAATATTCAGATCGCATTGTGGATACCCAAAAGAAAACAGGGTTAAAAGACGCTGTTAGAACGGCTCATGGTATGAGCAAAGGGAAACCGATTGTTATTGCCTGTATGGATTTTAGCTTCATAGGGGGTTCGATGGGCGCGGTAGTAGGAGAGAAGATTTCTCGAGCGATAGATTATTCTTATCAAAATAATATCCCAATCCTAATAATATCTAAATCCGGTGGGGCAAGGATGATGGAGGCTGGAATTTCTTTGATGCAATTGGCGAAAATTTCGAGTAAGTTAACTTTACTCGAGGAGAAAAAAATACCCTATATTTCTTTGTTAACAGACCCAACTACAGGTGGTGTGACGGCTTCATTTGCCATGTTAGGTGACTTTAACATCGCTGAGCCCGGAGCACTTATCGGATTTGCGGGGCCAAGAATTATTAGAGAAACGATTGGCAAAGACCTCCCAAAAGGATTTCAGCGCTCAGAATTTGTGTTAGATCATGGATTTTTGGATTTTATTGTGGATCGCCGACAACTCAAAAACAAGATATCAACGCTTTTAGCATTGATTTTTAACGGAGCATAAAAAAATGTGCGAGTGTAAGTTTTAAGGTTAAATGCGCTTATCGTTTACGGATATCTTTTATATTTGTGTTTCAAAACGCAAATTCATGTTTTTCCGATGACATCTATAGTCTTAACTTCAATTTTCGCCTTCACGGCAGTGATCTTACTGCTAGTTTTTGTGTTACTTTTTGCACAATCTAAATTGGTTCAATCAGGTCCAGTGAACTTGATCATTAATGGAGATACAGAGCATCCGGTGGTAACCTCAGCTGGAACCTCATTATTGAGTTCATTGAGCTCTCAAAAAATATTTTTACCTTCTGCCTGTGGTGGCGGGGGTACTTGTGCGATGTGTAAATGTCAAATTCTTGACGGAGGGGGAGATATTTTACCCACAGAGGTCGGTCATTTATCGCGGACTGAGCAAAAAGAAAATGTGCGGTTGGCCTGTCAAGTAAAAGTGAAGGGAGACATGAATATCAAAATCCCTGATGAGATATTTGGGATTAAGAAGTGGGAGGCAACCGTGGTTAGAAATCATAATGTTGCCTCGTTTATCAAAGAGTTTGTGGTGCAATTACCCGAAGATATGGATTATCGACCCGGGGGATACATTCAGATAGAAATTCCTGAGTGTGAAATAGATTTCAAAGACCTCAATATTGACGCACATCCAGAAGAGCACGACCAGGTTGATAAGTTTCAGTTAGAATGGGAAAAGTTTGGATTATGGGATTTGAAAATGAAGAACGAAGAGGTGATTACAAGGGCCTATTCAATGGCATCTTATCCTGCTGAAGGGCGAGAAGTCATGCTCAATGTACGTATTGCTACGCCGCCATTCGACCGAGCAAAAAACGGATGGATGTCCGTTAATCCAGGCATTGCTTCCTCATATATATTCTCAAAAAAAGCGGGTGATAAAGTGACTATTTCAGGACCTTATGGAGAGTTTTTCATTAACGAAACAGAAGCCGAAATGCTGTATGTTGGGGGTGGTGCCGGAATGGCGCCTATGAGATCCCATCTCTATCACTTGTTCAAAACATTAAAGACGGGTAGAAAAGTAACGTATTGGTATGGAGGAAGGTCAAAACGTGAATTGTTCTATTTAGATCATTTTTATCGTTTGGAAGAACAGTTTGACAACTTTAAATTTTTCATTGTTTTATCAGAGCCACAAGAGGTAGATAATTGGACAGTTAAAAAAGATGTTGAGGATGATAAGGGGGATGGATTTTTAGGATTTGTACACAAAGCGGTTATTGATCAATATTTGTCCAAACATGAAGCCCCTGAAGATATCGAACTGTATTTCTGTGGCCCTCCCTTGATGAATGTAGCTGTTCAGAAAATGGGTGAAGATTTTGGTATACCGGATGAGAATATCCGATTTGATGATTTTGGAGGTTAAACATTGAAAAAATTTGAATAATTTGTAGAAGGGGAATAAAAAATTTCCCTTTTTTTGTTTTAAATATTCTTTATGGATTTAAAACTATTTTTTGACCCTGTAGACGAGTCGATCATAGACTCAGCACTCAGTCCGAGTGTATTTCAAAACATTGCGTATCTCCATACAGATAAAAAAATAAACTTGAAGGGAATGCGCGTGGCCCTAATAGGATTAAATGAGGGCAGAGGATATTTGGTAGATAAGGATCTCTCGGAGGTCCCTAATCGCATAAGAAAGTCCCTTTACCCACTTACTATTGGATTGAATCATCATGGTATAGTAGATCTGGGAGATCTGAGAAAGGGCCCTTCTTTTGAAGAAACTAATTTAAGACTCAAGGAGGTATGTGAATATTTAATAAGCCAAGAAATATTACCTATTATTTTGGGTGGGCTTCAGAACATGACTTTGGGCCAATATTTAAGTTATGAGTCCACAGGGAAATTACTTACACTCCTAAGTATAGATGCGAAATTAGATTTAGAAGAATCTGAAAACCCAACAGATTCCTATCTAGGAACCATATTTAAACATAACCCTAATTATTTATTTAACTACATTCATTTGGGTTACCAATCATATCTCTTAAAGGAAAGCAAGTTAAATATGCTCGAAACCTTGGGTTTTGACGCCTATCGATTGGGTGAATTTAAGGGTAATATAAAAGAGACCGAACCTATCATTCGGGACGCAGACCTTATTTCTTTTGATTTATCGGCGCTTCAGAGTATTTATTGTCCAGATACCCTAAATCCTAATGTTTTCGGTTTTTCAGGAGAGGAGGCATGCCAATTGTGTTGGTATGCCGGTTTAAATAATAAATTGAGTTCTATTGGCTTTTATAATATGACGGCAGCGTTGGCTGAGGATAATAAAACGGCACAAGTAGTAGCTACGATGATTTGGTATTTTATTGATGGCGTTTTTAATAGGAAGGGCAATCAATATTTTACATCGAGCGATTACCTTACTTACGAAGTAACGCTGAATGAAGGGGTTGGTGATATTAGATTCTTCAAGAGTAAATTGTCAGAAAAATGGTGGATGGAAATTACGGAAATCAATCATAAAAGCGTTTTTCTAAGAAATAAAATGATCCCTTGCAGTTATAATGACTATAAAACGGCACTCAATGGGGAACTTCCGGAACGCTGGATAAAAGCTCAGTCAAAATAGCGGGTACACTTCATTAAACTTTCTTAAGGCCTAAAATGAAAATCTATATATGAACTACTTGAGCAATATTAAGTGAGTTGTAAAGAATTTTTTTTAAGAGATAGCATTTTTTTCTTTAACTCATCAATGATTGTGATGGCCAGATCGGGTTCTATATCTTTAATTAATTCACGATAGACAGATGGGAAAGATTGTTCCTCATTGTAAATTTTTTTGGCAATTCTAAGATATTGGTGTTTTATAAGGTCAGAGTTTTTCATAAGATTATCCTGAATTCTTACTACAGGTAATATAACCCGAGTTGAGAAAAAAAAATTCAAAAAATTAAGTAATTTATCCACATCAAGACCCTAATCACATGTGGATAAATCATTAAATAACAATGATACAATGAGTTATAAACATCTACTTAAAGTGAAATAAACATTAATTTTTTGAGTTACTTTTCTAATTTCCCTTATGAAATTTTAAAGGCGCTATCTTTTCATCAATACTGATTTTTAAAATATAGAGACCTTGTTCTAGGGAGCCCACATTTAATTCTAGCCGATTGTCAACGCTTAAATTCATGGGACAGAAGATTCTTTCCGCTCAGAGCGAATACTTTATATCCGAGATCTTCACAAATGTTATTTTTTAGATTTACAAATAAGACATCTTATTTATTGAACTCCTGGTAATCTACGGATGGGTCATAATCGTTTTTAGTTTTGATCGAATGCAATTCACTCGCAGGGTCCTTCGAGCGCATCAATGGAAATAATAATTGAACATATCAGGTCTCTTTTAACTGATTCCAAGCACCGAAGCGCGGTGGGTATTTTCTGGTAATTTTCGCAGTACCGAAAATTACATCCCAAATAAAAAGTAGGTTGCCAAAATTCCCATTGGGATGGGAGATGCCGTCCTCAACGGTTAATCCATGGTGTGCAAAATGCGTACTTGGAGTGGAAATAGTCCTTTCAATTACCCAAGCTATGGGTTTTAGAAATTTATATTTATACATGAATCGATCCCACCGGGTCTCGCTGTGTGCTAGCGAAATAACGACAAGTTTGAAAGGTAAATAAAAAAGATACACATAACCCATTCCCATATAAACCATGATGGCAGATAACCATATACCGGGCATCAATGCATAATACAGTAGCGCATTCCGATAGGTTACCAATACGCCCATTTCCTCTATGATATGGTGGGGTCTGTGCAATTTCCACATCGTCCGGTTACTATGTGAAAATCTATGCCACCCATACTGTGTGAGGTCGTCGAATAAGAGAAAAGCAGCTAAATGCCATCCAAAGAAAAGCGTTATGAAATGATTTTGAAAGGAGGGTAGGCAGGTTTCCATGAGCGTTATCACAAGGAAAAAGATACCAGGCTGTATGATCGTAGGTAAAATAGTAAGACTTAAGAGTTCAATGGTAAAATCATTTTTAGTTCTCTTGTCATCAAAATACAATCCTCCAAAAGCTTCGAGAGCACCTAATACCAATAAAACCACAGCGGGTATGAGTTTGCTTGAATAATTTAGCTCCATGAGAAGTGAGGTAAAAGAAAGGGATTCATTTATGCGATGATCAATTGAGTGGCCAATAAAAATAAGCTTTTTAATTTATATTAAAATTATTTTTTTTTTGAAGTTGGTACGTTTTGGCTCTTTGGTATAAAAAAATAACTACCTCCGGTAAGTGCCATCGGGAAGTGATTGCGGAAAACTATATTCAGGATTTGATAACAATGAATAAATGGCTTTATCTGTTATTTTTACCAACTCATTTGAATTTAAATCCCATTCTTGTGAGATTTCTTGGAGTCTATTTTCTTGTGCGCCAAGCATTGAGGTTAGGGCCCAATATATATATTCACCGGCCATACATTCGTATTCACAAGTACGATCTTTGTAAGTATACCATGCTTGGATAGGATAGGGATGGGGTATATTAATAAAATGTCCTCCTCTGGCAAGGTCCATGGCCTCGGTCAATTGGGTGGGTGCTTCTTCACCAAAAACAGTGGGGTAGGCATGGGCATACCCCGTATGGCTAATAACATGCCAAACCTCCTCCAAGGCGGCATCAAATTGGCCTATATGACCATTGGTATGCCACTCAGGGCGTGATTCGTCAGCACCTAAATCTTGTGCGTTTAGATTCACTTGGGACATTTTTTTCCACATAAATAATGCCGCATGGTTCTCAATGAGCGTTTCAATGAGCAAAGGATTGTCAACTTTTCCATCTTCATCATTGTCTAAATATTGCGCCATGATGTTTGCAGCATGCAGTAATTTGACGTCTTCAACCTCGGCATAAGCGTAAATGGGAATGCCAAAAACATCAACTTTTCTATTGGTGGACTCAAAATCCGGATCAGAATGGGTAACAATCTTAAAGTAAGGATCGCTGCCCGAAACAATAGAGGACTGTGTGATGTTCCCGTTTTTTTGGCAAGAATTGAATGAAATTAAAGGGATCAATGCCCACAGTCGACAGTTCATGTTTTTTTGAATTTACTAGGGAAACTGTATTTATCTTCTTTTTTTATAAAAATAGTCCTTTCTATACAACTTATGCTAATGAATGCGTGTTAGGCTGTTCCCTCTTACACCCAACCAACAAGGGGAGCATCACCTCAAATGTCGTCGAGGTTTGTTTTCATTGATCTGATAATTATCCACTACTTGTCAAGGGATTTCTCAGAAATATCAGTTTGGAACTATTTGAATTTTTTAACAGGAAGATCACTTCAAATGATTCATGGGAAGCAGCCCCTTTTAAGGGGCACAATAGAAGTATTTGATTTACTCAATCAATATCTGATGCTGAATTTTTCCTTTGATTTTTTTTAAGTAGATCTAAAAAAAAAGTCAGCATGTTGATGCTGACTTTTTTAGTGAACCCGGCAGGATTCAAACCTGCAACCTCTAGAGCCGTAATCTAGTGCACTATTCAGTTATGCTACGGGTCCTTGTTGTTGAATTGCCTATTTAAAAACAATAAACTTCTGCGAAAATAGGTAATTTGTTAAATAAACTCACGTTAAACGTAGAGATTTAAAATTGCGCTTATCTTTGCGCAGGTTTCAGAAGCGCTTTTATAAGGCTTGAGTTGCATGAACAAATAAATTTAATATTGAAATGAAAAAAGGATTTGGTTTTATCATATTATGTTTCACCTATTTTTTGGGGATTGGACAAGACGAAAAAAGACTTGAGCAGCCAGATATACCTGGAGACATTATGTTGGATTTTGGTTTTAATTCATTGATGGATAACAAAGAATTAATTAATACAGAATTATTTCCCTCCCGCTCTTTTGGTATTTATTATATGGCTAAGCGCAAATTAAGTGATCAGTTTATTTTTAATCCAGCGATAGGTTTCACATTTGAAAAAATCGGGTTTGCAGATCGCTTTAATTATCAAGTAGATGATTTGAAAATCACGTCATGGGACACCGTGAGTGTGGGAGAATTGAAAAGCAATAGATTAGCCATCACCTATGCAGAATTACCCTTAGAACTTCGATTTTATCCCAACCGAACAGTAGATGGGGAAGGTTTTTTTGTAAGTATTGGAAGCGTATTGGGATTCAAAATAGCCGCCAAAACAAAAATGAGGTATAAATTAGATGGTTCCAAACTAAAAGAAACGAATACGGGTAACTTTGGTTTATCCGATGTTAGATATGGTATGGTGGCTCGGGTGGGCTTCCAGAAGGTAAATGCCTTCGTGAAATATTATATTTCTGATGTTTGGCGTGATGCCCCTATCGATCAGGCAACTCCCAGTCAATTTACCTTTGGAATCAATTTGACAGGATTTTAATTCAAAAGGGTTTTAGAGGGGTTAAAAATTACATTACTGAGTGATCATTTTAATTTATTAAAGCTGCTCATCACCTATATGCTTAGATAATTTTTCTTAAAAAGATAAAACCCCAAAGGCAGTAGATATATTATAATTCCTTTCTCAGTCGTGCAACAGGAATGTCCAATTGTTCTCGGTATTTAGCCACAGTTCTGCGCGCAATGTTATAGCCTTCTTCATTTAATAATTTTTCAATTTTATCATCGGATAAAGGTTTACTTTTATCTTCCTGATCAATCAATGCACGTAATTTATTTTTAACCTCCCTACTGCTTACATCTTCACCTGATTGTGTTGAGATACCTTCTGAGAAAAAATGTTTAAGTGAATAAATCCCGAAATCAGTTTGAATAGATTTACTGCTGGCTACTCTTGATACGGTACTGATATCCATGCCGATGCGTTCAGCTATATCTTTGAGAATCATCGGTTTTAGTTTATTTTCATCCCCTTCTTGAAAATAATCGTATTGGATATTTATGATGGCTTGCATGGTATTCAATAGGGTAGCTTGTCGTTGCTTGATGGCATCTATAAACCACCTTGCTGCATCTAGTTTCTGTTTAATAAAAGAGACCGTTTCGCGCAATTTTTTATCCTTTTTTTTACTACTATCGTAAGTATTTAGCATTTCAGAATAAGATCGACTGACTCTTAATTCAGGAGCATTTTTAGCATTTAATGTGAGTTCTAGTGAACCATTGATGTTTTTCAAAATGAAATCAGGCATTAAAAACTGTATCTTACTGTCTTCATCTCCTGCACCTCCAGGTTTTGGGTTGAGTCGAGTAATAATGCCAATGGCATTTTTTAATTCAGTACTGGAAATACCTAATTTTTGTTCTATTTTGTCATAATGTTTTTTGGAAAATTCTTTGAAGCATACTTTAAGTACCTGGTAGGCTAAATCATTTTGACGGTGCTCGAGGTCTCTTCTTTCCAACTGAAGCATCAAACAGGTTTGCAAACTTTGTGCCCCTATTCCTGCAGGTTCAAAAGTTTGAATTTTTTTGAGTAGTTCACTTAATTCAAATCGATCTGTTTCAATGCCTTGCGAAAAAGCAAGATCATTCACGATGGCATCCAAATCTCTTCTGAGGTATCCATCTGCATCGATGCTACCCAAAAGTTGTTTTCCTAAAATATGCTGATGTTCATTTAGCTTAAGAAAGCCGAGTTGTGTCAATAACTGTTCGTGAAGGGTGGTGCCGATGCTTATGGGATATTCTTTGTCTTGATCCAGAGAGTTGCTCCCATTTCCGGTCATTTTGTATCCGGTGTAGTCATCATGAAGATAATCTTCTGTACTATGGTCTGAGTCCTCTTTTTCTTCAAATGGATCTTTAGGTTCGTCATCTGACGAGGGCAGATCACCTTCTTCTAGGGCGGGATTTATTTCTAATTCTTCCTCAATTCGGGTATCAAGCTCAGCGGTAGGCACTTGCAACAGTTTAATAAACTGAATCTGTTGCGGTGATAATTTTTGCTGTAGCGATTGAGAGAGAATGAGTTTTTGCATAATAATCTATCTGGCTTCAAAATTATCTAAATTATATAATTATCTAGGTTAAAATAAGTAAGATTGTGAGATTAAAAGTTCCTAAGTTATCATGTAAAAAGCAATTTTTAGTTTGTTTATTATTCAATAAAACGCATCTATTCTTTATATGATTTCATCATTCCACTTATTTGTGGTTTTTTTGCTGAATACATTAGATTAAATCATTGTGGAGAATCAAAAAAGAATAAAAATTAAAGCCTTATTGGCATTAGCATCCTTGAGTGAGGAAATTGTTGTCAAAGGATGGGTGCGGACTAAAAGAGGTAGTAAAAATGCAGTCTTCATAGCGATGAATGATGGTTCCACGATACATAACATTCAAGTGGTGGCCGATCCTGAGCTTTTCGGCGAGGATTTACTTAAACGGATTAGCACAGGGGCCAGCATCGCAGTTACAGGTCTTTGGGTGGCTTCGCTGGGATCTGGTCAGACCCAAGAGCTGCAGGCAAAAGCTATAAAAGTATTGGGTGAAGCCAATCCGGAGACTTATCCGTTGCAGCCTAAGCGGCATAGTTTAGAGTTTCTCAGAGAGATCGCTCATCTACGGCCCAGGACGAACACGATGGGTGCTATTTTACGGGTGAGACATGCGGCAGCATTTGCTATCCATCAGTTTTTTAATGATAAGGGATTTTTTTATTTTAACAGTCCTTTGTTAACCACCTCGGACGCTGAAGGTGCAGGCGAGACCTTTAAGGTAACCACTTTAAATCTTGAAAAAATACCTTTAGATGAGGCGGGTAAGGTAGATTACCGAGAAGATTTCTTTGAAAAGGAAGCTAATTTAACTGTTTCTGGACAATTAGAGGGTGAATTAGCGGCATTGGCTTTATCTGAAATCTATACTTTTGGGCCTACTTTTCGTGCGGAAAATTCTAATACTACAAGACATCTGGCAGAGTTTTGGATGGTTGAACCTGAGATGGCTTTTTATGATCTCAAAGACAATATGGATCTGGCTGAAGAAATGTTAAAATATTTGGTAAAATATACGCTCGATCATTGCCTAGATGACCTCACTTTTTTAGAAAAAAGAGAAATTGAAGAACAAAAAAATAAACCACTTGCCGAGCGAAGCGAGCAGCCACTTTTAGATCGTTTGCGTGGGATTTTAGCGGATGATTTTGAAAGGATTTCTTATACCGAAGCCTTTCAGATTTTAAGAAATTCAAAGCCTAACAAAAAGAAAAAATTCCAATTTCCTATAGATATATGGGGTGCCGATTTACAATCAGAGCATGAAAGATTCCTTGTGGAGAAACATTTTAAAAAGCCGGTCATTATATATGATTATCCAAAGGACATTAAATCTTTTTATATGCGCTTGAATGACGATAATAAGACGGTAGGGGCCATGGATGTTTTGTTTCCAGGGATTGGTGAAATCATAGGTGGGTCGCAGCGAGAAGAGCGTTTGGACGTATTAACAGAGCGCATGGAAGAAAAGCAGATACCGGCTGCTGAAATGGATTGGTTTTTAGATACGCGCAGATTTGGTACGGTGGAACACAGTGGTTTTGGTTTAGGTTTCGAGCGTATGATTCTATTTTTAACGGGGATGTCCAATATCAGAGATGTGATTCCATTTCCACGGACTCCTGGAAATTGTGAATATTAAGCTATTATTTATTTAATGCTTTTTATGTCTGAATAGGCTATATTTGATTATAATAATCATGTATACGATGCGCTTTATACATTTTTTTGAACAGATTACGACCCTACAGAAACTAAGTTGGGTTTTCGGATGCCTGTTTTTTTGCTGGCTTCTTGAGGCTGGAATACCCTTATTCAAGCATTCATATAATAAATGGAAGCACGATGGGATCAATCTGGTTTTTTTTTCATTTTCTGCGCTCATAAATCTGGTAATAGGCCTGTTGGCCGTAGGCGTTTTTGTTTGGATTGATGCGATGCAGTTTGGACTGCTCCATTGGGTGGTATTGCCTGTATGGCTTGAGGTACTCATCGCTGTGATGGCCTTGGATTTATTTGGACAATACGTCATTCATTTTATGTTACATCGTGTCAAATGGATGTGGAAGATGCACATGGTTCATCATAGTGACACCCAAGTGGATGCCACAACAGGCACACGACATCATCCGGGTGATTATCTTACCCGCGAATTGATGGGCTTGTTGACGGTTTTCTTTTTTGGTATTCCCGTTGCCTATTGGGCTTTTTACAGGATCTGTTCTATTTTTTTTACCTATTGGACCCATGCCAACATCACCCTTCCTGTATGGTTGGAAAAATCTTTAGCCTTGGTCCTAGTGACACCGAACATGCACAAGTTCCATCATCATTTTGAACGCCCCTGGACCGACCGCAATTTTGGTAATATCTTCTCCCTTTGGGATCGTATTTTTGGGACCTTTATTTATGAAAACCCCAAAGCTATAAAATTCGGACTGGACACTTTAGATGGGGCCCGGGATGAAGATCTTTCTTATCAATTGGGACTCCCATTTAACAAGAACATCAAAACAGATGATTAATTAATGCTGTCGTGCTTTATTTAGCTGTGCTTTAAATAAATTAATCTCATCCATCCAAGTTTCTTCATTTTCAGCATCTTCATACAAATTGCTTGCTTCTTGGTGGGCCTCAGTTATTTGCGTCACCCATGAATCAATTTGTTGATCAATTTGCGCTACTGACAAAGGACCATTAATGAATTGTATTTTCAATGTTTCATAGGTTTCGGTGTATTTTGTCCACCCTCGCGTAAGTTTATCACAGGCAGCAGATTTTTGAGATAGGCCCCAAGGCCCGTATCCGAAAGGTTCGCAATCGTTTCGGGAACCTCCCCATTGATCTACGATCGGAGTTACTGGATTGGCATTGGAAAGAATATTTTCAAAAGCATTGTCAAGATCCCATGGAATGAGATGGAGTTGCTGGGTTGCCGGTTCTTCATACCAATAATAATTATGATTGGTGCAAACTCCATCATCACAGTACCAATGAAAGGCACCATCATCGTTTCGGATGAGTCGGTCTACCACTGCATATGAAACAATTTCGTTTGTATTCATATAGGTAGAAATGATCTCCTGCAGATCTTCTTCACTAGCCTCAGCTATTTTTTGTCCAAAGTCCCAAATTAATTCAACTCTTGGGTTATCATTTTCATTGGTCTTAAGTGCATCTAAATAATTATCAACCGAATTGGGAGTGCCATCGGAATTGAGTGGCCAAATTTCTTTATATAAATTACCTTCATCATCATCAAAATTTTCTTTGACAAAGCGATTGTCTATTTGTTCGACCAAGGCATAGACCCCAATGTAGATTCCGTTGATATTTAATCGCGCATGCACCGCACGAGGAGCAGGAACTCCCATTTGTCTAAAAAGCCAATAACCTGCGCGCTCGTGCATCTGAGAGTCATCATTATTCATTGAATGGAATTGAAGTTTTTTGAGTCCATAAAATTTTTCTGATCTTCCCACCCAATTGATTTTAATTTTCATGGATAATTTGGTGCAAATTTTTGCACCAGACGGTTCAAACCAATTGGGTCCATCTACGCATCCTACAAAGGCACCAATAGAACCTTTGTATCTAATCCCCACGGGGCTTAAGGTGTCGTTTTCAAAGATTAACATTCCTTGAACATATTCTTCAGCTGTAGGATCTGCATTGAGTAGATTTAAATTTTCTTCTGAGAGGACCAAATCAAACGTATGTAAACTTTCTTGATCAAAAATATATTCAGAGTCAAAATTCAGATAATTTTCGCTGCCATCAGGAGTGATGGTCGCGGGATCTTTGATGTCGCTCTCGGGTTCCTCATTCTCTAGAATGTTCGAATCGGCTGTTATTTCATCCTCAATGGTTTCAACCTCTGGAAGCGCATCATTTTTGCAAGAGATGATGGTAGATAATAAAAGAAAACCTATAAATGGGACTATTTTACTTAGAGATGACATCAGAATAAGTGAATCAAGTCATAAATTATGAAATAAATGATTTTAAAGATAACCTTCCCCCATCATTTTTTCTTTTCTTCATGATGACTTATTGATTGCGATCATTGATTATTTTCCAACTGCACCCTATGGAGACATAGTTCATGCGGTCGCTTACCCCGGTACCAAATGAAAAATCGAATTGTAAATTATCATGCACCAAATACGTAAATCCCGCATCAAAGTTGACCACAGGTTCTTTAAAATTTGATAGCATTCCGTAGGGCTCTACATATATACTGACATGGCTATTTAAACTGAATCCCAATGCAGCACTATAGGTCAAATCTCCCCTATCAAGACCAAAATAATTATAACCTATATTATAACCTATAGCCGTATATTCATTGATTTCATGGGAAATAGAAAGTTTATTTATAGTTCCAAATGACCTGTCGGTGAGTCCGTCACTTCCTGTCGGTAATCTCAAATGAGAAAGCCAGGCTATTTGGGTACGGCTTTGCGCTTTTCTATACAACTGAATTTTGGTTCCTATTTCTAAATCACTGATACCTTTTGTTATTTTTTCTTGAAACCTAATTTGTTCAATTTGACTGAGTATCCTCAATTCAAATCGTTCACTGATCCCCTGCCTAAATAGGGTGGTAGGTGCCAGCAATTGTTCAATAGCATTGGAATGATCTCCTTCAAACCCAATTTGAAACCCAGCTTCAATTTGTAAAGCACCCTTCTCAACGGTTGAAGAACTCTCAGTTTGGTCTGGTCGATCTGTAATGATCTGGGCTGATCCTTCATGGTTTAGGAGCGCAGCAAAGCAAAAGGGAATCCAAAGAATGTATCTATTGATGATTTGATTCATAGAACTAAAAAAGGGGGTAAAAGAGCGGTTTGTTGAATAGGTACTAAAATTCAAAGGTCGGTCGGAATACGCTAATAAATGGCTAATAATTTTTATTATTTAAATTTAGAAAAATGGGTATTTGAAAAACACAAAGAATAAATACGCAAAGTGATTTTGTGAATTGCTCCGTATTTTTTTAATAAAAAGGGCAGTGTTAAGTTAACCTTGCTTTTAAAGGGTAAAAGTGCAAAGAGTTATGATGGCACCCTAAATGAATCGCTGCGTATTTTATAGAGTAGACGTAAAATAACATTATGCATTTACCATTGGCCCTACTTCTTTTCCAATTAATTCGATCGCATCTTTAAGTTCTTGATGAGACAAACCTGCATTGTCCATTTGAAAACTAAATCTAGAGATGCCTCCCAAACTTTCACTATGTCTTAATATTTTTTCGGATACTTCTTCAGGACTTCCAATAACTAAGGCACCTTTGGGTCCAATTTGCTGATCAAAATGGCTTCTGGTCACCGGAGGCCATCCACGCTCCTTTCCTATTCGGGTGAAGGTTTCCGCATAGCCGGGATAATAGCGATTTTGAGTGGCAAGACTATCTTTACCAACGTAGCCCAAAGAATGAAGACCGACTTTTAATGTAGCTGGGGGATGTCCTGCTTTTTCACCTGCCTCTCGATAGAGATCTACCAGCGGTCGAAATCGATGGGTTTCACCACCGATGATGGCAATCATGAGCGGCAATCCCAAGGTTCCGGCCCGTACAAATGAGGCGGGGGTACCTCCAACACCCAGCCAGATGGGAAGTTTCGGTTGTAAAGGGCGAGGATAAATAGATTGGTTTTGTAAAGCGGGCCGAAATTTGCCCTCCCAGGTGATGCTTTCATGATCCCGTAGCTGAAGTAACAAGCCCAATTTTTCACTAAATAACGCATCATAATCAGATAAATTCAAGCCAAATAAAGCAAAGGATTCGGTAAAAGAACCTCTTCCAGCGACTATTTCCGCTCTTCCGCCAGAAATAAGGTCAAGTGTCGCGAAATTTTGAAAAATGCGAACAGGATCCGCAGCACTTAATACGGTGACGGCACTGGTCAGTTTGATATTTTTTGTTTGAGCTGCTGCTGCGGCAAGCAATAGGGTGGGAGCGGAATCAAGAAACTCTTGACGGTAATGTTCACCAATACCAAAGACATCCAATCCAACTTCATCAGCAAACTTAATGCGATCTAAAAGTTCTTCTATGGCCAAGGCTGCATTTTTTGGAAGTAAACTTCCTTGATCCAAAGTGGCTGCGGCAAAACTATCTACTCCTATTTCCATTTAAGGATTTTTTAAGCTATAATAACAAAAGGCGGTAAGCTCGAAAATAATTTGCAGAATGCAAAAATTTAATTTTATTTAAATAGATGTAAGATAAGAAAGGAGCTTTTTTGATGATTCTATTCTGTATTTAAAAATTGCAGGGTGTGGGCAACACTTTCTAAGGGCCGCTCCTCCATGGGAACGTGTCCTGTATCCTCCATAATTTCTACTTTTGAACGGGGGAGATCCTTTGAAAATCGTGTAGCGTGAGCGACAGGGATCCAATGATCATTGCGCCCCCAAAGAATTAAGGTGGGTGTCGTGATTAGTTTTAGACGCGCGGTATGATCGATCATGGGTTCATTCGCTTTGGCGATGAATGCCGCTCTATTACCCACTCTTAGGGTAAGATCATGGTATCTTTCAATCAGGGAGTCTGTGATTTTCTCAGTATCAAAATAGACTTCTTTTAGATTTTTTTCAATAAAGTATTTGGGTGTGATTTTTCCTACTAACTGATTGATGAGGGGTATTCTGGCCAGCTTAAAAACGAAAGGGATTTCTTCTGCATCATAAAAACCAGCAGGATCAAGAAGTACTAATTTTTTTATTTGGTCAAGGTGATGAGAGGTGTAATACCAAGCTATTTGTCCTCCTAGTGAATTGCCAGCTAAATAAAGACTATCGATAGCTAATTTGGTGAGAAATTGATCAAGAAAACTTGCATAGTATTCCATACTGTAATCATGATTGGCATTCGGACCGGTCAATCCGAAAGCGGGCAAATCCATTCTGATTACTCGATGGGTTTGGGTCAATACTTTGGTCCAATCCTCCCAGGTATGTAAAGAGGAACTGGTACCATGGATGAGGACGATGGGCATACCTTGACCTTCGTCTCGATAATGCACCTTTAAGTCATCTATCCGCATGAATTTTGAGGCATTATTGGTGTATTTTTTTTCAATATATGCTTCGGTAAGATCTGGAGTAATACTCATACCAACACCCAAGAATACCAAGCTCATGCTCGAGATCAAGCCTATAAATAAATGCTTTCTTTTCAATATCATACTCAGTTATTTAATGCCTTTTTGAAGCTTCATTTTAAATCTATATAACCCTTTTTGGTCTGATATCAGACCCCAAAAGAGGCCCAAAAGTCAGCTTCCATAGCTTTTTCATCTATTTGAGAATAGATGATTACCTCACGTTTGAAATTGTCGTGAGGGGTAATTACCTTTTTCTTTTGACACAGTTGAGGTTTGGCCAATGCTTGAATAGCAGCAACATCCCACATCGTCCAATGTTTTTTCTCAGGATCTGTTTCTTGCCAAAAACGATCATAATTTTCCCATAAGGTAACCAGATAATCAAAAACGCCCCCCTTGCCTTTGAAGTATTGATCCACTTGTTTTTTATCAAAAATGAGGGCTTTGGAAGCGGTGGCTGTCATGATCTCAAGCTCTAAACTTTGGGTGTTTAACAATACATTTAAAGCATTTGGATCATTGTCTGTATTAAATTCTCTCTTACTCCATGTTTGATCCTCTATGTTGTACCAAAGTCCTAAATAACAACATCTCAGTTTAGGTAGAATACTGGGATCTAAGAGGAGTGCCGAAGCGGTATTGGTGGCGGGCCCCAAGGTCAGTACGGTTAATTTTTCACCTGCAGGCATTTTATGCGCTTCTTCAATGATCAGACGGGCTGCAGGAGAGGGTTGAGCTCGGAGTTGACTGACCATGGGGGTATTGGATCCCATAGGATGGGGGATAGCTGATTTACCCATCAGTGCTAAGAGGTCCTCGTTCATTTGCTGACTGCGACCTACTGAATCATTGGGTGCTTGTGCTTGGGTATGCCATTGAGCTGAGCAAAGCCCTTTAATATCGAATCCCGGTTCCACCAAAGCCCTTGCAATAGCGAAAGCATCATCCACCTCGTTGGCTGTATCCGCATCAATAATGAGGCCGATTGGGTTGACGTTATTTTTATTCTTGTCAGTGGCATTAAGGGAGGGAAGGGGACCCAGAAAGCTACCTGCGCACGCCCAAGTTAATTTTTCTAGAAATTTTCTACGGTACGGATCTTTGATCATCTTAACATTAAAATGAATGGATAAATAATTTGAGATCCGGAGACCATCAGAGATTGAATAGATACTTTCAAATAATTAATTATTCCTTTTTTAAGGTGGGATACGTTATCCCGAGTTGCTCCATGTAAGAGTCATATTTGGTTTCATCATAATAAAAAGGCTTCAGCTTGGGCGCAAAGTTTTCCATAATCATGGTATTTAGGTGTACGGCAGGCTCATCTTCTACGCCAACCATGGGTATGTATTTTTGCTTGGAGGCTTGTTCTTCATCAAAATATTTCCAAGCTTGTGAAACGAGTTCTGGTTTCAATAGGAAATCAAGTAAGGTCATGGCTTCTACTTGTGCTCCTGAGATGACTCCTTTATGAGCAATGGGTGTAGCCATGGCAATGGCATTAGACCAATGATGACCTTGAAGACCTGGTATATTTGATGGGTATCTTAAGGTAACCGTAGGCACTTTCCAAGAGATGTCTCCGATATCGTCTGATCCACCACTTTTGGGTTCCGTGATAGGGAGTCCTATGGGATCTAATACAACGGCTAGTCCATCAATTTCACTAGGAGAGTTTACTTTTTTTTGTACCGCTTTGGCCAAATTCTGGTCGTCATCGCTCCATTCAGGTAATCCAACTTGCAAAATATTTTCATACATAGTTTCAGCGATGACCTTATTAAAATGTCTTGGCCAGGCAGAGCCCAGGATTTTACTAGATAAAGTAGTTTGGGTCATCAGGGCCGCACCTGCAGCGACTTCATTGGCACGTTCATACATTTGCATGATTTTCGGGTACGTAATTTCTCTAAAATAATACCAAATAGAGGCCTTAGAGGGAACAACATTGGGTTGATCTCCCCCATCTGTGATAACGGCATGGGATCTGCCTAAGGGGTGCAAATGCTCGCGATTGTACTGCCAACCAATATTCATAAGTTCAACGGCATCAGCGGCGCTCTTGGCACGCCAGGGTGCTCCAGCAGAGTGGGCAGATTCACCCGCAAATGTATATTCGACGGAGATCATACCCGTTCCCGAAGCGGGACCATAGGAGACGCCTAAGTTGTTGCTTACATGCGTAAAAACACATAGATCAACCTCATCAAAATATCCATCTCTGGTATAGTAGGCCTTGGTACCGAGTTGTTCTTCAGCGACTCCTGGCCAAATGATGAGGGTACCTTGTATATTTTCACGCTCCATAATTTCTTTAACTGCAAGAACTGCTACGATATTGAGGGGTGTGCCTGAATTATGGCCCTCTCCATGACCGGGAGCTCCTTTTACGATAGGATCATGATAAGCCACTCCAGGTTTTTGCGAAGCTTTGGGAATACAATCAATATCACTTCCTATAGCAATCACGGGCTTACCGGAACCCCATTTTGCCCACCAGGCAGTTGGAACTCCTGAGATACCATATTCAACTTCGAAGCCATTATTTTTAAGAATTTCTGTGAGGTATTTTGAAGTTTCAATTTCTTGAAAGCCTAATTCTGAAAAACTAAATACCTTATCCACCATGACCTGGGCCATTTTAGACTTGGCCAGTACGTTTTCTCTTACTTCTTTTTTGAGTGCTTTGATTGAGGAATTTTTCTTTTGGGCGGCTACCGATGCAACCATCAAAATAGCGATTAAGTATAAATGTAGTTTTTTCATGATTTTTTGACTCTAACGAGGTTCAACCTTTAAGGTAGTCTTTTCTTAGCTTTTTGTGGTATTGATTTTTATTCAAGTGGGTCAAATATTTTGTTGAAGGTAAATGAGATTGTTTACAGGCGAAGGGTGTGAAGAAATAATGCTTCTAATCAATTTCTTGTAAAAAAAATGTTTTTTAAATAAATAAAGCCACCATCAAATTGATCAGCACCCATGATATAGATAGGGGCCGTCACATTTTCGAGATTTCCTTGTACGTTGAGGTCTTTGATGTTAAAGGTCATGTGCTGCCAATCTTCATTGAGTGAATACGGCATATCAAATCCAAATGAAACATAATTATTGATTAACGTCTCTTCTGTATAATAACCCGTTTGAAACCCTAAATTAAAGGAGGATTTGGTAGTTCCTTTGATGTCAAAATGAAGCTTTCCATTTTCGAAAAGTGATAAATTTTCTCCCTTGCCATTTCCTTGAATTTCAATGCCGGCACCCCACCAAGCGCCTGTGCCTGACTGCAGGATAATGACACCCTTTTCCGATATTTTTAATTGGCAGGTACCTTCCCAAACATTTAATTTTAGAGGGGCGCTGGGATGGCCTGATGGTTGATTAAGAGCATCATGGCTGATAATGTATGCTTGCTCGATTACCTTTTCGCCTAGCTTTCGAGTCGTATTTATTTTTGTAATTTCGTAAATGCCCAAGTCTTCTTGGGTCGGGGGCGGAAGGACTTCATGCATCATCGCTTTAACATTGCCCTGATGACTTTTCTTGATGGGGTTTCCATTTCGAGTAAGTCCGGCATAATTACCGGCATCTACTGCCTCCCATAAGGCGTACTTGGCTTGACCCTCTAGGGTAAACAATCCAAAATGATTTTCTGATCCTGTTGGATTTGCTTGGTCTTTCCACACTTCATCAAAGGCCTCAAAAAAGAAGCAGGTAATGCCCGATTCCTGAGTCCATTCGTTGACTAATTCAAAATACTTCTTTTGCTTGTATTCATCAGCGGCTTTTGAACCATTTGATCCGTAATTAACAGAAGCAGTAGTTGCCCAACCCGTTTCTCCTATGTGAATGCTTTTATTGGGATCTAGACGTTCAATATAACTGCGTGTTTGCTCATACTGTGTTTGGGCATAATTTTTTACCCTAATCATAGCCGCATCTATCTGTTCTTGTGGGGATAATGTTTGTCCATCTTTTGGAATGATCCAAAAATTAGGATTGTAATGCGTGTCATGAAAGGGATAGGTATGTAAAGAAATAAAATCTACAGCCTCAATAAGTTTTTCTAAATCGGGGGTATGATAACTTTCATTACCCCCTCCCCATGATTCAAAATTATCCGAACTCGTAATCCATAACTGCTCGGGTAACGTTCCTGTTTGCTTGAGATTTTGTAAATAGTTTACCCATTTTAGTACAATGCTTGGAGTCACATAGTACTGGGATGCCCAATGGACCATAGATTCATTGCCCACGGCGATCATTTTGATGATATTAGGGTATTTTTTGGCCCATTCGACGGCCTTTGCTATCTCTTGGCTATTTTGAATGAGATTACCTTCTCGATGATTGATTTCAGCGGTCCAGGCACCTTTGCATTCGATCCAAGCACCGAGCATTACGTACATTTCAAAAGTAGGATCTTCTTTTTTCATCAGACTGATGGCCTCAAGTAAGCGAGAGGTCTCCCCAAACAATTGGGTATTGTAGGTTCTAATCAATTTTATTCCCATTGCCTCAAGGAGGCGCATGTCTTCTTTTATTTCTGCAATCGATGGAGCAATGGTTCTTGTGTTATGGCGATAACCACCATATGAAATCGCAGGATAGGCCTTATTTCCTAAAATTTCGGATGCGGTTACAAATGAGACAGGAGATTTTTTCTGGCCACATTGTACGCTCAGTGAAATGATTGATCCTACACACAACAAGATCAGATAAAATTTTGATGGAATCATAAGTTACAAACTTGCAGTGTTTTTTTGATTCATTGAATAAAAATGCTCAAAAAGCCAGAGTCTCAATTACGGAGTGTTGAGAAGCGCATTGAACTACAAGAGTAGAGCTCTATTTTTTTTATGAAAAACTAAAGTATTTTGATCCAAATTTTATGTTAAGGTAACTTTATGATATTCCAATTTAAGTGACAAGGCCTTAATTGCTTTTTATTACATGGGTCTTAGAATAAGAATAATAAGTGAAATTTATGTCTAATTAAGTGCATTTCAAAATAGATGGCATGGGTAGCTTAGTGGTTTCATTGATAGTCTATTTTAGGGTTAAAGTATTCTAATTCCTAGTTTTTGATCACGTTGGAGTTAGGTAGGGCTTTCACCAAGTGGATTAATGATTTCCAGGAGGTTATATGAATATTTTTCATTTTTATTAGTAATATTTAATAATCCATTTTCATTTATGATAGTATTACTATTATATTTGCTTATTAAAATAACTAAATGCAAGATTTATTCACTTCTTTCAGTCTTCAAGTCAATAATCGGGTTTATATAAAGAATCCGGAATCCAGTGCTTTGGGGCGTAAGATTGTTGAGTCTAGTATTAATTTGATCGATGACGTGGGCTTTGAGGCTTTTACTTTCAGAAAATTAGGGTTAGAAATACATTCCAACGAGGCTTCGATCTATCGATATTTTGAAGGTAAGTACAAGCTATTGCTGTATTTGACTTCATGGTATTGGAGTTGGATGGAATATCGAATTGCCTTTGGTTTGGCCAATATCCCTGCTCCCGAGGAACGCTTAGATAAAGCCATCAAATTACTCACTGAAAATATTGAATTGGATGGGAGCTTTGAGCATATTAATGAATACAAACTCAATAAGATTGTCATTGCTGAGTCTTCGAAATCCTACATGACCAAAGAGGTGGATCAGAATAATAAAGAAGGATTTTTTGCAGGCTATAAGCAATTAGTAGGAAGGGTGAGCGATATCATCTTAGAAATTAATCCCACCTACAAATATCCCCACATGCTGATATCCACAATTATTGAAGGGGCGCATCATCAAAGATTTTTTGCACAGCATTTGCCACGTCTTACCGATGCCGTCAATGGAGAAGATGCTATTATTGAATTCAGTAAGGAGGCAACATTTAAAGCCATCGGTGCCAAGCGGTCAACAAAATAATTAGCTATGATTGGGTCGATACAAAATAGAATTATTTTCATGAGATTGGCATGTTTAATGTTTGGTATCCTGATTTTTTTCAAGGCTGTGGACACAGATAATACCACTAATTTCAATACTGATCTCTACGAGCAAGGAGACCAAGGGATGGAAGAATCTCAAGAGGAGGTTGCTTATAAAACACCCATGGCGAGTATATTCATTAAAATCAAAGACTTGACAATACGGTCTTTGAGATACACTACACATATATTTGAATACCGCTACCAAAATCCTTTGGTTGATATATTAATACCGCCACCGAAGTAGCGGTTATTTTACCTCTAAGCATACTTTTTATGAGATCTTGATCAGATAGTGGAGATTTCAAAAGTGGATATTTTTCATTTATAACGTTATACGTTAAGAAATTAATAAGAATAATTATATGCAAAAATTGAATAATAAAGGATTTTTCCAAAACCTAAAATATGACTTCCCTGCCGGTGTTGTGGTGACGTTGGTCGCGATTCCTCTTTGTCTAGGAATCTCCCTAGCCTCAGGCGCACCCTTATTTTCCGGACTTGTAGCTGGAATTATTGGGGGTGTCATTGTCGCCCTCATCAGTGGATCTGCTCTGGGGGTAAGTGGTCCTGCAGCTGGATTAGCAGTTATCGTATTTGCAGCTATTGAAGAGTTGGGATCTTTTGAGTCTTTTTTACTAGCTGTTATTGTAGCGGGAGTCGTTCAAATAATATTGGGTCTGTTAAAAGCAGGTATCATTGCTTATTTTTTCCCATCCTCCGTTATCAAGGGAATGCTGTCGGGTATCGGTATAGTGATATTTTTAAAACAAATACCCCATGCATTTGGCTATGATGCCGATCCAGAAGGAGATTTGGGATTTTTTCAAAAAGATGGCCATAATACGCTTAGTGAGTTGACGGTAATTTGGGATTTTTTTAGTCTGGGTCCTGTCATCATCTCCGTTTTATCACTTTTGGTACTGATCATATGGGAACAAGCTTTTGTGAAAAAATATACTTTCTTCAAACTGATCCAAGGTCCACTTGTAGTGGTGAGTTTGGGTATTGGGTTGAACTTGTTGTTTCGAAATTGGCCCGATTTGAATTTATTGGTCACTCAGGTAGTGGATATCCCGGTAGCCAATTCTTTTGGTGAGTTTCTAGGACAATTTGCATCTCCTGATTTCACGCAATTGGGAAATCCGCGGATTTATATTTTGGGAGTGACCATCGCTGTAGTAGCCAGTCTTGAAACCTTGTTATGTCTGGAAGCGACAGATAAATTAGATCCTTACAAGCGCGTGGCTCCTCCCAATAAGGAATTGGTGGCTCAAGGGATCGGTAATGTCGTTGCTGGATTTATAGGTGGACTTCCTTTGACGCAAGTCATCGTGAGGAGTTCTACCAATATCCAATCTGGGGGTAGAACCAAAGCATCTGCTTTTTTTCATGGAGTCTTGATGTTGATTTGTGTGGTGTTATTACCGGGGGTAATCAATTTGATCCCTTTAGCGAGTCTTGCAGCCATTCTATTGGTAGTGGGCTATAAGTTGGCGAGCTTCAATGTACTCAAACAAGTATACAAAATGGGGCGGGCGGAATTCATTCCCTTTATTATGACCATCTTGGGGATCGTTTTTACCGACTTATTGACAGGTATATCTATTGGGCTTGTATTGGCGATATTTCATATTTTATGGAACAATTACAAAGCGGCTTATTTTTTCGATGCTGACTCTTATGTACCCGGTGAGCCCATTAAAATTCAATTGTCTGAATCTGTTACTTTTCTTAACAAAGCGGGAATTTCTAAGGCCCTCACAGAATTACCTGACGGTAGCACTGTGATGATTGATGCTAGTAAAACCGTAAGTATTCATCCTGATGTGATAGAGATCATTTCAAATTTTGAGGCATCTGCCGAAAACAGAAGTATTTCTGTGAATTGGACAGGGTTAGCCCAGGAAAAAAATAAAAATGCCCAAAACAGTTTATTTGAGACCATTAAAAAGCACAATACAATAATTGAAACTAAAGAAATTTAAATTTAAGATTATGATAAACAATATTGATAATACGGGTATCCAGACGGCAGAAAGTCAGGCCACCATTACTCCAGAAATGGCTATTGAATTATTGAAAAAAGGAAATCAGCGTTTTGTAGCTAATCAGACTATTCAAAGAGATATCTCTACGCAAGTGGCACAAACAGGAACCGGTCAATACCCCTTTGCTGCTGTTTTGGGTTGTATTGATTCTAGGGTACCTGCTGAATATGTCTTTGATCAGGGAATTGGTGACATATTCAATGCGCGTGTAGCGGGAAATTTTGTGAATACGGATATACTAGGCAGTTTAGAATTTGCTTGTAAAGCAGCAGGCTCTAAGGCAATTGTAGTCTTAGGACACAGCAGTTGTGGAGCGGTAAAAGGAGCTTGCGATCATGTAGAGCTCGGTAACTTAACTCATATGCTTGCTAATATTCAGCCGGCCATGGATGCGGTAACTGGGGACTATGAAGATAAAAGTTCAAAGAACGCGGCTTATGTACAAGACGTTGCTGATAGAAATGTAGCCCTTACTGTAGCTAAAATTAAAAGTGATAGTCCTGTGCTCAACGAACTTTACAAAAATGGAGAAATAGATATTGTTGGAGCCATGTATGATGTGCATACTGGAGTCGTTTCATTTATATAATTTCTATGCGTACTGGCCCAAAGATTAAGCTCCTCGTACTCCTATTTTTTGCTACTTTCTCGGCTTTTTCTCAGTCGGATGAAATGGGAAATTGGCTGATGTATTTCGGGCAAAATAAGATAAAGGAACGTTGGAGTCTTCATACGGAAGTTCAATACCGTAATCATACGCTCGCACCTGTCAATATCGAACAGCTCTTGTTACGAGGAGGGTTGAATTACCATTTGGCTCCTCATGCTTTAGTGACGGCAGGGTACGGTTATGTGACTTCTTACGATGAAGCGGATTCGAGCACGCCTTTGTCCAAAGAACACCGTGTATGGCAGCAGTTTATTTTAACCAACGCAGTAGGTCGTGTTAAGTTTGAACATCGCTACCGCGTGGAGCAGAGATGGGTCAGTGGTGATTATAAAAATCGTTTGCGTTATCGATTGATGTTGACGGTGCCACTCAATCGGAAAGTAATGGAGCCAGGAACGGTATTTTTAGGGGTCTATGATGAAATTTTCGTGAATACCGAGCAAACATTTTTTGATAGGAATAGATTATATGGAGCTTTGGGATATCAATTTAAACCGGAGTTGGCCGTTCAGGTCGGTATGCTCTATCAAAGAGTCAATGCTTATGGCAAAAAATATCTACAGTTGGCTTTGATATATAATCCAGATTTAAGGAAGAACTCAAAGAATTAAAAAAGAACCTTACATCTGGATTTTTATATTTATCGTTTGGCGAGCTTCCCGAGCATCTCATCTAAATTGGAACGACCCATATAATGGCCTTGCTTAATCACGGCATCGATCTTTTGCGTATTTTTAATATCATCTAATGGATTGGCATCTAATATCAGAAGATCTGCCCACATGGCTTCTTTTACGGCCCCCAACTCATTTTCTAGATGGAAGTATTTCGCTGGATTGATCGTAGCGGTTTGGAGTGCCTCCAGGGGGGGGAGACCTGCCTTCACCAATACCTCCAATTCTTCATGTAAACTTCTGCCTGGAGTGAGGTAAAAAATGGGACAATCGGTCCCAGCCATTATTTCAATACCGGTGCGGTGCACTTGGCCCACCATGTTGATAAACCATTGGGTGTAGGTTTCATTGAAAAGAGTAGGTGAAGTAGCCAGCAGCTGATCAATTTCTTTTTTCCAACTGAGCTCAATGGCTTCGGGTAAATATTTAAAAGTTTCTTGCCATTCGGGACGTGCAAAAGGTCTTTCCGTAAATCCAGTAGCCAAGGCTAATGTAGGTATTTGCCAGGTATCATTTTTGGCCAAGACATCGAGTACTTCTTGTGCCCTTTGAGGGTCGTAATTTGCAATGGCTAAGGGTCTTTGTAAGGCATGTATTTTGGAGCGGAGAATGCCGCCAATATCCTTTTTGCCTAGCGCCAGAATCTCTTGACGTTGTGCTAATAATTCATCTGAGTTAGCGGCGCACGAGAGTTCGAGATTTCTCATATGTTCCATACTGTTTAAGCCCGCATTGGAAGCTGAAATAACATCCATACTCAAGGGTACATGACCTGTTACATTTAATCCTTTTTGCTTTGCCAATCTCATAATCTCTTCAAATTGTTCTGGGGTCAGCATTTCATAGGCCTTGAGTAGATCTACGCCCATACTGTCTAACTCATTTACTTTATTGCGGACCTCTGAAACTGTAGCTAAACCAACCGATAAGGGTGGGTGTTCATGATCACTTCCATCGTACACATTGGGCATTCCGTCTAGGAGTGGGCCGGCGATCATGACGCGCGGACTGGAGGTAGGATTTTGGAGTGATTTCTTTTTCCATGCACTTGTAAAATTGATTTCACCTCCTGTATCTCTGACACTGGTAATTCCATAAGCCAAAAAAAGATCAAACATACTGGGGGCCATCTCTTCTATATAGGCAAAATGTACATGAGCATCCCATAAACCAGGCATTAAAAACTTATCTGTACCATCTATGATGGTATTCTTGGATGATAGATTTATTTGATCAGCAGGGAGGACTTGAAGAATTTTACCTTCTTTGATGATAACTGTTTGATGTTCTATTAGGCCTACCTCGGGGTCAATGATGGATATATTATCAATGCATAATGCATCTTCAAAATAGGAATCGGGGGTGTTACAACGGGTTGTTATTAACAAAAAAAAGCAGAGAAAGGAACTTAAATATTTCATATCTATCATTATTAATTAGTAAAACATGTGGGACCCCATCTTATAATCATTTAGAGCGGGACAGCACTTAACTTTTTTCGCCTGCCCCTTGAGTGGTGATCCAGTTATTAATTTTCTTTTCAAGTACAATCAAAGGGAGACTGCCTGTATTGAGCACTTGATCATGAAATGCTTTAATATCAAATTTTTCGCCTAATTTTTTTTTCGCTCTAGATCTCAATTCTTGGATCTTGAGTTGACCTATTTTATAGGAAAGGGCTTGTCCTGGAGTGGCCATATAACGCTCAATTTCAGAAATGATGGAGGCTTCGGACTCCGCTTCATGATCGAGGGAATACTGAATGGCTTGTGCTCTGGTCCACCCTTTTCCATGAATACCGGTATCTACTACCAACCGGATGGCTCGGTGCATTTCCATACTGAGCATACCAAAATATTGAATGGGATCTTGGTAAAGCCCGAGTTCACGGCCCAAGGATTCGGCATAAAGTGCCCAGCCTTCAACGAAAACCCCAAGACTTTCAGGATGAAGAAATGCAGGCAACTGTTTATTCTCTTGTTGAAGCGAGAGCTGGTAATGGTGACCGGGTATGGCTTCATGCAGAAATAAGGCTTCATCGGCATATTTGTTGTAGTGCGTTACGTCAGGAATAGGCACATAGAAGATACCTGAACGCGAAGCATCTTTTGATCCAGGAACATATTCTGCGCTGGCAGAAGCCTCTCTAAAAGCTTCTGTACGTCTCACCTCAAACGTGGCTTTGGGTTTCAAGTTAAAAAGAGCGCTCAGGGAATCTCCCACTCGCCATTTAATCTCATCAAAATGTTGAATGACTTGTTCTGGTTGGGTGAAGGGCATTTGTTTTGGACTGTTTCTGATAAATTCAAAAAAGTCTTTAATGTCCCCATTAAAACCCATACTTTTTTTAGCTTTTTCCATTTCGGACAAAATACGATCGACCTCTGTGAGTCCTTTATTATGAATTTCATCAATGGTAAGATCGGTCGTTGTATGAAGACGAACCAGATATTGATAGGTCTCTAATCCACCGGGAAGACTTCCCAGACCTGAGGTACTTCTAGATTTAGGTAAGTATTCATTTTTTAAGAAGGCTCTTAATTCTCGGTATTTGGGTTTAAGCTCTTCATTGATCATGTTACGATATGCCGTGGCCAATCGATCGCTTTCTACTGAATTGAAATAGGTGGGCATATTTTTAATGGGGGTATAGAACAAATGACTTTCAATAGATTCCGTGATGAAAGGTTCCAATTGAGGAAGCACTTTTTGAACCAGAGATTTTGGCAAAACGATGCCTTGGCTCATACCCAATTTCATTTTGATGATACAGGTATCTAAAAAAGTGAGGTAATCGGTCGTGCGTTGTAACCATTGATCATAATCTTCAATGGTTTCGAAAGGATGTACACTGTTGCCAGCCGCTAATTGGGCAACATACAAGTGTAAGGATTGAACTTGTATTAGGGGCATTAACTCGAAGCTAGGCAGGTTGTACATGGGAGAGGCCATGGTGACAAGAGGTTGTAAAAGTCCGGCTCTTTTTATGGAACAATCCCATCGCATGGTCTGTATGCTGAGCCATTGACTGGAAGTTACGGAGGTAGCGTCAAAAGTACCCAAAGTATCTAAGTACAGGTCATATTGTCCTTTTAGATAATCCTGATAATCAGATGAAATATAATTTGCAATTTTATTATTGTAGCTTTTTTCGCCTGCCTTAGTAGCTTCAATGGGATTGATCTGTTGTTTGAAGGTATGGTAAGATTGAAAGATATCATCGATAGAACGGAAACTATTTTCTGATGTATTGCTTTGATGGCACCCTAAAGTGAATAACAGACTTCCTACAATAAGGAACGAGAGTAGGTTAGACTGAGTCAATAGCAAAGAATTTAAAAATTTCATAGATCAATATAAGCATTTTTTGAATTTTAAGAGCCTTATGGTCTCCACGTTCTACTATTGATCTTCTTTAAAGCGCTCTATAGTGGGTTCGATTTGGGATATATGCTACAGCTTGCAAGATGGCATTGTACGCTAACATTTTTGCCCGTTTTCATTAATTTAGATGGATTCTCTTTTCGTCAGGAGACGAATGATCCTTAATTCCCCATGGCGTTTTTTGGGGCTTTATTTAATCAAATGAGATGAGGTATGAGGGGTTATCCAAGGTAGACAACCAATAAATTTGAGGGGGATATGCTAATTACCAGACGCACCCCCTCAAATTTTATAGTTTTGAGGGG